>Ga0308009_10000107_pt1 | contig 76103 bp, 67 predicted proteins | sample Neamet127_FD_203134 | JGI IMG/M metagenome (GOLD analysis project Ga0308009, IMG submission 203134) | Marine microbial communities from water near the shore, Antarctic Ocean - #127 | ecosystem: Environmental > Aquatic > Marine > Unclassified | place: Southern Ocean | collected 2014-07-24 | reverse complement strand
TAGCTTGCTCCATCTTCTCTTTTACTAAGACTTTTAAGTCTTCTGCTTCATCTATATGCATATCAAAAACCAATTCATCATGTACTTGTAATAACATTTTTGATTGCATTCCTCTCTTGTCCATTTCTGCCTGCACATCTATCATTGCTTTTTTTACAATATCAGCAGCCGAACCTTGTATAGGCGCATTAATTGCATTGCGTTCTGCCCCTGCACGCATCACTGCATTTCTAGAATTAATTTCTCTTAAGTATCTTCTTCTTCCCATTACGGTTTCCACATATTCCTTTTCCCGTGCTTGTGCAATTGACCAGTCCATGTATTCCTTTACCTTAGGAAACTCTTCAAAATAGTTATCAATGATCTCTTTAGCTTCTGTTCGAGAAACGCCTATATTTTGTGATAATCCAAAAGCTGAAATTCCATATATAATCCCAAAATTAACGGACTTGGCATTCGAACGCATAGTCCTATCTACTTTTTCTACAGGCACTTTATATACCTTAGCTGCTGTAGCGGAATGAATATCTACTCCATTATTAAAAGCGGTAAGCATGCCCTGATCCTTACTTAAAGACGCCATAATTCTCAATTCAATCTGAGAATAATCAGCTGCCATTAAAATATAATTTTCATCTCTAGGAATAAAAGCTTCACGCACTTTCATTCCTCTCTTAGTTCGTATTGGAATATTCTGCAAATTAGGATTTACTGAAGATAAACGACCTGTTGCAGCAACTGACTGATTAAAAGTAGTATGTATTCTATTCGTATCCTTATTCACTAATAAAGGTAAAGCATCAACATAGGTAGAAACCAATTTCTTAATCGCTCTAAATGTTAAAATTGCATCAATAATAGGGTGCTCATCTTTCAATTTAACCAAAGTTTCTTCAGAAGTAGAATACTGCCCAGACTTTGTTTTTTTAGGCTTTTTAGACAATTCCATTTTTTCAAACAAAATCTCTCCCAGCTGTTTTGGTGAAGCAATATTAAATTCCTGTTCTGCTAACTCATATATTAAAGCAGTCTGCGTAATTAATTCTTCAGTAAGTTCCTTACTATAATTATCCAACATATCTACATCCAGAGCAATTCCCTCATTCTCTATTTTTGCCAGCACAACACTCAATGGCATCTCTATAGTTTCAAATAAATTGAGCACTCCAACCTCTTTCATTTCTTGTTTTAAAATATCTGCTAACTGAAAAATAATACTAGCTCTTTCTGATGCAAAATCAACAATATTAGCTGATTCTAAAGCAGAAAACAATAATTTACTTTTTCCTTTCCCTATTAAATCCACTTCATCAAGTATCCTTTTCCCTAAATAATTTTCAGCAACCAACTCAAGGCTATGTCGCATATCAGGGTGAAGTAAATAATGCGCCACTTCCACATCAAACAAGTTACCTGCAATTACTAATCCTTCATTTGTAAGTACTTTGATCGCAAACTTTAGATCAAACCCTACCTTCTCAATATTTTTATCTTCAAAAACAACTTTGAATATTTCCAAATTTTTTAATGAGAAGGGAATGTAAAAACCTTCACTTTCGTTACAAACAAAACTAATCCCAACAATCTTAGTTGTTAAAGCATCCTTAGTGTCTGTAATCAATTGGAAAGCAAATCTACCTGATTCAGTAATAGTATTTACTAAACTAGTTAACTTGGTTTCTTCAGTAATTAACTCATAATTACTTATTACACTTTCTTTTTGAACAACCTCAACCTGTGGAGCAAATAAATCGAATTGACTGCTAGGGTTTACTTTTATTTCTACTTTTGGTACAGAACTTTCTACTACCGGCTTTTGAGTAGAAGAAGTCCCTAATATTCTTTGTAATAAATTTCTGAATTCTAATTCTTCAAATAAATCTGTAATTTTTTGTTCGTCTTTAGGAACCAAAAGCATATCCTCAGCATCAAAATGAATAGGGACATCCGTAATAATGGTAACCAACTTTTTACAAAGTAGTCCTATTTCTTCTGATGCCTCAACATTCTCTTTCATTTTTCCTTTAAGCTCATGAGAATTCGCAAAAAGCCCCTCCATTGAATCGTATTGTTTAATGAATTTCTGAGCCGACTTTTTTCCTATTCCCGGAATCCCCGGTATATTATCAGCTGAATCCCCCATCATCCCTAAGTAATCAATTACCTGATCCACCCTTTGAATATCAAACTTTTCCAAAACTTCAGGAATTCCCCAAATTGTGGTGGGCTGCCATTTAGTACCTGGGCGGTACATAAATATATTATCTGAAACCAACTGAGCAAAATCCTTATCGGAAGTCATCATATATGTTTGGAAGCCTTCTTGTTCTGCTTTTTTAGCCAAAGTACCAATTACATCATCCGCCTCAAAACCATCAACAAATAACTTAGGAATATTGTAGGCCTCAAGTAATGTATCAATATACGGAAGGGCATCACGCAAGCCATCAGGCATTGCTTCTCTATGCGCCTTGTATTCAGGGAATTCAATATGTCGTTCTGTAGGTTTCTTAGTGTCAAAAACGACAGCTATATGTGTTGGTTTCTCCTTTCTAATAACTTCATTTAAGGTATTCACAAAACCAAAAACAGCAGAGGTATCAAGCCCTTTAGAATTTATTCGTGGGTTCTTAGCAAATGCAAAATAAGCCCTATATATTAAGGCAAATGCATCTAAAAGGAAGAGTTTTTTTTCAGCTTTCATGTTCTCAAAAATACAATTTTATAGTTGAATCAATTTGTAATTTATTACTTTTATTGCGTTAATTTTAAGCTTATGAATACAACAGAAAAAAAGAAAATTCTATCCACATTATTTATTCCTTTCCTGTTTTTACTACTGATGTGGTTAGTAAAAATTATTGAAGTGAATTTCCAAATTAGCTTTGTTCGTTATGGTGTTTTTCCTCAAACAATTGATGGATTAAAAGGCATATTATTTTCTCCTTTTATCCACAAGGACTTTACTCACTTGATAAACAATAGCTACCCAATTCTTATTCTTGGCGGAATGTTATTTGCTATTTATCGTAAAATTGCAACACAACTTTTTGTTTGGCTTTATTTTATAGCAGGCTTCTGGCTTTGGGTTATTGGCCGCCCATCATTTCACATTGGGGCAAGTGGGCTTATTTATGCCTTAGCATCTTTTCTACTAGTAAGTGGAATCATTCGCAAAAACCCAAGATTAACAGCTGTTTCTATGTTGGTTATTTTCCTATACGGATCTATGATTTGGGGATTGCTGCCTACAAAAGGACCTATTTCTTGGGAAGGACATTTAGCAGGTTTTATAGCTGGAATTTTAGTCGCTATCTTTTACAGAAATGAAGGACCAAAACCTAAAAAATATCAGTGGGAAATTGATGAAGAAATAGAAGAGGAATTATTAAAAAATAACATCCAAAACTTTCATTATACAATAAAAACTGAAGATAAACCTAATTAAACTTTAGGCTTAATAATACCCCAATTTGATGCAAACCATGTTCTTTCATGAAAATAGTAAAATATCAATTTTGCAACTCTATCAAGAGCAACTAACCAACCTACCGAGCTTTTATCAATAGGTTCAAATCCAAAATAGGGTGGTAAGGTTGATAAAATAAAAAAAGTTGTTGTCATAGCTAACAAATTCCAAGTAATTGCCTTAAGAAAATGCCTTCTTCTACTGATTCTAACTTTATTCATTTTTTTACTTTTCGGTTTACAAATATACTATAATATCTGCTTAAAAATACATGCTTGTATTTGAGTGAAAAGATGTATTTTCGCTCTTTATGAAGAAAATTAGAAATTTTTGCATTATTGCACATATTGACCATGGTAAATCAACTTTGGCCGATCGACTTTTAGAGTTTACTGGAGCTGTTACCGAAAGGGAGGCAGAAGCACAATTACTGGACAGTATGGACCTGGAAAAAGAAAGAGGAATTACAATTAAAAGTCACGCGATACAAATGGAATACACCTACAAAGGTGAAGATTATATTCTGAATTTAATTGATACTCCGGGACATGTTGACTTTTCATATGAAGTTTCTCGTTCCATAGCTGCTTGTGAAGGCGCCTTATTAATTGTTGATGCCGCACAAGGAATTCAAGCACAAACTATTTCCAATCTTTACTTGGCTTTAGAGCATGATCTTGAGATTATTCCTGTGTTAAATAAAATTGATTTACCTTCAGCTGACCCAGAAGTAGTGAAAGATCAAATTATTGATCTGATTGGATGTGAGGATGAAGATATTATTCCTGCCAGTGCTAAAACTGGAATTGGAATTGAGGAAATATTAGCCGCCATTGTAGAGAGAGTACCTCAGCCTAAAGGAGATGTAAATGCTCCTTTGCAGGCTATGATTTTTGATTCTGTTTACAATACTTTTAGAGGTATTGAGGCTTATTTTAAAATCATTAATGGTGAAATAAAAAAAGGACAAAAAGTCAAATTTATGGCAACCGACATGGAGTATCATGCGGATGAAATTGGTGCTTTAAGACTTAAGCAATTCCCAAAAAAATCAATGCAAGCGGGAGAAGTTGGGTATATTATATCTGGAATAAAAAATGCAAAAGAAGTACAAGTAGGGGATACAATTACAACTGCTGAAAATCCTGCATCTGAGGCTGTAAAAGGATTTGAAGAAGTAAAACCTATGGTATTTGCAGGAATTTACCCTGTAGATACTGAGGACTTTGAGGAATTAAGGAATTCAATGGATAAATTACAATTGAATGATGCCTCATTAACTTACGCCCCGGAATCATCAGTTGCATTAGGATTTGGGTTTAGGTGTGGATTCTTAGGAATGCTTCACATGGAAATTGTTCAAGAAAGATTAGAGCGGGAATTTAATATGACAGTGATTACTACCGTTCCCAATGTATCCTATTACGCATACACAAGGGCAGGTAAAAAGCTAGAAATTCATAATCCTTCTGACTACCCTGACCCAAGTATTTTGGAGAGTGTTGAAGAGCCTTATATCCGAGCACAAATCATTACAAAAGCTGATTTTATTGGGCCTGTAATGACGCTCTGTATTGCAAAAAGAGGAGAATTAACCAACCAAGTTTATTTAACAACTGACAGAGTTGAACTTACATTTGAAATACCTTTGGGAGAAATTGTATTTGACTTTTACGATAAGTTAAAATCAGTATCTAAAGGATATGCTTCATTTGATTATTACCCTATTGATTACCGTACTTCTGTATTGGCAAAACTTGATATCCTGTTGAATGGCGATCCTGTTGACGCACTTTCAGCCCTTGTACATAAAGACAATTCTTATGCTTTAGGTAAAAAATTATGTGCTAAACTAAAAGAACTAATCCCAAGACAACAATTTGATATCGCCATTCAGTCAGCAATTGGATCGAAAATTATAGCTAGAGAAACAGTAAAAGCACTGAGGAAAGATGTAACCGCAAAATGTTATGGTGGGGATATTTCAAGAAAAAGAAAACTATTAGAAAAGCAGAAAAAGGGGAAGAAAAGAATGCGACAAGTAGGGAATGTTGAGATTCCGCAAAATGCTTTTATGGCTGTATTAAAACTAGATGATTAAACGATAAATTATGGGGAGAGCATTTGAGTTCAGAAAAGCTAGAAAAATGAAAAGATGGTCAAAAATGGCCAAAACTTTTACTAGAATAGGTAAGGATATTGTTATGGCCGTGAAAGATGGAGGACCTGATCCTGACACAAATTCTAGGCTAAGACAAATAATGCAAAATGCTAAGGCAGCTAATATGCCAAAGGATAATGTATTGCGTGCAATCAAAAAAGCTAGCAGTAAGGATACTGCTAATTATGAGGAAATGTCACTAGAAGGATATGCTGTACATGGTGTTGCTGTTTTTGTTGATTGTGCAAGTAATAATAATAACCGTACAGTAGCTGATGTTCGTTCTTGCTTTAGCAAGTGTGATGGGGCTATGGGAACAAATGGTTCATTGGAGTTTATCTTTGATAGAAAAGGTGTTTTTACCCTTGACCCTGAGAACATAAACATGGATGTGGAGGAATTAGAAATGGAGCTTATAGATGGTGGTTTGGAAGAATTAGAAGTTGATGAGGAAGCGATAACTATTTATTGTGAGTATGCTGACTTTAACAATATGCAAACGAAATTAGAGGAAATTGGTATTGAAATCATAAACTCTGAACTACAAAGAATTCCAAATAATTTTAAGACTATAACCGCAGAACAAGCAGAAAAAGTGTTAAAATTATTGGATCTGTTAGAAGAAAATGATGATGTCCAACAAGTATTTCATAACATGGAATTGACTGAGGAAATCCTAATAGCTATGGATAGCGAATAAAATTATAGAATGAACGTATTAATACTAGGAAGTGGAGGAAGAGAACATGCATTTGCATGGAAAATTGCAAAAAGTAGTTCATGCAATCAATTATTTATTGCTCCAGGAAATGCAGGTACAGCTGAAGTGGGGACGAATATTAATATTGATGTAAATGATTTCGAAAACATAAAGGAATTCGTACTTACTGAAAGTATTGAGCTAGTTTTAGTAGGACCTGAAGATCCATTAGTAAATGGCATCTATAATTTCTTTAAAGAAGATGAACAGTTAAAAGATATCTCTTTAATTGGCCCCTCAAAAGAAGGAGCACAATTAGAAGGAAGTAAGGAATTTGCAAAGGAATTTATGTTCAGACATAATATCCCTACGGCAAAATATCAAGCTTTTACCAAAGATAACTTAACAGAAGGATATACTTTTTTGGAAAGCCTTGAAGCTCCTTATGTATTAAAAGCTGATGGTTTGGCTGCAGGAAAAGGAGTGCTAATCCTTAATGATTTACAACAAGCAAAAGACGAGTTAAAAGCTATGGTAGCTGATGCCAAATTTGGAACTGCATCATCTACTGTAGTTATTGAGGAATTCTTAGATGGAATTGAACTTTCAGTATTCGTTTTAACTGATGGTGATTCGTATAAAATTCTCCCTTCAGCAAAAGATTATAAGCGTATTGGTGAAGGAAATACTGGATTAAATACTGGAGGTATGGGTGCTATTTCACCCGTACCATTTGCTGATAGATTCTACATTGAAAAAGTAGAAAGAGAAATTATTAAACCAACTGTAGAAGGGCTAAAGAAAGATAATATTGAATACAAGGGGTTTATCTTTATTGGACTCATAAATGTAAAGGGAGAGCCTAAAGTAATTGAATATAATGTAAGGATGGGTGACCCTGAAACTGAGGTTGTTATTCCTAGGATAAAATCAGATTTACTGAACCTTTTAAAGGGAATTGGAGATGGAACTTTTAGCGAAAAAGATTTAGAAATAACGGAGGAAGTGGCGACAACAGTAATGTTAGTTTCAGGCGGTTATCCTGAAGCTTATGAAAAAGGAAAAGAAATTATAGGAATTGAAAAAGTAAGCGATAGTATTGTATTCCATGCAGGAACAAAACAAGAAGGAGAAACAGTAACAACAAATGGTGGGAGAGTTATTGCCCTAACTTCATTCGGAGAAAACATGAATGATGCACTTAAAAAATCATTTGATAGTGCAGAAAAAATAGCTTTTGAGGGGAAATACTTTCGTAAAGATATTGGCTTTGATTTATGATGAAGCGTGCTCCTCTCCATCTTTTCTATGCTTTAGCATTTTAGTAGTCCAGATCACTAAAAAAGCAAAGATGATAACAATATATAAATAGTTTATTGTGTTCCCTACAGCTTCAACACCATTAAAAATCAGACCAAAAAAATCTCCGATTGCATAAAATATTTTATTCATAATTTTTGTTTTAATTTACTGATGCAAATTTAACTATTTTTAGAGAATACAATGTTTCTTAAACACCTTATAAATCCAAGGCCTACAATAATTATATTTTTTATTGTTTTTTGTATATTATTTACATGCTTACCCTTACTGAACTCCTCTTTTGAATTAGTCTTTTCTCATCAATGGGTATCTCCTGTTTTTGTGTTTCTATTTGGCTTACTTCTACCAGCATTTAATGCGCTAGGAATCAATAATTTAGTATATGAAAAAAATATTATTCGCAAAGACAATCTTGTGCTTGGGTTTGTATTTCTACTACTTTGCACTCCTTTTATAAATACTGTTTCAGAATGGATAATTTCCTTTTTTTTACTTTTTTTTCTAAATTCTATCTTAGAAACTTATCAAAAAGAATACCCATTTGCTCAGGTTTTTAATGCAGGTATTATTGTATCTATTTTTAGTTTTATTTTCCCAAACTTGCTTTTCCTTATGCTCCTTATTGTGATTAGTGGGATTAATTACAGCAACTTAAATTGGAGAAATTTATGTATATCTTCTATAGGTGTTGCCATACCCTATTTCTTCTACTTTGTTTACACTTTTCTATTTGATGAAACCTTTATTTTCCCAACTTTTGAAACACTACAATTTATCAGCCTTCCAGCTATTAATGATTTTAAAACACCTAAGCTAATTTGGCTTAGTATATTGGTTATCATCAGTTTACTTTCATTTGTTGAACTTTTTCAATGGCTCTACAAAAAAAGTATTCGTTCTAGGAAATCTTTTCTGATTATTTCCTTTTATTTTGTCTTTAGTGTATTACTAATTATTTTTGGAGGACTTAAGTCATGGTACTTTGTAATGACTCCTTTATGTGTAATTATTGGGAATTATTTCACCTACACAAAGAATAAGAAAATTGGAAATTTTTTATTTTTACTTTTCATAATTTCTTCCTTCTATTGTAGGTACTCGGTTATGTTATAATGTGTAAATTTGCCACATTAAAAATAATATTATGAAATTTGGTGTAGTTGTTTTCCCTGGGTCTAATTGCGACATGGATATGGTTTATGTTTTAGAGACTATTATGAAGCAAGAAGTAGTAAAACTTTGGCATAAAGATACTGATTTGCAAGAGTGTGATTTTATCATTTTACCTGGAGGTTTCTCTTTTGGGGATTACTTAAGGTCAGGAGCTATTGCTAAATTCTCTCCTATTATGACAGAAATTATTGGCTTTGCTAATGCAGGTGGTTATGTAATGGGAATTTGTAATGGGTTCCAAATTTTAACAGAAAGCGGATTATTACCAGGAGCACTATTGCACAACGACAGTCATAAATTTATTTGCAAAAACACCTATTTAAAGGCTGAAACAAAAAACACTTTAGTTACAAATCAATATGCTGAAAAGGCAATAAAAATTCCTATTGCTCATGGCGAAGGAAAATATTTTGCTGATGAAGAAACAATGAAATCTTTAATTCAAAATGACCAGATTTTATTTAAGTATTGTGACGAAAATGGAGATATTACTGAACAAGCAAATCCTAATGGATCATTATTAAATATCGCTGGCGTTTGTAATGCTGATAGAAATGTTTTCGGAATGATGCCACACCCAGAAAGAGCAGCTGACAAAGAGTTAACTAATCAAGATGGCCTTACTTTATTCAAAAGTATTTTATCTGAAATCCTGCTCTAGTTTTTTTGTACATAGAGAAAATCTAACCCCTTTTATTATTTAATTTAACATTTCTTTATCTAGCAGCTTTAGTTTATTAACTAATTGTTGAAAAAGATGTTGAGAACCAACTTTAAGATGTTGTTGAAATTTTAATAATATTTTTAAACTTGTAGTCAGTAAAAAAATACTGAAAAATTAAATGCTTTAATCTGAAAACCAAATGACCACAATAACACAAAAGCCACAAGACATTACAACAAAAACCAAAAACCAAAAAACTTATGCATACGAACAAGTTTTAGAAGCTGCAGTTGCCTACTTTAATGGTGACGAGTTGGCGGGAACAACTTGGATGAACAAGTATGCAATGAAGAATAAGGAAGGGGAATTTGTTGAAAAAACTCCAGATGATATGCACAGGAGAATGGCTAAGGAATTTGGTAGAATTGAAGCAGATTATAAATTAAAATACAACCTTAACGGAAGCGCTAAATTCTTATCCAAATACGGACAAGAAAGAGAAGATTTAACAGAAGAGAAGGTTTATAATTACTTTAAAAAATTCGGATATATTATTCCCCAAGGAAGTGTAATGAGTTCTTTAGGAAATCACTATAAATTAGCTTCTTTATCTAATTGTATAGTTGTTCCTGAATTACATGATTCTTATGGTGGGGTATTTTACACTGACCAACAATTAGCACAACTATTCAAAAGAAGATGTGGTGTTGGAGTTGATATCTCTAACTTACGTCCATCAGGAGCAAGAGTTTCCAATGCTGCAGGAAGTACTTCAGGAGCCGTTTCTTTTATGAATCGTTTTTCAAATACAACTAGAGAAGTAGCACAAAATGGAAGAAGAGGAGCTTTGATGCTTTCTATGGATATTGCTCATCCTGATGTTGAAGATTTCATTACTATAAAACAAGATTTACAAAAAGTAACAGGAGCTAATATCTCAATCCGTTTGTCGGATGAGTTTATGAAAGCTGTGGAAAACAATGCAGAGTACACACACAAATGGCCTATTGATTCTGAAACACCTAAATTTAGCAAAACAGTTAAAGCTAAAGAGCTTTGGGATACTATTATTGAGTGCGCACATAACACTGCTGAACCAGGATTAATATTTTGGGATAGACAGCACTGGTATTCTACATCATCAGTATATCCTGGATATAAAAACACATCAACTAACCCATGTTCCGAAATTGCAATGCAAGGAGGGGATAGCTGTAGATTGATTGCAATCAACCTATTCAACTTTGTTGAGAAGCCTTTTACTAAAGATGCGAAATTCTTAATGGAGGACTTCTATAAATCAACATATGAAGGACAAAGATTAATGGATGATTTAGTAGATTTAGAAACAGAAGCTATTGGTAGAATCCTTAGAAAAGTAGAGGCTGATGATGAGCCAGATAACATCAAGCAAGTAGAAAGAGAAACTTGGGAATTATTGCTTAAAACGGGTAAAGAAGGAAGAAGAACAGGATTAGGATTTACTGCACTTGCTGACATGGTAGCGGCACTGGGGATGGCTATCGATTCTGATGATGCTATTGCTAAGGTGGAAGAAATAATGAAAGAAAAATGTAGAGCAGAGTTTGATAGTTCTATTGATATGTCACTAGAAAGAGGAAGTTTTGTTGGTTTTGATTCTAAAATTGAAAACACTTCAGAATTTGTACAAATGTTAGAAGTTGAACTTCCTGAAGTGTACGAAAGAATGATGAAATTCGGAAGAAGAAACATCTCTATTAGTACAGTAGCTCCAACCGGAACACTAAGTATGTTGGCACAAACTTCTTCAGGAATTGAGCCTGTGTTTATGACACACTATAAAAGAAGAAGAAAAATAAACGAGCAAGATAGAGAAGCGAAAGTTGACTTTATTGATGATTTAGGAGATAAGTGGCAAGAGTTTACGGTTTATCACCATAACTTAAAAACTTGGATGGAGGTAACGGGAGAAACTGACATTACTAAAAGTCCTTATGCTGGAAGTACTGCACCAGAAATTAATTGGAACAAAAGAGTTGAAATGCAAGCGGTAGTGCAAAAATATGTAACCCACTCTATTAGTTCAACTATTAATTTACCTAATGATGTATCGCTTGATGAAGTAAGTAATATCTACTTAGAATCATGGAAAAAAGGAACAAAAGGAATTACGGTTTATAGAGATGGATCAAGATCAGGAGTGCTAGTTGCTGCTGACGATAACGGAAAAAATGATGTCCTTGAAAATGCTGAATTTAAAGAAACAAAAGCCCCTTCTCGTACTAAAAGATTAGATGCAAAAGTAGTTCGTTTTCAAAATAATAAAGAAAAATGGATTGCAGTTGTTGGTTTACTAAACGGAAGACCATACGAAATATTTACAGGAAAAACTGAGGATGTATTTAATGTCCCAGCAGCAGTAGAATACGGTTGGGTGATAAAAAACAGAAGAGAGGACGGTTCTACTCAATATGATTTCCAATATGAAGATAAGGAAGGATATAAAATAACAATGGGAGGTCTATCTCGTTCATTTGATAAAGAATTTTGGAACTATGCAAAATTAATTTCTGGAGTATTACGTCATGGAATGCCTTTGCATTATGTTGTTGACTTAATCGGGAAAATGAACATGTATGATGAGAATATCAATACTTGGAAAAGTGGAGTTGTAAGAGCTCTAAAAACATTTATTGCTGATGGCACAAAGGTAAGCGACCACACTTGTGGAGAATGTGGTGATGAAGGCTTAGTGTATGAAGAGGGCTGTCTTAAATGCGTTAGCTGCGGCTACAGTAAGTGTGGATAAAAAAATCAAATTTAATATTCAAAACCCATCTATTTTAGGTGGGTTTTTTATTGCCTATATTTTTGTAACTTTCGATAATGAAAAAGTTACTTTCATTTTTTGAAGATTTAGTTTCATTGTTTTACCCCAACTCTTGTGGGGTATGTGGCGAAAACCTATTAAAAGATGAAGATACCATATGTATACTTTGTTTGTACAAAATTCCAAAAACAAATTGCTTTAAAAAGAAAGAAAATAATGTAAGTCAAATATTCTGGGGAAGGGTACAGATTGAAAATGCGGCTGCATTATATAAATTTCATAAAGAAGGAAGTATTCAAAAATTAATCTACCAGTTAAAATATGAAGGAGGGAAAAGCACAGGAATATTTTTAGGGAAGCAAATAGGATATGCTATAAAGGAAAGTCCATTTTTTTGTAATTTGGATTATATTATTCCTGTTCCTCTACACCCAAAAAAAGAAAAACTTAGAGGATATAACCAAAGTAAATATATTGTTAAGGGAATACAGGAAATAATAAATATTGAAGTAAATAACAAACTACTCATCCGTACAGAAAATACGGATTCTCAAACAAGAAAAAAGCGATTCAGCCGTTGGGAAAACATGATGAATAGTTTTCGTCTAAAACAGACTGATCAATTACAAAATAAACATATTCTACTAGTGGATGATGTAGTAACCACAGGCGCAACTCTGGAAGCTTGTGCGCAAAAATTATTAGAAATTAAAGGAGTTAAAGTAAGCATTATAACCATTGCAGTCGCCTAAGTCAAATAGAGTATATTTGCCAGTAATGAAATCTATTTATTCAATATTTATTTACCTACTATTATTAAGCAGTTGTGCGAATATAGTTGCTCCAACAGGAGGAGAAAAAGATACTGACTCACCTGAAATATTAAATAAAACAATATTCGAAAAGGAAGGAATTACAAGCATTGATTTCACATTTAACGAATATATTCAGCTTAATAAATGGGAAGAATATTTTTATATTTCTCCTCCTACAGAGAAAAGAATTCAAAAGAAAATAAAAGGGAAAGTATTAACGCTAACTATTGAGGATACATTGGCTAAGAATACGACCTACAATATTGCTTTAAATAATTGCATAAAAGATAATAATGAAGGAAATATTCTAGATACACTAAATTATATTTTGTCAACTTCTGATAAAATTGATAGCCTTACTTTAAGCGGAAAATTGCAAGATGCGTATACTTTAACTGCAGTTGAAAATGCCTGGATTATGCTTTTTGAGGTCAACAGAGCTGATAGTATTATCTTTAAAGAAAAACCTAATTATATTGCTAAAACGAATAAAAATGGAGATTTCCATTTCCCAAATTTAAATAGTAATAATTATACGATTGTATCCTTAACAGATTTTGACTTCATCTACAATGAAGAAGAAAAAATTGCATTTTTAAATACTGTGGTTAATGCAGAAAGAGATAGTTTCATTTCATTATTATCTTTTGACCCTATTGTTATAATTGATAGCATAATAAAGGACAGCACAATAATTGAAGTTGACAATACAACAACAACTGACTCTTTAGTTATTGAAGAAATAAAATATGGAAATCTTACTATTATTAGTGCAGAAAATAAGCAATGTATATTCCAATTATTTCAGGATGACAAAGTAATTAGTGAATTTAACTTTACTGAACAACCTTTTCTACTCACTGATATTACACCAGGGAAATATCAAATAAAATACATTGCTGACAGCAACAGAGATGGGAAATGGACAACAGGGAGTTGGAAAAAAAGAGCTCAAGCTGAACAAGTTATCAATTATCCCTCAGAAATAACAATTCGTTCTAATTGGGATCTGGAATTGGAATGGAAGTTAAAGTAGGTTAAAATTATCTCTGTCTTGCAAAAAATTCATTTGTCTTCTTTTCAATTTCAAATCATCTAAACTGATTTCAAATTGCAATACTTCTTCCTTATTTTCAGTTGCCGAAAACAACTCATTACCAAAAGCATCAAAAACTTTAGAATGACCGTTAAATGGAATTTCGTTACCGTCTTCTCCTACTCTATTTACTCCAATAGTATAACATTGGTTTTCAATAGAACGCGCTTTTAAAAGTGTATCCCAAGCATCAATTCGTTTTACAGGCCAGTTTGCTAAGTAGATCAACACATCATACTCTACATCATTTCGGCTAAAAACTGGGAAACGCAAATCATAACAAATAAGCGGGCAAATTTTCCAACCTTCTACTTCAACAATTATTCTTTCCTTTCCTTTACTTATATATTTCTCTTCTTTAATTAAAGAAAATAAATGATGCTTATCATAAGTGAAAATTGTTCCATATTTTGAAATCCAAACAAGGCGATTGAAAATTTTTTCGCCATCTTTAATCATTAAAGTTCCGGCTATAGCACAATCTTTAGTTTTAGAAATCTCCTTCATCCAATCAATGGTTTTGCCGTCCATACTCTCTGCTAAATGATTAGATTTTGGACAAAAGGCCGTATTAAACATTTCAGGCAGTAAGATAATATCTGTATCTTTAATATTTGAAATTAATTTTTCAAAATGAGAAAGATTTGAATCTATGTCTTCCCAATAAAGATTGGATTGAATTAGGATTATATTGAGAGAATTTTTCATTTTATATTTATAAATTTTGATAATAATTATCCATAGTATTAAGCCTAGCTACTATCCATAACATTAAATTTTCATGCTCTGCTTGTATATTAATAGTTGTTGCCCATTTTTCATTTTCAATCTGAATAATATCTGATTTCTGAATTTGGTTAGAACTTTCTTCAATAATCGCTAAAAGATTTGATGCCTGAAAAGCTTCATTTCTCAAAAATATCCACCTACCCTTTAACCTTTTGTTAAAGTTATCTGGATCAAGCTTAGATAACCTTCTATATAAATTATTATTTACAATAGGCTGGGTTCCAGATGACTCAAAAGTTTTATCAAAATCCCAAGGAATTATAATGAATTTCTCAAGTAAAGATTCTTTAGTTAAAAAAATATTTTTTCCTAAATTATCCTTTGCACAAATAAGGTTTAGAAAAAGATAATAATCAATAAAATTATCAATATCTATGAGTGAGTTAATATGTAAGACAAACTCCTCATCACTACTTTCAACAATTAAATCTCTCAAGTCTGCTAAGGGCTGCCAATTAATTATTTGATTGGGATTAGGGTGCTTTTGTACCCAGCCATCCCACCTTTCAATTGAGGGAAAATCCTGAGAAGATGTTTCAAAGCAAGGAGGTCCCGACCATCCAATAGCCTTATATAATAATGCATCATTATTTGATAACAATAATAATTCTGCATTTATATTTTCACTTAAGCAATACAGACCTTGATGCTCGTTATTAATATATAACTCTACAAAATTTGGGTTAATGCCATAATGCCTTTCACCCGGTATTTCTTTCCAAATATTAGATGCAACTTTATTTCGCAACCTTGCATTGTCACTATACATTCCATCTAATATCCAATACGTATTCTGTTCTAAATCAAATACTGAATAGTCTGTAATATCATTTAAAAAATTACTATTTAAAAATGAGAAAGAATAAGATTTTTTGGGCAATTGAAGAGTTTCCCAGCCCCCTCTTTGTTCAATACCAATATAAGAACTAATTGTACTTTTAGTTGGTAAATGAATAACAAAACGAGCAAGAGATTTTGGGTCATCATATATTCTACTTGGAGTAATTATCTGAACAATAGGAAGGTTTGTAAATACTAATTTTAATATTTTGACTGTATTATTTGTAATTATCTTTATTTCATACTGCTTATTAATCCTTATATCTCCCAGATTATTAATCAGATTATTTTTCAATGATTGATTATTAAAAATTACTTCTGAGTAATCCTGAAACTCAATAAATGCCTCAAAACTAATAATTGAATCTTTTTGGATAGGATACCTTAAAGTATTTTGATTATAATCATAAGCGCAGTCCTTATTGTTGATGCGTAAAATTAATGGAAGCTCCAAAGAATTATTAGACTCAACATCAAATATAACTTCTTCCTTATAACACGATTCAAGACTAAATAGTAATAGAAAAAGGCTTATAAAAAATAAAAATCCCCTCATCTTTTAATAGAATATATCATTTTTAAAAACAAAAACGAATACGGAAAATCTGAATGCAATTCTTTTTCAAAACCTAATGAAAAATCAAATTTTCCAATTTTTGATTTAATCTCCTCTCCTATATTAAAACGAATTTTATTAAAATATGGCTCTCGAAAATTCTCAATTAACCTAAATAGTTCTGCTGATGTATAAAATTTATTTTTCTTATTCTGCTTAAAAGTAATTTTTAACTTATTTCTAACACCTGAAGAGTAAATCTTTTGACTTGAAGTTCCTGAAAATCTATAATAGATATTTCTAAAATGGTTAATGTACTCTTTCTGATACCTCAATCGGTAATAAATTTTAATTTTTTGAGTTAAATCTTTTTTATACCCAATATCAAGGTTGTACCTAAAGTTATTTTCATTTTCTTTTACCCTTTTATTATTATACGTATACCTAATATTAGTTCCTAAATTAAACTCTTTATTAATTGGATATTTAAGCCCTATATCAAATAGATAATCATCTAACACTGAAGAATTCTTGAAGGTTCTAATTTGTTGTTCTAAATCTAAATCAAAACTTTTAAATATTTTTTTTTCATATTTAACTCCAATCCAAACTCCAAAATCTCTTGTAACTTTTATTTGTTGAGCATACAGATTGCTAGTTAATATTACAAAGATTAATGTCAAACATTTGTTTGTTTTCATGCTCAAAAATAAACATAAAAAAAGCAAGTTCTAAGAACTTGCTTTTAATTTTTAGATAAAATATGTTTTATTCTTCTGAAGAAATAGAAGCTGAAAGATACTCTCTATTCATTTTTGCAATGTATTCAATAGAAATTCCTTTTGGACATTCTATTTCACATGCACCTGTATTTGTACAGTTTCCAAATCCTTCCTTATCCATTTGCTCCACCATATTCAACACTCTCTGTTTACGCTCCACTTGACCTTGTGGCAAGTAAGCATACTGAGAGACTTTAGCTGCAACAAATAACATAGCAGAAGAGTTTTTACAAGTTGCGACACAGGCTCCACATCCAATACAAGCAGCTACATCAAAAGCTTTATCTGCATTCATTTTAGGAATTGGCAAAGCATTAGCATCTTGAGTATTTCCTGAAGTATTTACAGAAACAAACCCTCCTGATTGTTGAATTCTTTCAAACGAACTTCTGTCTACAATTAAATCCTTAATAACTGGCATAGCTGCCGAGCGCCAAGGTTCAATATAAATGGTTTCTCCATCCTTAAACATACGCATATGTAACTGGCAAGTAGTCACTTTTCTATCAGGACCATGCGCTTCTCCATTAATATAAAGTGAGCAAGTACCACAAATCCCTTCTCTACAATCATGATCAAATGCAACAGGCTCTGTTCCATCCATTATCAATTGCTCATTCATCACATCAAGCATTTCTAAAAAAGATGCATGCTCAGAAATTCCTGTAACTTTATACGTTTCTAAACCTCCTTTATCTTCTCTATTTTTCTGTCTCCAGACTTTTAATGTTAAATCCATATTTTTATTTATATGATCTTTGTTTGAGTTCAATATCCTTAAATTCCAATTCTTCTTTATGCATTACTGCATCAGCTGGTTCTCCTTTATATTCCCAGGCAGCAACATAAGCATAATCTTTATCATTTCTTTTTGCTTCTCCTTTTTGCAATCCATCAAGCTCAACTGACTCCTCTCTAAAGTGTCCTCCACAACTTTCATTTCTATGCAAAGCATCTTTTGCGAAAAGTTCTCCTAATTCTAAGAAATCTGCTACCCTTCCTGCTTTTTCTAATTCAGGATTTAAAGAGTTTTTATCTCCAGGTATTCTTACATCACTCCAGAAATCAGTACGTATCTGTTTAATTTCAGCCATTGCTTTTTTTAAACCTTCTTCATTCCTAGCCATACCAACATATTCCCACATTGTTTTTCCTAAAAGCTTATGGAAATGATCAACGGATTTTGTTCCTTGGATATTCATTAATTTTTCAATTCTATCCGAAACTTCTTTTTCAGCCTCAACAAACTCAGCAGATTCAGTTGAGATTTCTCCTGTTCTAATATCGTTTGATAAATAATCACCAATTGTATAAGGTAGCACGAAATAACCGTCTGCAAGACCTTGCATCAATGCAGAAGCCCCCAATCTATTAGCACCATGATCAGAGAAATTTGCCTCTCCAATACAATAACACCCTTCAACAGAAGTCATTAGATTGTAATCTACCCAAACACCACCCATAGTATAATGTACCGCAGGGTATATCATCATTGGGGTTTTGTACGGATTTTCAGCTACAATTTTTTCATACATCTGGAAAAGGTTACCGTATTTTGATTCAATAACTGCCTCTCCTAATTTCAAAATCTCTTCAGCAGAAGGATTTTCCGTTCTTGCAATTGCAGCTTCTTGTTTTCCATATCTTTGGATTGCAGATGCAAAATCTAAATACACTGCCTCTCCTGTTTTATTTACTCCATAACCCGCATCACATCTTTCCTTTGCTGCCCTTGAGGCTACATCTCTTGGTACTAAATTCCCAAAAGCAGGATATCTTCTCTCTAAATAATAATCTCTTTGGTCTTCTGATAAGTCAATCGGCATTAACTTTCCTTCACGGATAGCTAATACATCCTCCATATTTTTAGGCACCCAAATTCTACCATCATTTCTTAATGATTCTGACATCAATGTCAGTTTTGATTGATGCTCTCCACTTCTAGGAATACATGTAGGATGAATTTGTGTATAACAAGGATTTGCAAAATGAGCTCCTTTTTTATGAATTTTCCAAGCGGCAGTTGCGTTAGATCCCATTGCATTAGTAGATAAGAAAAATACATTTCCGTATCCTCCACTTGCAATAACAACAGCATGAGCTGAATGTCTTTCTAATTCTCCAGTTTCTAAATTTCTTGCAATAATTCCTCTTGCTTTCCCATCTACTTTTACCAATTCAACCATTTCATGACGATTGTACATAGTAACTTTTCCCTTTGCAATTTGTCTGTTAAGTGCTGAATAAGCCCCTAATAATAATTGTTGACCTGTTTGACCTTTTGCATAAAATGTTCTGGAAACCAATACCCCTCCAAATGAACGATTATCTAAAAGTCCACCATAATCTCTACCAAAAGGAACTCCTTGTGCAACGCATTGGTCAATGATATTTCCAGAAACTTCTGACAATCTATGAACATTCGCTTCCCTTGATCTATAATCTCCTCCCTTTACTGTATCATAAAATAATCTATAAACAGAATCCCCATCATTTTGATAATTTTTTGCTGCATTAATTCCTCCTTGTGCTGCAATAGAATGGGCTCTTCTTGGAGAGTCTTGGTAGCAAAACGACTTTACATTATAACCCATTTCTGCTAAGGAAGCTGCTGCAGAACCACCAGCTAAGCCTGTACCAACAACAATAATATCAATGTTTCTTTTATTAGCTGGATTTACTAAATTAATATGATTTTTATGATTAGTCCATTTGTCTTTTAAAGGACCATCTGGTATTTTAGAATCTAAAACTGACATAGTTTATTTTTTAATTTTATAACTGATTGAAATAATGAAATAACGCAATAAAAACAAATCCTGCTGGGATAATGATTGCATATAGATTACCTAATTTCTTAATTGTTGGCGTATATTTATTATGATTAAATCCTGCAGATTGAAAAGCGGATTGAAAACCATGTAACAAATGTAAAGATAAGAATACAAAAGAGATACAGTAAATAACAACTCTTGCCAAATCCTGAAATTTATGTTGCAAATGAGGAAAGTATTTTGTTGGCTCATCCCACTTACCATCAATGAACTTATCTTTAATTTCTGGCAACCAGAAATCATAAAAATGTAAGCCTAAAAACAACATCACCATAATCCCGGTAATAATCATATTCCTACTCATCCAATTCGAATTTTCACTTGGCTTGTCCATTGCGTACTTTACAGGACGAGCAGCTTTATTTTTTGCATCCAGATAAATCCCCATTCCTAAATGGAATAAAACACCAACCAATAAAACTGGTTGTAACACAAACTGCACCATACCGTTTGTTCCCATAAAATGAGAAACCTCATTAAATAAATCAGCACTTATTACCGAAAATAAATTAATGACGAAATGTTGCATTAAAAAAAACATCAAGAAAAAACCTGATAGGGCCATTAGTACTTTTCTTCCAACTGAAGAACTTGATAATCCTTTACTCATTTTATTATTTTAAAATATTAAGTGGCAAATATAAGCTTCATAATGGAAATAAACAACCCCCTTTTCTAATTCATAATCAATATAGATAACCCTTATTTTTACTAACTTTGCCCTCCTTAAAAAAATCAAAGATGAAATATTTACCAATTGACAACCAGCTATTTATTAATAACAGAAAGAGCTTTTCTGAAAAACTAGCAACAAATACAATAGCTATTTTTAATGCAAATGATGTAATGCCTACCAATGCAGATGGTACTATGCCTTTTCGTCAAAACAATGATTTATTTTGGCTAAGTGGTGTAGATCAAGAAGAAAGCGTACTCGTTATTTTTCCTGATCATACTGATAAGTCGCAAAGGGAAATACTTTTCTTAAAAGAAACTAATGAGCATATTGCAATTTGGGAAGGCGCAAAACTTACTAAAGAAGGCGCACTAAAAACTGCTGGAATAAAAACAGTTTATTGGCTTAATGAATTAGAAGGAAAGCTTGCTGAATTAATTGGAAAATCTAATGGCATTTACTTAAACAAGAATATTCATAGTCGTTCTGCCTCAGCTGTTGAAACTAGGGATAATCGATTTAGAAAAATGATTGCTGATAAGTTCTCAGCAAAGACAATACTTGAAGTCGCACCAATCATGCATGAGCTTAGAGCTATTAAATCAGACTTTGAAATAAAGCTAATGCAAAACGCATCAGATATTACTGAAAAAGGACTGAGAAGAATACTTCCATTCATTAAACCAGGAGTAATGGAATATGAAATTGAAGCAGAATTAATGCACGAATTTCTAAGAAATCGATCTAATGGTTTTGCATACCAACCTATTATTGGATCAGGAGTAGACTCTTGTGTATTGCATTATATTGACAACAACAAAGCCTGTAAGGATGGTGATATTTTACTAATGGACTTTGGAGCTGAATACGCTAACTATGCTTCTGATTTGACAAGAACAATTCCAGTAAACGGAAAGTTCACAAACAGACAAAAGGCGGTTTATAATTCAGTATTACATGTAATGAAAGAGGCAACTAATATGTTACGCCCCGGCACTATATTCAAGGAATACAATGCTGAAATTGGGAGAATAATGGAATTAGAACTTATTAAATTAGGACTATTAGATAAACATGATGTACAAAAGCAAGATGCTAAAAACCCATTATTTAAGCAATATTTCATGCATGGCACATCCCATTACCTAGGTCTGGATGTACATGATGTAGGTGATTTTGACTGGCCAATGAAAGAGGGGATGGTGTTTACTTGCGAGCCTGGGATATACATTTTAGAAGAGGAATTAGGAATACGGTTAGAAAATGATATTCTAGTTACAGCCAACGGACCTGATGATTTAATGAAGAATATACCAATTGAAGCAGAAGAAATTGAACACTTAATGAATAGCTAAATCTTAGCCACTCAGTAAGAATTAATGTTGAATTTGCAATGTATTTTGCAATGAGGTTCCGTCCTCAAATTGAGCATTAATTAAATACATACCGTTTTTAAAACTTGATGTATTTAACATGTTATTCTCAATAAAAAAAGCATTTAACTCTCTACCTAGTAGGTCAAAAATTTGTATCTCACAAATATTTTTAGCCCCATCAAAACTAATTTGATTGTTAGCAGGGCTAGGGAAGAATTGTAATTTATTACTAAGTTCAATAACAGACGAAACTATTGCAGGACCCTGCACATAAACATTTTTATACTCATGCTGAGTTGATTGATTAATAGGAGTTGAAACCTTAGGCCATATTACTACAATATTATCTCCTAAAAGATAATTCTGTTGAGAGACTATTTCATAAAGAAATCCAGGAGAAAACTGAACACTATCATTAGGGAAAATAAAATTAGGCCCTTGACCTCCAATCGTTCTGACATTTGTTAATCCTTGAGCTTGGGAATAATTAGCAGTTTCCAACAAGATATTCTCAGCCAAAACATCATCTCCTGCATTTACAACCCAACAAGAATAATATACTGTATCTCCTAGAGAAATTGTATCTGGGAACTGAATACCATTAGCTCCGAAAGTAACAGAAATACCTTGTCCGTTTACACTTACAGATGCTAATAAAAATAGGCTAAATATTATTTTTCTGATTTCCACATTACAAATGTACAAAGAATTATTAGAACTTTACATAGTGAATCTATTACTTTATATATATCTTAGCCGTTCAAAGTAACAAAATGAACATTTTATTCAAAATTATAAATTCCTTAAATAAAGAGGAAAGTCGCTTTTATAAGCTCTTTGCAGGGCGTACTAATAGTGGTGATGTTCGTAAAGATATCCTTTTGTTTGATTTTATTAAACAAAATGGAGAAGATTATGATGAGCAAATAATTTCTGAGGAGCTTTACCAAGACAATAAAAATAGTTTTTATCAGCTTAAAAATAGGTTATATAAAGACTTAAACAAAAGCATGATGTTACAACACATGGGGAAGGAAAAAGATATTTTTATCCTTCATTTTGTGTTGCTTTCAAGAGTATATAAAAGAAAAGGGAAAGTAGAGCTTTCCTTTCATTATCTGAAAAAAGCTGAAAAAGAAGCTGAAAACATTGAAGCCTTTGAATTGCTTTCAATTATTTATTCTGAAATACTCACTCTTTCTTATGATATGGTTTCAGTAAATGTTGAAGAATATATTGAAAAGAAGAGAAATAATAATGAGCGATTGAGCTGGGACCAAGAAATGGATTTGTTATTGGCTGCTGTATTGTATAGAATTAAGACTGCTCAGAATTTTTCAAAAAATGATGAATCTGTAAATGAAATCCTTCAAAAAACATTAGATAATTTTTCTAAAAATAAAAAAATTCCAAAAAGTCCCAAGTTTAGAATTAAGGTTTATCAAGTGGTTAGTAGAATATTATTACAGCAACATGATTTTGATGCGTTAGAAGAATACCTTGTTCATACTTATAAGGAATTTACGAAAGATAAGATATTTACAAAATCAAATCATGAGCAGAAATTAACTATGCTTGCTTACCTAACAAATTGTTTATTTAAAACTCATAAACATAAACAATCCTTAGCGTATGCCGAAATACTTAAAAGTAGTATGAATGAATATGCAGGATTCCTAAAAGACAAATATCTATTCTACTACTACAATTCACTTGTTATAAACTATTCATTATCTGATAAAAACAAGGCATTAGAGGTGCTAAAAGAAGCAAAGAATAATGATGTTATTCAAAACCTACCTACATTCTCGGTATTTATTTATTTGAATACCGCTCTTATTTATTACGATCAAGAAAAGCTTTCGTTATCCGCAAAAAATTTATCTCGCCTTATGTTGCAGGATGACTTTGTAAATATTGGGAAATCATTTCAACTTAAAATTCATATTGCAGAACTGATTGTTCGTTATGACTTAAATCAAACAGATGTTATTGATTCTAAAATAAAACACATAAAAAAATCATATAAGAATTTACTTAAAGATACTAATTTCAACAGAGATAAACAACTTATTGAAATTATTGATTCATTGATTTACTGCAACAACTTAACAACTGACAAAAAACTCTTAAAGAAAATTACCACTTTAAGTGTTGTCATTACTGATGAACAAGCTGATGATATTGATGTTATTAATTATAATGTCTGGCTAAAGAGTCTTCTCTAAAATTAGCGAAAATCATAAAGTAAAAAAGGGGCTACCACAGCCCCTTTTTTCAAACCAATTAACCACAGTTATTACCTGCTAATCACCACTCTTTGGTGTTGCTTCTCCCCATTAAGAACCACCTCAACAGAATAAACACCATTTGCGATTTCGGAAACATCCAAGCTATGATTGATAGCTCCATTAAATATTGTTATAGTTGAATACGAAAGCCTTTGCCCCATCATATTTACCAAACGAATTGATAAATCACCAATAGTATTAGACATTAAATTAACGGTCACTCTATCACTTGCAGGATTTGGATACAGTTTAAGTTCCTGAAAAGCATTTATTTCTTCAATAGCCGAAATTGGACCGCCTTGCATCATTGAAAAATCAACACTATCACAAGTAGTTGAAGTACACTGTCCTCCTATTGTTACTATCGTTAAACATACATTGTACACCCCAGTAGTATCAAACTCATATACAGGAGCCTGAGAAGTAGAAGACGTATTTTGTAAATATTGACCAGCTCCATTATCTCCCATATCCCACTGCCAAGATTGTATCATATTTACAGGAGTAGATAAATCGCAGAAATAGATAACATTACTCATAGTAATGGTAGTGGTTCCATTAGGATTTTGGGTTATAATCACAGAAGAATCTAATATTGAACAAAAATCAGCTTGACAAGGAATAGTACCTGATGTTACTGTTACTGAATCACAATAAGTATCTGTACAAGTCACAGTTTGAGAAGAATCCATAGAATTAACCGTAACACAAACATAGTAAGTACCCGCACTTGCATAAGTATGATTTACAAAAGATGAAATATTATAATCTATATTTCCATCTCCATAATCAATATCTACAGTAGACATTAAACCTGATTGAGGATAAGATGTATTTGTAAATGTTGCTTCATTATTTCCCAAATTCTGCGCATAGAAATCTGCTTGACAAGAGAATTGATTCAACATATAAATACTATCGCAATAAGTATCCGTACAAATTAATGCTTGAGTTATAGGGTCATATTCCTCAATAGTTAAACATACTTGATAGAAACCAGAACCTGTTGACGAATAAGTATGAACAGGATTTTGTTGAGTAGATGTAGTTCCATCTCCAAAACTCCACAACCAATTACTTGCATTTCCTGATGAAAAATCAAAAAACTCATAGGTATTAGGAGTCCAGCCTGGGCTACCCCAAAAATAAGCCTGACAACCATTACCACCTGCAACTACAACTGTTAAGTAATCGCAAAACGTATCATAACAATTAGTTGTTGAGTCCATTATAGTTAAACACACATAATAAGTCCCTGACTGTGCAAACAAATGAATTGGATTTTCATCAGTAGAAAAAGAATTATCACCAAAATCCCAGGAATAAGATGTTGAGGCATTAGTCCCTGAAGAAAGATTAATAAAGAAGGTGCTATCAGAAGCAGAAACTTGCGTAGAGTAGAAATTTGCAGAACAAATACTTATTGATTGATCACAGAAGAAAGTATCACAACCTGTTACATTATCATAAACATAAACGCACCATGGAGAATAATACTGTGTTCCTTGTGTTGTATCTCCATTATCCCAGAAATAAGAATAATCAGGACTCCATGTAGCTTCCATCATATTAGTTGTAGAGTCTATCATTACAGAAACCCCAGTAAAATTACAAGGAATAAAAACTGAACTCGTATCACAAATTATAGTATCACAGCCACTCACTGAATCAATAATTTGTACGCACCAATTCTGATAAAAAGGAGTCCAATTCCCTACCACTCCATTGCTCCACACATAAACAAGAGCATTTGGCGGCATGGTTATTGTTCCTGCCGACAAACCATTCGGACTAGAATAAACATAAGCTCCTGCTAAAGTACACGGAGCCATTGAAGAAGTATCACAAATTATAGTATCACAGCCATTAGCATCAATAATTTGTAGACACCAATTTTGATAAAATGGGGGATTAGGATTTGCGGAACCATTATTCCATAAATATGCATATGGAGGTGTTCCTCCTGTAACCGTTGCATTTAGACCATTTGGAGTATTTACAACAGAAACTCCTGACAAAACACAAGGAGTAGTTATACTAGTGGCACAAACAATAAAATTAGATACTATTGGGGAAATTATATTTGGATTAAAAATATGAGTATTTATTATCATATTAAAATTACAATCTTCAGTAGCAACAAACAAAATACCTTGATTACTTAAAGTAGTTAGTACTGCTGTATAATCACCATTAGCATTAGTAGTTGCCATAGCCATATTCATACTTGTTGTATCATCAGACAAGTAAACATCCTGATTAGCAATAGGGCTTCCGTTTAAGTCAGAAACATTTCCTTGAACATTGATTACAGTTTGCGCATTCATGCTTCTTACAAATATCATTATTATGACTAAAAATAATAATCCTAAATTTCTAATTTCTGTTGTTTTCATTATTCTAATTATTTAATTATTACTTTTTTAATTTGTGTTGTTTCGCCTATTTTTAACTCAATAAAATAAATACCGCTTTCTAATTCATTCTTATTGATAGCCATAAAATTATCGTGTACATTTTCAACATATCGTACTACATTACCCAAAATGTCAAACATTTTAAATGTACTTATGGATCGCTGAGTTTTTATTGTTGCTGTTTCAGTAATTGGGTTCGGAAAGATATTAAAGTCTTCAATTTGTTTTTGTTCTACTGAACTCAAAGTACTTACGTTTATTGATCCTGTAAACTCATCAGATGTAGAAGGAAAAGGCGAATAAAAGTTAGGCCAAATTACTACTATGTTATCCCCTAACATATACTTGGCTGAATTTACTTGATCCCATATAATAATAAAGATTGAATCATTAGGAGACAAAACAGAATCAACATCTATAAAATTTCCCAAACTACTTGTTGAATAAGAAACAGGAGAAGAGGAATCCTCAACAGCAATTATCATCTCGATTGAAGAATTCAAGGGAATATTCCCAGTATTCACCATCCAAAAAGAAAATGAGATCATAGCTCCTTCATTAACATTAGAAGGATAAACCACCCCAGTAGTTCCAAATGACAAATGCACGTTGGCAACTTGCGCTTTCAAGTGGAAAGCTCCTAAAACTAATACTATGAGTAAATATTTTTTCATGCTAATAATTGCTAAATTCTTGGCAAAGATGAAACAGAAAAATGAGATAAAAAAATTTAAAAATCGATTTTCTTATGCTCCCAAAATATAGTAACAAAAGAAATTATTGAATTTTCTTCTTCAAAAGATAAAACAATACTTATGCGTTCAACTATTTTTTCATTGCATCCCAACCCTGAGCTGTAAGCGGATGTGAGGTCCCATCATTTGCAATAAAATTATTCCCTTCACTGGCATCAGTAACATAACCAACAATTGTGAAATCTGCATCTTTCTTAAATTTATCATAGTGCTCCTGACTAACTGTAAATAACAATTCATAATCTTCTCCACCACTTAAAGCACAAACAATAGGATTCATGTTGAATTCATTTGCCAAATTCATAGTTGTGTAATCAACAGGTATTTTATCTTCATGAATAGTAATTCCTACTTTTGATGATTTTGCTAAATGCAAAACTTCAGAAGAAAGACCATCAGAAATATCTATCATTGATGTAGGAATGATATCCAAATCCTTTAATATTTTAATATACTTAACTCCTGCTTCTGGTTTTAGTTGCCTTCTTAACACATAGTCATTCCCTGTCAAGTCAGGTTGCATAGTTGGGTTTTCTTTAAACATCTCTTTCTCTCTATTAAGAAGTTGTAACCCTAAATAAGCTGCTCCCAAATCTCCAGTACAAATTACTAAATCATTTACTTTAGCGCCACTTCTATAAACTACATTTTCTTTTTCAACCTCACCAAGTACTGTAACACTTATCATTAAACCTGCAGTTGAAGAAGTAGTATCACCACCTACTAAATCTACTCCATAATGTTCACAAGCCAAATATATTCCTGCATACAATTCATCAATAGCTTCAACAGTAAAACGGTTACTCATTGCCAAGCCTAATGTTATTTGTTTTGCATTACCATTCATAGCGCAAATATCAGATACATTAACAGCAACTGACTTATATCCCAAATGTTTCAAAGGCATATACGCTAAATCAAAATGAACTCCTTCAACTAATAAATCAGTGCTAACTAATTGGTATTTATCACCCATATCAATAACAGCAGCATCATCACCAACTCCTTTTATTGTATTTTCATTTTTTAACTTAATGTTTTTAGTTAAATGGTCAATTAAACCAAACTCTCCTAATTTCGAAATTGGAGTAGTATTTGTGCCTTTATCTTCAAGTAAACTCATGTTGGCAAAGATAGGTTTTAAATGATATCATTTTTGTAGCTTTGCATTCATTTAGATTAAATAAAAATAAGATGATAAATATTAGCGATTCAGCAAGAGATAGATTGGTACACCTACTAGATAATGATGGAAGTAAAAATTCCTTTGTCAGAGTTGGTGTAGAAAGTGGAGGATGTTCCGGTTTGAGCTACAAATTAGACTTTGATGGCAAGAAGAATGAAGATGATGAGCTTATTGAAGACAATAATATTAAGCTTTTAGTCAACAAAAAGAGCTTTTTATACTTAGTGGGAACTACACTTGAATTTTCAGATGGACTAAATGGTAAGGGGTTTGTGTTTAATAACCCAAACGCAAGCAGAACTTGTGGTTGCGGAGAAAGTTTTTCTCTATAATAATTTATAAAAAATGAGTGAACAAAAAAAACAATCGGAAGACGATTTACTAGAAAAAGTAACTTCAACCGAATATAAATATGGATTTACAACTGACATAGAATCAGATACCATTCCAAAAGGACTTTCTGAAGATGTGGTGCGTATTATTTCTGCAAAAAAAAATGAGCCAGAATGGATGTTGGAATACCGACTAAAAGCCTATAAAGCTTGGTTGGAAATGGAAGAGCCTAATTGGGCAAACATCAATTATACTAAACCGAACTATCAGGATATTATTTATTATTCAGCACCAAAACAAAAACCTGTTTTGGATAGTTTAGATGATTTAGACCCTGAAATGAAAGAAATGTTTGACAAGCTTGGTATTTCTATTGATGAGCAAAATAAATTGGCAAATGTTGCAGTAGACATAGTAATGGATTCTGTTTCAGTTGCTACTTCATTCAAAGAAACTTTGGCAGAAAAAGGAATTATTTTTTGTCCAATTTCTGATGCTATTCAAGACCATCCAGAATTGGTGCAGAAATATCTAGGAAGTGTTGTTCCAGCTAGAGATAACTTCTTTTCTGCTTTAAATGCTGCAGTATTCTCTGACGGTTCTTTCTGCTATATTCCAAAAGGAGTAAAATGTCCAATGGAACTATCCACTTACTTCAGAATTAATGAAGCTGGAACAGGTCAATTTGAAAGAACATTATTAATTGCAGATGAAGGTTCCCAGGTAAGTTACTTAGAGGGTTGTACTGCGCCCATGAGAGATGAAAATCAATTGCATGCTGCTGTAGTAGAATTGATTGCAATGGATGATGCAAATATAAAATACTCTACAGTACAAAATTGGTATCCAGGAAATGCTGAAGGAGTTGGTGGGGTTTTCAACTTTGTAACTAAAAGAGGAATCTGTCACAAGAATGCGAAAATCTCATGGACACAAGTTGAAACTGGTTCAGCAGTTACTTGGAAATATCCTTCTTGTATTTTAAAAGGAGATAATTCCATAGGAGAATTTTTCTCAGTAGCAGTAACGAACAACAGACAACAAGCCGATACAGGTACAAAAATGATTCACTTAGGGAAAAATACTAAGAGTACCATTATCGCAAAAGGAATATCAGCAGGAAAAAGTGAAGGAAATTATAGAGGATTAGTTCGTATTTCAAAAGGAGCAACCAACTCAAGAAATTTCTCTCAATGTGATTCTTTACTAATGGGAGATAAATGTGGTTCACATACGTTCCCATATATTGAAGTAAAAAACAACTCTTCCAAGGTAGAGCATGAAGCAACTACTTCAAAAATTGGAGAAGACCAGATATTTTATTGTAACCAAAGAGGTATTGGAACAGAAGCAGCAATTGCACTAATCGTAAACGGTTATTGTAAGGATGTCCTCAACCAATTACCAATGGAATTTGCAGTAGAAGCACAAAAATTATTAGAAATCAGCCTAGAAGGTTCAGTAGGTTAAAAACAAAAATATGTTACAAATAAAAGAATTGAAAGCAGGAATTGAAGATAATCAAATCCTAAAAGGTATAAACTTAGAAGTAAAAGCAGGAGAGATACATGCAATCATGGGACCTAATGGTTCTGGAAAAAGTACTCTTTCAGCTGTAATTGCAGGAAAAGAGGAATATGAAGTAGAAGGAGGAAGTATTACTTTTGATGGAAAAGATTTATTAGAATTAGATCCAGAAGAAAGAGCGCATAATGGTATATTCCTTTCTTTCCAATATCCAGTTGAAATTCCAGGAATTTCAGTTTCTAACTTTATCAAAACTTCCATTACGGAAAAAAGAAAAGCACAAGGTTTAGAAACGCTTCCTACTAAGGATTTATTAAAAATGATGCGTGAAAAGATGGAACTATTAAGCATCAAAAAAGGGTATTTATCCAGAAATATGAATGAAGGATTTTCTGGTGGAGAAAAGAAAAGAAATGAGATTTTTCAGATGGCAATGTTAGAGCCTAAACTCGCTATTTTAGATGAAACTGATTCAGGTTTAGATATTGATGCGCTTAGAATTGTTGCCAATGGAGTCAATAAACTAAGAAGTGGAGACAATGCAACTATCGTTATCACGCATTACCAAAGGTTGTTAGACTATATTATTCCTGACTTTGTTCATGTATTGCATAATGGAAGAATCATAAAATCAGGAGGAAAAGAATTAGCTTTAGAGCTAGAAGAAAAAGGGTACGATTGGATAACTAAAGAAGCGGATAAAAAGTGGGCTTAATTAAAAATATAAAATCGTATTCTGAAGGGATTCAGATTTCTGCTGACAAAAAAGAAATACTTACTTCTTTTCTATCAAACGGATTTCCGACAACTAAAGATGAAGAGTGGAAATATACTTCCTTAAAAAAGGTAATTGCTAACGAGTATAGTATTGAGAATAAAGGAGAAGTTATTGATTCTTCAGAAATAGAAAAATATTCTTTAGGGTTTGAAAATAGAATTATTTTTTCTGATGGAAAACTGATAAACATTCCAACAATAAAAGGAGTAAGTATTACTGGTTTTTCTGAATTTGAAAGTACAACTACTGACAGCATATTACAACTTAACAAAGCTCTTTCACAAAATGGCTTTACTATTTCAGTAGATAAAAATACAGTAGTAGAAAATCCTATTGAAATCCTATTTCTCTCAACAACAGAAAATACTTTTTCTCAATATAGAAACCAAATTTCTATTGGAGAAAATTCAGAAGTTAAGTTTGTAGAAAGAATACAAAACTTAAACAATTCAGCTTCTTTTGTAAATCATTTTACTCAGATAAATTGTGATAAAAACACAAAATCAGAATACAACAAAATACAGAATAATACTGCTGAATCTCAACTAATTGATACTGTAAATGTGTATCAAGAGCAAGATTCAACTTGTAATATTAACACCCTTATTTTTGGAGGTTCGTTCACCAGAAATAACCTGAATTTTGAACAAAACGGTTCTAATTGTGAAAGTAACATGAATGGTGTTTCAGTATTAAATGACAATCAATTAGCTGACAACCATACTTTTGTTGATCATAAAAGTGCACATTGCAGAAGTAATGAAATGTATAAAGGAGTTTATTTAGGCAATTCTAAAGGAGTATTTAATGGTAAAATTATGGTGCGTCCTGATGCTCAAAAAATTGATGCGTTCCAGTCCAATAACAATTTACTTTTAAGTGATACTTCAAGCATTGACAGTAAGCCTCAATTAGAAATTTATGCAGATGATGTAAAGTGTAGTCATGGCTGTACTATTGGTCAATTAGATGATGATGCTCTTTTTTACATGAGAAGTAGAGGAATTGGAATTGAAGAAGCAAAAGCAGTATTAACCTACGCATTTGCATCTGAAGCAATAGAAAATATATCAGTGGAACAAGTGAAAACATTAGCTAAAAATTTACTTGCTCAAAAATTAAATGTTGATTTAGATTTTAGTTTATAAATGTTAGATATTAGCAAAATACGAAAACAATTTCCTATCTTAAGTCGAAAGATAAACGGGCAGGATTTGGTGTATTTTGATAATGGAGCAACTACTCAAAAACCTCAATCAGTTATTACTGCCGAAAGCAGTTATTACCAGAATGAAAATTCCAATGTACACAGGGGAGTTCATTTTTTAAGCGGATTAGCAACCGATAAATTTGAGGAGACAAGAATTACCTTACAAAATTTCATAAGTGCAAAACACGCACATGAAATCATCCTTACCAAAGGGACTACTGACTCTATTAACATAGTTGCAAGTGGATATAGAACCTTATTAAACAAAGGAGATGAAATTATTATTTCAGAATTAGAGCATCATTCAAACATTGTGCCTTGGCAAATGTGTTGTGAACAAAGTGGAGCAACTCTAAAAGTTATTCCATTGATGGATAATGGGAGTTTGGACATGATAGCATTTGAAAATCTTCTTTCTGAAAACACAAAATTAGTAGCTGTATCTCATATTTCAAATGCACTGGGAACTATAAATCCTATTGAAGAAATTATTAAAAAAGCACAAGCAGTTGGCGCAAAAGTTCTGATTGATGGTGCACAGGCAGCTTCACATGTTTCACTAAATATGCAAAGCTTAGGTGCTGATTTCTATTGTTTTTCGGCACACAAAATGTACGGGCCAACTGGAGTTGGTGTGTTGTACGGAAAGGAAGATGTTTTAAATGAATTGCCACCATATCAAGGTGGTGGAGAGATGATAAAAGAAGTAAGTTTTAAGAAAACTACTTACGCCTGCTTACCCCATAAGTTTGAGGCAGGAACGCCCAATATTGCGGGAGTAGTTGCTTTTAAAGCAGCTATTGATTTTATTACCGGATTAGGACTAAGCAACATTGCTAAATATGAAGAAGAGCTTTTGCAATATGCTACTGAAGAGGTATTGAAAATAGAAGGGCTAAAAATTTACGGAACAGCTGAAAATAAATCAGGAATTATTTCTTTTAATATTAATGAATTACATCCTTATGATATTGGTATGATTGTTGATAAAATGGGGATAGCAATACGAACAGGACACCATTGTACGCAGCCAATTATGGAAAGATTTAATATTCCTGGAACAGCACGTATTTCTTTAGCCGTGTACAATACAAAAGATGAAATTGATATTTGTATAAAAGCCATTAAAAAGGCAAAAATGATGCTATCCTAAATGAGTACAATACAAAAAATACAAGCAGAAATTGTTGAGGACTTTGAAATGTTTGACGACTGGATGCAGAAGTACGAATACCTTATTGATTTAGGAAAAGACTTAGCGCCAATTAAGGAGCAATACAAAACGGAAGACAATCTTATAAAAGGATGTCAAAGTAGAGTTTGGCTTCATGCAGAACATAGTGAGGGAAAAATAATTTTTACAGCTGATAGTGACGCTATTATGACCAAGGGAATTGTAGCGATACTTATAAATGTATTATCCAATCAGGCGCCTAAAGATATTGCAACTGCAAAACTTGACTTTATAAACGAAATAGGATTAAAAGAACAACTATCTCCTACTCGAGCAAACGGATTAGTATCCATGATAAAAAAAATGAAATTATACGCTATAGCGTTTAACAATTAGCCACATGAAAACAGAAGAAGAATTACAAAAAATAGGAGAAGAAGTTGTTGAGGTGATTTGTGAGATTTACGATCCTGAAATCCCAGTAAATATTTATGCACTTGGTTTGATTTACGATATTGAAGTAAGTCAGGAATGTGATGTAAAAATCACCATGACTTTAACTTCTCCAAATTGCCCAGTTGCCGAAAGTTTACCTCTTGAAATTGAGGAAAAAGTAAAAGTAATTATTGCAGTAAAAAAGGTAGAAGTAGAAATAACTTTTGAGCCAACTTGGACGAAAGATATGATGAGTGAAGAAGCAAAACTAGAACTCGGAATGTTATAAAAAATGAGTGGAGAAATTGTAAATAGAGTAGCAAATAGCAGTTTAATCAGCATGGATTTGACTGATTATGCGCCAACGAATCCAATTGCGGTTTTAGATGTGAAAGATTTCCTTTTCAAGGGAATTGTACTAAAAGAAAAAGAGTTTAGGGTAAGTTTAAAAGCATTTGATTTCTCTGCTTACTCCAACAAAACTGTAGCTCTTTATTGTAGTGCAGATGCAATTGTACCAATGTGGGCTTTTATGCTAGTTACTTCTTATTTAAATTCCGTTAATGCTGACATCCATTTTGGAATAAAAGAAGATGTTTTCCAGCAAATTTTTACCAATAATATTAATGCGATTGACGCCTCTGAATTTGTAAGTAAAAAAGTAATAGTAAAAGGTTGTGGGCAAATCCCACTAACTGAAGCGCTATATATTGCAATTACTAAAAAATTACAAAATACAGTGAGTAGTTTAATGTTTGGGGAAGCCTGTTCGGCTGTACCTGTTCTAAAAAATAAATAATGAATAAAAATATTCAACATATAAATACTCAGATTTCTGAGTATAAAAAAGCAGTTGTCAATCATCCTTTATACAACCAATTAAATACCATTGAGGATGTCCAAAAACTAATGGAGATTCATGTTTATGCTGTTTGGGATTTCATGTCTTTATTAAAAGGATTACAAATTGAGCTTACTTGTACAACATTACCTTGGAAGCCCATTGGAAATACGAAAATAAGAAGACTAATCAACTCAATAGTTTTGGAAGAGGAGAGTGATGTAGATTCTGCTGGGAACCCTTCTTCTCATTATGAAATGTATTTGGACGCCATGAAAGAATGTGGAGCTAATACCAATGAAATTGACAAGTTTGTTAATAGCGTTTCAGATCTAAACTTACCTAAAGTTAATACAGCTATTGACTCATTTTTAGCAACTACATTTGATATTTTAAATAGTGGGGAGGCGCATAAAATTGCAGCAGCCTTTACTTTTGGGCGTGAGGATTTAATACCAGATATGTTTACTGCTATTGTAAATGATCTGAGTAAAGAAAATAAGCTTGATAAGTTTGTGTACTATCTAGAAAGGCACATAGAATTAGATGGAGGAGAGCACGGTCCTTTGGCGTTAGAACTCATTAGTAATTTATGTGGAGAGGACGAGAAAAAATGGAAAGAAGTAGAAGAAACTGCTATTGCATGTTTAGTTGCTCGAAAAGAGTTATGGGATCTTGTTTTAAAAGGGATTAATTAATCTACTTCCCTTCTTCAAAAGTTTTAATAGAGTGTTCAACTGACTGATTAATTTGGTTCAATTCTCTAGGTGTAAAATCACGATACTCACCTATTGGAATGTCCAAACTAATATTCATAATTCTCACCCTTTTTAGTTTTCTGATATCATATTCCAAATACTCACACATCCTACGGATTTGTCTATTTAATCCTTGTGTTAAGATTATCTTAAATTTCTTCTTATCCGTTTGTTTAACAAAACATTTACGGGTAACGGTATCCAAAATTGGTACTCCATTTCCCATAGCTTCAATAAATTCTTTCGTTATTGGCTTGCTAACAGTAACCTCATATTCTTTTTCATGATTGTTTCTGGCACGCAAAATCTTATTGACAATATCGCCATCATTCGTTAAAAAAATAAGTCCTTCTGAGGGTTTATCCAATCTTCCAATCGGAAAAATACGAGTTGGATAATTAATATAATCAATAATATTATTCTTTTCCCGCATTTGGTCAGTAGTACAAACAATACCTACTGGCTTGTTAAAAGCAATGTATACCATTTTCTTCTTTTTGGCTCTGTGTACTACCGTTCCATTCACACTTACCTCATCTTCAGCCGATATTTTAGTTCCCATTTCAGGAACCTCACCATTTATTTTTACTCTACCTTGTTCAATTAATTTATCAGCTGCCCTTCTTGAGCAGTAACCAATTTCTGATAAAAATTTATTTATTCTTGTAAGATTTGTATCACTCATAATTGCTGCAAAAATACGCTAAAATATTGTTAACATCTCGATAAAAACAAAAGTCCCTAAATTACTTAAAACAGTCCGTTTCATTACATTTGCGTTAAACAAAAAATAAAAAAATGACAAAGAAAATTTTATCAATCGTAATGGCAGGATTTTTCTCATTTTCAGCAATAGCTGATGAGGGAATGTGGCTTCCACAGTTATTACAAGCAATGAATGAAAGCGACATGCAAGCACATGGGCTTCAACTTACTGCTGAAGATTTGTACTCTGTAAACAACTCATCACTTAAGGATGCAATTGTATCATTAGGTGGATTCTGTACAGCTGAAATGATTTCATCAGAAGGATTAATGTTAACAAATCACCACTGTGCATTTGGTTCAATTCAAGAACATTCAAGTGTTAGTGATGACTATATAAAAGATGGTTTTTGGGCAATGAGTCGTGATGAGGAATTAGTTAATGAAGGATTGACGGCATCATTTTTAGTTAGTATTGAAGATGTAACTGCTCGTGTATTAGCTGAACTTACTGATGATATGACCGAAAAAGAAAGAAGAGCAAAAATCGGAGAAATTTCAAAAACTATTGTTGACGAGAAAACTGAAGATACTCACTATAATGCAAGAGTAAAATCTTTCTTTGGAGGAAATGACTTCTATATCATGACCTACGAAACATTTAAAGATGTTCGTTTAGTTGGAGCGCCACCATCAGCAATTGGTAAATTTGGAGGGGATACTGACAACTGGATGTGGCCAAGACACACTGGTGATTTTGCACTTTACAGAATCTACTGTGCTCCTGATGGAACGCCAGCTGAATACTCAGTTGAAAATGTTGCCTACCAACCAAAACATCACTTACCAATACAATTAGATGGTGTTGATAATGGTGATTACACTATGATTTTTGGTTTCCCTGGAAGTACTGACAGATACTTAACATCTTATGGTGTACAGCAAGCGTTAGACATCACAAACCCAACTACTGTTGATATTCGTACTGAGAAATTAGCAATTATGAAAGCTGGAATGGACGCAAATAAAAGAACTAAAATTCAGTATGCTGCAAAATATGCGCAAACTTCAAACTATTGGAAATACTTTATTGGACAATCAAAAGGATTGAAATCAATGAAAGTTTACGATAAAAAAATTGCAATTGAAGATGATTTTAGAGCTTGGGTTGCACAAGATCAAGCAAGAGTTGATAAATATGGTGAAGCCTTAAACTTAATTGAAAGCGCTTACAAAACAAACAAAAAAATTGCTTTAAACAGAACTTACTTAAATGAAGCAGTATTTATGGGATCAGAAATCATGTACTGGTCATTCAAAATGAATAAAGCAATTGCTGCATTACCTAGTGAGGGAAAAGAAAGGAATATTGCAATTAGAGAAATTAAAAAGGAAGCTAAAGATTTTTACAAAGATTATAACGCTTCAGTTGATGAAGAATTGTTTGGATCAATGTTAGAGATGTACTACTACAATGTACCTAAAACACAACACGCTCCTATGTTTAAGAAAATTGAAAATCAATTATTTGGTTTCAAAAAATTAGATTTTGCTTGGTGTGCTAAAAATACATTTAGAAGATCAGTATTTTCTTCAAGAGAGAAATTCTTTACTTTCTTAGAAAATCCTTCTACCACTAAAATTGAGAGAGATCCTGCTTACAAAACGATAATGTCAATATACGACCAATACATTGAGCAAATTTCTCCTAAAAGAATTGAAGTGAGAAAGAACTTAACAAAAGGAAATAGATTATTTATTGCCGGTTTAAGAGAAATGAATCCTGATAAAAATTATTATCCAAATGCTAACTCAACTATGAGAGCAACTTATGGGAATGTAGGAGACTACAATCCAGGTGAGGCAATGCATTATGACTACTATACGACTATTGATGGTCTCATGCAAAAAGAAGATGCTACAAATGAAGAGTTTGTAATCCCAGCAAGATTGAAAGAGTTATATGAAATCGGTGATTACGGACAATATGCAGATGAAGATGGTAACTTAAGAATTAACTTTATTTCAAACAATGATATTACTGGTGGTAATTCAGGTTCTCCAGTAATTAATGCTTGGGGAGAAATTGTTGGTACTGCTTTTGATGGTAACTGGGAAGCAATGAGTGGAGATATTGCTTTTGAAAAAGAAATTCAAAGAACTATTTCTGTTGATATCAGATACACAATGTTCATTATTGACAAGTTTGCTGGAGCAACTCATTTAATTAATGAGATGACTATGGCGCCTAAGCATGCTGCAAAAATGACTGAAGAAGAATTAGCTGCTTCAGCTATGGAAACTTCATTAGAAGATCCTAATACTATTGTTAAAGAATTAGAGCTTAAAGAATACTTAGGAGCTCAGTTACCGGTATTTGATATGCATTCATTTGGATCAGCTTTTGATATGGCAGTTGATCAATATGGATCAAGTAAAGAACAACGATTTTGGTGGCACGGAAATGTGTACACTACTGAGAAAAGATAATCCTTCTCACATATTAAAAAAGAAACCCTACCAATTTGGTGGGGTTTTTTATATTTACCAAAAAAATGATTAGAAATATTTCAGCCGTTATAACAGGCATACTAGTAGGAATGATAGTAAATATGGGCCTCATTATCTTAGGCAGTAGTCTTATCCCTATACCTGAAGGTTTTGACCCTATGAATGCAATAAACTGGGATCTAAATAATTTTATTTTCCCTTTTCTAGCCCATGCTCTTGGAACATTAGTAGGGGCTTTTTTAATTGCTAAAATTGCTAACTCATATCAATTTCAATTAGCTTTGAGTATTGGAACGCTTTTCTTGATTGCAGGTATTACAATGGTATACATATTACCTGCTCCAGTATGGTTTATATGTACAGACTTAATAGCAGCCTATATCCCAATGGGATATCTAGGATGGTTAATTGCTAAAAAAGTTTAGTAAGCTCTTGCGTTACTACCTTCCATATAGTTCATAAAGGCTTTATTTACTACCTTCATTCCTCCTGGAGTTGGATAGTTGCCTGTAAAATACCAGTCCCCTTTGTGGTCAGGACAAGAGGCATGTAAATCAGAAATAGATTGATAAATAATCTCTACCTTAGCTTTTGTTGCTTTAGGAGTCAACAATTCACCAATCTTAACTGAAATTTCTTCTGCAGTAAAAGGCTTGTATATTTCTTGAACATAATTTACCATTTCTTCTTTTGATAAGTGTACTTGTGCTTTACATTTATCATATACAGTTGTAAGAATATGTTCTTGTTTGGTATCTTTCAATAATTCAACAGCTGCATTAAAGGCAATAAAATCACCCATTTTTGCCATATCGATCCCATAACAATCAGGGTATCTAATCTGAGGTGCTGATGAAACAACAATAATTTTTTTAGGACCTAATCTATCTAATATTCTAAGGATAGATTGCTTTAGAGTTGTTCCTCTTACAATACTATCATCAATCATTACTAGATTATCAGTAGGATTCACGGTACCATAAGTAATATCATAAACATGAGCTACTAAATCGTCCCTGCTATCGTCAGAAGCAATGAAGGTTCTCAGTTTAGCGTCTTTGATTGCAATCTTTTCAGCTCTCGGAGAAATCTCCATAATTTTCGCAATCTCATCATGACAAGGATTATTTCCTAATGCCTGAATTTTTTTGGTTTTCACTGTATTTAAATAAGCATGACACCCTTTTAATAATCCGAAATACGAAACCTCAGCAGTATTTGGAATATAAGAAAATACCGTATTTTTTACATCATTATCAATTGACTCTAATACTTTTGGGAAAATTCGCCTACCAAGTTCTAGCCTTTCCTTATAAATACCGGCATCATTTCCTCTTGAAAAATAAATACGCTCAAACGAACATGATTTTCTTTCTAGTGGTTCTCTTACTTGTTTTTCTTCAACCCTTCCATCTTTTTTAATGATAAGAGCATGTCCTGCTTTTATCTCTTTAACATCTTCAATATTTACATCAAATGAGGTTTGAATCACTGATCTTTCTGAGGCAACTACAACAATTTCATCATCTTTATAGTAATATGCTGGTCGTATTGCATTTGGATCTCTCAATGCAAAAGCGTCACCATGTCCCATTAATCCACACATAACATAACCTCCATCCCAATATTTTGCGGATTGAGTTAAAATATCTTGAACATCTATTTCATCTTCAATTACTTGTGTAATTTCTTTTTTACTGAATTTATCTTTGTGTTTGTAGTAAATATCATCATTTGCTTCATCTAAGAAATGACCAATTTTCTCCAAAATAGTTACTGTGTCAGCTTTTTGTTTTGGGTGCTGACCCAAGTCAACTAACTGCTGAAAAAGCTCATCAACATTGGTCATATTAAAGTTTCCTGCCAAAACTAAGTTTCTAGTTTTCCAATTACTTTGCCTTAAAAAAGGATGACATTGTTCTATCGTGTTTCCGCCAAAAGTTCCGTAACGCAAGTGCCCTAAAAATAATTCACCTGTAAAAGGCATATTCTCCTTCATCCAATGAGGATCTTTTAATTTATCTGGGTCGCTCGCCTCTAACTCCACAAACCTTTTATTTACTTGCTTAAACACATCCTGAATAGGATTAGTTGCTACAGATCTTTTTCTGCTTATGTATCTTTTACCAGGATCGACATTTAACTTTATATTGGCCAAACCAACACCATCCTGCCCTCTATTGTGTTGTTTTTCCATCAATAAATACATCTTGTTTAAGCCATAAAGTGAACTGCCATATTTTTCTTGGTAGTACGCTAAGGGTTTAAGTAATCGGAGCATTGCTACTCCACATTCATGTTTTATTGAGTCACTCATGGTGTTATTTTTAGGATTGCGAAATTACAGATTATTGTGCTAATATTTTCATTAATCCATTAATACCTGGGTTTGTAAAACTCACCCCATCCACCACTAGCGTAGGGATTACTCTTCTACCATTATTTATTTTCTCAACTAGAGCTATAGCCTGTTGGTTATCAGTAATATCAATGTATTCAAATTCAACTCCTTTTGAGTCTAAAAATCTTTTTGCAGTTACGCAATCTGAGCACCAATCGGCTCCAAAAACTTTAATGTTCATTGTGATAAAATTTATAAGTTATTTCGTTTTGTATAATTGTACATTCTTTACAATGCGATAGAAAAGTGAATTGATAATCAATATGCAAATCAAAATCACTATTATCTACTGTAAATATTCTATCGCATTCTAATTTTCCTTCTGGGCAAAATCTTTGAATTCGATATTTGCTATTTTCAACAGAAATGAAAAACCAAGAGCCAGAACCAACCGTACCGCTTAGCCATTGCGCTTTCTCAGGAATATTAATATTTTTTTTAGATTTCATAATTATATTCTTTCAATACTACTAAAATATGCTTTTATATAGCTTTTATTTATTTGCCTATAATTTTTCATGCTGACAAGGTGATAATTAGAATTTGCAATGCTAATATTCCGTTTAGGAGATGGTGATAAACAAAAAGGAAATTTTAATCTTAATCTAGTAAGCCAATGTGGTTTTGAGGCAAGCATGATTGTGGTAACAAATCTTGAGCAATTTGTACCTGTCAGGACTACTGGTCCATATGAAATTAACCCCATATTTTGTATTTCTTTTGCTTTTGCATAAGCTTTATTGAAATCAATATTTTTTAAAACTGAGGCATATACGCTTCCATGTCCATGTGTAGCCTTTAAATTTGATATTTCTAATAATATCTCTTCAATATTATCAATTGAATTTCCTGAAATTATAGGTTTAGATTTTAGAGAAATATCAGGATCTGTTTCTAAGTCTCTTGTTCTTCCAAATCCAAATGGACTATGATATCTGCCAAAATCAAAATAGTTTAGTTGATTAGTAGCTGAATTTACTAAAATCAAAGCTGAATGCCCTACTCTATATTGTCCGTTAGTCGAAAGCACTTTATCATACCAGCCACCTGCTGCTGCTACCATACCTTCAGGCCAGGCAAGTACAATTATAAAGTCTTTTTGCATTTTGTAAATATAAATAATTTTAACTTATTTATCTTCTTTTTATTGAAGCTGAATTCTGACTAACAAAATCCTCTAACAGATTAAAGAAATTAAGAATATTTTCATTTGTATTTTCGCCATTAATAGTGACTAACCTAACAAATCCTTGCTTATGGAAATAACCAAAACCTACCATTAACTTATTGTGCTGATATAATTTTGTACACAAATCTTCTGGGTCAAAGTCTTTGTAATTAAAGCAAATTGAAAGAGAATCATCAAAACTATACAAAGTATAATCTTCATTATCTTTTACATAATTTCTTGCTGTATCTGCCAATTGGAATTCGTGTTCAACAATTTTAGCAATACCATTAGTTCCTATTGCTTTCCAAAGTGTCCAAAACTTTAAAGCATTATTTCTTCTTCCGCATTCAAAAGAAGTTTGTCCCAAATTATAATTTTCATCATCTGTTTGGTACAAATAAGTAGCATCATTATTAAATGAATTATACAAGTCTCTGTTATCTTTTACCACTATTACTGAAGTGCTCAATGGTGCCCCTAAAGTTTTATGAGCATTAAAGCAGAAAGAATCTGTAAGTTCAATTCCTTTTACTAAATGATTGTACTTATCAGTAAAAATAACTGTGCCTCCAAATGCTCCATCAACATGCAACCAAATATTATGTTCTTTACAGATAGGTGATAACTCTCCTAAATTGTCAAACGCACATAAAACAGTAGTTCCTGCGGTTGCATTCAAATAAAAAGGTACAAATCCATTTGCAATATCATTTGCTAATTGTTGCTTAAAGTCTGATACATCAATTTGTCCAACTTTATTTGATTTAATATAGCGTATATTATCTCTCCCTATTCCTGCAAATGCAGTATTTTTTGCAAGAGAATAGTGAGAGTTTTCTGAAGTATATGCAAGTAGTTTCCCCTGCATTCCTTTATTTTTAATTTCTACATCCTTTTTGTCTCTCGCCATAATTAAGGACATAAAATTAGCCATTGAACCTCCTGTTGGAAAAGTACCTCCAGAACCTTCAGGATATCCAATTAACCTATTTACTTGTTTAATTATTTCCTTTTCAACCGCTACCTGAGGTCCTGCAATTTTATAAGTCGCCATACTATTGTTAAGCATAACAGCTAATAAATCACCTAAAATTGCTTTACTATGCCTGCCTCCAAACAACTGATTAAAAAACAACTTTGAAGATGATTTGGGTGTGTTTAATACTAGTTTTTTCAACTCCTTCTTAAAATCTTCAGCAATAGCAGGACTTGATTTTAATTCTAGATCAAATTCTGAAGTTAATTCTGAAGTTGGGATTGCCTTAGCAATAGGATTATCTAATTCATCATTAATTAAATCGTTAATTAATTCATTAAAAAATTGTAAATCTTCTTTTATATCGTTTTGCATCAAAGTATATTATATGATTTGCAAAAGTAAAAAAAATGATCTTTTAAGTGCTTGTCATTACTTCTTAAGTTTGAACACCTAAGATTACTAGCTAAGAATACTAGAGAAAATAGTTTTTTTCTGTATTTTTGTAGAATGAATAAACTGATTTATATATTTATAATTATTTGTTTTGCCTTATTTACTGCAAATGGACAAATTGTAATTAATGAATATTCTGCTGCAAACTACAATACTTCTACCGATAATTATGGTGAATTTGAAGATTGGGTAGAACTATACAATCCTACTGCAGCGGCTATTGATATTAATGGTTGGGCGCTTACCGATAAAATCTCTAATCCTACAAAATGGACGTTTCCATCTTCATTTATTGTACCAGCAAATGGTGTAGCGATAATTTATTGTTCCGGTAGAGATGAATTGATTGGAGCAAATGCTCACACCAATTTTAAGATCACACAAACAAAGGGAAGTGAAGTATTTATGCTTTCTGATGCTGGTGGTACTTTCCAAGATTCTATACGGGTATTGCCAAATCAAAAATCACATACTAGAGGAAGAGAAGCAGATGGAGCGGCAGTTTGGGGTGTTTTTACTTCAGGAACGCCCAATGCTAGTAATGTTGGAGCTTTGCAAGAGTACGCTACAACTCCTATATTCTCTCAATCTGGAGGATATAATGCTGGGCCTGTAAACTTAACGCTTAGCTCTCCTGACCCTAATACAACTATTTATTATACCACAAATGGAGATGAACCCAATAATACTTCAACACTTTATGCTGGAGTAATTAATATTCCAACAACATCTGTTGTGAAAGCTATTTCATATAGCTCAAATGCTAATATTCCTTCTAGTTTTATCGATTTTCATACTTTCTTTATTAATGATATTCACACAATTCCTATTCTTTCAGTCTCTGGTACTCAAGTAGATGATTTGCTAAGTGGGCCTCCGTTTAGTGGTTTAGAGCCTGAAGGTACTATAGAATGGTTTGATGAAAATGGTATATTGCTTGACAAAGGAACGGGTGAATACAATAAACATGGAAATGATTCTTGGGCTTATAATCAAAGAGGATTTGATTATGTAATGCGTGACCAATTTGGTTATAATTATGCTTTACAAGACAAAATTTTTGCAACTAAAAGTAGGGATAAATTCCAAAGAGTTATTGTAAAAGCTGCTGCAAATGACAATTATCCATTTTCTTATGGAGGCTCAGGGGCACATATTAGAGACGCCTATGTTCATCATCTTTCACAAATTGCTGATTTAAGATTAGATGAAAGATCAACATCATCTTGTATTTTGTATAGAAATGGTGAATATTGGGGGGTTTATGAAATGAGAGAAAAGGTGGATGATCATGATTTTACAGATTATTACTATGATCAAGATAAAAATAACTTACAATATTTAAAAACTTGGGGAGCAACTTGGACAGAATATGGTGCTCCTAATGCACAGCCAGATTGGAATAATTTTGTCAATTTTGTTACCACAAACCCAATGGTTAATCAAGTAAATTATAATCAAGCCAAAAGCGAATACAATACGGGCAGTTTAATTGATTATTTTCTTTTAAATGCATATGTAGTTTGTCAAGATTGGTTAAATTGGAATACAGCTTGGTGGAGAGGAATGGATCCTAATGGAGAAAAAAAGAAGTGGAGATATACGCTTTGGGATATGGACAACACATTTGATCATGGAACAAACTACACAGGAATACCAAGCTCAGACCCTGCTGCATCCCCTTGTGATCCAAGTACTTTAGGTAATACTGGCGGGCAAGGCCATGTTCCGATTTGGAATGAAATGCTTACCAATGAGGAATTTCATGATGAATACATTAATCGCTGGCAAGATCTAGCAAACGGTCCTTTATCCTGTACATTTATGGTTGATTTACTAGATAGCATGATTGCGGTAATAGATCCTGAAATGCAAAGACAAATTACAACTTGGGGAGGTACATATGCAGGCTGGCAAAATAATGTAACTACTTTAAGAAATTTTATTTTAGCTAGATGTGATAGTATGAATTCTGGGTTTGTTAATTGTGATACAGCAATCACAGGTCCTTATGATGTTACTATTGAAATTGTTGGGATAGGAGAAGTTGAAATGAGTAATGGAAATATCATTAATAATTTAAACACACCTTGGACTGACCAAAGATTTGGGGGTATTTTATTGCCTTTTGAAGTGAAGAGTGGATCTTTTGATCATTGGGAAGTAATATCAACAAACACCTATACATACGACCCTATTGTTGATACTTTAGTATTAGATTTAAAAGGGGATGCAATTGTTCGAGCCTACTTTATCCCTACAAAAAACATAACTTACAATGTAATTCCTGTAGGAACAGCTACAACAATCACTGTTGATGGTGTGGTAATAAATACCTTTCCGACAACAATAAATTATATTCTAGATGATACAGTAAATATATCACCAAATATTGACCCTCTATATGGATTTAATACTTGGGGTTCTGACAGTGTTGTACTTATGCCTGTAGCGTCAAATATGACTGATTCATTTTACGCTTCTAACCATGATAATGTAACTTTATACATTTACAAAAAACCAACTATTATATATGATGTAGAACCACCAGGAACTACAACATCTATTAATATCAATGGAAATATTGTTTCAGTTTTTCCATATTCTGAAACAGTATTTATTGATGATTTAAATACTATTGACCCAAATATTGACCCTCAATTTGTATTTAACTCTTGGGAAACTGACAGCAACACCTTGCTAAATGTAGGAACTATCAATTCTTTTTATGGAGAATTTAATGATTCTGTTATTTTGCATATTTATAAAATGAGTGCATTTATAGATGGAAATGATACTGTTTGTGATAATGCTAAAATAAGCGCTCAGGTAAAAGTTTATTTTAACAGTGCAATTGCACCTTTCACATTTTCTTATTCAATAAATGGTTCAATACAACCCTCAATTACTACTTCAAATAATCCGTATATTATTAATACCAATGAAGGAGGAAACTATGTCTTAACTGATTTTTCTGATGCTAATGCCGATGGGGCAATTAATGGTTCTGCAATGGTTACTATTTTAGAATCTCCTATTGCCAATTTCGATCCTCAACCCGACAGTATGACAATTATTTATACAACTACACAGTTAGTGGATAAATCGGAAGGAAATATAATTAGTTGGCAGTGGGATTTTGGCGATAATTCTTTGCAGGATTTTACTGAAAACCCTTATCATACTTTTAAAGATACAATAGGAATTTATCAGGTAAGTCTAATTATTCAGGATAATAACGGGTGTGTTGATACTGCATATAAGCAGGTTCAAATTACGGATGATTTTTGGATATATATTCCTAATTCATTTACTCCTGATTTAGATGGAATAAATGACAGATTTTGTATTTCCTACAATGGAGTAAGAGAAGGTACATTTACTTTTAATGTATATTCTCGCTTTAGTGAATTGGTTTATTCTACGAATAATATTCATGAGTTAGATTGTGAAAATGGATGGGATGGGAAACATCAAATATCTGGTAAAGACTTACCATTTGGGACTTATACTTACCAAATTTATTATCAAGATTTTGATGGATGGAAACATCAAGAAACATCAGTAATTATTATTATTCGTTAATTAAATTCAACTCATTTTTTTAAGGCAAAATAGCATTGCTTATATAAAATGCAAAAACTATATTTGCAAGTATTATATTTAGCATAAAAAATGAGCAAGTTCAAGGAATACAAACAATTAAGTTTATCTAAAACTCATAAAGAGGTTTTAGAAAACTGGAGAAATAATGATGTTTTCAATCAAAGTATTGAAGGTCGAAAAGGAAATCCAACTTTTACATTTTATGAAGGACCACCTTCAGCAAACGGAATGCCTGGTATTCACCATGTAATTGCGCGAACAATTAAAGATTTATTTTGTCGCTATAAAACCCTTAAAGGGTTTCAGGTAAACCGTAAAGCAGGTTGGGATACTCACGGATTACCAGTTGAGCTTGCTGTAGAAAAAGAATTAGGAATTACTAAAGAAGATATTGGTACAACAATATCCATTGAACAGTACAATAAGGCTTGCCGTACCAATGTAATGAAGTACAAAGGAAGCTGGGAAGATATCACTGAGGAAATGGGATATTGGGTGGACATGAAGACGCCTTATGTTACTTATGACAACAAATATATTGAAAGCGTTTGGTGGTTGTTAGGTCAGATGCACAAAAAAGAATTGCTTTATAAGGGGCACACCATTCAGCCTTTTTCTCCTAAAGCAGGGACAGGATTAAGTACACACGAGCTAAATCAGCCAGGTTGTTACCGAAATGTGAAAGACACCTCAGCAATCGCACAATTCAAAGTTATAAAAAATGAGAACTCTGATTTTCTTTTTAGCAAAACTAAGAATGATGTCTATTGTTTAGCATGGACAACTACACCTTGGACATTACCTTCTAATACCGCACTAGCAGTTGGTAAAAAAATTGATTATTTATTAGTAGAAACCTTAAATCAATATACTGGAAAAGCAATTACAGTTATTGTAGCAAAGGCGTTATCGTCTAACTATTTTAAAGCAGAAAATGCTGAATTGGAATTTGCTGATTATGTAGTTGGAAAAAAGAATTTACCATTCAATATTTTAGCTGAGTTAAAAGGAAATCAGTTAGAAGGTTTGCGATACGAACAACTTTTACCTTATGTACAACCTGAAGATGGAGATGCTTTTAGAATTCTTTTAGCTGATTTTGTTACTACTGAAGATGGTACTGGAATTGTTCATTTAGCACCAAGTTTTGGAGCTGATGATAACAGGGTTTGTAAACAAAACGGAATCGGAACCTTAACACTAGTCAATAAACAAGGTAAGTTTGTTGATGCCGTTACTGATTTTGCAGGAATGTATGTAAAAGATGAATATTATACGGATGAAGATGAAAAACCAAAACTTTCTGCTGATGTACAAATTGTTATAAAGCTTAAAGAAGAAAACCGTTGTTTTAAGGCTGAGAAATACGAACATTCTTATCCCCATTGTTGGCGTACTGACAAACCAATTCTGTATTATCCTATGGACAGTTGGTTTGTAAAAACTACTGACTATAAAGACAGAATGTTGGAGCTTAATAAAACCATCAACTGGAAACCAAAATCAACTGGTGAAGGGCGTTTTGGAAAGTGGCTAGAAAATTTGGTGGACTGGAATTTATCTCGCTCACGTTTTTGGGGAATCCCAATTCCTATCTGGCGTACTGAAGATGGAGAAACAGAAATCTGTATTAGTTCGATAGAAGAATTAAAAATTGAAATTGAAAAATCAATTGCTGCTGGACTGATGAACACAAATCCTTTAGCTGATTTTGTTGTTGGAGATATGTCAGAAGAAAACTACACTTCTTTTGACTTGCATAGGCCTTATGTTGATAATATTATTCTTATTTCAAAAGACGGAAAACCAATGAAAAGAGAATTAGACTTAATTGATGTTTGGTTTGATTCAGGTTCAATGCCTTATGCTCAGCTGCACTACCCTTTTGAAAATAAAGAAGTATTTGAAAAAAATTATCCTGCTGATTTTATTGCGGAGGGAGTTGATCAAACAAGGGGTTGGTTCTTTACTTTGCACGCAATTTCAACTATGTTGTTCGATTCTGTAGCCTATAAAAATGTTATCTCTAATGGGTTGGTCTTGGACAAAAATGGAAACAAAATGTCAAAGCGATTAGGAAATGCTACTGATCCTTTTAAAACCATTGATAAATATGGTGCTGATGCGACAAGATGGTATATGATATCCAATGCACAACCTTGGGACAACTTAAAATTTGATGAAGGCGGAATACAGGAAGTACAAAGAAAATTCTTTGGCACACTTTATAATACCTATTCTTTCTTTGCACTTTACGCCAATATTGACGGATTCAACTATACAGAGGATGAAGTTGCAGTTGAAAATAGAAGCGAAATTGACAGATGGATTCTTTCAGAATTAAATACTTTAATTAAACAAGTTGAAGGGAATTATGAAGACTACGAGCCAACAAAAGTTGCACGTTTAATTCAGCACTTTGTAATGAACAAATTAAGTAACTGGCATGTTCGTTTAAGCAGAAGACGCTTCTGGAAAGGAGAATATAATACTGATAAAATTTCTGCATACCAGACACTATACGAATGCTTGGAGAAGATTACACTATTGTCCTCTCCTATTGCTCCATTCTTTATGGATCGTTTGTTTCAAGACTTAAATACTATTAGTAATAAGCATGCAGTAACATCAGTACATTTAGCTGATTTCCCAAAAGCTGACAATAGTATGATAGATGCTGATTTAGAAAGAAAAATGCAGTTGGCTCAGAATATCACTTCACTTGCTTTGTCGCTAAGAAAAAAAGAAATGATTCGAGTAAGACAGCCTTTACAAAAGATAATGATTCCTGTTTTAAATTCAAAAATGAAACAAGATATTGAAGCAATTTCTAGTATTGTATTAAGTGAAATTAATGTTAAAGAAATTGCCTACTTAACAGAAAATTCTGATGTTTTAACCAAGAAAATAAAACCTAATTTTAAAACTCTTGGGCCAAAGTTTGGTAAAGATATGAAGTTAATTTCTGGCGTTATTACACAGTTTACTTCCGACAATATTAAGCAAATAGAAAAGGAAGGTATTTATAAAATAAATGAAACTATAACTATTGACTTAACAGATGTTGAAATAAGTTCGGCAGATATTCCTGGTTGCATTGTAGCTAATAATGATGGGGTAACTGTTGCATTAGACATTACGCTTTCGCCTGAGTTAAAGGAAGAAGGTTTGGCAAGAGAGTTTATAAATAGAGTTCAAAACCTAAGGAAAGATAATGGTTTTAAAGTTACTGACAAGGTTAATATCGTAGTTGAAAACAATGAACAATTAAAATCTGCTATTCAAAATAATTTCGCTTATATTTGTGATGAAACTTTAGCAGATAAATTAGAATTTTCAAATAATATTGAAAACGATATTAATGAGATTGAATTAGTAGATGGAATTACTGCAAAAGTGAGTATTAAAAAACACTAAAATTATGGCTGAAAAAACTACATATACAAAAGATGAGCTAGCAGAATTTAGACAATTAATTCTGGATAAAATTGAAAGCGCTCAAGACGATTTAGACGTCTTAAGAGCTGCGACTGCTAATGATTCTGACAATGGAACAGAAGATACCTCACCTACTTTTAAGCAATTTGAAGAAGGGTCATCTACGCTTTCAAAAGAAGAAAATATTAAACTAGCTGAAAGACAAGCAAAATTTATTAGAAGCTTAAATAATGCATTAATTCGTATTGAGAATAAGACTTACGGAATATGCAGAGTTACAGGAAAATTAATCTCTAAAGAAAGATTAAAACTTGTACCACATGCAACACTAAGTATTGAGGCTAAAAAAGCGCAATAAGTTACTTTGAAAAAAATATTTCTTACCGCTTTTATTCTTGTTTTACTCGATCAAATACTAAAAATATGGATTAAAACCCATTATGTATTAGGAGAAGAAACTCAAATTTTTGACTGGTTTATAATTCACTTTACCGAAAATAATGGAATGGCTTTTGGGATGGAGTTTGGTGGATATACCGGGAAAAAAATACTCACCCTCTTCAGAATAATTGTTGTTGGAATAGGAATAAAATATATTTCTAACTTAACCAAAGCAGGATTTTCAAATGGCGCTTCAATTGCTCTAGGATTTATTATTGGTGGCGCAATTGGTAATATTATTGACAGTTCCTTCTATGGGATTATATTTAACGAAAGTTACAATAATGTTGCAAGCTTTATGCCTGAGGCAGGAGGGTATTCTACTTTGCTTCACGGAAAAGTGGTTGACATGTTCTACTTTCCACTAATGAATAGTCATTTCCCTAATTGGCTACCAATTTGGGGTGGTGAACACTTCATCTTCTTTCGTCCGGTATTTAATATTGCGGATGCCGGAATTTCTGTAGGGATATTTATGATCTTACTTTTTTACAGAAAAGAATTTAATTAAGATTTCTTTAGTTAATTCCTTTGCATATCCCCATAAATAGTTCCATCTAAACTGATATTACTTTTGGGTTTTTTGAAATATTTTTGATTTAATTTTCTTAAAACACCTAATACTAAAAATTCTAACTTGCTTTTCAAAGGTATTTTTACTTCCCCCCACTCTTCAGGGAATGAGTAATTGTATTTTTCCAAAAATGGCCCAAAAACAGCAATAGCTATTTCCTTAATATCGTTCGTATAATAGCTTAATAAATCATTGTTTTTACCTACTGTTTTGTTTGCAACCGGGAGTGGTTTTGGGTTCCTAACGCCTGCCTTTTTAAGGGCCAACAAATAATCCTCTGCAATAGTTTCATACTTAATTACAAAATCACAATCGTCAATTGCTAAACTAGTAAGGTTATCGTATGGTTTTTGATGAAATTTTTTGAAATACTGCTGAAAGGAGCAATTATTATCCTTTATAAAATTAAATCTCTGTCTTTGCTGTTTTGATATATGTCCCCCATTTTCTGAAAAGAGATCAGGGTTAGTAAAGTTTCCTTTTGCATTTGCCTTCATTTTTTCATATACTGTAACTGCAATTTCCATAGGATTTCTCAGCACTGCAAATACAAAATATTCTAACTCTTCTTTTGTCGCTACATTCTCAAACTCATGATACAAAGAATGTTTTCTTAAGTAAGGCTCTCCATCATATTCTAAGTGTAATTCTTTTGAAATTGCAGAAGATGCTGAAAAAGGCAATCCAATAAATAGGAATTTATATTTATGACTAATAATCATTTATATATAGTTTTTCATTAACAAATATTCGGCAATTTGTACGGTATTAGTTGCTGCACCTTTTCTTAAATTATCCGCTACCACCCACATATTCAAAGTATTTTTTTGTGTAAAATCTCTTCTTATTCTTCCAACAAAAACTGCATCTTTTTTAAAGGCAGTTATGGGCATTGGATACGTATTTTCTAAAGGGTTATCTACCACCTCAACACCAGGCATATCGCTTAAAGCCAAACGCACTTCATCCAAATTAAAATCATTTTCAAATGTTACATTTACACTTTCGGAATGCCCACCAACAACAGGAACTCTGACAGCAGTAGCGGTAATATCAATTCCTTCATCTAATATCTTCTTGGTTTCGTTAGTCAACTTCATTTCCTCCTTGGTATATCCATTTTCTTCAAACTCATCACAATGGGGTAATACATTCTGATAAATCGGGTGCGGATAAGCCATCTCTCCTACTACTGCTTTTTCTTCATTTTCCAATTGCCTTACTGCTTTTACACCTGTACCACTAATAGATTGATAAGTTGAAACTACTACTCTCTTTACTTTAAATTTTTGATGTAAAGGGGATAGTGCCATCACTAACTGTATGGTGGAGCAGTTCGGATTTGAAATAATCATATCTTCTTTTGAAAGCTCATCACCATTTATTTCAGGAACAATTAATTTATGATTTTTATGCATCCTCCAAAAAGAAGAGTTATCAATTACCTTACACCCTCTTGCAACTAATTGTGGTGCCCATGTTTCAGAAACTTCTCCCCCAGCTGAAAACAAAGCTAAATCCACCTCTTTTGCTAACAAATCGTCAAGCGAGATAATTGTATGTGTTTTACCTAAATATGAAATGGTTTGCCCACAAGATTTTTTGGAAGCAACAGGAATTAGATCACTTGTCGGAAAGTTTCTTTCTGCAAGTACGGCTAATATTTCTCGACCTACCATGCCGGTTGCTCCTACTATTGCTAATTTCATTTGTAAATTCTATTTTTTAAAAGTCATATGAAAGGTTTAAGAATCAGAACCTTTCGCATTTGTTTTCTAAACCTCAAAAATACTATATTTACGGACTATGAGAAAATGCTTACTACTTTTTATCCTTGCTACATGTTCGCAAGTAGGATTCGCACAATTTACAGATGATTTTACGGATGGAGATTTTACAAATAATCCCGTTTGGGAAGGAAACATCAATAATTTTGAAATTGACAGCACACAATTACACTTAATTGATACGATTACTAATACTGCATATTTAACAACAGAAAGTAAATCCATTATAAATGGGTTTTGGGAATTTAACATCCGATTAGATTTTAGTCCTTCGAGCTCAAACTTTGCTAAAGTTTATCTTATCTCAGATAATGCCAATATTACTTCCTCTTTAAACGGAATGTATGTTCGTATTGGTGGGGAGGCAGGCGCAATTGATGACGTGAGTTTATTTGTTCAAAATGGGCTTACATCTACCAAAATTATTGATGGAATAGATGGAAGTGCTGCAGTAAACCCTGAATTAAAAATTAAAGTAATCCGAGATAGTATTGGAAATTGGGAGTTGTTTGTTGATACTTCAAATCAATATTTCCTAGAAGGAACTGCTTTTGAAAATAGCATAACTTCATCCAGCTACTTTGGAATTTATTGTAAATACACATCTACCAGATCAGACAAATTTTGGTTTGATAATTTTAAGGTTAGTGGCGATTCAGCAATTCAGCAAATACCCCAAGAAATAAATACAAATGATATAATCATCAATGAAATATATGCTGACCCTAGTCCTTCAATTGGTTTACCTGATGTGGAATACATTGAATTATATAACAGAACAAATACCGATATTGACCTCACGGACTGGACAATTACTATCGGAACAACCAAAAAAGAATTTCCTGCAGCCATAATTGAAGCGGATAGTTTTGTGCTTTTAATTAAAGAAAATGCAATTGACTCATTCCAAGGTAACATCTCAACAATAGAATTTTCCTCTATTTCATTAACTAATGGTGGGTCAGAATTAATTTTAAAAGATAATACTGGAAAAATAATTAATGCCGTTAATTATACTGACGATTGGTATCATAATGATGATAAAAAAGAAGGTGGTTGGTCAATTGAAAGAGTAAATACTAACCTATACTGCGAAACACTTAATAATTGGAGAGCTTCTATTTCAACTATTGGAGGTACGCCAGGAAAAGAAAATTCAGTAGCAGGAGAAAGTGTATATATTGAACCTTTCAGAATTACAAAAGCATACCCTTTGGACAGTAACAGGCTTGCTGTATTTTTTAACAAACAAGTAGATAGTATATTGCTTTCTACCCCTTCAATATTCGACCTAAATATTGGGAATATTATAAATAGTAACCCTTTAGCTCCTTATTATAATTCTGTAATATTAACTGCTGATTTTAATTTTATAGAAAATAACGTTTATGAAATAGCAATCCCAACAATAAATGATTGCTCAGGAAATAGCCTTTCAAATTCCTTAACTTTCGGAATTGCTGATTCTATTTTGGCAAATGAACTTATAATAAATGAAATCCTGTTTAACCCAAAAGATAATGGAGTGGATTATGTAGAAATTTATAATAATTCTTCTCATTTTTTCGACCTAGCTAATTATCGTTTGGCTAACTTTTTTGAATTTGGAAATACTTTAAATCCTGAAAATGCCAAAATAATTACTGAGGAACCTTTTATTATTAAACCTTCAGAATACTTAATATTAACTACTGATTCAGCAAAAGTAAAGGCACAATATAAAACAGAGAACCCTTATGCTTTTATTGAAATGGAGAGCTTACCATCCCTTTCTAATGAACAAGGAACGATTTGTATAGTACATCAATCCTTAAGCCAAATAATAGATGCTTTTGCTTATGATGAACAGATGCACTTTTCGTTACTGGAAACAGAAGATGGGGTGAGTTTGGAACGCTTAGATAAACAGGCTGAAACACAAAAGAATAATAATTGGCACTCGGCAGCAAGTACTGTAGGTTTTGGAACGCCAACGTATCAAAACTCTCAAATTTATCAAAATCAAACTACTGGTGAAGTAACTGTTAATCCTAAATCCTTTAGTCCTAATAATGATGGGTACAAGGATGTTTGTGCTATCCATTGGAATTTTAGTAAAACAAATTTAATGGCTACAATTAGTATTTTTGATAGTGAGGGAGTGCGTGTTAATCAGCTATTGAATAATAAAATGATTGGAAATAAGGGAAGTGAAATCTGGGAAGGAACATCAGAAAATGGTGCGCAATTAAAAACGGGTATGTATATTGTTTTCATGCAAGTATTTTCGGAAGATGGAGAAGTAGAATCTTATAAAAAAGTTGTTGTTTTGCATAACTAATGCCAGCCCCAAAACATATAGAAGAACTGCTAAAAAATATTCCCCAAAAAGCAGGGGTTTATCAGTATTACGATAAAAGTGACAAACTACTGTATATCGGAAAAGCTAAAAACCTAAAGAAAAGGGTTACTTCCTATTTTACTAAAAAACAAGAACACGGAAAAACACGGGTATTAGTTAGTAAAATACAGGATATAAAGTATGTAGTAGTAAGCACTGAAATGGATGCCCTACTTCTGGAAAACAACCTGATAAAAAAACATCAGCCCAAGTATAATGTTGCCCTTAAGGACGGAAAAACTTATCCTTGGATTTGCATAAAAAACGAACCGTTCCCAAGAATTTTTCAAACTAGAGATGTAATAAAAGATGGCTCGGATTATTACGGGCCTTACACCTCTGTTCGTTTGGTAAAAACGCTTTTGGATTTTTTTCATCAGCTATACCCATTACGGAATTGCAGCCTGAATTTGACGGATAAAAATATTAAAGAAGAAAAATTCAAAGTGTGTTTGGAATACCATATGGGAAATTGCCTTGGCCCTTGTGAAGACAAACAAAGTGCTCAAGAATATCAGTTGGGAATTGAACATATCAAACAGATAATAAAAGGAGATATTAAATCAGTAATTCAGTATTTGGAAACTGCTATGCTCAATTTTTCGGACAAAATGGAATTCGAAAAAGCCCAATCCGTTAAAGATAAAATTGATTTACTGAGCAACTACCAAGCCAAATCGACCATTGTAAATCCTAAAATAAATAATGTAGATGTGTTTACAATACTTAGCCATGAAACAACAGCCTTTGTAAACTATCTAAAGATAAATTCGGGAGCAATTGTGCAGGCACATACTTTGGAGCTGAATAAGAAATTAGAAGAAACGGAAGAAGAGTTATTGCAGTTAGCAATAGTGGAACTTAGGCAAAGGTTTAAAAGCACTTCAAATACAATTTACTGTTCTCATTCCTTGGAAAATGTTTGGGAGAACTTAAGCATTACCATTCCTAAAATTGGGGATAAAAAGAAACTCATTGATTTGAGTTTGAGAAATGCAAAATACATGTTGTTGGACCTACAAAAACGAAAAATAAATAACATTGAAAAGCAAGATAATAAACGTGTTTTGGAACAATTGCAAAAAGATTTACACCTTGTAAATCGCCCAAGACATATTGAATGTTTTGATAACTCCAACATACAAGGCGCTTACCCTGTAGCGGCTTGTGTTGTATTTAAAAACGCAAAACCAAGCAAAAAGGATTATCGACATTTTAATATCAAAACTGTAGTAGGTCCTGATGATTTTGCAAGTATGGAGGAAGTCGTTTATAGAAGATACAAACGCCTATTGGATGAAGAGCAGCCTTTGCCCGAATTGATTGTTGTTGATGGAGGAAAGGGGCAGCTTAGCTCGGCAGTGAAAAGTTTAGATAAATTAAAACTCAGAGGAAAGATAGCTATAATTGGAATTGCTAAACGCTTGGAAGAAATTTATTTCCCAGGAGATAGTGTCCCTTTATATTTGGACAAACGATCAGAGAGTTTAAAATTAATACAGCAATTACGTGATGAAGCCCACCGCTTTGGCATTAACCACCACAGGAAGCAAAGAGGAAAAGATAGCCTTGGTACTTCACTCGATAAAATTGAAGGGATAGGTTCGAAAACAGTAGAGATGTTGATTACTCACTTTGGTTCAGTTAAAAAAGTAATGGAAGCCAAAAATGAAGAATTAATAAAGCTGATTGGAAAAAGCAAAACAGAAAAAATTAAAAACTCCTAAAGAGTAAAAATCATTGTAATATTTAAACTATGATGACCTAAAAGTTTCTGATTTGTTATCTATTAATTTTTGTAGTATTGCATATAACCAGTTGTCACCTAAAATAAAACAATTTAATAAAGAATGAAAAATAAGACTATCGCGGTAATTTCACTATTACTACTTTCTTCAATAACTAGTTTTGGGCAAAAAAATGAGTTTAATTTAATAGAACTTGATTCCACTTGGGGACAAGAAGTCCTTCGTTTTCCTGCAAGAAACATGGACTACATAGGAGTGGGAGAAGTAAGATTCCCACCTAAAGGTTGGATAAAGCCAGAACACACATTTTTTTGGTCATATACCTATGCTTGGAGCATAAATTTAAATAACGAAATTACAGAAAAAGAGTTGGAATTAGATTTAGTGAAATATTTTAATAGCTTAAATAAAGTTGAGATGGTTGATTCAACAAATAATCGAAAAGCATCTTCAAAAGTTACTCAAACTAAAAGAAATAAGTCAACTATATTTTTTAAAGGATATATTAAAACATATGATCGTTTTGCAACTAACGACCTAATTACTTTAAATATTTTAATTGAAAGCAGTTATTGTGAAAAAGAGAAAAAAACAGTTATTCTATTTAAGTTTTCACCTAAAGAATTTGAACATAAAGTATGGGAATCGCTGAATGAAATAAAACTATATTCTACTGTTTGTGATGAATAACAAAAGATTTCTATTCCTAAGCTGCACTTAATGCTTTCAATCAAAATATATTGTAATTTCAATAGCATTCGGAATGTCATTTAATTCCATACCAATAAAAGTACGAGAGTCCAAGCGAACTTTCTTGGTTCGTATTATATTTAGTAAATTAGTCGCTTAAACCACGCAACTAACACAAACAACAATGTTGCCATTAAATTGACAAAAAATGAAAAAACTGATTTTTGCTTTTGCAATTATTTCGATATTTATTAGTCCCTGTTTCGGACAAACACAGCAATTAAAAAAAATATCTAAGCAACAGATTAACCAACTGAATAAAGGAGTATTACTTGTTCGGCTTAAAGCTAAAAAGAAAACTATTTTAAAATTAAGGAAATCTGGGAAAGACAACTTAGCTAATAAAATAGAACAGCAACAAGCAGAATTAAACAAAAAAATAGTTAGTGCCTTTCGAGATAACTTTGAGTTTTGTTCAACCTACTTTTTCTTCAGTGAACATTCCAAAAGTATAAAAGATAAGCAGTTTAGTAATGTGATATTTCTTAATGATAATTTAGTTCCTGACTCAATTATTAAATTTGACTATAATGCAAACTTCTTTATCGCAGAATTTGTGACATTAGAACAAAACGATCATGCAAATATGGGATTTGAAGCCTTGGTTATAAGAAATGACCAATTTGTACAACTAAAAAGACCCTTCCCTTATTACGCTAGAACATTTGGCTCATTACCGATTAAACAAAAACTAGAAAAAGCTGTAAGAAGAATGAACAAGAAACTTTATAAATTTCTAAAAAAATAAACTTTAGGTTTGCTTGAAAAGTTTGTTTTGATTCCTAAAAGGATTTCTTTAGGAAAAAGTTAAAAATACCAAATTGATATCTGTCTAGCAATTCTAGCACTCATTTTCTTATTTGGGCAGAACTTGCAGTAGGAATTTTTTAAATGAAAAAGAGGTTATAAATACTAATTAAGAAGAGTAAGACTGATGGGGTTTTGAAAAAATGTTTTTTTGTATAATTGAATATACCCAATTGTTGTGTGGCAGATAAAATATTTACTAAATAAACTAGTATAAAATATATTTTTGTCTCTTTTGCCTCATAATTTGTTTTTAGTAATATTGCACAAAATCACTAGTTAGGTAAAATATAATAATACTTTAATATGAAACAAGTAAATTTTGAAAGCCTAATAGAAGAATGTAGTTCCTATAAGGATTTAGATGTAATAGTAAAATCTCTAGGCGCGTTTAACTTAAGTAAGGCCCCTCAAACTGTTCAGAAGTATTGGATTAAATTCAATTATAAAGTGTCAAATAATTCTGATGAGATTATTGGTGGGATAATGTCAATGCTTAGCCCGTGGGGGGGGGTGCATGTAAACTCATTGTGGGTTAGCAAAAATCAAAGAAAAAAAGGAATTGGAGCAAGGCTTCTCAAGAAGGTAGAGCAAGAAGGTATTTCAAAGGGTGCAACAATTTGTTTTTTAGAAACATTTGATTTTCAAGCTAAAGGATTTTATGAAAAGATGGGATACAAGGTTTTCGGGACTTTCAAGGATTATCCAAAGGGACATAATCTGAATTACTTATTTAAAAATCTTGTAGAATAAAAAAAACTGCGTCCAACAATAGCTAAGCTAATAATTACTGGTATAATGCCTAATTCTAACCTCTAACAGAAAAAAATCTTCCAAGCTATTCTCCTCAGTTCCTCCTTTTTCAGCTTTCAGTTGTGAGAAATTTAGTCTATTTTTGCGCAACATATTTCATACACAAACCATCATCAAAAACACAAACATGGATCAATCAAAATTTTTAGAGCAAAACATATTTACAGATTTAAATAACTTGAATGATGGATTTGGTCAAGATGGAGTTCAATATTTCTCCGAAACCGATTTTGAGATTGTTCTTCAAAGAGCTGAACATTTTGGACTCAGCATTTATAGTATTGAGCCGTGGATTAAAAGTGAAGTACTTGAAGCTTCATCACATGAAGATCATAAAAAGAAAGCAACTGACCCAAAATGGTACCAGAAGGAATTTTTGACGCTTAAAACTAGCCAAGCCGGTCTTTTTTATTCCGCAAAGTATAAAGTTTCGAAAAAGCTTTTAGCAAGATAGTTTAGAAGAAGGCTTGCTTTAGTACCTTTTCAACAAGATCGGAAGATTTTACTCCTCTGCCCCTCCTTTTTCTGCTTTCATTTGTGGGAAAAACAATACATCTTGTATAGAATTACTATTGGTCATAATCATACTTAATCTATCAATTCCAATTCCTAAACCTGCAGTTGGTGGCATTCCGTATTCTATTGCTCTTAGGAAATCTTCATCCAATAACATTGCCTCATCATCTCCTCTTTTTCCTAATTCCAATTGCTCTTCAAACCTTTCTCTTTGGTCAATAGGGTCATTCAATTCTGAAAAGGCATTACAGATTTCTTTTCCATTACAAATCGCTTCAAATCGCTCTACCAAACCTTTATGCTCTCTGTGTTTTTTTGCCAATGGCGACATCTCGACAGGATAGTCCGTAATGAAAGTAGGTTGTATTAATTGCCCTTCACATTTTTCTCCGAAAATCTCATCAATTAATTTACCTCTACCCATGCTTTTATCCACCTCAACACCTAATTTTTTAGCCGTTTCAGCCATAGTAGCCTCATCCATTTTCGAGATATCAATTCCTGTAAAATGCTCTATCGCTTCATACATAGTATAACGCTTCCAAGGTCTTTGGAAATTGATTAAATTATCACCAACCTGAATTTCTGTTTTTCCGTGTAAATCCATAGCAATTTTCTCTACCATTTCTTCCACCAAGTCCATCATCCAGGCATAATCCTTATACGCAACATACAATTCCATTTGTGTAAATTCAGGATTGTGAAAACGACTCATTCCTTCATTTCTAAAATCTTTTGAAAATTCATATACGCCATCAAAACCACCTACAACCAATCTCTTTAAATACAACTCATTAGCAATCCTTAGGTACAATTCCATATCCAAAGTATTGTGATGCGTTTTAAACGGACGAGCTGCAGCCCCACCATAAAGCGGTTGTAAAATTGGTGTTTCAACCTCTAGGTATTCCTTCTTATTCAAAAACTCACGCATGGAGTTTGTTAATTTAGTACGCTTAATAAAAGCATCCTTAACTTCAGGATTTACAACCAAATCCACATATCTCTGTCTGTATCTTTTTTCTGGGTCAGTAAAAGCATCATGCACCGTTCCGTCAGCATCTACCTTTGGTAAAGGCAATGGGCGCAATGATTTTGTAAGTACCTTTAACTCTTTTACTTTTACTGATATCTCTCCAACTTTAGTAATGAAAACAGTTCCTGTAATTCCAATAATATCACCAATATCCAATAGTTTTTTGAAAACTGTATTGTACATGGTTTTATCCTCTGTTTCACAAATTTCATCTCTATTTACATAAATCTGAATTTTTCCATCACTATCCTGCAATTCAGCAAAAGAGGCTTTACCCATAATTCTTCTACTCATCAATCTCCCCGCAATCACTACATTTAACTCCTCACCCTCTTTGTATTTTTCCTTAATCTGTTTTGAAGTTGTGTTTACATCAAATAGGTCAGCTGGATAAGGATCAATTCCTAAATCTCTTAATTTTTGTAAGGATTCTCTTCTTACTAATTCTTGCTCGGAAAGTACTCTGGTCATCTGTTAAATTTTTTGCAAAGATAGGAATTCTATTATCCTATTATTTCGTATTTTCGACTTCTTTTAACAAGCCAATTTTAATTTCAAATTATAAAAATATTTAAGATGAAAATGAACGATTACATCAATGATTTTAGCAATCATTTAAGAGAAGCAATAGAGATTGCAAACAATACAACTTTAACTCCTTATACTAAAGAAATCAGAAATGTTTTGATTTGTGGATTGGGTGGTTCTGGAATTGGAGGAACAATTGTAAGTGATATTATCTCGTCAAAAGTAAATATTCCTATTGCTGCAACAAAAGACTACAGCATTCCTAATTTTGTGAATGAACATACGCTTGTTATTGCGAATTCCTACTCAGGAAATACTGAAGAAACTCTTTATGCTTTAGAAAAATGCCAAGCAAGAGGAGCAGAAATTGCAGTAATTAGTTCAGGAGGAAAGTTAAAAGCTATTGCTGAAGAAAATGAGTACAACAAAATAATTATTCCAGGAAACCATCCACCAAGAGGTATGATTGGCTATGCATTTACTGAACTATTCTTTATGTTAAATCATTATGGAATTATTGACGATTCTTTTAAAGCAGACTTTGATAAAGCAATTACCCTTCTTGATACAGAAAAAGCTGATATCCAAAAACAAGCAATGGATTTAGCAAAAAAAATGTACAAACAAACCCCAGTTATTTATGTGGCTAATGGCTTTGAAGGAGTAGCTGTTCGTTTCCGTCAGCAATTAAATGAAAATAGTAAAATGCTTTGCTGGCATAATGTTATCCCAGAAATGAATCATAATGAATTATTGGGTTGGCGAACCAATGTTGATGATTTGGCGGTTGTTTACTTCCGTAATAAATGCGATTATGATCGTAACCAAATAAGAATGGATATCAATAAAAAAGTGATTTCAAAGTTTACAAGTAATATCACTGAAATTTGGAGTAAAGGCGATTCTTTAATTGAAAATTCGCTTTATCATATTATTCTTGGAGACTGGGTGAGTTGGTATCTATCTGAAATGAATAACGTAGATGCTATTGAGATAGATGTTATCAAATTTTTAAAAGGGGAACTCGCTAAAATATAATGAACAAAAAAGTATCATTTAAGGATTTAGGACTCATTGATTACAAGCAATGTTGGGACTTTCAAGAAGAGCTTTTTGCAGAAATTTTAGCTGTAAAATCATCTAACCGAAAAGAAAACAAAACAGTTAGTACTAAAAATCATTTGATTTTTTGTGAGCATCCACATGTTTACACTTTAGGCAAAAGTGGAGATGAAAAAAACCTTTTGGTAAATGAAGATTATCTGAAAAGTAGAGGTGCAACCTTTCATAAAATAAACAGAGGGGGTGATATCACTTATCATGGTCCAGGACAAATTGTAGGTTATCCTATTTTGGATTTGGATAATTTTTTTACCGATATTCATAAGTACTTACGATTTTTGGAAGAGGCAGTAATTCTTACTTTAAAGGAATATGGATTAGAGTCAGAACGCTCTCCAGGAGAAACAGGAGTTTGGTTTGATGTAGGCACACCAAAGGCAAGAAAAATCTGTGCTTTAGGGGTTAAAAGTAGTCGCTGGGTAACTATGCATGGTTTTGCTTTTAATGTAAATTCTGATTTATCTTATTTCGGAAATATTATCCCTTGTGGGATTACCGATAAAAGTGTAACTTCCCTTCAAAAAGAATTAGGAAAGGAAATCAATATGAATGAGGTAAGAAACAAACTTAAAGCCCATTTAGTTGAGCTATTTGAGATGAAAATTATTTAAGATGAAAAAAATATTAAAATACCTACTTATCATTTTTGTAATCCTCAATCTACTTGTTATTATAAGTGGAAAAAGCTGGATGTACAAAGCGATTTCAATAACTTATTTAAAAGGGTACACATCTTCATATATACATGATTTTGTACACTTCCCAGCTAACACCATTAAGGCAGGAACACATCAAGAGTGGGGGATTTCAAAGGATTACAATAAAGCTACTTTACCTGATTTTATTAAGCCAATAAATGAAACGCTAGAAACAGTTGCTTTTATGGTAATGATAAATGACAGTATACATTTTGAAGAATATTGGCACGGCTACACTGCCGACACAATGTCAAATTCATTCTCCATGTCCAAAAGCTGGGTTTCTACTCTAATTGGAATTGCAATAACTGAAGGGAGAATTAAAAGTGTTGACCAAAAAGTATGTGATTTTTTACCCGATTTCTGTGAAGAAAGAAATGCAGAATTAAGCATTAAAGATTTACTAACCATGAGTTCAGGTCTTAATTGGACTGAAGATTATTACAATCCAATTGGGCAAACGGCTGAGGCGTATTATGGCTCTAATTTAAAAGATTTAGTTACCAATCTGACAGTTATAGATCCTCCTGGTGAAGTCTTTAAATACCACAGCTCTTGCACCCAGTTACTTACTCTTATAGTTGAGGTTGCAACTGGGGAAACAATAAGTGAATACGCATCCAAAAAACTATGGCAGCCAATGGGGGCCAAACACCCTGCACTTTGGAATACTGATGTAGAAAGTGGAGATGAAAAAGGATTTTGTTGTATCAACTCAAATGCAAGAGATTTTGCACGTTTAGGAAAATTATACTTACATCAAGGAAATTGGAATGGAACGCAGCTTTTAGATAGTAATTATGTAAAAGATGCAACATCAGCTGCTAATTTGTTAAATGAAAAAGGAGCCCCAAACACTAATTATGGCTATCAATTTTGGCTAGCAGAAAGACAAGGATTATCCGTTTATTACACTAGAGGACTTTGGGGGCAGTATGTAATTTGTATTCCTGAAAAAAATATGATTATTGTCAGATTAGGAAGAAAATTTGGAACTAATTTACCTGATGGACACCTTGATGATTTCTACCACTTCATTGATGCAGCACTTGAAATGTATCCATAAATGTTAATAGATGTGAAAATAAAGAATATTCTTTTTTTGGATATTGAAACTGTTCCCTGCTCCCCAAACTTTGAGGATTTAGACATTACTTTTCAGACTTTATGGACCGAAAAAACAGCTTGGCAAAGAAAAGATGAGTTTACTCCTTCTGAATATTACAAGCTAAAAGCAGGCGTAATGGCTGAGTTTTCTAAAATTATTTGCATTTCTGTAGGGTATTTATTTACTGAAAAAAATGAAAATCATTTTCGTATAAAATCCTTTTATGGAGATGATGAAAAGCAAATTATTACTGATTTTAACGAACTACTCAACACTCAGTTCAACAAAAAACAACATCAGTTGTGTGCACACAATGGTAAAGAGTTTGATTTTCCATTTATAGCTAGACGAACACTCATAAATGGATTAAAACTGCCTGCACTTTTAGATATTGCAGGTAAAAAACCTTGGGAAGTCAATCATTTAGACACAATGGAATTATGGAAGTTTGGTGACTACAAACATTATACTTCCATAAAATTATTGGCTGCTCTATTTAATATCCCAACACCAAAGGATGATATTGATGGAAGCCAAGTAGCTGGTGTTTACTGGAATGATAAAGATATAGAACGCATAAAAAAATATTGTCAGAAAGACACTTTAACGGTAGCGCAACTCCTTTTGAAATATAAAGGAGAAGAGCTTATTTCAGAAAATAACATTGAGTTTGTATAAATAGAATTTAAAAACTATTTTTAACCACCTAAAAAAAAGCAGAAGATGGAAAATATATTATTAGAATTTAAGAATCTTGTTACCGAATTTCACACTGAAGGAACAATTGTAAAGGCAGTAAATGGAGTTAGTTTTACCCTTAACAAAGGAGAAACAATCGGTATTGTTGGAGAATCAGGTTCAGGAAAATCAGTTACTTCACTTTCAGCTATGCGATTAATTCCTAGCCCTCCTGGAAAAATTAGTGGTGGTGAGATTATTTTTCATGAAAAAGATGGAACAGCTACTGACCTTTTGGCTATTTCGGAAGAGGAAATACGTAAGTTCAGAGGGAATGATATCGCTATGATTTTCCAAGAGCCAATGACATCATTAAACCCAGTGTTTACCTGTGGTGATCAAGTGATGGAAGCTATAATCTTGCATCAAAAACTAAACAAGAAAGATGCAAAAGCATTAACTATAAAATTATTTGAAGAGGTTCAACTACCAACTCCTGAGCGTATTTTTAGCACTTATCCTCATCAAATTTCTGGTGGACAAAAGCAAAGAGTGATGATTGCTATGGCAATGAGTTGCCAGCCATCAGTTTTAATTGCTGATGAACCAACAACTGCACTAGACGTTACTGTTCAAAAAACCATATTGCAACTAATGCAAAACTTGCAAAAAGAACATGATATGGGGATTATGTTCATCACCCATGATTTGGGAGTAATAGCTGAATTGGCCGATAAAGTAGTTGTGATGTACAAAGGAAATATTGTGGAACAAGGAAGTGTTTGGGATATTTTTACTAACCCAAAGCATCCTTATACCAAAGGACTTTTAGCTTGCCGACCACCTTTGGATAAACGCTATACTTTCTTACCTACCGTTTCTGATTTTATGAAAATTGATGAAAGCGGAGAGATAATTGATAATGGTATTTCAGTAGCAGAATTTACAAAAGACTTAGCTATTCCTGAAAGTGAAAGAGTTGCAAAACACAAGACTCTTTACAGTCAGGAACCTTTAATGCAAATTAAAAATTTAAAAACTTATTTCCCAATCCGTAATGGGTTTTTTGGTGGAATAAGTGATCATGTAAAGGCGGTAGATAATGTCTCTTTTGATGTATACCCTGGAGAAACTTTAGGTTTGGTTGGTGAAAGTGGCTGTGGAAAAACAACTATTGGTAGAACGATTATTCGCCTTGAAGAACCTACTGAAGGAGAAATGATTTACAAAGGGAAGGATATTGCAAAAATGACTACTGAAGAGCTTAGACTCTTTCGTAAAGATGTTCAGATTATCTTCCAAGACCCTTACTCATCCCTTAACCCAAGAATGACAATTGGAAATGCAATTATGGAGCCTATGCAAGTACATGGAATCCTTGAAAATGATGAGCAAAGAAAGAAAAAAGTTGAAGAACTCTTAACGAGAGTAAGTTTAGACCCAGCTCATTTTTACCGTTATCCACATGAATTTTCTGGAGGACAAAGACAAAGAATTGGTATCGCAAGAGCATTGGCTGTAAATCCTAAGTTTATCATTTGTGATGAGTCAGTTTCCGCTTTAGATGTATCAGTACAAGCACAAGTATTGAATCTATTAAATGAACTGAAAGAAGAGTTTGGATTAACCTATATCTTTATTTCTCATGATTTATCAGTTGTAAAATACATGAGCGATAGGATGGTTGTTATGCAAGCAGGAAAGATTGAAGAAATGGGAGATGCTGATCAAATTTATAACAAACCCGCAACGAAATATACTCAGAAATTAATTGACGCAATTCCTGAAGGAAAATTGGAAGACATAAAAAAGCATTTGGAAAGTAAGGGGATTAAAGTTTCTTAATCCCTTTTGATAAAGTGTTTTTAAAGCACCATCTCAGGAACTTCACCATCAATAATTAGGTTAGCTTCAGTCGAATTTTTTATTTCTTCAACACTTACGCCTGGCGCTCTTTCTAAAAGTTTAAACCCCTTTTCGGTAACTTCCAAAACAGCTAGGTTAGTTACTACTTTCTTTACGCAGTTTACACCCGTAATAGGTAAGGTACATTGTTTTAAAATTTTGCTTTCACCTGCACGATTGGTATGCATCATTGCAACAATAATATTATCAGCAGAAGCTACCAAGTCCATAGCACCACCCATACCTTTTACCATTTTACCAGGAATCTTCCAGTTGGCGATATCACCATTTTCAGAAACCTCCATAGCACCCAAAACTGTAAGCTGAACATGCTGTCCTCTTATCATAGCAAAGGAAGTAGCGGAATCAAAAAGTACCGCCCCATCCAAAGTGGTAATGGTTTGTTTTCCTGCATTTATTAAATCTGGGTCTTCATCTCCCTCAAAAGGAAAAGGACCCATCCCTAAAACTCCATTTTCTGATTGAAATTCAATATCTATTCCCTTAGGGATATAGTTTGCAACCAAGGTTGGAATTCCAATCCCTAAATTTACATAGGTATTATGCTCTAATTCTTGCGCTATTCTTTGTGCTATTTGATTTTTATCTAAAGCCATTATTCTTTGGTTCTAACTGTTCTTTGTTCAATTCTTTTCTCGTATTTCTCACCTTGAAAAATTCTTTGTACAAAAATTCCTGGTGTGTGAATTTGATTTGGGTCTAGCTCTCCTGCTTGTACTAACTCCTCCACCTCAGCAACTGTGATTTTCCCTGCCATTGCCATAAGCGGATTAAAGTTTCTTGCAGTTCCCTTGAAAATAAGATTCCCTGCAGTGTCACCTTTCCAAGCCTTTACAAACGCAAAGTCAGCCGTTAATGCTGTTTCCAAAATATGAGGCTTGCCATTGTATTCCCTTACCTCCTTTCCTTGGGCTACTTCAGTTCCGTATCCTGCAGGAGTGAAAAATGCAGGGATTCCTGCACCTGCTGCTCGGCATCTTTCAGCCAATGAACCTTGAGGGATTAAATCCACTTCCAATTCACCACTTAACATTTGTCGTTCAAACTCAGCATTCTCGCCTACATAAGACGAAATCATTTTTTTAATCTGCTTTCTCTGCAGCAATAGTCCTAATCCAAAGTCATCCACACCAGCATTATTAGAAATACAGGTCAGTCCAAAAATTTCTTTCTGTGAAAGAGATGCAATTGCATTTTCAGGAATTCCTGAAAGCCCAAAACCACCAAACATAAAAGTCATATTGCTTTCCACTCCTTCAAGTGCCTGTTCAATATTATCAACTATCTTATTTATCATAATTTAAAATTCTTCATCAAATTCATCAGTCCCAATACTATTAGTTGCTTCTCCACAATCTAGTTTTAGATCCACTGACTTTGGAATATCAAAGTCAATTGGGTAAATTCCTGACTCTAAAGTATCGGCATACACCCTCTGCATATATTCTGCAAAAACCGGCAATGCCATATTAGCTCCTTGTCCATAATGTATAGTTCGAAAGTGAGCCGCTCTATCTTCACAACCACTCCAAACTCCTGTGACCAAATTAGGTGTTATACCCATAAAATAACCGTCAGATTGGTTTTGAGTCGTTCCTGTTTTACCTCCCATTTCATTTTCAAAACCGTACTTAAAGCGTAATCTCACTCCAGTTCCTCTAGTTACTCCTGCAGCAGGGCTATACACTCCATCAACCACTCCTTGTAACATTCTTACCATCAAGTCAGCCGTTTCTTTACTCATAGCCTCTTGAGTTTTTGGTAGAAAATCTTCTAATACTACTCCATTTTTATCTTCAATTCGAGTAACAAAAATGGGTTCTGTCCACACTCCTTTGTTTACAAAAGTGGAATACGCACCCACCATTTCATAAACCGACAAATCAAAAGTTCCCAAACATAAAGAAGGTACTGCCAAAATCTTAGAATGGATTCCAATCTTTTTTGCCAAATCAACCACAGCATGAGGACCAAATTGCTTCATGATATAAGCTGTAACTGTATTGATAGAATTTGCCAAACCAAACTTTAGGGTTAATGACATTTCATCAAACTCATCTCCTGAATTCTTTGGCACCCAATCTTTTTCCAACCTCCATCTTGTTTTATCAAAAACAACAGGAACATTAGAAACCTCAGAGCATGGAGTATAACCTTCCTGCATGGCCAAGGAATATAAAAAAGGCTTAAATGTAGATCCTACCTGTCGTTTTCCAATCTTAACATGATCGTACTTAAAATGTTTATAATTTATTCCCCCAACATAAGCTTTAACATGTCCCGTTTTTGGGTCCATACTCATCATTCCACTATGAATAAAAAACTTGTTATATTTTATAGAATCTCTAGGAGAAAGTAAAGTATCTATCTCTCCATCCCATGAAAATAAAGTCATTTCTACTTTCTTTTTGAAAATACTTTTTATTACTTTTATAGACTTTCCTGCCTTCTTTAATTTTCTATACCTTTCAGAACGCCTCATTCCTTGGTCGATAATTTCATCTATTTGCTCCCATTCAAAATCATCTGGATAGGGCGCTTTTGTATAGCCCTTCCAATGGTTATTAAAATCTTTTTGTAAAGATGACATATGCGTACGCATACCTTCCTCTGCAAACTGTTGCAAACGAGAATTAATAGTAGTATATACTTTTAATCCATCAGTATAAGCATTGTAATTTGTACCATCAGGCTTAGTATGTGTTGCGCACCATTTCTTTAACTCTCCTCTAAAATACTCTCTAAAATAAGGAGCCAAACCTTCATTATGACTTGCTTTTTTAAAATTTAGAACAATTGGCTGTTGCACTAAAGTATCATATAAAGAATCTGAAATAACTTCATATTTTTTCATTTGAGAAAGAACAATATTTCTTCTTCCTTCCGTTAACTCCATTCTTCTATTTGGATTGTAGTAAGAAGGGTTTTTTAACATTCCTACTAGCATTGCTGATTCTGAAACATTCAAATCAATTGGTGCTTTGTTAAAATAGACTTGTGATGCTGACTTAATTCCTACTGCATTATTTACCCAGTCAAAACGATTTAGATACATAGTCAATATCTCGTCCTTTGTATATCGCTTTTCAAGCTGTCCTGAAATTATCCATTCCTTTAATTTTTGCATTACCCTGTCGATACCAGAGCTAGGCTTTTCGGTAAACAACATTTTGGACAATTGTTGAGTAATCGTACTCGCACCTCCTGAACTACTTTTTCCAGTTAAAGCTCCATGAATTGCTCTTAATAATGCTCTTCCGTCAATTCCTGAATGATTCCTAAAACGCACATCTTCAGTTGAAATGAATGCATTAATTAAATTTTCTGGAATCTCATTGTAGTTTGCTTTACTCCTGTTTTCAAAGAAATACTTTCCTAAAATTATACCATCTTCTGAAATAATCTCAGTTGCTAAATTATTATTTGGATTCTCTAATTGCTCAAATGTAGGTAGGTCACCAAAAACACCAATAGCTGTCAAATTAACGAGTAGAAACAAGCCAAAAAATGGACTTGTAATAATCAACCACAACAGTATCTTTCTATATCTAGTCATTTTGTTTCTCTATACTTAACCCTACAGCAAGAACATTATTTAGTGCTTGGATTTTTTCAGCCACTCCATAGCGCATTGCTTGTTCAACTTTAAAAGAATAATTTCCTTTTTTACTAAACACCTTTGAGTTCTGATATTCAAATTCAAACTCTCTTACATCACCAATTCCACCGCCCAACCACATTCCTTCCTTGTTTGCCAACATCAATTCAACTGTGTCAATTACATCTGTTTCAACAAATAAAAACAAATTCTGAAACTCATATTCAACAGTATGCCTAAACTTAATTTTAACTGTATTAATACTAGTTGTATCCGTTATGGTATAGTTGAAAAATGCTGCGCTATCAGTATTCCACTTCTGATTTTCAAAGCTTTTATATTCTTCAAAAACAATAGAACTATCACATGAAATAAACATAACTATTGTGCCAATTAAAGCTAAAGTCCGAATCATATAATTACTTTTTAATTGCGGTGAGACCCATCACAATTTCCATTTGGATTTTTAGTTTTCCCACAATGACAATTTCCTTTCTTTTTCTTTTTAAATTTTGGTTTCTTTTTTTTGTCAAAACGACCAATATTGTCTTGACCCATAGCGTCTTCAAAAGAAACTTCCTTTTGCTCAATTTCAATTACAAAACTTTCAAAGCTTGCAGGTAATTCCCCTTTCTTATTTAATGCAATAATTTTATTTACATTCTCAATGGATAGCTCAAGCAAATCACCTGGATTGTCCATATTAAAATAAAATAAGATTCCTTTAAACACATCTAATTTTACAAATTTGGCATTTCCTTTTTTCGATTTTAATTGCACTTTCGTACTTGGAAAATCTTTTAATGCCTCAGTATAACCATCTAGTTCAAAATTCAAACAACACTTTAGTCTTCCGCATTGGCCTGAAATTTTTTGAGGATTAATTGATAGCTGTTGATAACGAGCAGCATTAGTTGATACTGACGGAAAATCAGTCATCCAAGTAGAACAACAAAGCTCTCTACCACACGAACCTATTCCTCCAATTTTAGCAGCTTCTTGTCTAACACCAATCTGGCGCATCTCTACTCTCACACCAAAATTTCTTGAATATTCTCTTATTAACTCACGAAAGTCCACTCTTTTTTCAGCAGTATAATAAAATGTTGCTTTCGAATTATCTCCTTGAAACTCAACATCAGTAAGTTTCATTTCTAGTTTCGAATCTTCAATAATTCGTTTTGCCTTTACTAAAATTTCGTCCTCATTAGCTACCGCATCCTTCCATTTCTGCATGTCACTTTCTGATGCTATTCGAAATAGTTTTCTGATAGGTTCCTTTTCAACATCTCTACTTTTACGTTTTATTTGTAATGCAACTAGCTCGCCTTTCATTGTTACTTTACCAATATCATGTCCTGATTTTTCTCCCTGAACAGCTACCCAGTCTCCACTACTAATATCTATATCTTCTGAATTAACATAGAAGTCTTTCCTGTCTCCCTTAAACTGTACTTCAACCAAGTTACTATTTTCGCTTTTTGGAGCATCAATTTGATACAACCAATCAAAAACAGTACTGTTAGCAGAACCTCTATTCTCGGAAACCTCACAAGTACTACAATTACTACAACCCATTTTGTTTTATTTTATGGCAAATTTACGCTTAAGTCTTAAGAATTTCACCATTTGAAGTGAAAGCTCAAAAAATAAGATTTTTGCATTTGCGTTTCGGTTAATTGCTCTAATTGATTCTTCTAATTTTTCAGTTATCATTACACTGTTCTCCTCATGTATGAATGGTGAAAATTTAGTTAAAAAAGCAAATTCATTTTCGTTTGTTTTTAGCAAGGTATTACTCGCAAAATTATAAATTAAGCACTCCCTAACCATTTTTATAGCATAGGATAAGAATAGATTTTGTTGTTTTCTTCCCTTTAAAGAAAGATTGTCTACCCACTTTGAAATTCCCTGAACATCCATTTTGTAGGTAAGACGCATCCAAACTGAAAAGTCAGTAAACAAATCTAGTTCACCTTCTTTATCCTCCAAAATTTGAGTAATTTTTCCTAAATCAGCATTCGTTAAATTCCTAAGCTGTTTTGCTTTTTCCAATGACAAAACCTTATCACCAAAATGATTGACAATATCTTCAGATGTAAAATCAGCAATTTTAATCGTCTGTAATCTTGAAATTATAGTTGGTAAAAGTCTGGTGGCATTTTCAGTTACCAATAAAAAAATAGTTCCCTTTGGTGGTTCTTCAAATAACTTCAGCAGCTTATTGGATACCTCTAAGTTCATTCTTTCTGGCATCCAAATTAATACAACTCTGTATTCAGCCTCATAATTTTTAAGGCTTAACTTTTTATGGATATTATTTGCTTCATCTTTATAAATTGCACCCTGCTGACCTGATTTGTTTTCAGTTCCAAATGAATCAATCCAACCATTCAAAGACCCATAATAATTGTTAATTATAAAATTGCGCCACTGACCAATAAAATGGTCGCTTACTGGTTTTTGTACTTCTTTAGTCTTTAAAACTGGTATAACTAAGTGTAAGTCGGGGTGTGATAGGTTATTAAACTTTAAACAGGAAGAACAGATTCCACAAGAATCAACTGCAGATCTGTTTTCACAATTTAAAAACTGAGCATAAGCAAGCGCTAAAGCCAATTTGGCACTACCACTTTTACCAGAAAAAAGCTGAGCATGACTAATTCGATTATTCCTAACCGCCTCAATCAGTTGCTTTTTCACTGAATTATTGCCTATAATCTCTTTAAATAACATTCAAAATTTATTTCTGTCAAATATAAATAATTTGCGCTCATTTTTAGCATTTATTTTACTTTTGCAAAATGAAAAACATAAGCGACATATCTCTAAAAGGGAAAAAGGTTTTAATACGAGTTGACTTTAATGTTCCTTTAGATAAACATTTTAATATTACTGATGACAGTAGAATTAAAGCCGCCCTACCTACAATTAAAAAAGTAATTGCAGACGGAGGGAAGGCAATTATCATGTCTCACCTTGGAAGACCAAAAAATGGTTTTGAAGAGAAGTTTTCATTAAAACATACTCTTAAACACCTTTCAAATTTGCTTGAAACTGAAGTTGGATTTAGTGTCGACTGTATTGGTGAAAATACCTTAACTGATATATCAAAAATGGATAATGGAGATGTATTGGTATTAGAAAACTTGCGTTTTTACACACAAGAAAAAGCAGGAGATATTGACTTTGCAAAACAATTGGCTAACCTTGGTGATGTGTATGTAAATGACGCATTTGGAACCGCACACAGAGCGCATGCCTCTACTTCAATTATTGCTAATTATTTTCCAAACAATAAATATTTCGGACTATTACTTAGCAATGAAATAAATAGCTTAGAAACCGCACTTAAAGACCCAAAAAGACCTTTTACCGCAATTATAGGTGGTGCAAAGATAACGGGTAAAATTGATGTTATTACTTCACTTTTTGACAAAGTTGACAACCTAATTATTGGTGGTGGAATGGCATATACTTTTGCAAAAGCAATGGGTGGAAGTATTGGTAATTCATTAGTGGAGGATGACAAGGTAGCTTTAGCAAAAAGCTTAATTACTGACGCTAAAGCAAAGGGAGTTCAGTTATTATTACCTTCTGATTCAGTAAATGCAAATGAGTTTAACAATAATGCAATCATTCAACATTCTGAAATTACAAATATTCCTGATGGATTTATGGGACTAGATATTGGAAGCGATAGTATCACTCACTTTTCTAAGGTAATATTGAATTCAAAAACAATAATTTGGAACGGACCAATGGGTGTTTTTGAAATGGATAATTTTTCAAATGGTACTAAACAAATTGGGGATGCAATATGTAAAGCAACTCAAAATGGAGCATTTTCATTAGTGGGCGGGGGTGATTCTGTTGCTGCTGTAAAGCAGTTTGGTTTTGCTGAAAAAGTATCCTATATTTCAACAGGTGGTGGAGCTATGTTAGAGTATCTTGAAGGCAAGCAGCTTCCCGGAGTAACTGCTATTAAAAATTAATTTTCTGATTTATTTTTTCTTTAGCTTTTTCAGCTTCCTTATCAATTTTATCTAAAATGGATTGATGTTTTTTTAATTTTGGGGTTATCGTTTTCGCAATATCAGTTAGTGGCTCAAACAATACCGAACCATTTTTTGTTTTTTTGTTTACCAAGTTATAGTCAGTAACAACAAATAGTAAAAAACTGAAAATAACTACTACTTTTAAAAAACCAAAAATTCCTCCAAACACCCTACTAAAAATACCTAATGCTAGTGCTTTTGTAAGTTTATCAACAACAAATCCTATGGCCTTTATACACAAGACACTTACTAAAAATAAGACTCCAAAAGCTAAAACAGGAACAAATTCCTGATAACCATCCAATATATCAATAAATTTTGGCTCCAAATATTCTGAAAAATTTATAGCAACATATACACCTATAAACAAAGATAACAATGACGTCACCTCTTTAACAAGTCCATTAGAAAAGCCTTTTATCAATCCATATAATAAAGGAACTGCTATTATAATATCTAAATAATTCATACCGTAAAGATATTAAAATTTTAACTTTGCA
>Ga0308009_10000105_pt1 | contig 77096 bp, 69 predicted proteins | sample Neamet127_FD_203134 | JGI IMG/M metagenome (GOLD analysis project Ga0308009, IMG submission 203134) | Marine microbial communities from water near the shore, Antarctic Ocean - #127 | ecosystem: Environmental > Aquatic > Marine > Unclassified | place: Southern Ocean | collected 2014-07-24 | reverse complement strand
AAGCTGCGGCTTCTTTGCGCCCAATTGGGCATCATGATCGGGCAACTCTTAAGTGCGACACGTGAACAAACCGCTGCACTCAAACTGCGGACCGTCTGAAATGTGAGTTTCTCAGGGACGACTAATTTATGAAACTCGCAATTCATTTGCAACACCTTGCGCCTGCGGTTTGCCTGCTTCGGCAGGTCTAACTCCCCACTCCCACCCCTAGCTGTGATGTTTCAATAACTTGTTCACCCGGAAGAGTCTGGGAGACTGGAGTTCTCAACGCTTCAGAACTCACAGAGGTCAACCGGATGAACAGCCATAAGAATGCCCGAACTACATTTGAGGGGCGCAAGTTGCTGATCCGGCGCATAGCCGTCATGGGTTTATAGCCTGCCGCCCAGGCCGCGGACATCAGCGAGCGGACCGCCCGAATTGGCCCCAAAATACGCAAATGATCCCCTCTGCCCCCTTCCCCCACTTCTGGGCCGACCTCAAAAGCCCCGACTTCGCACGCCTCGATGCGGCGGCGACGATGGCCGTGTTGCCGGTCGCCGCCATCGAGCAGCATGGGCCGCACCTGCCGCTGAGTGTGGACACCGACCTGGTCAACGGCGTGATCGCGCACTGCCTGCCGCACATCCATGGCGCGCCGGTGCTGTTTTTGCCGACGCAAACCATTGGCCGCAGCATCGAACACATCGCCTTTCCCGGCACCCTGACCCTGGGTGCGGCGACGCTGATCCAGAGCTGGGTCGACATCGGTGAATGTGTGGCGCGTACCGGCATCAAGAAGCTGATACTGCTCAATGCGCATGGCGGCAATGTCTCGACGCTGGACATCGTGGGCCGGGAGTTGCGGGCGCGTTTCGGCCTGACGGTGCTGATGGTCAACACCTTCAGCCTGCCGCTGCCGGCCGCGGTCAGGCAGCTGTTCGGCCCCGACGAGGAGCGTTTCGGCGTGCATGGCGGCGATGTCGAGACCTCGATGATGCTGGCGCTGCATCCGCACAAGGTCGACATGGCGCTGGCGCAGGACTTTCATTCGAGCAGCCAGGACCGGGCACAGGCTTACGCCATCCTCGGCAATGGCAGCAGTGCCAAACTCGCCTGGGCGGCGCAGGACCTGCATGTCGCGGGCGCGGCCGGCAACGCGGCGGCGGCCACAGCCGACAAGGGCCAGGCGGTGCTGCAGGCCAGCGGCCAGGCCCTGGCGCGGCTGCTGCAGGAAGTCCGCGATCTCAGCCCGCTGGCCTGAGGCCGGGCCGGCCGGCGACCCTGACAAAAACTGGGTGCGCCGGCTGACAGGACAAAACAGTCCGGGCAGTGAACAATCACCCTTATTCCCGCCATTGCGCGGCTGAACCAAGGATCAACCATGCCCACCCTGTCCCTTTGCCGTCCCGGCTCCCGTTTTTCATTGCTTGCCTGGTGTGGCTTGCTGGCCTTGGGCCTGACAGCCTGCGGCGACACCTCCAAGCTGCCCGAAGGCGCCGATGTGGGCGCAACGCCCACCTTGCCCGCACCGGTCAAGTCGCTGATTCCGACCGTCCACATCGCCCCGGCCCAAGGCTGGCCCGCGGGCGTGCTGCCCAGGACCCTGGCCGGCACCACCGTCACCGCCCTGGCCAGCGGCCTGGACCATCCGCGCTGGGTCTACAGCCTGCCCAACGGCGACGTGCTGGTGGCCGAGAGCAACAAGCCATCCCGTCCCGACGCCGGGTTCAGCATCAAGGGATGGATCAGTGGGGTGGTGATGAAACGCGCCGGCGCCGGCGTGCCCAGCGCCAACCGCATCACGCTGCTGCGCGATGTGGACGGCGACGGCAAGGCCGAAACCCGCACGGTCTTCATGCAGGGCCTGAACTCGCCGTTTGGCATGGCGCTGCTTGGCAAGGAGCTGTTTATTGCCAATGCCGACGCGCTGGTCAAGGTGCCGTATGAAGCCGGCCAGACCGCCATCACGGCCACGCCGGTCAAGGTAGTGGACCTGCCGGCCGGCATCAACCATCACTGGACCAAAAACGTGATCGCCAGCCGCGATGGCAGCAAGCTGTATGTCACCGTCGGTTCGAACAGCAACATCGGCGAAAACGGCATGGACGTCGAGGTGGACCGCGCGGCCATCCACGAGGTGGATCCCAAAACAAACACGCGCCGCCTGTTCGCTTCCGGCCTGCGCAATCCCAACGGTATGGGCTGGGCGCCCGACGGCACGCTCTGGACCGTGGTCAACGAGCGCGACGAGATCGGCAGCGACCTGGTGCCGGACTACCTGACGTCCGTGAAGGACGGCGGGTTTTACGGCTGGCCCTACAGCTATTTCGGGCAGACCGTCGACACGCGCGTGACGCCGCCGCGGCCGGACCTGGTGGCCAGGGCGATTGCGCCTGACTACGCCCTGGGCGCGCATGTGGCGCCGCTGGGCATGGTGTTTGCCGAGGGCAACACCCTGCTGCCCTCGCTGGCCAGCGGCGTGTTTGTGGGCTTGCACGGTTCCTGGAACCGCAAGCCGCTGAGCGGCTACAAGGTGGTGTTTGTGCCTTTCGCCGGCAGCAAGCCCTCGGGCAAACCCATCGATGTGCTGACCGGTTTTGTCAGCCCGGACGGCAAGGCTTATGGCCGGCCGGTGGGTGTGGCGATCGACAAACGCGGCGCGCTGCTGGTGGCCGATGACGTGGGCAATGTGATCTGGCGGGTCAGCGGCCAGGCGCCGCGATAGGCCCCTCATGGACGCGGTCTGCATGGTGATGACGGCCGTGGACAGCGAGGCCGTGGCAGAAGCGCTGGCGCGACAACTGGTGGAAGCGCGGCTGGCCGCCTGTGTGCAACTGATGCCGGTGAAAAGTTTTTATGTCTGGCAGGGCGAAAGCCGAAAAGAGGCCGAATACCTGCTGCTGGTCAAGACCCGCGCGGCGCTGTATGCGGAGGTGGAAAGCTTCATCCTTGCCCATCACCCGTACGACACGCCGGAAATTCTCCAGTTGCCGGTGGCCGCGGGCGCCAGTGCTTACCTGCAATGGCTGGGCGCCTCCACGCAGGGGACGGACGACCAGGCCTTATGAGTAGGTGATCCAGCTCGCGTGTTCGGGCGCGTCCAGGTGCGGCAGGGTGTTGTAGGTCACCAGCATGTGGCGCTTGGGGGTGAAGGCGAACTCGGTCAGCGAGCAGTTGCGTATGCGCAGGTTGAGTTCGATGGTGGTTTCGGGTGCCGTGCCCAGCACATGGCCGACCGCCGTGGCGATCGGCCCGCCGCTGGACACCAGCAGCACGTTGCCGCTGTGATTGGCGCGGATGTGGTCCAGCACGCCAGTGATGCCGGCGACGAAGTCGGTGTAGCTGGGCATGCCCTGGGGGCTGACCACACCGGCCATCCATTGCGTCAGGCCGTCTTTGAGCAAACGGAAGTGGCTGCGGTACATCTCGGGCGATGTCGGCTTTTCGAGCTTGTGCGGATGGATCGCACCTATGACGGCTTCGCTGTCGTATTCATTGAGGCCGGGCCGCTGCGCAGCATCCATCCCCTGGCCCATGCCCTCGCAGATGCCGGAAAATGTCTTGCGCTGCCGCTGCAGTGTGCCGGTAAACGCAGCTTCAAAGCTGATGCCCTTGTATTTGAAGTATTCCCCGAGCCGAACGCTTTGCCGGTAGCCCATGTCGCTGAGCACGTCGTAATCGTCGGCGCCAAACGAGGCCTGGCCGTGGCGCACGAGGTAGAGGGTTCCCATGACTCGAATTGTGGTGGCGCGATGCAGGCGCAGGAGTCCCGTGAGTGACGGGTCAGGCCTGCAATAGCACCTTGGCGACAGTGGCGGAATCCACATTGCCGCCGCACAGCGTGGTTCCCACCACCTGGCCCTTGAGTTGCGCGCGCTCCTGCATGGCGGCGGCAAAACTGGCGGCACCCGCGCCTTCGGCCACGTTGTGCGTGTCGGCGTACAGGTCGCGCATGGCCTGCGCAACTTCTGCGTCCGTGACCTTCACGATATGGTGGATGTGCGGCGCGATGATGTCCAGCGCGAGCTGGTCGGCGATGCGGCAGGCCATGCCGTCGGCCAGCTGGGTCGATACCGGCGCCTCGACCACGCGGCCGGCGGCCAGCGAGTCGGCATAGGTGGTGGCATGGGCGCTGACTACGCCGACGATGCGCAGGCGGCGCCCCAGCGCGAGTTTGGCGGCGATCGCCGAGCAGGCGCCCGAGCCCTGGCCGATGGGCACGTACACAACATCGAGCTGCGGCACGGTTTTCATGAACTCCCACCAGTAGGTGCTGACACCGCTGAGCAGGTCGGCATGAAAACTCGGCACCATGTGGGCGCCACGTTCGGCCGCCAGCCGCATCGCGTGTTCGCGGCTTTCCTGGAAGTCCTCGCCGTGTTCGATCAGCGTCACGCCGAGGGCGCGCATGGCCGCATTTTTTTCCAGCGAGTTGCCCTGCGGCACGACGATGGTGCAGGCGACACCGTGCGCGCGCGCGGCCCAGCCTATGCTCTGGCCATGGTTGCCGCGTGTGGCGCTGACCACTTCTGCCGGCAGCGCGCCGCGCTGCTTGAGCGCATCGAAATAGGTCAGGCCGCCGCGTATCTTGAAGGCGCCGACCGGCGTGTGGTTTTCGTGCTTGATCCAGCAGTCCGTGCCCAGGCGCTGGCTGGACAGGCCCCAGCGGTATTGCGGCGTGGCCTGGAACTCGCGGTAGACCACGCGCGACGCGGCTTCGATGTCGGCCAGCGAGGGCAAGGCGTCCAGGCGTGTATCTTTCAGCACGGCGTTCATGCAGCCCTCTTTTCGGTGAGCAGGCGCAGCGCCAGCAGGCCCAGCACCGTGCCCATCACATAACGTTGCACCCGCATCCAGGTGATGTTGCGGTTCAGGAAAACGGCCAGCCCCGCGGCGAAAAAGATGATCACGGTGTTGATGGCCAGGCTGACAATGATCTGCACCGCGCCCAGGCTCAGGCTTTGCAGCAACACATTGCCGCGTTCGGGATGCAAAAACTGCGGGAAGAAGGACAGGTAAAACATCGCCACCTTGGGATTGAGCAAATTGGTCATGAAGCCCATCAGGAAAAGTTTGCGCGCCGGGTCGTGCGGCAGGGTCCTGGTCTCGAACGGTGACAGGCCACCGGGTTTGACCGCCTGCCACGCCAGGTACAGCAGATACAGCGCACCGGCAAGTTTGAGTGCCGTGAAGGCGACCGGCGCCGCCAGCAGCAAGGCGCTCAGGCCGAAGGAGGCGCCCAGCAGGTGCACCACAAAACCGAGGGCCACGCCGGCCAGCGAGACCATGCCGGCCGCGCGGCCCTGGCACAAGGTGCGCGAGATGCAATAAATCATGTTGGGGCCGGGGGTGAGCACCAGCGCCAGGGCGACGAGGGCAAACCAGGCGAGTTCGGACGTGCTGAGCATCTAGACTCCTTTTGATTCAAGCGTGACCCGGCCACGCGGTGTGTTCAGCGTGGCCATCAGGTCGGGCGTGCCGGGGCTCACGTCCACGCCGGCCAGGCCGATGGCGGCATAGGCGGCTTGCAGCTTTTCCGGCCGCGGATGGCGCACCTGCAACGTCTCCAGCGTCACCCCCGAGGCCGGCATGGCATCCACCGGATGGGTTGCTTTTGCGGGATCCTCACCGGCCTCGCCCCACTGAATCAGTGTGGGCAAGGTGCCGTAGAACAGGCGCTGGCCGTCGTCGCGCACGGTGATACGCCAGCTCAGAAGGCCGCGGGCAGTCTGGCGCGAGGCCGGCACCACGGCGCCACGGTCCAGGCCCAGCGCGGCCAGCGCCTTGACGGCGGACACCACGCCCGGCACGCTGGCGACAAAATGCAGCAGCTGCGGCCCCTCGCTGGCCACACGGGATTGCAGCAGCGGGTCGTCCATGTCGAACCAGCGATGTTGGCCGGCCGCGCGCATGGGGGTCACGCCCGGCTGGATCGCGATGATCTCGAAATAGGCGCGAGGAAAAGCGCCACTCGCCACGCTGAATAGCCGGTTGTGGGTTCCCATCAACGAGTGTTCGCCGCCCGGCCCGGGTGTGATGCCCAGGGTGGCTTCGCACCACTGAACACCCTGCGCCAGGCTGGCGGCCACGACGACCAGGTGATCGACCTGGGCCGTGATCACAAGCTCACCGTGCCGGTGATGCAGCTGACCGATGCGCCGCCGACCCAGGTGTGTGTTTCGCCGCCCGCGCTTTCGCGGCTCAGATGGACGCGGCCGGCGCGGCCCAGGCAAGTGCCTTGCGCCACGGTGTAGTTGTCGGGCGCGTGGCCTTCGGCCATCAGCCACTGTGCGAGGCTGGCGTTCAGGCTGCCGGTGACCGGGTCTTCGTTGATGCCCATGGGTGCAGCAAAGGCACGCACCTCGAAGTCGGCTGGGGCCTCTGGCGGCGCGGCGGCTGGGCTGGCGGCAAAGGCTCTCGCTTCGCGGTTGGCGCGCGCTATCAAAAGAGGAGCTGCTTGTGCAGCGTGGGCGCCGGCCACACCCACTTTGAGACCATACTTCTTGAGGGTCAGGTGATCCGGTTCCAGCTGCAGCACGGTGTCGGCGCTGTCCAGCAACAGGCCCAGCCACACCGGTCCGTTGTCCAGCAACTGTGCGGCGATGATGTGTTGCGCTTTCAGGCCCAGCGCAGCCGCCACCTGCGCCAGCACGGCCGGGCTGGGCGCCGAACGTTTGAGCGGCGGCGCAGCAAAGGCCTGGCGCGCGCCATCGCGCCGGATGGGGATCAGCCCGGCCTGGCACTGCTGCACGATGAGGTCCTTGCGTTTCGGCACGCCACCTGCTTCCAGCCAGGCGTGGCAGGTCCCCAGCGTCGGGTGGCCGGCAAAAGGCAGCTCGCCGCCGGGCGTGAAGATGCGCATCTGGTAGTCGGCCGAGGGCTCGGTGGGCGGCAGCACAAAGGTGGTTTCGGACAGGTGGGTCCACTGCGCAAACCGCTGCATGGCCGCCTCGTCCAGGCCGCTGCCATCCAGCACCACGGCCAGCGGGTTGCCGAAGTAGGGCTGGGCGGTGAAGACGTCGACTTGTTTGAAAGCGCGGGTTTTCATGGCGGCGGCAAGGAAGTTAAAAAATCAGCTCAGTGACATGTCCAGCACACCCAGGCTGGCCTGGCGCGCGCGCAGGCTGTCGTACCAGCGCTCGATGTGCGGCCGGCTCTGCCGCTGCTGCGGCAGGCCGAACCAGCGGTGGATTTCGCAGGCGATGGGAATGTCGGCCATGGTGAAACGTTCGCCGACCATGAAGCTGCGCTGCGCCAGGTGCGCGTCCAGCACGGCCATCAAGGCCTCGACGACAGCGTTGGATTCCTCGATGAGGGCTGCATTGCGCTGATCGGGCGGCGTGCGCACCAGCTGCCAGAAGCCGGGCCGGCTGGCCGGGTTGAGCGTGGTCTGCTGCCAGTCCATCCAGCGCTCGGCGTCGAAACGTTCGCGCAGGTCCGTCGGGTACATCTGGCCCATCGCGTGTTTGGCGCACAGGTAGCGCACGATGACATTCGACTCCCAGAGCACGTAGTCTTCGTCCTCGATCACCGGTACCAGCGAGTTCGGGTTCAGCGCCATGTATTCGGGCGTCTTGACCACGCCGAACAGGCCGCCGGCTTCGGTTCGCTGCATGTCCAGCGCCAGCTCCTGCGCAGTCCAGACCACCTTCTTGACGTTGATGGAGCTCATGCGCCCCCATATTTTCAACATCTATTTGGCCCCCATCACTTCAGCAACCCGGGCGGCGGCCGGCTGGCTCTCGCGGATCGCCGCGGCCAGGGCTGCCACCCCGGTGTTGATCTGCTCCACGCTGGCCGTCACAAATGAGAGGCGCAGGGTGCGGGCATCGGCCTGGGCGGCATAAAAGGCAGCGCCCGGCACAAAAGCCACGTTTTTGTCCACGGCCCTGGGCAGCAGTTCGACCGCACTCATGCCGGCCGGCAGCCGGGCCCACAAAAACATGCCGCCGTCGGGGGTGTTCCAGCTCACGCCTTCGGGCATCTCGCGCTTGAGCGCGGCCAGCATGGCATCGCGCTGCGATTTGTAGAGCGCGCGTATCGTCGGCACGTGGCGGTCGAGGAAACCGTCCTTCATGACCTCGGCAATCATGCGCTGGTTGAAGCCGGGGCTGTGCAGGTCGGCGGCCTGTTTGGCCTGCAGCAATTTGGGATACAGCGCTTTAGGCGCGACCAAAAAGCCCAGGCGCAGGCCGGGCGCCAGCACCTTGGAGAACGATCCGAGGTAGAGGCAGCCGTCCGGGTTGCGCGCGCTCAGCGGCAGCGGCGGCGGCGCGTCGAACCACAGGTCGCCGTAGGGGTTGTCCTCGACGATGGGCAGGCCCAGTTCTGCAGCCTTGGCCGACAGCGCGGCGCGGCGCGCCTCGCTCATGGTGCGGCCGGTCGGGTTCTGGAAGTTGGGCAGCAGGTACAGAAACCGTGCACCTTTCGCTTTCATGGCGAGGTCGTTGACGTCGATGCCGTCCTCGTCGCTGGCCACGCTGATGACCTCGGGCTCCATCGGTGTGAAGGCCTGCAGCGCGCCGAGGTAGGTCGGCGTTTCCACCAGGATGGGGCTGCCCTTGTCGATCAGCACCTTGGCCAGCAAGTCCAGGCCCTGCTGCGAGCCGGTGGTGATCAACACCTGGGCCGGGTCCACCTTCCAGGGCAGCATGGCCGCGACCATCTCGCGCAGCGGCGCGTAACCTTCGCTGGCGGCGTATTGAAGCGCGGCCTGGCCGTCTTCACGCAGTACCTTGGCGCAGGCCTCGGCAAACGCGCTGATCGGGAAGGTCTTGGGCGAGGGCAGTCCGCCGGCAAAACTGATGATGCCGGGCTTTTCGGTGACCTTGAGGATCTCGCGGATCACCGAGGGGTTCATTTTTTCGGCGCGTGCGGCCAGGGTCCATTGCATGTTGTTGGTGTCCATGGGTGTTCTCTTTTCCTGTGTCAATCCACGATAAACAGTGTCGCACCTTTGGGCGCTCTCGAGCGGTGCGCCTCGGCGCCGTCGGCCACCTGGTAAGTCATGCCGGGCCGCAGCACATGAACACTGCCGTCCTCGAGTTCGGTGTGCAGCTCGCCCGCCAGGCACAGCAGCACATGGCCCTTGCTGCACCAGTGGTCCGACACATAACCGGGCGTGTACTCGACCATGCGCACACGAATGTCGCCGAACTGCTGCGTGCGCCAGAAAGCCTGGCCGGCCTGTGCGGAGTGTTCGGTCTGCGGGATGGCCGACCAGTCGGTGGTGCCGAAGGGGATATGGCTCATCTTCATGTGGCGGGCTCCAGGCGCGGGGTGTGCACCGGCATCTGCTTGCCGATGAACACGGTGGCAATCACGGCCAGGCCGAAACCGACCGTCAACGCGTCCAGCGATTCGCCGAGCAGCGGCACGGCAAACAGCATGGACAAAAAGGGCTGGACCAGCTGCACCTGGCTGACGCGCACCGTGCCGCCGAGCGCCAGGCCGCGGTACCAGGCGAAAAAACCCAGCCACATGGAAAACACACCGAGGTAGGCAAAACCGGCCCAGGCGCTGGCCTGGATGGGCGCCTGCGGCCAGCTCAGCAACGCCAGCGGCAGGGTCAGCGGCAGCGAGATCAGCAGGGCCCAGCAGATCACGTGTTCGGCCTGCATGTGTTGCGACAGCCGCGCGCCGTAGCCGTAACCGACGGCCGCACACAACATGGCCGCCAGCAGCAACACGTCCGCAAAATGAATGGACAGTCCTGCAGCGCCGGAGCGCAGTACGGCAAAGGCCACCACCAGCGCGCTGCCCAGCGCCGCGCACAGCCAGAAGCCGGCCGATGGGCGCTGGCGGTGCAGCAGCGCGCCGACGGCGGCAGTCGCCAGCGGCAACACACCCACAATCACGCTTGCATGCATGGCCTCAACGTAACGCATGGCGATCGAGGTCAACAGTGGAAAGCCGAACACCACGCCGCCGGCGGTGATGGCCAGCGGCAACCAGTCGCGCCGCTGCGGCAGCGGAGCGCGTGTCGCCAGCAGGAACAGCGCAGACAGCGCGGCCGCGACCACGGCCCGGCCCAGCGCGATGAAGACACCCGACATCTGCGGCGCATCCGGTGTGCCGACCGCAAGCCGCGTCATCGGCAGGGTCACCGCAAAAATGACGATGCCCAGCAGGCCCAGCCACAGGCCTTTGGTGATGTGGGCTTGCGTCATAAAAACAGCATCCAGATTGCGGTGGCCACCAGCACCGCCGCCATCGCGTAATTGAATCCCACCAGTCGGCGGCCGCTGCCGGCCGGGCCGCTGAGCCACTCGCGCAGCAGCGAGCCGACCAGCGCGTAAGTCAGGTTGCTGGCAAAGGCATAGGCCAGCATCACCGGCAGCACCACGGCAAAACGCAGGCCGGGATCGCTGCGCCCGGCGATCCAGCCGCTGACAATCGCCAGCGCCAGCATCCAGGCCTTGATGTTGACGAACTGCAGCGCTGCACCCTGCCAGAAGCCGACGTTCATGCGATCAGCACCGGCTTCGCTGAGCTGGCCCAACTTTTTGGTGCGCGCGATCTTCGAGGCCAGCCAGAACAGGTACAACACGCCGACCCACTTGATCGCCAGCGCCAGCAGCGGGATCGCCAGCAGCAGCGCGCCCAGGCCCAGCGCACACAAACTCAGCAACACGCCCCAGCCGACCGGCACCGCGCAGACAAAAGGCATGGCGCGGCGCAGGCCGTGGTTGGCCGCCAGCGCGGTCGCCAGCGTGGTGTTGGGCCCGGGCGAAAAGCTCATGGCCGTCGCCAGCACCAGCAAAGCGGTAAATTCTTGCCAATTCATGCGTCAGACTTTATAGTTCAAAGCAACACACCACCAGTACAGTTCAGGGTACAAAACCTGAAACTGTATTGCCCAGTTTGTCAGCACACTGAACGCCGGAGGGCTGCCCATGTTGATGAAAACCGCTGCCCAATCGCTGACCGAGCAACTCTGCGCGCGGTTTGCCGAACGCATACGCAGCCGCCTGCTGGCGCCCGGCGCGCGCCTGCCCTCGGTGCGCCAGTGCGCGCAGCAGCAGGGTGTCAGTGTCTCCACCGTGGTCGCGGCCTATGACCAGCTGCTGGCCCAGGGCCTGGTCGAGGCGCGCAAGAACCGCGGTTTTTTTGTGCGTGATGTGGCCTCCGCATTTCCCGCACAGGCCGCCGCGCGCTCGCCGGCCGGCCCGCCTGCCGCCTTGTCCGGCGACCCGGCCTCGCCGGTATGGAGCACCTCGGCCTGGATGGCGACACGGCAGGCGCCGGTCGATGCGTCGGCGTTAATACGCGGCATGTTTCACCGCGTCAGCAACAAGCCGCAACCGGGCATGGGGGTGTTTCCGCCGGAGTGGCTGGACACCAGCTTCATGCCGGCCGCGGTGCGCAAGGTCACCAGCGGCAGCGCGCTGCGCGACTTTTCGCTGAGTTACGGCGAACCCATGGGCGACAGCGGCCTGCGCCGCGCGCTGTCGCAAAAACTCGGCGTGCTCAATGTCCATGCGGCGCCCGAACAGATCATCACCAGCGTGGGCGCGACCCACGCGCTGGACATCGTGAGCCGCACCCTGCTGCGTGCCGGTGACTGTGTGATGGTCGAGGAGCCCGGCTGGGCGGTCGAGTTTGCGCGCCTCGACGCGCTGGGCATGCGCATCCTGCCGGTGCCGCGGCGTGCCGACGGCCCGGACCTGGAAGTGATGGCGCGGTATTGCGAGGCCCATGCGCCCAAGCTGTTTGTCAGCGTCAGCGTATTCCACAACCCGACCGGTTACTGCCTGAGCCCGGGCAGCGCCCACCGCGTGCTGCAACTGGCCAACCAGCACCACTTCCACATCGTCGAGGACGACACTTACAGCCACCTGGCGCCGGAACATGCGACGCGGCTGTGTGCGCTGGACGGCTTGCAGCGCACGATTTATGTCAGCGGCTTCGCCAAGATCCTGGCGCCGGGCTGGCGCGTCGGTTTTTTGGCGGCGCCGCCCGAGCTGGTGCAGCGCCTGCTCGACACCAAGCTGCTGGGCACGCTGACCACGCCGGCCCTGCTGGAAAAAGCGCTGGCCTGGTGCATCGACCAGGGCCAGTTGCGCCGCCATGCCGAACGCATACGCACACGGCTTGACGCGGCGCGCGCGCGCAGCGTCAAGCTGGCGCTGGCGCACGGCTGCAGTTTTGCGGCCGAGCCGGCTGGCCTGTTCGGCTGGGTCGACACCGGCGTGGACACCGACGCGCTGGCCCAGCGCATGCTCGACGAGGGCTATTTGATCGCGCCGGGCGCCTTGTTCCATGCGCTGCGCACGCCGACCACCCTGATGCGCATCAACTTCGCGACCACCCAGGAAGCGAGCTTCTGGAAGGTGTTCGCGCGTTTGCGCGACGCGATGTTGTGATGACCGGACGTTGCAAGCCTTTTGGGTCTCCGGCGCCCGCCGGGTGTGCGTGGAAAGCTATCAAATTGATAGTGTCGAACGCTGCTACCGGGGCGTCGGCAAGGGAGAGGGCGGCATGAGCGAAGCCCTGCCGCCCTCGCGCCGCAGCCGCCGCGGCAGCGGCGCCGTCACGCTGCACGACGTGGCGCGTATAGCGGGCGTCGCGCCCATCACCGCCTCGCGCGCACTCAACACGCCCGGGCAGGTCTCGGCCGAGCTGGTGCGGCGCGTCACCGAAGCGGTGGCCAGCACCGGTTATGTGCCGAATCGGGTCGCCGGCGGCCTGGCCTCGGCGCGCAGCCGGCTGGTGGCGGCGCTGGTGCCGACGATTTCGGGGCCGGTGTTCCTGGGCACCGTCCGCGCACTCAACGAGGCGCTGGTGGCCCAGGGCTACCAGCTGATGCTGGGCCAGAGCGGTTATGCCGATTCGCGCGAGGACGATTTGCTGGACGCGCTGATCAGCCGCCGCCCCGACGGCATCGTGCTGACCGGCATCATGCACTCGCCGCTGGGGCGCCAGCGCCTGCTGGCTTCCGGCATCCCGGTGGTCGAGACCTGGGACCTGACGCCCACGCCGATCGACATGCTGGTGGGCTTCTCCCATGTCGATGTCGGCCGCGCGGTGGTCGATTTTCTTTACGCCAAGGGCAGGCGCCGCCTGGCCATGATTGCTGGCGACGATGAGCGTTCGAAGCGGCGGCAGCAAGCTTTTCATGCGGCGGCGCAGGCAGCCGGCCTGCCGGCCGTCGCGGTGATCACCGTGCCGGCGCCGACCACCCTCAAGAGCGGGCGGGCTGCGCTGGCGGAGTTGCTGCAAACTTCGCCGGAGATTGATGCGGTGTTCTGCAGCTCCGACCTGCTGGCCCTGGGGGTGATGACCGAAGCCCGGGTGCGCGGCGTGGCGGTGCCCGGGCAACTCGCGGTGGTCGGTTTCGGCGACCTCGAATTCGCCGCCGACCTGGATCCGGCGCTGACCACGGTCCGCATCGACAGCATGGCGATAGGCCGCCAGGCGGCGCAGTTCATCGTGGACCGCGCCGAGGGCCGGGCGGTGACGCAGCGCGTGGTCGACGTGGGTTTTTCCATCGTGGACCGCGACAGCGCCTGAGCGAACACATCCTGGGAGGCGCGGGTTTTCTGGCTTGACATGGCTTCAGGTAGCGCTACCATACACATTTGGTAGCGCTACCTTTGGCGTTTTTTTTACCTTGTTTTGTCCGTTCCGCCTTCACAAACCCGCGCCCACGCAGCGCCATTCAGGAGACATCCCATGAAAAAGCTATTCCTCACCCTGGCCATCGGCCTGCTCGCCAGCGCCGGTGTTTTTGCCCAGGCCTGGCCGTCCAAAACCACCAGCATGGTCGTGCCTTTCCCGCCTGGCGGCTCCACCGACACCGTGGCCCGCGCGCTTTCCACGCAGCTCAGCAGCAAGCTCGGCCAGCCTTTTGTCGTCGAAAACAAGGCCGGCGCCACCGGCACGATTGGTGCGACCCAGGTCAAGCGCGCTGCGCCCGACGGCCATACCTTCCTGGTCACCTCGCTGGGCCCGCTGGTGATTGCGCCGCACCTGATCCGCGGCGTGCAGTACGACGCGCTGAAAGATTTCGACACCATCACGGTGGCGGTGCAGGCGCCCAATGTGCTGGTGGTGCCGGCTTCCTCACCCTACAAAACCCTGGGCTCGGTGGTCGCCTACCAGAAGCTCAACCCGGGCAAGATGAGTTTTGCCTCGTCGGGCAACGGCTCCAGCGACCACCTGACGGCCGAACTGTTCTGGCAGCAGACCGGCACCAGCGGCACCCACGTGCCTTACAAGGGCGGCGCACCGGCGATCACCGACCTGCTGGGCGGCCAGGTCGATGCCTCCTTCCAGAACATCAACGCGGTGATCCAGCACATCCGCTCCGGCAAGCTGCGCGCCCTGGCCATCACTTCTGCCAAACGTTCCAGCCTGCTTCCGGATGTTCCCTCGCTGGAAGAGTCCGGTCTGAAAGGCCTGGTGGTCTATTCCTGGCAAGCGGTGGTTGCGCCCAAGGGCCTGCCGGCCGATGTGCGCGCCAAAGCCCATGCGGCCATCGTCGCCGCGCTCAACGATCCGCAGATCAAACAGCAGTTCGTGTCGGTCGGTTTTGAAATCGTGGCCAATACCCCGGCACAATTTGCCAGCTTCCAGCAGCAGGAATTTGCGCGCTGGAAAAAAGTGATTGAAACCGGAAAAATAAGCATCGACTGATTCGACCTGGATTTGAACTGAACCCCATGCCCCAGACCTCTACCCCCCGCATCACCGACCTGCGTGTGATCCCCGTCGCCGGCCGCGACGGCATGCTGCTGAACCTCAGCGGCGCGCACGGCCCGTTTTTCACCCGCAACCTCCTGATCCTGAGCGACAGCGCAGGCCGCACCGGCGTCGGCGAAGTGCCGGGCGGCGAAAAAATCCGCCATACCCTGGAAGACGCGCGGGCGCTGGTGGTCGGCCAGGCCATCGGTTCGCACCAGCAGGTCTTGCAAAGTGTGCAGCGCCAGTTCGCCGACCGCGATGCCGGCGGACGCGGCCTGCAGACTTTTGATTTGCGCACCACCATCCATGCGGTGACGGCGATCGAGTCGGCGCTGCTGGACCTGCTGGGTCAGCACCTGGAGGTGCCGGTGGCGGCGCTGCTCGGCGAAGGCCAGCAGCGCGAGGCGGTCGAGATGCTGGGCTATTTGTTTTTTGTCGGCGACAAGTCCAAAACAAACTTGCCCTATGCCAGCGAGCCGGATGCACCCGATGCCTGGTCACGGGTGCGTCACGAAGAAGCGCTCACACCCGAAACCATCGTGCGCCAGGCCGAGGCGGCGCATGCGCGTTATGGCTTCAACGACTTCAAGCTCAAGGGCGGTGTGTTGCGCGGCGAGCAAGAAGTCGAGGCGATTCGCGCGCTGCACGAGCGTTTCCCGAAAGCCCGTGTCACGCTGGACCCCAACGGCGGCTGGTTGCTGAAGGATGCGATCCGCCTGATGCAGGGCATGCGTGGCGTGGTGGCTTATGCCGAAGACCCCTGCGGCGCCGAAGAAGGCTTCTCGGGCCGCGAAGTCATGGCCGAGTTCCGCCGCGCCACCGGCTTGCCGACCGCGACCAACATGATTGCCACCGACTGGCGCCAGCTGAGCCACGCGCTGTCGCTGCAATCAGTGGACATCCCGCTGGCCGACCCACACTTCTGGACCATGGCCGGCTCGGTGCGCGTGGCGCAGACCTGCCGCGACTGGGGCCTGACTTGGGGCTCGCATTCGAACAACCACTTCGATGTCTCACTGGCGATGTTCACCCAGGTCGGCGCCGCTGCCCCGGGCCGCGTCACCGCCATCGACACCCACTGGATCTGGCAGGACGGCCAGCGCCTGACGAAAGAGCCGCTCAAGATCGAAGGCGGGCTGGTGCAGGTGCCGAAAAAACCCGGCCTGGGCGTGGAACTCGACATGGTCGAGGTCAAGAAAGCACATCAGCTCTACAAGCAGCACGGCCTCGGCTCACGCGATGACGCGGTGGCGATGCAGGCGCTGATCCCCGGCTGGAAGTTCGATCCCAAACGACCGGCGTTTGATCGCTGAGCGGGCACCGAGTCCGTTGGATCGAACGGACATTTCCATCCCGGACTGAAGCTAGGTCTATCTTCCCTTTCTCGTCGTTGAGGTGTGACGGCACTTGGCAGCCGGGGCTTGTGCAGCGACAAGTCATTTTCTATTCGTCGCTACGAAAAGGCAACCTAACGGCTGCATCCTCTTCGCACACGGCCTGCGCGTTGCAAACAGAAGGAGAAGGGCGGGCAAAAGTAGACAAATTCACGCCCAGACCTTCCGGGGCGTGGTGGCCGGCGCGTTTGCCTTATTTGTACAACAATACCGTCAACGCGCGGCCTGAGGACCTGACACCCGGCCGTTCCTATCCCTTCTCCCGGAACTCCCCTCATGGACATTCTTTTCATCGCCGACCCGCTGGCCTCGTTCAAGATCTACAAGGACACCACCTTCGCCATGATGCGCGAGGCGCAGCGGCGCGGCCACCGCATCAGCGCCTGCGAGCAGCAGGACCTGATGTGGCAGCGCGGCTCGGCCGTGATGGCCCACGTGCAGGACATCACCCTCACCGGCGATGCGCAGGACTGGTTTGCCGTGCGCGGCACGCGCCAGGTCGCGCTCAGGGACTTCGGCGCCGTCCTGATGCGCAAGGACCCGCCGTTCGACAGCGAATACTTCTACGCTACCCATTTGCTGGAGCAGGGCGAGCGCGACGGCGCGCGGGTCTTCAACAAGCCGCGCGCGCTGCGCGACCACCCCGAAAAACTCGCCATCATGGAGTTTCCGCAGTTCATCGGCCCCACGCTGGTGACGCGCAACCCCGAGGACATCAAGCGTTTCCATGCCGAACACCAGGACATCATCCTGAAACCGCTGGACGGCATGGGCGGCATGGGGATTTTCCGCGTCGGGCCCGACGGCCTGAACCTGGGCTCCATCACCGAGACGCTGAACCGCCACGGCGCGCAAAGCCTGATGGTGCAGAAGTTCCTGCCCGAGATCGTCAAGGGCGACAAGCGTGTGCTCATCATCGGCGGCAAGCCGGTGCCGCACAGCCTGGCGCGCATTCCCCAGGGCAGCGAGGTGCGCGGCAACCTGGCCGCCGGTGGCCTGGGTGTGGCCTTGCCGCTGTCGGCGCGCGACCGCGAAATCGCCGAGGCGCTGGGCCCGGTGCTGGCGTCGCGCGGCCTGCTGCTGGCCGGTGTGGATGTGATCGGCGACTGCGTGACCGAGATCAATGTCACCAGCCCGACCTGCTTCCAGGAAATTTTTGACCAGACCGGTTTCGACGTGGCGGCGATGTTTGTTGATGCCCTCGAAGCGGCCCTGAAATAACAAGCCCATCGGCCTCTGGCGCCCGGCTGGCGGGCGTCGGCAGCTCCTGAATGAATAGCGCTTCAGGCGCGCAGGACGCCGCCCTCGAAGACGCGCAGCTCGCCCGGCGCAAAGGCCTGCCAGGCCTCGTTGGTGGTCAGCGGCGCGGTCACCACCACGGCGACGCGGTCGCCCGGCGCGGCCTGTTCGGCGAAGTTGACGCTGAGGTCCTCGTCGCTGAGGGTGGCGTGGGAGAAGGGGTGGCGGCGCTCGACGTGGTACAGGCTGGTCGAGGCATGGGCCCACAGCGCCAGCCCGTTGCTCAGCAAGAAGTTGAAGGTGCCGTGCGGCGCGATCTGCGCAGCCAGCTCGCGCAAGGTCAGCGTCAATTCGGCGATGCCGGGCACGCCGGCGTGCGACTTGGCCAGCTCCTGCATGATCCAGCAAAAGGCGCGTTCGCTGTCGGTGTTGCCGACCGGGCGGAAGTTGCCGTGCAGCCGCGGGTTGAAGTTTTTCAGGTCGCCATTGTGGGCAAACACCCAGTAGCGGCCCCACAACTCGCGCACAAAGGGGTGACAGTTCTCCAGCGCCACCCGGCCCTGGGTGGCCTTGCGGATGTGCGCGATCACGTTGCGGCTCTTGATCGGGTAGCGGCGTATCAGCTCGGCCACCGGTGACTCGAAGGCCGGCTGGTGGTCGACGAAGTGGCGCAGGCCGCGGTCGCTCTCGCTGCAGTCACCGCCTTCAAAAAACGCGATGCCCCAGCCGTCGCCGTGGTGGTCGGTATTGCCGCCGCGCTGCGCAAAACCGGTGAAGCTGAAGGTCACGTCGGTCGGCGTGTTGCAGTTCATTCCGAGCAGTTGGCACATGGCGTCAGTTTCCTGCAGGCGAGTGGGGAGTGGCCGGGGGACGTAAGCGCCATGCGGCGAACAGCGCCAGCACACACAGCGCCGCCAGCATCAGGAAGACCTCGTTGAAGGCCGTCAGCCTGGCCGGGCTGCTGGCTGCCTGCGCCAGCGAATCGCCGTGCGCAGCCAGCCGCCATTCGAGCACGATGCCGCACAGGCTCACGCCAATGGCGCCGCCCAGCATGCGCACGAAGTTGATCGCACTCGACCCTTGCGAGATCAGGTCAGAACTCAGCGCCCGCAGTGAGCCGAGGTTCAGCGAGGGCAAAATGAAACCCAGCCCGATACGCCCGAGGATGGCCCACAGCACCAGCAGCCAGATCGCGGTGCTCAGCGTCACCGTCAGCATCAGCGCAAACGACAGCGCCAGCAGCGCCAGCCCGATGCTGACCAGCAGCCAGGTCGGGCGCCGGTCGGCCAGCCGGCCGACCAGCGCAATCGTCACGGCCAGCACAAAACCCGCCGGCAACAAAATGCTGCCGACATAGGAAGCGGACAGACCCAGGCCGAGCTGCATGTAGACCGGCAGCAGGTAGGTGGAGCCGAACAGCGCCGTGCCGTAGATGAAGGCCACGATGCTGCCCATCGCAAACGGGCGGTAGCCGAACAGCGCCAGGTTCATCAGCGGCTCGCGCCCGGTCGCGGTCATGCGCCGCTGCCAGGCCAGAAACGCCAGCAGCGCCAGCGCTGCGCCGCCCAGCAGCAAGGCGGCCTCGAAGACGGAACCACCATGCAGGGCCACCATGCCGTTGAGCAGGCACAGGGTGCCGGCGCCGCCCAGCAGCAGGCCGCGCCAGTCCAGCGTCGCGCCCTTGCGGTTGGCGGCGGCCCCGCCCGGTGCGGTCACCGGCACATAGCGGTAAGCCAGCCACAGCGAGGCCAGGCAGAAGGGCACGACCATGAAAAAAATCGAGCGCCAGCCGAACAGGTCCACCAGCACGCCGCCCAGGCTGGGGCCGATCGCCGGCGCCAGCACCACACCCATGCCGAAAATGCCGCTGGCGCGGCCCTGCTCGTGGGGCTGGAAGGCCCGCATGATGATGATGGCCGGGATCGGCTGCACCACGCCCGCGGCCAGGCCCTCGGCGACGCGCGCGCCCAGCACCACGGCAAAGGTGGTCGAGAAACCGCCGACCACGCCGCCGGCCAGGAGCAGCAGCATGGTGCCCACATAGGTGCGCCGGTAACCGTAGCGTGCCAGCAGCCAGGGCGTGGTCAACATCGACACCGTCATGGCCACCATGAAGCCGGAGGTGACCCACTGGGCACGTTCCTGGCCCAGCGTGAAATGCTGGCTCATGTCCGGGATCGCCACGTTGACGATGGTCGAGGACATGATGGACGCCATGGTGCCGACCATCACCGACAGCAGGAGCAGCCAGCGGTAACGCGGGCCGTAACGCGCCTGCAGCTCCGGAAGCGTGGAAGGGCGGCTCAAGGCTGTCCCGGGCTCGGGTGCTGGGGGGCCTGAAGCGCCGGCAGCGCCATCAGCGCGGTTCGGACCAGAGCTTGCCGCCGGTGGCCCAGTTCTCGCGCTTGATGTCGGTGATGATGACGTCCACCGACTCGGGCGTGACGGCCAGCACCTCGACGCTGACGCGGGTCAGTTCGGCAACCAGCTTTTTCTTCTGCTCGAGCGTGCGGCCTTCCATCATTTCGACGTGGTAAGTGGGCATGGGGGTCCTTGGTAGAGGGTCAATCAGGACCTCCATGATAAAAGCCCGGCGCCTGCCATGCCTTTTCTGTCAGCAACGGCTGACACGCGGACAGGGCAAGTCGGCGCAAGCCGGGCGTGCAAACGTGGCAAACTTTGCGTGCCCGGCCCTGCGCGCCATGTGCCGGGCCCAGCTTTTGACTCGCGCGACCCCGGGAAACTCCTTGTCCACCACCACCGATTCGCCAGCCGTTTCCGACCCACCCGATTTGCCGAGCCTGGCAGGTCGCGCCTACCGCTGCCAGTGCGGCTGCCCGGTGTTCTTCCGCAACAGCACCTGCCTGAATTGCGGCACCCCGCTGGGCTACGACACCGCGCAGGCGCGCCTGTTGCCGCTGATGCCGGGCCTGGACCCGGACACCTGGGTGGAATGGCAGGCGGAGGACGCCCCGGCCCAGCCCGTCAGCGATGTCCCGACACCGGCCTACCTGCGCTGCGCCAACCTCGATACGCCGGCGGCCTGCAACTGGCTGGTGCCGGTCGGCGAGGGCCAACCGCAGATGCTGCTGTGCCGCGCCTGCCGCCTCAACCGCACCATTCCCGACCTGAACGACCCGGACCACCCGGACAACGGCGAGCTTTGGGGCAAGGTCGAATTGGCCAAACGCCGGCTGGTGTCGGCGCTGCTGGCGCTCGGTTTGCCACTCTCCTCGCGCGTCAGTGAAGACGCCCAGGGCGGGCTGATGTTCGACTTCCTGCGTTCGCCCGACTATGGCCCGCACATCCTGACCGGCCACAACACTGGCCTGATCACGCTGAACCTCAACGAAGCCGACGACGCCACACGTGAAGCGGTGCGCAAGGCCATGCACGAGCCTTACCGCACCTTGCTGGGCCACTTGCGGCACGAAGTGGGCCACTACTACTGGGACCGGCTGATTGCCGGCACCGGCTGGCATCAGGGTTTTCGCGAGCTGTTTGGCGATGAAACCCAGGACTATGCGGCCAGCCTGCAGGCCAACTACACCCAGGGTCCGCGTCCCGACTGGGCGCTGCATTACGTCAGCGCTTACGCCAGCGTGCATCCGTGGGAAGACTGGGCCGAATGCTGGGCGCATTACCTGCACATCCGCGACACGGTGGACACCGCGCTGAGTTTCGGCCTGGCCACCGACACGGCGCAGCTCGAGTTCACCCCCTTCACCATAGACGCGCTGTACCAGCCCGAGCATCCGGATGCCGGGCGTTTCCTGGCTTTTCTGAACCGCTGGACCCAGCTGACCATGTTGCTCAACGAAATGTCGCGCGCCATGGGGCAGCCGGACTTTTACCCCTTTGTGTTGCCGCACGGGGTGGTCGCCAAGCTGCATTTCATTCACCTGGTGGTCAGCGCGGTCAACGAGCCCGCTGCACCGCCGGAGGCGTCCCGGACCCCGGACCCGGCGGCTGAGGGTGACCACCCGCAGGCGCTGGAAGAAACCCAGCTCCAGTCCCAGGGCTACGCCCCGCAGCAGCAGATGCAGGGCCAGAACAACTTCTGACCGGCTCCAGGCGGCGCTCAGGCCGTCTCCGGGTCCAGGTTTTTCATCTCCCAGGCGATACGCACCAGTTCGCTCTTGAGTTGCATGCGGGCCTCGGCATCCAGCCCCGACAGGCTCAGCGGCAAGCTCATGCGGCGTGGCGAGATGGCGGGGCCGCGTGAGGCAAACACGATGCTGTTGCTTTTTTCGGTGGCCAGCACCTCGACCGCGTTGCCGCTGAAGCTGCGGCTGATGCGGCCGACCAGCAGCGCGTAGTCGGGATGGTCGCTGTGCAGGTTGACCACCAGCACACCATCGCCCGTGAGTGCTGCAAAACAGTCGTCGTAAAAACCCTGGGAACACAGCGCCGCGGGCTGGCCCTGGTGATCGAAGCCATCGACCAGCAACACGTCGAACACCGGCGCTTCATGGCGCACATACAGGGCGCCATCCGCGGCGATCACGCGGAAACGCGCGTCGTCCTCGGGCACCTGGAACTCCCGGCGCAGCGCGATCACATGCGGGTTGATTTCCAGCACCGTCATCCGGCTGCTGCCCAGTTGCCGGTGGCAGAACTTGGCCAGCGAGCCCCCACCCAGGCCGATCATGCCGATGTGGGCGGGCGCCGGCTTGAACAGCAAAAAGCCCATCATGGTCCGGGTGTAGTCCAGGTCCAGGTAGCCGGGCCGGCGCAGCAGCATGCGGCTTTGCAACTCGCCCAGCGTGAAATGCAGCGACCTTGCCGCGCCGTCGTCGCGCACAAAGGGCCTGGCATGGTTCAGCGACAGGAAGTCGCCGCCGGCGGGCACGGAGGTCATCGCGCGCGCCCCCGGTTGCGCAGGTCGATCAGGATGGCCGGCAGGGCCATCGCCACCAGCACCAGGGCAATCGGCAAGGTGGCGCTGAAGCCCATGGCCTTGAAGGCCAGCGCGCCGGCGATGCCGCCCGAAAAAAACAGGCCCAGCAGGCTGGCGTGGATGAACAGCTTGTCGGTGTTGGCCCGGACGAACTGGATGTTGTTGGCCTTGCGCGAGTGGTTCCAGTAGATCAGCCGGCCCAGCTCGATGCCCAGGTCGGTGATCACGCCGGTCATGTGGGTGGTGCGGATCTCGGCATTCGAAATCTTGGTGACGATGGCGTTTTGCAGGCCCATGATGAAACACAGCAGCAGCACCGCGGTCGGCACCAGCAGGGTGGCGAAGGATTTCAGGTTGGCCCCGACCAGGCCGAACACCAGCAGCAACACGGCCTCCAGCAGCAAGGCCAGCGCATACTTGCTGCGCAGCTCCTGGCGGCGTGCCCAGCTGATCAGCAAGGTGGTGGTGATGGCGCCGGCCACAAATGCGGCCAGCGAGACCAGGCCGGCCAGCGCCAGGCCGACGCTTCCCAGCACCAGGTCATCGGCGACGGACGAGACGATGCCCGTCATGTGCGAGGTGTAGCGGTGCACCGCCAGGAATCCGCCGGCATTGATGGCGCCGGCCACAAAGGCCAGGATGCCGCCGAACTGCCGGTTGCTGCGGCGTGTGCGCTCCCGGGCGGTGAGCTGGAGCAGAAAAGTCAGGACCATGGCGAGCCCTGATTATCTGCCTGCGCGGCGGGATCCGGGGGCGGGCCCTGGTTTGCTACCCATTAAATAGCTGGACACGCCCGTCACGCCTGGCCTTTGCGCCGAAATGGCCCCGAATCAGATCTCGATCTTGCTGCCCAGCTCGACCACCGAGTTGTTGGGCAGGTTCAGGAAGTCCGCAGCGCCGCTGGCGTTGTGGTGCATCTGCGCAAACAGCTTTTCGCGCCAGGGCATCATGCCGCCGCCTATGGTCGGCACCACCACGTCGCGCGACAGGAAATAACTGGTGGTCATGGTCTCCAGCTCGCAGCCGCGCGTGCGCATCTGCTGCAGCGCCTTGGGCACGTCCGGGTCGTTCTTGAAGCCGTAGTGGATCACCACCTGCCAGCAGTTGTGGCCCAGCGACTCGATCACCAGGCGCTTGTCCAGGCCGATCCAGGGCACCTCGTGGTTGTGCACCGTGACAAACAGGTTCTGGTCGTGCAGCACCTTGTTGTGCTTGAGGTTGTGCAGCAAGGCATTGGGCACCACGCCGGCCTCGGCGGTCAGGAACACGGCCGTGCCTTCGACGCGGGCCGGCGGGCTGACAAACACCGCTTCCAGGAAGCTCGGCAGGTCGATGGCGTCGGCGCGCAGCTTCTGGTTGAGCAGCGCCCGGCCCTGTTTCCAGGTCATCATGATGGTGAACATGACCACGCCGATCAGCACCGGGAACCAGCCGCCTGCAAAGAACTTCAGCGCGTTGGAGGCGAAAAACAGCAGGTCCACGACAAAGAAGATGCCGGTGGCCGCGACACACAGCGCCAGCGGCAGTTTCCATGTGTAGCGGATCACGAAGAAGGTCAGCACGGTGGTGATCAGCATGTCGGTGGTGACCGCAATGCCATAGGCCGAGGCCAGGTTGGTCGAATTCTTGAACAGGACCACGGCCACCACAATGGCCGCGAACAGCGACCAGTTCACGGCGGGAATGTAGATCTGGCCGGTTTCATGCACCGAGGTGTGGCGGATCTGCATGCGTGGCAGGTAACCAAGCTGGATCGCCTGCTTGCTGACCGAAAACGCCGCCGAGAGCAGGGCTTGCGAGGCGATCACCGTGGCCGCCGTCGCCAGGATCACCAGCGGCACCAGCGCCCACTTGGGCGCCATCAGGTAAAACGGGTTGGTGATCGATTCGGGCGTGTAGATCAGCATCGCGCCCTGGCCGAAATAATTGGTCAGCAGCGCGGGCATGACCAGTGCAAACCAGGCCATGCGTATCGGTTTTTTGCCGAAATGCCCGAGGTCGGCATACAGCGCTTCCGCACCGGTGACACACAGCACCAGCGCACCCAGCAGCACAAAGGTGGTGCCCGGGTGCTGGACGATGAAACGCAGCGCATGGTGCGGGCTGACCGCGGCCAGCACCTCCGGGTGGGCCCAGATGTGCGGAATGCCCAGCACCGCGATGGTCACGAACCACAGGGCACAGATGGGACCGAAAAACCGGCCTATGCCGGCGGTGCCGTTTTTCTGCACATAAAACAGGCCGAAGATCACCACCAGCGCAATCGGCATGATGTAGTCGTGAAAGGCCGGGGACAGCAGTTCCAGCCCCTCGACCGCCGACAGCACCGAAATCGCCGGCGTGATCACGCCGTCACCGTAGAAAATCGCCGTGCCGAAAATGCCCACGGCCAGCAGCCAGCGCCGCAGTCTGGGCTTGTCGTTGACGGCGTTGGTGGCCAGCGCCAGCATGGCGATCAGGCCGCCTTCGCCGTTGTTGTCGGCGCGCAGGATCAGCGTGACGTATTTGAGGGAAACGATGACGGTGATGGTCCAGAAGACCATGGACAGGATGCCGTAGACGTTGTCGGGGGTCAGCGGCACATAGCCCGACTCGAAGACAACCTTGAGGGCATACAGCACGCTGGTGCCGATGTCGCCGTAAACAATGCCGATGGCGCCCAGGGTGAGCGCCGCAAGAGAAGATTTTTTTCTGGACACAAAAAAATCCCGCTGGGGCTGTTGTGGGGGGCGCCAGCCGCGGGAGGGTTGCCTTGAGGAAGGGCTATTTTGCGCCCGGGACGGCGATTGGCAAGTCAGCGCAGACCCCTAATCGCGAGAAACCCGGGGTTTGTTGCACTGCAACAACTTGTAACCGCGGCGCGTGGCCTGGGCGCCGCATCCGCCGCCGCGCGGCTACGTGGCGAGCGCTATGGTTTTAATAGCTGCTTACGCCCGCCAGACGAGGGATGGAGGCCAAAAAACGCTGGAAATTTCCGATGGCGAGGCGTCCGCGACCTTGACTGCTTCCGTTTCAGCGGCCGCGGGCAGGCCGGCTTTGCCGGATGCCCTCGCGACGTCCCCTGGAAGGGGAAAAGGAACTACACGGAGCGCAGCAGAGTGAGGGCAATTGGGATGTGCCAACTCCTCACCCGTCTTTTCCAGCAGACGCCAGCGAACCGGCTTTGCCGGGCGCAATGCGTCGCCCCCTGCAAGGGGGAAAGGAACTACATGGAGCGAAGCGAAGTGAGAACGATGGGGGTGCCGGGGCCTGTTCATCCTGTTTATGCGAGATGCGTTGCGAGTCAAAAAGGTCATGCGCGAGGCGCAAAATGCAGCCGGGCTGGCGCCCGGCAAGGCTTTGCAACACTGCGCATGGCCTTTTTGGCCGCAACCCGGAGGGAACGGGTGAAAACAGTGCCACTCGGCGTTGCACTCCTAACCCAGACACCCGGTCTGGGAGTCGTCGCGCGCCTTGATTGGCGCTGTTTTCACCGCGTTCGCACTCGTATAAACAGGGTGAACAGGCCCCTAGTCATACACCTCGGCATCGGGGTCGGTCGCTTCCAGCTCGTAGCTGGCGGCCAGCATGGCCAGCCGGCCGATCACGCCATACATATAGAAGCGGTTGGGGCCACTGGCGCCGGGCGGAATGCCCGGCTGCGGCAGGCGGCCGCTGTCGGCAAAAGCCAGCGGCACAAAACTCGAGCCCGGCGCGTTGAGGTTTTCGTCGATGCCGCGGTCGGCATGGACCCGGTAAAAACCACCCACCACATACCGGTCCATCATGTAGACCACCGGTTCGGCCACCGCGTCGTTGATGCGTTCGTGGGTCTGCACGCCTTCCTGGATGATGACCTCGGACAGGGGCTGGCCGTCCTTGGTGGTGCTCATCTTGTTCCTGGTCTTGCGGTTGGGCTCCTCGAGGTCCTTGACGTCGCGTACCGTCATGATGCCCATGCCGTAGGTGCCGTTGTCGGCCTTGACGATCACGAAGGGCTTTTCGTTGATGCCGTATTCCTTGTACTTGCGGCGGATCTTGGTCAGCAGCGCGTCGACATTGGTTCTCAGGCAGTCCATGCCCGCGCCTTCGGCCATGTTGACCTCGCCGCATTTGGCAAACATCGGGTTGATCAGCCAGGGGTCCACGCCCAGCAGCTTGCCGAACCGCTTGGAGACTTCCTCGTAGGCCTGGAAATGGCGCGACTTGCGCCGCACCGACCAGCCGGCATGCAGCGGCGGCAGCAGGTACTGCTCGTTGAGGTCCTCCAGCATGCCGGGCGTGCCGGCCGACAGGTCGTTGTTGAGCAGGATGGTGCAGGGGTCGAAGTTTTTCAGGCCCAGGCGCCGGTCGGTGCGCACCAGCGGCTCCAGCGTGATCTGCTCGCCGGTCGGCAGCGTCAGCGTGGTCGGTTCGGTGATGTCGGGGCTCAGCGAGCCGAAACGCACATTCAGGCCGGCCTGGTGGAAGATGCGCTTGAGCTGCAGCACATTCGACAGGTAGAAGCTGTTGCGCGTGTGGTTTTCGGGAATCACCAGCAGGTTGCGCGCCTCGGGGCAGATTTTCTCGATCGCCGCCATCGCCGCCTGCACCGCCAGCGGCAGCATCTCGGGCGTCAGGTTGTTCCAGCCGCCGGGGTAGAGGTTGGTGTCCACCGGCGCCAGCTTGAAGCCGGCGTTGCGCACATCGACCGAGCTGTAAAACGGCGGCGTGTGCTCCATCCACTCGAGGCGGAACCAGCGTTCGATCGCCGGGGTCATGTCGAGGATACGCTGCTCGAGCTCGTTGGTGGGGCCGTTCAGGGCAGTGATGAGGTGCGGAACCATGCGGCCACTTTCAGTCTGGTGTTGTTGTCGGTGTCGGTTCTGGCTGACCGATTTTAGGGATATTGGGTTGGGCCAGAAGGTTACAAGGGCCGCCCGGAACTCCGGCGGCCCGGCCGCGGCACTCAGCTGCGGACTTCGCCCTGGCCCAGCACCACGTATTTGAGCGAGGTCAGGCCCTCGATGCCGACCGGCCCACGCGCGTGGAACTTGTCGGTGCTGATGCCGATTTCAGCCCCCAGCCCGAACTCGAAGCCGTCCGCGAAGCGGGTGCTCGCATTCACCATCACGCTGGCCGAATCGACCTCGCGCAAAAACTGTTGCGCATGCATGTGGTCGCGCGTGAGGATGGCGTCGGTGTGGTGGCTGGAGTATTTGTTGATATGGGCAATCGCCTCGTCCACGCCGGCGACGACCTTGATGCTGATGACAGGCGCCAGGTATTCCTCGTACCAGTCCTGCTCGGTGGCGGCGAGCACTTTGGCGCCAGGCAGCTTGGCGAGCAGGGCCTGGGCTTCGGCGTCGCAACGCATCTCGACACCCTTGGCGGCGTAAATGGCGCCTATCCTGGGCAGGAACTCGGCGGCCACGCCGCGCGCGACCAGCAGGCCTTCGCTGGCATTGCAGGGGCTGTACTTCTGCGTCTTGGCGTTGTCGGCCACGGTCACCGCCATGGCGATGTCGCAGGGGTCGTCGACATACACATGGCAATTGCCGTCCAGGTGTTTGATGACCGGTACTTTGGCATCGCGGCTGATGCGTTCGATCAGGCCCTTGCCGCCGCGCGGGATGATCACGTCGACAAACTGCGGCATGGTGATCAACAGCCCCACGGCTTCGCGGTCGGTGGTCGGCACCAGCTGCACGGCGTCAGCCGGCAGGCCAACGCTTTCCAGCGCCTGCTGCACCAGCGCCGCCAGCGCCTTGTTCGATTCGATCGCCTCGGAGCCGCCGCGCAGGATGCAGGCGTTGCCGCTCTTGATGGCCAGTGACGCGGCTTCAATCGTGACGTTGGGCCGGCTTTCGTAAATCATGCCGAACACGCCAATCGGCACACGCATCTGGCCGACGCGGATGCCGCTGGGCTGCTGCTTCATGCCGATGATCTCGCCGATCACGTCCGGCATGGCCGCGAGCTGCTCGCAGCCGAGCGCGACGGTTTCCAGGGTTTTGGCGTCCAGCTTGAGCCGGTCCAGCATGGGGCCGGCCAGGCCGGCGGCTGCAGCGCGTTGCAGGTCGCGGGCATTGGCGGCCTGCAGTGGCGCGACCTGGCTTCGCAGCAAGCCGGCCAGCGCCAAAAGCGCTCTGCTTTTGATAGCTGCCGGCGCACGTGCCGTCTGGGTCGAGGCCGCTTTTGCCTTGGCACCCAGGGTGGCCATCAGGCCTGCCAGCCCGGCATCGGCCTGGCTGCTGCGGGCCAGCGTGTGGGAAAGATCGGGCGCGTTCATGCCGCTATTTTGCCCGTATTCATGCGGCGGCGAGGAGGACATCAGTTCCCGGCGGGCACGCCCCGGCGCTGCATCATGTCCCGGCTCATGGCCTGCAAGGCCTCTTGGCTCAGTGTGGCCTGTGCCGCGGGATAGGCCAGCTGGTCCTCATCCGCCAGGTGGCGGACGTAGAGTGCGGAGAACTGCGCCAGTGCCGCGGTCTGGGCGGGGGCCAGCGGCATCCAGTCTGCCGCCGGGCTGTCGCTGATGGCCTGCAACACGCGGCGCGCTGCGGGCCACGCGGCTTCCATGTCGCGGTGGTCCTGCAGCAGGCGCTGCACCACGGCGCGCAGGCCGGCATCGGGCCCGGCCAGCAGCGGCGGGAACACATGCAGTTCCTCGTCCTGGTGGTGCAGCGGCGCCGCCAGGTCGAAGTAGCGCATCACGTCACGCGCGGCCTGCCGGCCCGCCTCGTCGAGGCCTTGCACCAGCAGGTGCTGCTGCAGGCGCGCCAGCAAGGCCAGCGTGCGCTCGACCCGCTCGTGGCAGGCGCCCAGCATCCCGAAAGGCGCTTCAAAACCAGCGTCGGGCGAATGCAGGCCGGGCACGGCCTCAGGCCGTTCGGTGCGGCGCACGATGCCCATGTCAGCCGAACTGCACCGGTTGACCTTGCGGGTCAAACGGGATGAAGGCGCCGATCCGGCCCTGCTTGATGGCCTCGACCATGCGCTGCAGCGGCTCCTCGGCATCTTCGGTGGTGGGCGCGCGGTTCACCGAGCCCCCCAGCGCAGCCGCAAACACCAGGCCCCAGGCATGGCCGAACTGGCTGGATTCCTGAACCAGCGCCGCAAACGAGCTCAGCTCGTCCGGCCGCTTGTCCACACACATGAGCGGGACCAGCGCGCCGCCTTGGCCGGCTTCAAAACGCTCGCGCTGCAGCGGCGTGCTGTCCTCCGGCAACTCCACGCCGGCAAACACGAACAGCAGGCGCTGCGGCTCGGGCTGCGCCCGCGCGGCCTGCAGCAGGTCTTCAAAACTCAGAATATCCATGGGGTCCATCCAGTCACAGGGAACAAGGGAAATCCGGGGGTTCGCGCTCCGTCGCGCTCCCACCCGAACCGAGGTGGCTCACAAAGTCCTGCGGCGCCGGCCGCAGCCGCGCGGGCTTGCGCGAGCAGGCCGTGCCGATGCTGACAAAACACAGCGCGTGTTCGCTGTCGGTCAGGCGAAACAGCGCACGCAGGCCGGCGGATTTCAGGGCCTTGCCACTGGTCAGTGCCGAGCCAAAACCCAATGCCGTGGCCATGAGCAGCATGTTCTGGATCGCGCAGCCGGCCGACACGGTGCGTTCGGACAGGTCGATCTGCGCATCGCCGCGTGCGGCATCGACCACCGCCAGCATCAGCAGCGGGGCGCGGTAGGCCTTTTCACGCGACTGCGCGACATCCCCGGGGCTGGCCAAGGGATCGCGCGCCAGCAGGGCGGCCGCGAAGACGTCGGCAAGCCGGTCCCGGCCGGCCTGGGGCACCAGCACAAAACGCCAGGGCAGCAACTGCCCGTGGTCGGGGGCACTGGCCGCGGCCCCGAGAATCATGCCGAGCTGCCTGGCATCGGGGCCTGGTGCCAGCAAGCGTTTGGGCAGGATGGTCTGGCGCGACTGCATCAGTGCCGCCGCGAGTGTCGCGGGATCGCTGCCGTCGACGTCGGCCGCGGCGCGTGGGACAGGAATAACAGCCAGGTCCATCGGTCAGCTCAGCCGGGACGGCCGTCGGCGCGCAGGCGGCCATACCAGGTGCCCAGGCGCAGGCCCCACACCGCCATGACAGCAGCCCACAACAAGGCCGTCGCCAGCAGCAGCCAGGCAGCGAAGGCAAATGGCGCGGCGGCCACAATCCGCAACACGGTGGCGGCCTGCAGCAGCCAGAACAGCGACCAGGCCAGCTTGTCGGCCACCAATGCGCGCCCGCTGTGGCCGCAGGACACCCGGGTCACCATGGCCAGCATCAGGGAAGCCAGGCAGCCCATGGTCAGTGCGTGCAGCGATGCCAGCGGCAGCACGGGCGCGCCCTGCATCCAGCCCAGCGCCTGCGTCAGGCCGCTCAGCGTCAGCGCCAGGCCCAGCCAGACAAAACCGATGTGCAGCATGGCCAGCAGCCGGTTCTTGAAGCTTTGCACCAGCCCCCAGACGACGGCCAGCCAGAGCAGCACGCCGCCCGCCGCCAGTTCGAATGCGGCGCGGGCCAGGCGCCAGACCGCGCCTGCCGTGCCGGTCAGCGGTCCGTCCAGCTCGACCCAGACCGCCGCCACCTCGGCCGCGGCGACCGCCAGCATCAGCCACAACACCCAGAACGGGCGCCAGGCGTTGATGCGCGGCAGGGCGCTGGAAGTGAAAAAGGGAATCATGCGGTGCGCCACCGAGACATACACCACCAGGATGAATCCCCACAGCCCGGTCAGCACGCAGGCCAGGGCCACCGCCGGGGCGCCCAGCAGCAGGCTGGCGCCCAGGCCTGCCAGGCTCAGGCAACCGAACACGCAGGCCCCGCTCACTGTGCGCGCATGGACCTGGTCGTCGGCCTGGCTGCGGCGGATCAGCCCCCAGAACAGGACGGTCATCCAGCTCAGGCCGGTACACGCCAGCGCGAGCCCGGCCAGCGCCATCAGGCCGTGCAGATGCGCACCTGCCAGCCAGAGCAGCCAGCCGAGCGCCTGCAGCAACAAGGGCGCCAGGATGCGCCGTGTCTCCAGCACCTCGACGCCCAGCCACTTGGGACCGGCGGTGAAAAGAAAACCCGAAAAAAACAGGGGAATAAATCCGAAGGTCATCACCGCGCCATGGGCCAGCGAGGGCGAGACCGCATAAGGCAGGCTCAGCGCCGCGCTGACACGGTCCAGCTGCACCAGCCCCCACCACAGGGCCGCAGCCACCAGCACCGTCATGGCCAGGAAAAAGCCGAGCCGGTGTGGCGCCAGCATCAGGTGGCGGGCGCGCCAGCGGCGGTCCACGCTGGCCCGTTCGTCGGCCGTGGGCTTGCCCGGCTTCAGCCGCAGCGCGATGGCAGGGCGCTCGGTCATCCGCAAACGCCCAGGTGGCCGCACTGCGTGCAATAGTCGCAACCGTCCTTGCGGATCACCGCATGGGCGCCACACTCGCTGCACTTCTTGCCCGCCATCACCGGCGGCGCCAGCCCCATGTCGGCCTGGGCTTCCACCACGGGTGCCGCGCCGGCAACACCCTGCCGGACGCGCCGCGCGATGATGTTCTGCACTGCATAGGCAATCGCGGCCACCTCCGAGTCATGCCACAGCGGCACGCGTGTGCCGTCGGCCTTCTCGTAGGTGCCCAGCCGCACCGGGCCCCGGTCCCAGGCGACCTTGCGCATGTCGCTGAGCGCCCGCTCGAGGAAGCCGCCGCGCGCGGCCAGCGACAGCATGCGCATGCTGGAGGTGATCCACTGCTGGGACTCGCCGCTTTGCCCCACCGGCATGAAAAACTCGATCGCACGTTCGACCGTGCCCTCGCCGCTGGCCGACGGCACCGGCAGGAAAGACACCACGATGTACAGCGTCTTGTGCCCTTCCTGTGTCCAGTAGTCGACCTTGTCGGCCACCGCCGACAGGGCGCCCTTGGGACGGCTTTCGATCACCGTGCGCATCGGGTCCATGGGCACAGCCGCGGCCGGCGCGGCGGCGGGGGGAGTGTGGGTCTCGAGCACCGAACCCAGGATCGCATTCGGCCGGTAGGTGGCTAGGCCCTTGAGTTTGGCGCGCCAGGCCTGCTGGTACAGGCCCTTGAAATCCTCGTAGGCGTAGTCGGCCGGTACGTTGACGGTCTTGGAAATCGCCGTGTCGACAAAGGGCTGGACCGCTTCCATCATGCCGATGTGGCTGTCGGCCGACATCTCGAGCGCCGAGACAAAGTAGCCGGGCAGCTTGTCCACGTCACCGCCCAGTTCACGGTACAGGCGCCAGGCGTGGTCTTCCACCGCGTAGTCGGTGGTGCTGCCGTCGGACTCGCGTTTCTTGCGCCGGTACATCCACGAAAACGGCGGCTCGATGCCGTTGGAGGCGTTGTCGGCAAACGCCAGGCTGACCGTGCCGGTCGGTGCAATCGACAGCAGGTGGCTGTTGCGGATGCCGCTGGCGCGTATGGCCTGTTGCAGGGCTGCCGGCAGGCGGCTGGCAAACGTGCCCGCGGCAAGGTAGCCGTCGGCGTCGAACTTCGGAAACGCGCCTTTTTCCTTCGCGAGTGCCGCCGAGGCGGCATAGGCCGTATCGCGCATGTTCGCGGCAATACGTGCGGCCATCTCGCGCCCCTCGGGTGCGTCATAACGCAGGCACAACATGGCCAGCGCGTTGCCCAGGCCGGTGAAGCCGACGCCGATGCGGCGTTTGGCCGCAGCCTCGGCCTGTTGCTGCGGCAATGGCCAGAAGGTCACATCCAGCACGTTGTCGAGTGCGCGTACCTGGGTGGTCACCGACTTCGCGAACGCTTCGAAATCAAAGGCCGGCGCGCCATGGATGCCGAAAGGGTTGCGCACAAAACGCGTGAGGATGACCGGTCCGAGGTCGCAGCAGCCGTAGGGCGGCAGCGGCTGCTCACCGCAGGGGTTGGTGGCCGCGATGTCCTCGCAATAGCGCAGGTTGTTGTCCTGGTTGATGTGGTCGAGGAACAGGATGCCGGGCTCGGCAAAGTCGTAGGCTGAACGCATCACGGTGTCCCACAACTCGCGCGCCGCCACGGTCTGGTAAACCCACAGGCCGTCGGCACGCTGGAATGCGCCTTGCGCGATCAGCGGGGCGCCGGGCTTGGCCTTGTGCACCAGTTCCCAGGGCTGGTCGTCGGCGAGCGCCTGCATGAAGGCGTCCGGCACACCCACCGAGACATTGAAGTTGTTCCAGCGTCCGGGCGTGCGTTTGGCGGTGACGAATTCATTGACATCGGGGTGGTCGATGCGCAGCACGCCCATCTGTGCGCCGCGCCGCGAGCCTGCGCTCTCCACCGTGGAGCAGGACTGGTCGAACACATTGATGTAGCTGCACGGGCCGGAGGCCATGGACGCTGTCGCCTTGACCTCGGCGCCGCGTGGGCGGATGCGCGAAAAATCGTAACCCACGCCGCCGCCGCGGCGCATTGTTTCAGCGGCTTCGCGCAGCGCCTCGTAGATGCCCGGGAAGCCGCCGTCATCGACGCCCTGGATGCAATCCCCCACGGGCTGCACAAAGCAGTTGATCAGGGTGGCCTGGATGGACGTGCCGGCCGCGCTCATGATGCGGCCCGCACCGATGGCGCCGGCATGCAGGTTCTCGAGGAACAGGGCCTCGTAGCCGGCGCGCTCCGCCTCCGGTTCGACCGAGGCCAGGGCCCGCGCCACGCGCCGGTACAGGTCTTCCACGCCCGATTCGCCGGGCTTGAGGTATTTTTCTTTCAACACATCGTGGCTGATGGGCTGGGCGGCCGTCAGATCCTGGGGCCGTCCGAACGGATCGCGTTTCATGCGGGAACTCCTGCAGGGGAAGCCGCCGGGCTGATACCACCGAGCAGCCATTGCATCAATTCTTGCACTGACCGGATCTGGTTGCCAAACGGCAAGCGGGCAGCACCACGGAAGAAAAGGCCTTGCCGGGTATCGCCGTCGAAGGCATGGCCGAGCTGCTGGTCGATGCAGAACTGGCCCATGCTGGCCACGCCGTCGCGCAGGCCACAGTGAGCGAGGCAGTCGAAGGACATGTTGCATTTGGCCTTGACGTGGGCGCCGGCCTGCAGCCTGGGCTCGAGGCGAAGGTATTTGTCCAGCCAGGGGGTGCGCACCGCACGCGCCGGCAAGCCGGCCACACTGATGAACTCGACCAGGTCTTCCGGCCTGGCTTCAGCCAGCACCTTCTTGAAGGCGGGATCGGCATCACACTCCTGGGTCACGGCAAAAGCCGTTCCGAGCTGCACTGCGGAAGCGCCCAGGGCCTGCAGCCGCAGGATGTCGTCGCGGCAGGTGATGCCGCCGGCGGCGATCAGCGGAATCTCGCGTTCGATACCGGCAGTTTTGAAAAACTCCAGCACCTGCGGGATGACCAGTTCGAAATCGAACCGCGTGTCGTGAAGATCGGCGACTCTGGCAGCGCCCAGGTGGCCGCCCGCGAGACCGGGATGCTCAATCACGATGGCGTCAGGCAAGCGTCCTTTCTTTTGCCATTTGCGAACCAGCAATTGCACGCCACGCGCGTCAGACAGGATGGGGATCAGCACGGCGTTGGGATAGTCCCGCGCCAGCTCCGGCAGATCCAGCGGCAGGCCGGCGCCGACCACCAGTGCATCAGCCCCGCTGGTCAGCGCCTGGCGCACATAGTCTTCGTAGGCGCTGAGGGCTTTCATGACATTCACGGCGATCAGGCCATTGCCCTGTGCCAGCTGACGCGCAAGTTGAATCTCACGGTCCAGCGCCTCAAGATTGGCGGCGTCAATCAAGGCGCGGGCGTTGGGCTCTTTGTCCAGGTGGCGCGTTTGCGCCATGAGGTCAGGATGCAGGCGCCGCAGGTCAACCGACGACAGGGTACCCACGCCACCCAGGCGTGCCACCGTGCCGGCCAGGCCCCCGGCAGACACACAGACACCCATGCCGCCCTGCACCACCGGGATCAGGTCCTTGCCGCCAATGCGCCAGGGCTTAAGCCCCGAATCCCGTGCCAGTGTTTGCAGCATGGCCGCCGCTTCGGTGGCGTTTGCGTTCGCCTTCGCGGCACGTTCAATAACTGATGATTTGTCCATCGTGTTCCACATAGGGTTGGTAGGGGCCGGTGCCACTGTTGGAGGCTATCGCGGCAGGGACAAAACTTCCTTGCCGTACATCAAAGATGTGGATTTCACCGTCCTCGATCACGTAGTGCCAGCCATGCAGCGTCAGGGCGCCTTTCTCGACTTCGCGCCTGACCATCGGGTAGGCCATCAGGCGCTCGAGCTGCAGCACCACGATGCGCTGCTCGGTCCGGCGCAGGGCCTCGGGGCTGCTCTGCACCGGCAGCAAGGCTTCGCTGGCCAGCTTGAGCCAGGCCTGCAGGGCCACGGCTTCCTCGGGCACGCCCTCATAGGCGGCCCTTATCGCACCACAGTGGCTGTGGCCGCAGACGATGATGCGCTCCACATGCAGGCTGAGCACCGCGAATTCGATCGCCGCGGTGGTGCCGTGCAGTCCGTGCGAACCGTCATAAGGCGGCACGAAAGCGCCGACGTTGCGCACGATAAAAAGCTCGCCCGGACCGGCACCCGTCAACAGATAGGGAACCACACGCGAATCCGAGCAGCCGATGAACAGGGTTTTGGGATGCTGCCCCTGCGCCACGAGGTCCTGGAAACGCTGCTGGTGCAGCGGGAAATAGTCGGAGTGAAAACGCCGCAGGCGAAGCAGCAGCTCGTCCGCGCTTGCGACGTCGTCGGTCATTGCACCAGCGGCGAATCAGCCCCTTCCAGGGCGATGCCTTCGACCTCCGCCTCCCCCACCAGCAGGGTCATGAACTGGTGCAGGGCGCGGGCGCGCGACTGCATGGTCAACAGCGCGGCGATACGTTCGCGCACTTCCTCATAGGCGGGCTGGATGCCGTTGCGGCGCTCCAGCACCTCGATGATGTGGAAACCGAAACGCGTGTGGAACAGGCGCGGATGCACGCCGGTGCCGGTTTGCGCATGCTGGAGATGAAACAGCTCGGTCGCCAGTTCCGGCGCGCAGTCGTCCGGCGTGATCCAGCCGAGGTCGCCGCCCTGGGCGCTGCTCGGGCAGTTGGACAGCTCGGCGGCCAACTGGGCAAACCGCTCCGGGGACACCCCCTTCTGCGACAGCTCCAGCAAGGCACGTTCGGCATGCACGGTGAGTGCCTGGACGTTGACGCCGGGTGTGACCGCAAACAGGATGTGCCGTACGTGCAGTGCCTGCCCCACCAGGAACTGCGCCTTGTGCGCTTCGTAATAACGCCGCCCTTCGACTTCGGTGGGGTGGGGCGTGACCACCTGCTGGTCCACCATGGTTTCGATGATCTCGCGTTCGGCCTGGCCGAGTTCCGGGGTGGTCAGGCCGGTGTGGCGCGGCAGCAGGCCTTGCGACACCGCCTGCTGGCGCAGCAGTTCGGTGTAGGCCAGTTCGCGCAGGGTGGCGGTGTCGGGCCGCTGGCCGGGCGCATGCAGGGCGATGCCGTTGACAAGCGCTTGAGGCGGGGCCGGCGCGGCTGCGGCAGAAGCACACTGGCAGGAGCCGCTGCCGCAGCCCTGGGCTGCAGCGGGTGAAGAAAGCGTCTGGGTGGTCATGGGGGCATCTCTTTTCTTGCAAGGGTCAGCGGCTGCCGGGCGATTTGGCCCGGGGAACGCCCAGGCGGCGGCTACGCACGAGCTGGTAAGGACGGAACAGGTAGGCCACCGATCCGAAGCCGCTCCACACATGAACCAGGCGGCTGAAGGGGAACAGCAAAAAGATGGTCATGCCGAACACGATGTGGAAGCGGTAGGGCCAGGGCAGGACGGCCAGCGCTGCAGAGTCCACCTCGCGCAGGGTGAGGATGCGCTGCGCCCATTCGGCCAGGATCAGCATCACGCTGCCATCGGCGTGTCCCCAGGAATACGGCAGGGTGATCAGGCCTACCACCAGCTGCACCCAGAGGATCAGCAGGATCGCGAGATCGGTCTTGTGGCTGGTGTAACGGATGCGCGGGTCAAACATGCGGCGGTAAATCAGCATCGACAGGCCGATGAAGCAGATGACGCCGGCAATGCCGCCCGCGTAGATCGCCATGCGCTGCTTGGTCGCGGCGTCCATGAAAAAACCATACACCGCATGGGGCGTCAGCAGGCCGACCAGGTGGCCGAAGAAGAGGAACAGGATACCCACGTGGAACAGGTTGCTGCCCCAGCGCAGCAGGCCAGTGCGCAGCAACTGCGACGAGTCACTTTTCCAGGTGTACTGGTCGCGGTCGAAGCGGATCAGGCTGCCGAGCAGGAACACCGTCAGGCAGATGTAGGGATAGACCCCAAAAAGGAATCCGTGAAGTCCGGGGCTCATGCTTGTACTCCTTGGCTGGGCTGTGCCTTGCGCACGTGCGGCACGATGTGGATGGGTTGTGGCTGGTCCGGCCTGGCCTGGCCCTTGGATGAGCAGCCATCGAAGACGACCGGTTCTTCCCAGACCGCGTCAATGGCTTCTTCCGCCGCAATCTGCACCGGCTGGGCCTTTTCCCCCGCCAGTTCCAGCAAGGCGCCCAGCACCGAGGCGTAGGCGCTGTCGCGCTGCTGCAGCGCCGCGAAAATTGCATTGAAGATATGCGCCATCTCTGCCAGAAACTCGCGCGCTTCGCGCGGCGGCTGGGTCGAGGTGAATTCGAGCACCACCGGCAGGAAGTCCGGCATCTCGCCTTCGGCCAGGTACATGCCGGCCTTCTCGTAGGTTTGCGCCAGGTCGATCATGGCCGGCCCGCGATCGCGCGAGTCGCCGTGCACGTGTTCGAACAGGTGCAGCGAAGTGGCGCGGCCGCGGTCGAACAGTTCGACATACGCCGCCTCGCTCGCCAGCGCCGGTGCCCGCGCGAGCGCTTCGATCAGGGCATCGAGTTCGGCCAGCCGCGATGGCTGCAGCGCATGTTCTTCATGCAGGGCCTCGCGCAGCGCGCCCAGGTGGCTGCGCAGCTCGGCGTCGGGGTAGCCGAGCAGCCGGGCCAGTACACGCAGGCTCTTCGAGGCCACGGCGGGGGTGTTGTTGAAAAGTGCCATGGTTCAGGCCTCCACCTTGATGGGAATTGTGCGTTTCTTGTTGCCGCCGAACAGGCTGACATCGCTGGCGCCGTCGGAGCAGCCGTTGCCGAAGGTAAAACCACAGCCGCCGCGCATGTCGAAGGCGTTCTCGGCGTATTCGCGATGTGTGCTCGGGATCACGAAGCGGTCTTCGTAGTTGGCAATCGCCATGATGTGGTACATCTCCTCGACCTCGGCCACCGTCAGACCGGCCTGCTCCAGCACCGCCAGGTTCTGCACCTGGTCCACATGTTTGCTGCGCTGGTAGGAGCGCATCGCCAGCATGCGCTGCAGTGAACGGATCACCGGTGCCGTGTCGCCGGCCGTCAGCAGGTTGGCCAGGTACTGCACGGGAATGCGCATCTGCGCGATGTCGGGCAGTTCGCCGTTGATGCCGATCTGGCCGGCGTTGGCCGCCGAGGTGATGGGCGACAGCGGCGGCACGTACCAGACCATGGGCAGGGTGCGGTACTCGGGGTGCAGCGGCAGCGCCACCTTCCATTCCACAGCCATCTTATAGACCGGGCTGCGGCGGGCGCCTTCCAGCCAGGCTTCGGGGATGCCGTCCTTGCGCGCCTGTGCTATCACTTCCGGATCGTTCGGGTCCAGGAAGATGTCGAGCTGGGCCTGGTACAGGTCCTTGTCGTCTTCCACGCTGGCCGCTTCCTGGATGCGGTCGGCGTCATACAGCACCACGCCGAGGTAACGGATGCGGCCCACGCAGGTTTCGCTGCAGACGGTCGGCTGGCCGGCTTCAATGCGCGGGTAGCAGAAGGTGCATTTCTCGGCCTTGCCGCTTTTCCAGTTGTAATAGATTTTTTTGTACGGACAGCCCGAGACACACATGCGCCAGCCGCGGCACTTGTCCTGGTCGATCAGCACAATGCCATCTTCCTCGCGCTTGTAGATCGAGCCCGAAGGGCAGGACGCCACGCAGGCCGGGTTCAGGCAGTGCTCGCACAGGCGCGGCAAATACATCATGAAGGTGTTCTCGAACTGGCCGACCATGTCTTTCTGGACCTGGTCGAAGTTCGCCAGGTTGGCGTCCTTGCTGCGCTTGGAAAACTCGCCGCCGAGGATTTCTTCCCAGTTCGGGCCCCACTCGATTTTTTCCATGCGCTTGCCGGTGATCAGGCTGCGCGGCCGTGCCGTCGGGGTGGCCTGCATTTCCGGCGCCGACTGCAGATGGTCGTAGTCGAAGGTGAAAGGCTCGTAGTAGTCATCGATCTGCGGCATGTTCGGGTTGGAGAAGATGCGCATCAGCAGCTTCCACTTGCCGCCCTGGCGCGGCTCGATGGAGCCATCGGCCTTGCGTACCCAGCCGCCGTTCCATTTGTCCTGGTTTTCCCACTCCTTGGGGTAACCGATGCCGGGCTTGGTCTCGACGTTGTTGAACCAGGCGTATTCCATGCCGGGCCGGCTGGTCCAGACGTTTTTGCAGGTGACCGAACAGGTGTGGCAGCCGATGCACTTGTCCAGGTTCAGCACCATGCCGATTTGTGCGCGTACCTTCATGCTGCCTCTCCCATTTGTTGCACGGCGAAGGCACGCTCGTCATCGCGCGGCGTGTCCAGCCAGTCGACCTTGTCCATCTTGCGCACCACCACGAATTCATCGCGGTTGGTGCCTATGGTCCCGTAATAGTTGAAGCCCCAGGACAGCTGGGCGTAGCCGCCTATCATGTGGGTCGGCTTGAGCACGATGCGCGTCACCGAGTTGTGGATGCCGCCACGCTGGCCGGTGATCTCCGACCCCGGGGTGTTGACGATTTTTTCCTGCGCGTGGTACATCATTACCATGCCGGGCTTGACACGCTGGCTGACCACGGCCCGCGCGGCAATCGCGCCGTTGACGTTGTAGGCCTCGATCCAGTCGTTGTCTTCCACGCCGATCACCTTGGCATCGTCTTCACTGAGCCAGATGATGGGCCCGCCCCGGCTCAATGTGAGCATCAACAGGTTGTCGGTGTAGGTCGAGTGAATGCCCCACTTCTGGTGCGGCGTGATGAAGTTCAGCAGTATTTCGGTGTTGCCGTTGCTGCGGATACCGTGCACCCCGGCCGTGGCCTTCAGGTTCACCGGCGGCCGGTAGCTGGCCAGGCCCTCGCCGAAAGCCAGCATCCACGGGTGGTCCTGGTAGAACTGCTGGCGGCCCGTGAGGGTGCGCCATGGGATCAATTCATGCACATTGGTGTAGCCGGCGTTGTAGGACACGGTTTCCGATTCGATGCCGCTCCAGGTCGGTGAACTGATGATCTTGCGCGGTTGCGCCTGGATGTCGCGAAAGCGGATCTTCTCGTCCTCGCGGTGCAGCGCCAGGTGGGTGTGCTCACGGCCGGTCTGCTTGCCCAGTGCCGCCCAGGCCTTGACCGCCACGTGGCCGTTGGTTTCGGGCGCGAGTTGCAACACCATTTCGCAGGCGTCGATGTCGCTGTTGATGCGCGGCATGCCCTGGGTCACGCCGGGCTCGGTCACCAGGCCGTTGAGTTCGCCGAGTTGCCGCACTTCGGTTTCGGTGTTCCAGGCAATGCCCTTGCCGCCGTTGCCCACCTTGGTGAGCAGGGGCCCGACCGCCGTGAAACGTTTGTAGACGTTGGGGTAGTCGCGTTCGACCACCTGCATCTGGGGCGCCGTCTTGCCCGGCACCAGTTCGCACTCGCCGCGTTTCCAGTCCTTGACATCAAACGGCTGGGCCAGCTCGCCAGGTGAATCGTGCATCACCGGGGTCAGTACCATTTCCTTTTCGACACCGAGATGGCCTTCGCACAGCTCGCTGAATCTTTTTGCGAAGCCCTTGTAGATTTCCCAGTCGCTTTTTGATTGCCACACCGGGTCCACCGCGGTGGACAGCGGATGGATGAAGGGGTGCATGTCGCTGGTGTTGAGGTCGTTCTTTTCGTACCAGGTCGCGGTCGGCAGCACGATGTCCGAGTAAAGGCAGGTCGTGCTCATGCGGAAGTCCAGCGTGACCAGCAGGTCCAGCTTGCCCTCGGGCGCCTTGTCGTGCCAGACCACTTCCTGAGGTTTGCCTTGGCCGGCGCCGGGCCGCCCCAAGCCGGCCTCGCCCCCAGTGGGGGAGGCGCGCAGCGCTTCGGGGGTGTCCAGTTCTTCGCCGAGGTCTTTGCCCTGAACGCCGTTGTCGGTGCCGAGAAGATGCTTGAGGAAATACTCATGGCCCTTGCCCGACGAACCGATGATGTTGGAGCGCCAGACAAACATGTTGCGCGGCCAGTTGTCCGGGTGGTCCGGGTCCTCGCAACTCATCTTCAGCGAGCCGTCCTTGAGCGACTTGACGACATAGTCCTTGGCATCCAGGCCCGCGGCCTGCGCGTCCTTGACCACCTGCATGGGGTGAGTCTGCAGTTGCGGCGCGCTCGGCAACCAGCCCATGCGCTCGGCGCGCACGTTGTAGTCGATCATGCTGCCGCCATAGAGCTTTTTGTCGGCCAGTGGCGAGAGCACCTCGTCCACGCCGAGCTTCTCGTAGCGCCACTGGTCGGTGTGCGCATAAAAGAAGCTGGTGGAGTTCATCTGCCGGGGTGGACGGATCCAGTCCAGCGCGAAGGCCAGCGGTGTCCAGCCGGTCTGCGGCCGCAGCTTTTCCTGGCCTACGTAGTGCGCCCAGCCGCCGCCGCTCTTGCCGATACAGCCGCACATCATCAGCATGTTGATGACGCTGCGGTAGTTCATGTCACTGTGGTACCAGTGGTTCATGCCGGCGCCGATGATCACCATGGAGCGGCCTCCGGTCTTGTCGGCATTGTCGGCAAACTGGCGTGCAACAGCGATGATCTGGTCGCGCGGCACACCGGTGATCTGCTCCTGCCAGGCCGGGGTGTAGGGGGTGTTGTCGTCAAAGTCGGCGGCGGCCAGTTCACCGGGCAGGCCGCGGGGAATGCCGTATTGCGCGGCCTGCAGGTCGAACACCGTGGCCACCAGCGCCGAGCGCTCCTCGCCGGCCTTGCCGAGTGAAATGCGCTGCACCGGCACGGTACGCACCAGCACATCGCCCTGTTCGTTGTTCTGGAAATGGTCGTGGTGGATGCCGCCGAAGTACGGGAAGCCGACCTTGGCGCTGTCGGCGCTGGGCGCGTCACCCTCCATCACCGACAGCTTGAGCGTGACCTCGTCACCCTGGCGCGCTTCTTTGGATTCCAGGTTCCACTGCCCGGCGTCGGCACGGCCATCCGGGCCCCAGCGAAAGCCGATGGCGCCGTGCGGCAGCACCACCTTGCCCTGCGCATCGAAGGCCACGGTTTTCCACTCCGGGTTGTTCGCCTGGCCCAGCTTGCCGTTGAAGTCGGATGCACGCACATAACGGTCCGGCACCATGACGGTCTCGCCGTTTTCCAGCTGGTGTTCCTTGAGCATGACCAGCATGGGCAGGTCGGTGTAACGGCGTGCGTAGTGGTCGAAGTAGGCCGAGCGCGGCTTGCCGTTGCCACCGAAATAGAAGTCTTTCAGGATCACATGACCCATGGCCATGGCGACCGCGGCATCGGTGCCCTGCTTGGGGTGCAGCCACAGGTCGGAGAGTTTGGCGACCTCGGAATAGTCGGGCGTGATCGCCACGGTCTTGGTGCCCTTGTAACGAACTTCGGTGAAGAAGTGCGCATCGGGGGTGCGCGTCTGCGGCACGTTGGAGCCCCAGGCAATGATGAAGCCCGAGTTGTACCAGTCGGCCGATTCCGGCACGTCGGTCTGCTCACCCCAGACTTGGGGGCTGGACGGAGGCAGGTCGCAATACCAGTCGTAAAAACTCATGCAGACGCCGCCTATCAGTGACAGGTAACGCGACCCGGAGGCGTAACTGACCATGGACATTGCCGGAATCGGCGAAAAACCGATGATGCGGTCGGCGCCGTGTTTCTTGATCGTGTGGACGTTGGAGGCTGCGATGATCTCGTTGACCTCGTCCCAGCTGGAACGCACAAACCCGCCCAGGCCGCGCACGCTCTGGTAGTCGCGCCGCTTGGCGTCGTCCTGCACCACGGCCGCCCAGGCCTCGACCGGCGGCAGCGTCAAACGTGCCTCGCGCCAGTGCTTGAGCAGGCGCGCACGCACCATGGGGTACTTGACGCGGTTGGCGCTGTACAGGTACCAGCTGTAGCTGGCACCGCGCGAGCAGCCGCGCGGCTCATGGTTGGGCATGTCCCAGCGCGTGCGCGGGTAGTCGGTCTGCTGGGTTTCCCAGGTGACGATGCCGCCCTTGACATAAATCTTCCACGAACAGGAGCCCGTGCAGTTCACGCCATGGGTGCTGCGCACGATCTTGTCGTGCGCCCAGCGGTTGCGGTAAGCGTCTTCCCAGGTCCGGTCTTCGGCCGTGGTGACGCCGTGCGCACCGGAGAAGGCCTCCCTGGGATTGGAAAAGTGGCTCAGCCGATCAAGAAAATGACTCATTGGTTTCTCCGTTAAAGCGGTAAAAGCGGGCCTGGCGGCGGGTCAGGGGTTTTTGATCTCTGCGCCGCGGCGCAGGTAAAACCACCAGTTCAGGACCAGGCACAGGGCATAAAAGATGGCGAAGCCGTACATGGCGTTTTCGGGCGTGCCGGCCTTGATCTGCGCACCGATGACCACCGGGGCGATGAAGGCGCCGTAGGCGGCAATGGCTGAGGTCCAGCCCAGCACCGGGCCGGCCTGCTGGCGGTCGAAAATGACGCCGATCGTGCGGAAGGTGGAGCCGTTGCCGATGCCGCTGGCGGCAAACAGCACGACGAACAGCACCATGAAGACCAGGAAATACTGCTCCGGCGTGGGCGACTTGTAGGCCAGCAGCATGACGTAACCCACGGCCACGGAGGCCACCACCATGATGGCGGAGATGATCTGCGTCACGATGGAGCCGCCGACCTTGTCCGAGACCCAGCCGCCCACGGGGCGGATCAGCGCGCCGACAAACGGGCCTATCCAGGCAAAGGTCAGTGCCGACGGTGCGTTCGGGTTCTTCAGCGTGTGCTGCATGACGCCGGCGGCGTCCGGCACGTGGCTGATGCCGAAAATCACCGTGATCGCCAGCGGCAGGGCCATCGAAAAACCGATGAAGGAACCGAAAGTCACGATGTACAGCAGGGTCAGCGACCAGGTGTGTTTGTTGCTGAAGATCGAGAACTGCTTGGCAATGGCTTCCTTCATCGGGCCGAAAGCCGTCACTTTCAGCACCATGAGCGTGCTCACCACAATCAATGGCATGGCGACCCACATGTTGAGCAGGCCCAGCCCCGTGGGTTTGGGCAGGTAGAGGTACAGCCCGACACCGGCCGGCACGAAGGACAGGGTGTACAGCCAGATGATTTTGAGGAAGGCCGGGATGGTGCCGCCTATGGCGGGCGAAACGGTGGTCAGGTTGTTCATGCCGAAAAAGCAGATGACCGACAGCGGCACCAGCGACAGCAGCCAGGCGAAGCCGGCGTTCTGGATCCAGGTCGGCGTTCCGGCCGTGATTTTTCCGAGAATCCAGCCGCTGTCCTTGACCAGCGTCATCGATTCACCGCCGAAACTGCCGAACAGGCCGACCGTCATCACCAGGGGAATGACGATCTGCATGGCGGTGACGCCGAAGTTGCCCAGGCCGGCATTCAGGCCGAGCGCCGTGCCCTGCAGGCGCTTGGGGAAGAAAGTGCTGATGTTGGACATCGAACTGGCGAAGTTGCCGCCACCCACGCCCGACCACAGAGCCATCAGCTGGAAGGACCACAGCGGCCACTCGGGGTGCTGCAGCACGATGCCGGTGCCTATGGCCGGCGCCAGCAGCATCGACGTCGTCAGGAAGATGGTGTTGCGCCCGCCGGCCAGCCGGATCAGGAAGGAGGCCGGGATGCGCATGGTGGCGCCGGCCAGGCCGGCGATGGCCGTCAGCGTGAAGAGTTCGGCCTGGGTGAAGGGAAAGCCCAGGTTGAGCATCTGCACGGTGATGATGCCCCACATGCCCCAGACGGCAAAGCCGCACAACAGGCTGGGCACGGAGATCCAGAGGTTGCGGTAGGCAATGCGTTTGCCGGTGCTTTCCCAGAACTGCTCGTCCTCGGGACGCCAGTCGGTGATATCGACGCTGGAACTGGTTTTGCTATTCATGGTGCTTCCTGGAAAAAGGGGCTGTTTCAGGCCTGGGCGCCGGACGCGTTGCTGCCCATGACCTCGGTGCGCCGCACCTCGGTCCAGTACATCCAGATCAGCGAGACCCAGACGATGCCGTACATGAACATGAAGGCGCTGGAGCGGATGCCGGTCAGGTCCATCAGGCCGCCGAAGATGATGGGCAGCACAAAGCCGCCCAAGCCGCCGGCCAGGCCGACAATGCCGCTGACCGCGCCGATGTTGGCGCCGTAGTCGTCGCTGATGTACTTGAAGACGCTGGCCTTGCCGAAGGCCCAGGCAATACCCAGGACGAACATCAGCGCGGTGAAGGTGTAGACGTTCAGGCCGATATGGAAGGTCGCCGGGCCATTCACCGTGAGGATGGTGAAATCGGTCTGCGGGTAGGACAGCAGGAACAGGCACACCCAGCTCACCCACATCACCCACCAGGTCACGCTGTGCGCGCCATACTTGTCGGACAACACACCGCCAAAGGCGCGCAACACGCCGCCCGGCAGCGAGAAACACGCCGCCAGCAGCGCGGCCACGCGAATGTCCAGGCCGAACTCACCCACGTAGTACTGCACCATCCAGAGCGACAGGGCTACATAACCGCCGAACACAATGCTGTAGTACTGGCAGTACTTGATGACCTTCGGATCCTTGAGCAGCTTGAGCTGGTCACTGAACTTGACGTGGCTGGGCACCAGGTGCGAAGGGTCGCTGTAGCTGAACAGCCAGAACAACACCAGCGCAGCCAGCATGATGGCCGCATACACCTGCGGCACCATGGCCCAGCCAAAGGCCACCAGCAGCACCGGCGCCACGAACTTGTTGACAGCGGCGCCCGAGTTGCCGGCGCCGTACACGCCCATCGCCATGCCCTGGCGGTTCTTCGGGAACCAGCGCGCCACATAAGGCGTGCCCACCGAGAAGGAGCCGCCGGCCAGGCCGACAAACAGGCCGATCACCAGGAAATGCCAGTAGGCCGTGGCATAACTCATGAGCCAGATCGCGGGCACCGTGATGGCCATCAGGATGGCCATGACGATGCGGCCGCCGTAGCGGTCGGTCCAGATACCCAGCGGGACGCGGATCAGGGAGCCCGTCAGCACCGGCGTGGCCGCGAGCAGGCCGAACTCGGTGGCATTGAGGTTCAGCATCTTCTTGATCGGAATGCCGATCACGCCGAACATCATCCAGACCATGAAACACACGGTGAATGCCAGCGTGCTGACGATCAGCACCGACCATGCTTTTCTTGAATTGCCCAGTTCAGAGGCCATGCGAGTTCTCCTGACACATGGCATGACTGTCGGCTTTTAGCGCGTCGGTGAATATCCTCCTTCGGCACAGGAAAACGGCATGAAAGAAGCGATGACGGACCCAGCCGTCTCGTTCTGAAGAACTACTGCCGGGTCAAACTGCGCCGGACTTGATTTTTATCAAGTCAGGTTGCGGCCGGTCGCGTAAACGGCTGCCTGCACCCGCGAGCTGAGCTGCAGCTTGCGCAGGATGTGCTGGACGTGAATCTTCACCGTGGTCTCCGCGATGTCGAGCTTGCGGGCGATCACCTTGTTGCTGTCGCCGCACGCGATCAGCGCCAGCACCTCGCGCTCGCGCGCCGACAGCAGCGCAATCGCCGTGTCGGCCGGCAGAGCCGGCGCCGGGACCTCCCCGTTGCGGCCCTCATGGGACGCGCCGGCCCCGTCATGGGCGGTCGGCGAGGCCCTGGACCGGAAGGCCGCCACCAGCTTGGTCATCATTTCCGGGCTGACCACCGACTCCCCGTCGAGCACCTTGATGATGGATTCGGACAGGCGATCGAGTTCCACGGTTTTCAGCAGGTAGCCGTCGGCGCCGGCCTGCAGCGCCGCCGACAGGTCATCCTCGTTTTCGCTCACCGTCAGCATCAGGATGCGGGTGCCGGGGGCAGCGTCCTTGAGGGTCGCGATGCCGTCCACGCCCAGCACACCGGGCAGGTGGTTGTCCAGCAGGATCAGGTCCGGCTTGCTGCGTTCCGCACAGCGCAAGGCCTCGCCTATGTCGCCGGCCTCGCCGGCCACACGGAAGCGTTCATCCTGCGACAGCAGCGCGACAAGACCACGGCGAAAGAGGGTGTGGTCGTCGACCACCAGGAGGGCAATGGGCGTGGTCATGCGGTTTTCTCAGCTTCCATACACGCCAGCGGCCACCGGTGTCGCAGCCGCCGCCCTGGCAGCGCTGCTGCTGACTTCCGGATGTGGCGGCAGGATCAGCGTCACGGTGGTGCCCTGGCCGGCCCGGGAAACGATGCCGACCTCGGCGCCCAGGCGTCCTGCACGCTCGCGCATGATGTTCAGGCCGACGTGGGACGGTCCGGGGTGTTTGGCGGTATCGAAGCCGCCGCCGTTGTCGCGCACCACAAAACGCCAGCGCTCGCCTTTGTGGATTTCCAGGCCGACCTGTGTTGCGCCCGCATGTTTGCGCACATTCGACAGCGCTTCCTGAATCACGTGCAGCACCTGTACCTGCACGTCGGAGGGCAAGGGCAGGCCCTCGCCCTGGACCTGAAGTTGCCCGGACAAGCCTGTCTGGCTCTGGAACTTCTGCAGGGTTTCCTGCAAGGCCTGCTCGATATCGTCGGTGTTGGTGCGGGTGCGGAAATGCACCAGCAGTTCCCGGACATCGCCTATGCTTTCGCGCAGGCCGATGTCCAGCTCATCGAGCGCGCCCTGCACCTGGGGCGCCTGGCCCTTCTGTACGGCCGTTCGCAGCAGGTGCACCTGGATCTTGAGGAAGGCCAGGGATTGGGCAATCGAGTCATGCAGGTTGCGCGCCAGCAAGGCGCGTTCCTCCGCCACCGCCGCCTCCCGGTCCAGGGCATCGGCACGCAAACCTTCGAGCGAACTGGCCAGGTGGCTGGCCAGCGCATCCAGCAGTTCGATCTCGTCGGCGCTGAGCAGGATGGGCGTGCGAAAAAACAGGTTGAACTCGCCGAGCAGGCGCTGCTGCATGCGGATCGGGACCGTGACCACGCTCTCGTAGCCTGCCTTGGCGCAGTGACGCACGGGTGCCTCATCGTGGCTGAGGATGGGAATCACGCGGGTGCGTGCATCCGGTCGCAGGTTGCCGCAGGCACACGCCCCCGCCAGCAGGCTGCGCTCTTCCTCCAGCAGTTCCTGCGGGAAACAATCGGAAGCCAGCATCAGGTAACGCTGGTTGGCATCATCGGACCAGCGGACGGCGGCGGCATCGGCCTTCATCACGGCGCGCACGCGCTGGGCAAAGCCGCGTGCCAGCTCGTCAATGCTGCCGGCCTGCGCCAGGAAGGCGCTGACCTTGTACAGGGCTTCCAGCCGCGCGCGTTGTGCTTCGATGCGCCGGGTCTTGGCCTCGACCTTGGCTTCCAGCCCTCCGTAGAGCGACTGCAGGGTGGCGGCCATGTGGTTGAAGCCGGCGGCCACCTGGCCGAACTCGTCCACGGTGTCGACCTCGATGCGTGTCCTGAAATCCCCGGACTCCAGCTTGCGCAAGCCCTCCCGGAGCTGTGCCAGGGGATTGATCACGTACATATAGCCGGTGAAAAGCATGATGACCGCCCCGCCGATCGCCAGCACCATCATCAGGAGCTGGAACAGGTTCAGGATGGCGGTCAGCCGGGACAGATGCCGTTCGATCACCAGCACCAGGCGGTCGCTGGCGTCCACGAAGGCTGCCCCCGCCTGAAGCAGGTCCTGGGCCGCCGGTGCCGGCTCGGCCAGCCACAGGGGCCGCTGGGTCTTCCACAGCGACTCGACATCGTTGAAGCGCGCCCGCACCTGGTCGTCCCAAGGCACAAACAGGGGGCGGGAGGGGTCCCCCTCGCGCAGCAAGGCGAGACTTTCGTCGAAGCGGGCCACCAGTGACTGCAGTTCGGCAGGTTCCACGCGGGCCTGCACGGCACTTGCGAGCCGCCAGGTCTGCATGCGCATGCGGCCGGCTTCGTTGACGGCCGCTGCACCGCCTTCGAGTTGCCAGGTGACCCACAAGGTGAGCCCGATCGATACCAGCGCCACCACCAGCAAGCCGGCGCCTATGCGCATGAGTTTTTTCGAAAGCGAGGCCGTCTGTTGCATGGTCGCTAGCGTAACGCCGATCCCGGCACCGCGCCATGCCCTGTGCACGCTGGCCGGGCCTGGGCTAGGGCCCGGCTGCGCCAGCCGGTGCCCGCGGGCTGCGCGGCGCCGGCGCAGAACAGGCGGTGCAGACCATGCCGGCCAGCCGGTGCAGGGCCTGCCAGCCGTCCTGCGGCCAGTCGGCCTGCTTCAGGCCCTTGACGATGCCGTCGACCTTGTGCGCGGCGTGCAGCAGGTTGGCCAGCGTGGTGTCTCCGATCTGGGGCAACACGCGTTCGAACAGTTTTTCCTTGATGCCCCACACGCGGTTTTCGCGCAGGGCCATCGGCATGGGGCGGCCCGCCTGGAGCGCGTCCTTGACGCGTTTCATGCTGCGGATGTCCTCGGCCAGCGCCCAGTGCACCAGCACCTCGGACTCGCCCTCGGACTGCAGGCCGTCGAGCATGCGCTGCACCCGCAGCGCCTGTCCGCCCAGCACCGCTTCGGACAGCTTGAAAACGTCATAACGCGCGACGTTGAGCACGGCGTTTTCCACCTGGTCAAAGCCCAGCACGGCCGCGGCCTCCCCGGCGCCGGCCGGGTAAAGCAGGCCCAGCTTCTGGATTTCCTGGTGCGCGGCCAGCAGGTTGCCCTCGACACGGTCGGCGAAAAACTGCAGGGTGCGCTGGCCTTCCTCGCCGGCGGCAACCCGCTGGCCCTGGGCCTGCAGGCGCTGGGCAATCCAGGCCGGCAGGTTGCGCCGGTCAATCGGGTCGAACTTGACCGTGGTACCAAAACTTTCCAGTGCACCGAACCAGGCGCCCTTGGTCGTCATGCTGTCCAGCCGCGGCAGGATCACCAGCGTCAGCGTGCTGTCGTCGCCCTGCGCGCGTTCGGCGATCTGCTGAAGCGCCACCGATCCGTCCTTGCCGGGCTTGCCGCTGGGGATGCGGATTTCGACGATCTGTTTGTCGGCGAACAGGCTCAGCGACCCGCCGCTGGCCAGCACCTCGCTCCAGTCGAAATGGGCGCCCGCGACGGTGTGCACCGTGCGCTCGGTGTAACCCTGCGCACGCGCTGCGGCGCGCAAGGCATCCGCAAACTCCTGCACCAGCAGCGGCTCGTCGCCATGCAGCGTGTACAGCGGCTTCAGGCCGCGTTGCAGGTGCTGCTGGAGCTGGTTGGGCGCGAGCTGCATGGCCGGGAACGCCCTACAGTTCTTTCACCGCCGCGAGCCGGCGCAGCACCTGTTGCACGATGTCGCTTTGCATGTCGCGGTACAGCAGGGCTTCCTCGGTTTCCTTGGCCAGCACTGCGGTTTCGTTGAAGGTGATGTCGCGGGTCAGCAGGATTTCGCTGGGCGGGATCAGGATCTTGCCCGCGAGTGTGCGCAGCCGGAAGGTGAAACGCGTGCGCAACTGGAACTCGCGCACCTGGCCGGACGCATTGACGCCGACCACGACTTTTTCACGCTGGTCGGTCAGCACGTCGAAGATCACCTCGGCCTGCTCGATCAGGCGCGGGTCGCGAATCACTTTCACCGTGCCGCTGGCTTCCAGGTTGCGGTTGAGTTCGGTGCCCAGCGTCGAGCCTTCGCCCACCGTGTTGAACAGGGTCTTGAAGGCGTAGTTAGGCGCCTTGCGCAGTGCAAAGCCGCAGGCGCTGAGGCCGGCAGATGCCGCTGCGGCCAGCAAGAAAACGCGACGCTGCATGGTGTTGTCCTTCAGATAACGATGTTGACCAGGCGGCCCGGCACCACGATAACCTTTTTCGCGGGTGCGCCGGCAGCCTGTTTGACAAAAGCCTCCGACGCCAGCGCCACCGCCTCGATGGTCGCCTTGTCGGCACCGGCGGGCACGGTGACGGCCCCGCGCAGCTTGCCGTTGATCTGCAGCACCAGCTCGATCTCGTCCTGCACCAGCGCCGTGGCGTCCACCTCCGGCCAGGGTGCGTCGAGCAGCTCACCCTGGTCTTTGGCAAAACCCAGGTCGGTCCACAGGGTGTGCGCCACATGCGGTGTGGCAGGGTACAGGCAGCGCAGCAGGATGCCCATGCCTTCGCGCAGGGCAAACGCCGCACCGGTCGACATCTGGCCCTTGAAGTCTTCGAGCGCATTCAATAACTTCATGCTGCCGGACACCACGGTGTTGTACTGCATGCGCTGGTAGTCGTAGTCGATCTGCTTGAGCACCGTGTGGATCTCGCGGCGCAGCGCCTGTGTTTCCTTGTCAAATTGGCCATCAGCCCTTTTTGGACGGGCGTGAGCAGCTCCTAAATTCATAGCATCGAGCTTGACGCCGAAGTTCCAGACGCGGCGCAGGAAACGGTAGGAGCCTTCCACGCCCGCGTCGTTCCACTCGAGTGTGGCTTCGGGCGGCGAGGTGAACATGGTGTACAGGCGCGCGGTGTCAGCGCCGTATTTCTCGATCAGGTCCTGCGGATCGACACCGTTGTTCTTGCTCTTGCTCATGGTGCCCACGCCTTCGTAGTTCACCAGCGTGCCGTCCTTGCGCAGTTTCGCGCCGGTGACCTTGCCGTGCTCGTCGTGCACGTCGTCCACGTCGGCCGGCCAGAAATACTCGATGCCGCCCTTGTCGCCCTTGCGGAAGTAGATATGGTTGAGCACCATGCCCTGGGTCAGCAGTTTGGTGAAGGGTTCATCGACCTTGACCAGATCGAGGTCGCGCATGACCTTGGTCCAGAAACGCGCATACAGCAGGTGCAGGATGGCGTGTTCGATGCCGCCTATGTACTGGTCCATCGGCATCCAGTAGGCCGCGCCCTCGGCCACCATCTTCTCTTCGTTCTTTGGATCGCAATACCGCATGAAGTACCACGAGCTGTCGACAAAGGTGTCCATGGTGTCGGTCTCACGCCGCGCCGCCTTGCCGCAGACCGGGCACACCACACCGGCGTGGAAGCCCTCGTGTTTGTGCAGCGGGTTGCCCGAGCCGTCGGGCACGCAGTCCTGCGGCAGCACCACCGGCAAATCCTTTTCGGGCACCGGCACCGCGCCATGGTCGTCGCAGTGGATGATGGGGATCGGCGTGCCCCAGTATCGCTGTCGGCTCACACCCCAGTCGCGCAGGCGCCAGGTGGTTTTTTTCTCGCCCAGGCCTTTGGCTGTCAGGTCCGCCGCCACGGCGTCGACCGCGGCCTTGAATGCCAGCCCGTCGTACTTGCCGGAGTTGATCGCGACGCCCTGCTGCTTGTCGCCATACCAGTCGGCCCAGGTCGTCGGGCTGTAGCTTTTGCCGGCAACGTCGGTGACCTGCCTGATCGGCAGGCCGTATTTTTTCGCGAACTCGAAGTCGCGCTCGTCATGCGCCGGCACGCCCATGACCGCGCCGTCGCCGTAACTCATGAGCACATAGTTGCCGACCCAGACCTCGACCTGGTCGCCGGTCAGCGGATGCGTGACAAACAGGCCGGTGGCCATGCCCTTTTTTTCCTGCGTGGCGAGTTCGGCCTCGGTGGTGCCGCCGGACTTGCAGTCCTCGATGAAGGTCGCGAGTTGGGGGTTTGCCGCCGCCGCGTGAATCGCCAGCGGATGTTCGGGCGCCACGGCGCAGAAGGTCACGCCCATGATGGTGTCGGCGCGGGTGGTGAATACATACATCTTCCCGTCGCCGATCAAGCCACCCGAGGCGTCCTTGATCTCATGCGGAAATGCAAAACGCACACCTTCGCTTTTGCCTATCCAGTTTTCCTGCATCAGCTTGACGCGTTCGGGCCAGCCCGGCAGCTTGTGGCTGACACTGTCGAGCAGTTCTTCGGCGTAGTCGGTGATCTTCAGGTAGTAGCCGGGGATCTCGCGCTTTTCCACCACAGCGCCGGTGCGCCAGCCCTTGCCGTCGATCACCTGCTCGTTGGCCAGCACGGTCTGGTCCACCGGGTCCCAGTTGACGACCTGGGTCTTGCGGTAGGCGATGCCTTTGTCCAGCATCTTCAAAAACAGCCACTGGTTCCACTTGTAATAACTCGGGTCGCAGGTGGCGACCTCGCGGCTCCAGTCGATCGCCAGCCCCATCGCCTGCATCTGCTTTTTCATGTAGGCGATGTTGTCGTAGGTCCACTGCGCCGGCGGCACGCCGTTTTTCATGGCGGCGTTTTCTGCCGGCAGGCCGAAGGCGTCCCAGCCCATGGGCATCAGCACGTTGTAGCCCTTCATGCGCAGGTAACGCGTGAGCATGTCGTTGATGGTGTAGTTGCGCACATGGCCCATGTGCAGCTTGCCGCTGGGGTAGGGCAGCATCGAGCAGGCGTAATACTTCTTTTTGGATGCGTCTTCGGTGACGCGGTAGGCGTCCGCGGCATTCCAGTGGGTTTGCGCGTTGCGCTCGACGTCGAGGTGGCTGTATTTTTCTTGCATGGCGGGCTCGCCCGCCGGTTTCACCGGACAGGGCGCACGATACTTTCGGACGGTTAAAACGCGTGGAAGACGCTGGCGCAGGCCGGGCGTTTTCCGGATACTCGAATTGGCTGATTCGTGCCGATTTTACGGGCGCGCCGCAGGCGGAGCGTCCGCGACAAAACCAATGCGGTTCAGGCCGGCTTTCTGGGCCACCCCCATCACCTCGACGATGCGGCCGTAGGGCACGGCCTGGTCGGCGCGCAGCTGCACTTCGGTGTCGGGGTTGCGGGCGGCGCTTTGCTGGAGGCTTTGCGCCAGCTGGTCGGCGGACACGGGCTGGTCGTTGAGAAAGGCCTGGCCGCTTTTGTCGACCACCAGGGTCACAAACTGCGGCACGTCCCCGGGCTGGGCGGCATCACTGCGGGGCAGGTCGAGACGGATGGAGCTGGCCAGCAGCGGCGCGGTGATGATGAAAATCACCACCAGCACCAGCATCACATCGACCAGCGGCGTGACGTTGATCTCGCTGAAGGGCTGGGCGCCCGGCGTGCGTTCGAGCCGGCCGAAAGTCATGGAGCCCCCACGCTCGTCGCTACGCGTACATCGCTGCCCCCCTGGGGGGCTGTGCTTGCTCGGGGCGGCCCTTCGCTGCGCACGTCGACCCCGTCGCTGCGGACTGCCAGCAGTTCGCGCAAATCGTAGGCAAAACCTTCCAGATCGGCTTCGATGCGGCTGATGTGGCGGCCGAAGATGTTGTAGGCCAGCACGGCCGGGATGGCGACCGCCAGGCCGGCGGCGGTCATGATCAGCGCCTCGCCGACCGGGCCGGACACCTTGTCGATGGTGATCTGTCCGGCGGCAGCGATGCCCACCAGCGCATGGTAGATGCCCCAGACGGTGCCCAGCAGGCCGACAAAGGGGGCGGTGGAGCCGACCGTGGCCAGCAGGACCTGTCCGTACTGCAACCGGTGCAGCACGGCGTGCAGTGCATCGCGAAGCAGGCGCGTCAGCTGTTGCGACCGGTCGCCGGCCGAAGCCAGCGTGCCAGGGGCCTGCAGCCCGGTGGCGGCAATCAGCGGCAGGACCAGGACCTCCCGATCGAAGGCAGCCACCTTCTGCTGCGCCTCGGTGATGGCCGCTGACTGCCAGAACGCCGCCGTGCTGCGGGCCACATCGCCGCTGGCACGCCGCAACAGCCAGGCTTTCCACACGATGACCACCCAGCTGGCCACGGACATGAGCAGCAAGAGTGCCGCCACGAGGCCGGTCACGGCGTCGCCCTGGGTGATCAGCGCGAGCACATTCATGACCGGATCATTTCAGCTTGAGTACATCGAACATGTCGAACAAACCGGTCCGATATCCCGCGAGAAAACGCGCGGCGCGCAGGCTGCCCTGGGCATAAGTGACCCGGCTGGAGGATTTGTGGGTGATTTCAATACGCTCACCGGTACCGGCAAACAGCACCGTGTGGTCGCCGACGATGTCGCCGCCGCGGATGGTGGCAAAACCGATGGAGGAGGGGTCGCGCTCACCGGTCACGCCTTCGCGCGCGTAGACCGCGCAGTCCTTGAGCTCGCGGCCCAGGGCGCCGGCAATCACCTCGCCCATCTTGAGCGCGGTGCCCGACGGCGCATCCACCTTGTGCCGGTGGTGGGCCTCGATGATCTCGATGTCGTAACCGGTGTTCAGGGCCTTCGCGGCCATCTCGAGCAGCTTGAGTGTGACGTTGACGCCCACGCTCATGTTGGGCGCCATCACGATGGCGATGTCCTTGGCGGCGGCGGCGATGTCGGCCTTCTGCGCGTCGGAAAACCCGGTGGTGCCGATGACCAGCTTGACGCCGAGTTCGCGGCATTTGGCGAGATGCGCCATGGTGCCTTCCGGCCGGGTGAAATCGATCAGCACCTGCGAACCGGCCAGACCGGCGGCCAGGTCGGCGGTGATGTTCACGCCGCTGCTGTGGCCGAGAAACGCGGCAGCGTCCTTGCCCAGCCCGGGACTCGCGGCCACGTCGAGGGCGCCGGTCAGCCTGCAATCGCCGCTGGCGCGAACCGCTTCGACCAGCATCTGGCCCATGCGGCCGCTGGCGCCGGCGACGGCAATCAGGTGACGGGATTCGCTGCTGGCGGGGCTCACCGCGTCGGGCTTTCCAGGGGCGGGTAGCTGGCGGCGGGTGGCGCCATGGGGGCCGGCGGTGTTGTCGGCGCAGCGGCGGAGCTGGCCGATTTCTTCTCGGCGGCCTTGAGCTGCTCGTCGCTCAGTTCAAGCACCGGCACCTTGCCGAGCTTGCGGCGGGAGTCGAGCCGGGACACGAATTCCGTCTCGCTGGGCATGGCGTCGCCCTCGAAGCGCTCGAGGACGTCGTTCTTGAAAAACACGGTCAGCCTGAGCGCCTGCGGCTCGGCATTCTGACGCTTCAGGGTAAAGACATAGTCCCAGCGGTCTGCGTGGAACACGCTGGCCAGCAAGGGCGTGCCCAGCACGTCGCGCACCTGCACCCGGGGCATGCCGGGCTTGAGGAGTTCGACCTGCTCCTTGGACACGAAGTTGCCCTGGACGATCTCTATCTTGTAGGGCGTGATCCAGTTGACCGGATTGATCTTGCTATCGCTGAACCCGCTGGTCATGCTCTTCATGCTGCCGCATGCGCTCAGCACGACACACGCCAGGACGGTAACAGCGGCTTGGATGCCGTGACGATTTTTTGCAGACATGGATTGGGGTGTAGCGATATGATTGATCATTGTAGCGGCAGGGTGTGCAACCCTCATGGGCGCCCGCCCGCCTCCGCTGGCCAGCGCCAGACAGCCCTGACTGGACCGTTTTGTCCGCCTTTCCCCGGGATACCGCCATGAGCAACATTGACGAACTCAAAAACACAGGCCTGAAAGCGACCCTGCCGCGTCTGAAGATCCTGGAGATTTTCCAGGCCGGCAAACAGCGCCACATGACGGCAGAAGACGTTTTCCGGGTGTTGCTGGAAGACCGCTCCGATATCGGGCTGGCCACGGTGTACCGGGTGTTGACCCAGTTCGAGCAGGCGGGGCTGCTCAACCGCAGCAACTTCGAATCCGGCAAGGCCGTCTACGAAATCAACGAAGGCCAGCACCACGACCACCTGGTGTGCCTCGATTGCGGCAAGGTCGAGGAGTTTTACGACGCCGAAATCGAAAAACGCCAGCACGCGGTCGCCAAGGCCAAGGGGTTTGCGATCGCCGACCACTCGCTGTCGATGTACGCGAACTGCACCAAGGACAAGTGCCCGAACCGGCCGAGCTCGCCGCGGCACCACAACTAGGCCGACGCCGTCCGGCTCGCGCCCTGCCGCTGAATTTCGGGTAAAAACGGGCTCCAGCCCATATTTGGCGAGCGTAAACAGCTATCAATTCGATAGCTAACTTGCAGGCTCTAGCCGCCGCGCTCCATCGCCTGGCGATGCCGCTCGACAAACTCCTGGTAGGTGTCGATGCCGCGCAATTGCAGGATGACGTTGCGCACCGCAGCCTCCACCAGCACCGCGATGTTGCGGCCGGCCACCACCTGGATCACCACCTTGCGCACCGGGATGCCGAGCACGTCCTGCGTCAGCGGCTCGTACGGGATGCGTTCGTATTCGCGTTCCAGCGTCTCGCGCCGGACCAGGTGCACGATCAGCTTGAGCCGCATCTTGCGCCGCACGGCTGTCTCGCCAAAAATTGCCTTGATGTCGAGCAGCCCGATGCCGCGCACCTCCAGCAGGTTCTGCAGCAGCTCGGGGCAGCGGCCTTCGATGGTGGTCTGGTTGATGCGGTACAAGTCCACGGCGTCATCGGCCACGAGGCCGTGGCCGCGCGAGATCAGCTCCAGGCCCAGCTCGCTTTTTCCCAGTCCGGACTCGCCGGTGATCATCAGGCCCACGCCCAGAATGTCCATGAACACGCCGTGCATGGAGGTGCGGTCGGCAAAATGTTTGGACAGGTAGGCCCGCAACACGTCGATCACGAAGGCCGCCGACTCCTTCGTGGCAAACATGGGTATCTGAGCGCGTTCGCACATGGACAGCAGCGTATCGGGCGCCACCTGGCCGTCGGCAATGATCAGCACCGGCGGCTCCAGCGTGACGATGCGCGAGATGCGGCGCGCGCAGTCTTCGGGGCTGCCGTCGCTCAGGTAGGCGACTTCGCGTTCGCCGAGCAATTGCACGCGGTAGGGATGGATGTAGTTGAGGTAACCGACCAGGTCGGCGCCGGAGCGCGCGGCGCGCACTGCCACCTCGTCAAAACGCCGCTCCGAAGCGCCGAGACCGGCGACCCATTCCCACTTGAGGGCGGCGCGGTGATCCTCGAACAGCACATCGGCGCTGACAACAGTGGGTTTCATGGCCCGACCGCTCCCGCGCCTGCGCAAACAACCGGGGTCATGAAATCAGGGCGTGACAGCGTGGCTGGACTGCCAGGAAGCAATCAGCTGGTGCAGGGCCGCAGCGTCGGTGCTGGTTTTAAGCTGTTCGCGCAGGGCGCTGTCGCTGAGCAGCTCGGCGATCTCGGAGAGGATTTCCAGGTGTTTCTGGGTCGCCGCTTCCGGCACCAGCAGGAAAATCAGCAGGGCGACCGCCTGCTCGTCGGGTGCATCGAAACCGATGGGCGCCTGCAGCTGGAACACCGCCGCCATCGGCGCCTTCAGGCCCTTGATGCGGCCATGTGGAATGGCCACGCCGTGGCCCAGACCGGTCGAGCCGAGACGCTCACGGGCGAACAGACTGTCGGTGATCAGGGCGCGGTTCAGGCCGTGCTGGTTTTCAAACAGCAGGCCGGCTTCTTCAAAAGCACGCTTTTTGCTGGTGGCTTCGACACGCACCAGCACCTGGGTGGAGGGCAAAATTTGCGAAAGACGGTTCATAACGATCTTTTAGTCGCCGAATTATGCACTTTCATATGCATGGATACCATGCAGGGCATAAAAAAGCCGCCTGAGGGCACAGGCGGCCTCCGGTGGGTGTCAAACCCTGCCGCCTCGGCGGCTGACAGGACCCTCAGGCCTGGCGCTTGGCGGCAACGTGGTGGTGGTCCTGGGTTTTGGTCTTGTAGCGGCCGACCTGGCGGTCCAGCTTGTCCGCCAGTTCATCGACCGCGGCATACAGATCAGCATGGGAACTCTCGGCAAACAGGTCGCGTCCCTTGACATGCACATTGCATTCGGCTTTCTGGCGCCGTTCTTTCTCCTTCATGTTGTCGATGGTCAACAGGACTTTGACATCGACCACCTGGTCGAAATGCCGGGTGATCCTGTCCATCTTGCTGGTCACATAGCCGCGCAGGGCGGGGGTAACTTCAAGATGGTGGCCGCTGATCGTCAAATTCATACAGGGACTCCTTTTCCATGGCTGGATGGGGGTTAAAAACACCGCCTTGCCGAGGGTGACGTGGCGGTGGACGGACAACGCGCTTGGTTTCACTATGCGCGCTAAGCCGGTTAAAGGCAATCCTGCGTCGCAACAAAAAATGAAACCGACTGAAAGAGGCCTGGCCCGCCTGGCGTACACGGTGCCACCAGGCGGGTGGCACTGAAAATGCGGGCGGCGTGCCACCTGACGGTTTACAGGTCGTTTGGCGTTGTATGCGAGCAAGCACTTACATCTTCGACCGCCCTGGCCCGGCGATTCATGACTTTCAGGCCCGCATCGAGGCGTCGCTGATGAAGGAAAAAGCGCGAGTGGATGCCATAATCACGCCATTCTGATCACGGAGAAATCCTTGGAAAGCAGCCCCAGTCGCTAGCTTTCAACGCCGCAGACTGTTGTTGCCGGGGTTGAAAGCGATGCCATCCTCCGCAACCCCCGCCCAAGCCCCCGCTGATGCCCGGTGCCGGCGCCCCTGACCGATTGGGAGCCAGTCATGCTCAATATTTTCACGCTCGCCAACGGGCGCCTGTTCCAGGAAGAGATCGAATCGCTGGAGGAGCTGTCCCGCTTCCAGCCGATCTGGGTGGACCTCGAGTCACCGACGCTGGAAGAAAAACGCTGGATCAAGCAGTATTACGGCCTGTCGATTCCCGAAGACGTGATGGACGAGGACATCGAGGAGTCCGCGCGTTTTTACGAGGAAGACAACGGCGAACTGCACATCCGTTCCGACTTCCTGATTGCCGACGACGAAGAGCCCCGCACCGTGCGTGTTGCTTTCATCCTGAACCTCGTCAACGACAACCTCAAGAGCAAGGGTGTGCTGTTTTCGATCCATGACGAGGACGTGCCGGTATTTCGCCTGCTGCGCATGCGTGCGCGCCGGGCCCCGGGCCTGATCGAAGACGCCAAGGAAGTGCTGCTCAAGCTGTTCGACGCGGATGCGGAATACTCCGCGGACACGCTGGAAGGCATCTACATCGACCTTGAGAAGGTCAGTACCAAGGTGTTGTCCGGCGACGTGACCGACGTGATGGCCGGCGAGGTGCTGGGCGCCATCGCGCGGCACGAGGACCTGAGCGGGCGCATACGCCGCAACGTGATGGACACGCGCCGCGCCGTCAGCTTCATGATGCGCAGCAAGATGCTCAATGCCGAGCAGTTCGAGGAAGCACGCCAGATTCTGCGCGACATCGACTCGCTGGACTCCCACACCGCCTTCCTGTTCGACAAGATCAACTTCCTGATGGATGCCACGGTGGGTTTCATCAACATCAACCAGAACAAGATCATCAAGATTTTCTCGGTGGCCAGCGTCGCCCTGCTGCCGCCCACGCTGATCGCCAGCGTGTACGGCATGAACTTCAAGCTGATGCCCGAGCTGGACTGGGCGCTGGGTTACCCGTATGCGCTGCTGCTGATGGCGGCCAGTGCGGTGGTGCCGATGTGGTACTTCCGGAAGCGGGGCTGGTTGAAGTAGGCCAAGTGGCCCCGCGCACCTGTAACCCTTGTTCAGGAGGTAATGGTTGAGTGAAGCTTTGCGACCTGCAGCTGGCGCGAGCTTCTTCGAAAACTGGCTAGGGCGTCCGAGAGGCTCATAGGCCCGAGCCCTGCATGGTTCGAATTTATCAGACCCGTGCCGCCTGCAGCAGGTCGCGCGTGCGGATGGCTTCGCGCCGCGCCGCCTCGGCGAAATCATCGCCGGAGGAGGCGTAAATGATGGCGCGTGAGGAGTTGACGATGATGGGCGCACCGGCGCGCCAGCCGGCCCGGACCGTGGCCACAGCGTCGCCGCCTTGTGCACCGACGCCGGGAATCAGCAGCGGCAGGGTCGGCGCCACCTGGCGCACGCGTTCGATCTCGGCGGGGTAGGTTGCGCCGACCACCAGGCCGAGCTGGCCGTTGAGGTTCCACGGGCCCTGCGCCAGCCGCGCCACATGTTCGTAGAGCAGGGGCTGGCCTTCGACCGAGGCGAGGCGCTGGTTCTGCAAATCGTCGCCGCCGGGGTTGGAGGTGCGGCACAGCAAAAACGCGCCCTTGCCCGCGTGCTTCAGATACGGCGCGACCGAATCAAAGCCCATGAAAGGCGACAGCGTCACCGCGTCCGCGCCGTAACGCTCGAAAGCCTCGACCGCGTACTGCTCGGCGGTGCTGCCGATGTCGCCGCGTTTGGCATCCAGGATGATGGGCACCTGCGGCGCGACGCGGCGCATGTGTTCCATCAGGCGCTCGAGCTGGCCTTCGGCGCGGTGGGCGGCAAAGTAGGCAATCTGCGGCTTGAAGGCAATCGACAGGTCGGCGGTGGCGTCCACGATCGCGGCGCAGAAGTCGTAGATCTTGTTGGCGTCGCCCTTGTAGCGGCCGGGAAACTTCAGCGGGTCCGGGTCCAGCCCCACACACAGCATCGATTGGTTCTGGCGCTCAGCCGCGCCCAGCATCTCGAGGAAAGTCATCCCCTATTGTAAGAAGCGTCCAGAACACCCCCTTGCCGGCAAAGCAGGACAATAGGCACACCCGCCAACCATGGAAATTTTCCGAAGATGCAATTGAGCCGTCGACAACTCATCGTCCTGGTCCTGCTGACACTGGCCTGGGGCTTCAACTGGCCGGTCATGAAGCTGGGCATCGCCGACTTTCCGCCGCTGACCTTTCGCGCGCTGTCGATCTGGCTCGGGCTGCCGGTGCTGGGTCTGGCCATGATGCTGATGAAGGTGCCGTTTTTTGTTCCGCGCGAGAGGTTCCGCGAGCTGTTCTGGCTGGCCTTTGCCAACATGTTTGTCTGGCACGCGCTGATCATCGTCGCGCTCAAACACCTGAGCAGCGGCCGCGCCGCCATCCTCGGCTACACCATGCCGATTTTTTCAGCGCTGCTGGGCGCCTGGTTTTTCGGCAACAAGCTGACGGCGCGCAGCTGGGTCGGCGTGGGTGCAGCGGCGCTCGGCGTGTCGCTGCTGCTGTGGCACGAACTGACCAACCTCAGCGGCGCGCCGCTGGCCGTGTTGTGCGCGCTCATAGGCGCGGCGACCTGGGCGCTGGGCACGCACAAGCTGCGCAACACCACCATGCCGGTGGCGACGCTGACCATTTCCTTCTGGATGACGGCGATGACCGCGGTGGTGCTGAGCCTGCTCAGCCTGCTGTTCGAGCTGCCGCAGTGGAAGGCGCCCAGCGTCGCCACCTGGTGGTCCATCGCCTACAACGCGGTGCTGATTTTCGGTTTTGCACACGCCGCCTGGTACTTCCTGGCACGCAGCCTGCCGCCGGTGGCCTCGTCGCTGAGCGTGATGATGATCCCCATCCTCGGCGTGTTCTCCGGCGCCATCGGCCTGGGCGAGGTGCTGCACTGGCAGGACTGGGCCGCCGTGGTGCTGATGGTGGTGGCGATTGCCTCGGTGCTGGTGCCGCAGCGCGCAGCGAAACTGCCTAGGTCTTGAGCTGAGTCATCGCCAGGCAGAGGTCGTCCCAGGCCTTGGCCTTGTCGCCGAGGCTGCGCAGCAGATAGGCCGGGTGGTAACTGACCACCACCGGCACGCCGAGGTAGCGGTGCACCTGGCCGCGCAATTTGCCCAGCGGTATTTTCTGCACATCCGGCACGCTGTCCTGCAGCAGCGACTGTGCCGCGAACTTGCCCAGCGCCAGAATCATCTTCGGCTGCAGCAGCTCGACCTGGCGCTTCAGGTAGGGTTCGCACTGCGCCACTTCCGCCGGATCGGGATTGCGGTTGGCCGGCGGGCGGCACTTGAGCACATTGGTGATGAAGATGTTCTTCGCCACACCGGGCCGCAGCGCGTCATCGTTGCCGCGCTGCAGCCGCAGCGCCAGCAGCATGTTGTCGAGCAGCTTGCCGGCCTGGCCGACAAAAGGCTCGCCGGCAAGGTCCTCCATTTCGCCGGGCGCTTCGCCGACGATCAGCCAGTCCACGACCGGCGCGGCCTCGCCCGCTTCGGGACCGACGCCGAACACGGTGTTTTTGCGGCTGGTGCAAAGTGCGCAGGCGCGGCAGCCGGCGACGGCGGCCTGCAAGGCCGGCCAGGCCATCAACTCGATGCCGGCCGGGCGCGGCGCCAGTCCCGGTGCGGGCGCTGCCGGTGCGCGTGCGGCAGGCGCGGGCGTGGCGGCGGGAGGGCGTACAGCCGGCGCCGGCGGACGCTGGTGTTCAGCATCAAATCGGGCTTCAGCCTCCGCCGGACGGGCATGAGCAGCTACGGAATCGATAGCAGATGGCACGGCAGCGGCGGCCGGCGGCGGTTGCCAGATGCGCACACCCATCTCGCGCAACATGGCGCGCTGGCGTTTGTCGAGGTCCAGGCTCATGACAGCGCCAGGCTCATGACCACCGCGTCTTCACGCTGGCCGCTGCCCGCCGGGTAATAGGCGCGCCGCGTGCCCACATGGCGAAAGCCGTAGGCCTCGTACACGGCGCGCGCGCGCTGATTGCTGACGCGCACTTCCAGCCACAGCCACAGCGCACCCTGGCCGCGCGACCAGAGCGCCAGCGCATCGAGCATCACGCGGGCCCAGCCGTGGCGCTGGTGGTCGGGCGCGACCGTGATGTTGAGCAGATGCACCTCGTCCACCCCTCTCATCGCCACGAAGTAGCCGATCAGTTCGCCGGCGCCGTCAGGGCCGCCGGCCAGCACCTGCGCCTGGTAACCGGCGTTCAGCGAGTCGCTGAAGTTGCCGCGGCTCCAGGGATGGTCGTAGGCGCTGTTTTCCACCCGCAGCACGGCGTCGAACCAGGACGCGGTCATGGGTTCGAAACGGGCTTCAGTGGGTTGGAGGACGGCGTTCATGGGGGTGTGGAAAGCGCGGCCCTGGCCTTGACCCCGGCGCGCTCTTCGGTGGTCAATGCTACTTTATCGCGCACATACAGCGGCAGCGCCTGGGCCGCGTCCACACCCTGGCCGGCTGCCAGCAGGGCCGGCGCCAGCCGCAACATGGCAGCGGCGGTGGGCAGGGCTTGCAGGCATTGCGGCGCTGGCCAGGCCGGCAGGCGGCCTGCATACACCTGGAACACATTGCCGGCCAGCAGCGTGCCGGCCGCGCCGGGCTGGAAATCCTCGGGCCGTCGCAGGGCGCAGGCGTCCAGCGCCGACCAGGCGCCGGCGGCCCAGGCAAAACGCTGCACATACATTTCGTCCATGCGTGCATCGAGCAGCGCGGTGAGCTCGAACGCGTCCACGTCGGGCCGGTGTTGGAAACGCGCTGCTTCGGCGACCGCCAGCAGGGTGTCCAGCGGCAGCACCGGCAGATTCGCGCCCAGCGCCAGGCCTTGCGCCACCGAGCAGGCAGTGCGCAGGCCGGTGAAGGAGCCGGGCCCGCGGCCGAACACCAGCGCGTCCAGCGCGTCCAGCCGCAAACCGGCCTGTGCCAGCAGGTCCAGGATGGCCGGGATCAGCGTGCCGGAGGCCTGCGCCGCGCCGGGACCGGTGTGCTGCCAGACGCGGTCGCCGTCGGTCAGGGCCAGGGACAGGATGTCGGTGCTGGTGTCGAAGGCCAGGAGTTTCATGGGTTCGCGATCAAATCAGGCCTTGGCCCTTGTGGGGCGAGCGTCGCCAGCTATCAAATCAGGAGCAATCGCGGGCGGAGCGGCGGCGCGCTGCGCCTGCACGCGCACGCCGAACACAATGCCCACCGTGACCAGCGCCAGTCCGGCCAGCAAGTTCCAGTGCAGCGGTTCGCCGAGAAACATCACCGCGCCGAGTGCCGACAGGCCGGGCACCACGGCAGTGATCATGGTCGAGCGCACCGGCCCGAAATGCTGGACCATCTTGGTGAAGGTGATGCCCGAGATCACCACCGAGCCCATGCCCTGGAACACCACCTGGAACACGATCTCGCCCCAGGGGGCGCTGGCGAGTTGCGAGACCAGCGCGCCCGAGGCGACCAGCAGGGCATACACCGGCACATAGGCCACGAAGGCAAAAACGCTGATCGCGATCGTCGCCTGCACCGCCTGCAGTGCGTGTTTGCGCACCAGCACCGAATACACGGCCCAGCAGGTCGACGCGCTCAAAAACAGCAGGTCGCCCTTCCAGACCTCGCTGCCGGGCTCCAGCCAGGCCCGCATCAGGCTGGCGCCGCCGACCAGCACGTCGCCGAGAAAAATCAGGCCCAGGCCGATGGCGCGCACCGGCGTCACGCGGTCCTTCAGGATCAGCACCGCCATCAGGGTGGTGCTCAGCGGCAGGGTGCCGGGCAGCAGCACCGAGGCATGCGCCGCCGGCGCGAAATAAAAGCCGCTGTAGGCCAGGCAGGCGTAGCCGACGCCGCCGACCAGGCCGATCAGCGCGGTGAGTTTGAAACCCAGCGGCGACAGGCCCAGCCAGCTAGCCGGCGCCAGGCCCGGCGCGCTGTCGTGGCCCCCACGCTTGTCGCTTCGCGTACTGCGCTGCCCCCCGGGGGGGCTGAACTTGCTCGGGGGCGGCCCTTCGCGGTGTTCGCGCGCGCGCTTCCAGACCAGCCAGGCGCCCCAGGGCAGCAGCACCAGCGCGGCGCCGGCGAAGCGCAGCAGGCAGATGTCCAGCGGCGTGAGGTTGCGGTGCGCCGTGGCGCGGGCAATCACGATGAAGGAGGTCCAGATGGCGACGGTGACGATGGCGGCGAGCACACCGACCGTCTTGGGGGAAAAACGCATGCCCTGATTATCCGTGCAGGCCGGCGTCCGGCCACCTTGCCCGGATAATCGGACCATGTTTGTGAACCCCCTTCCCGCCCGGCTGCTGCTGGCCACCGCCCTGGCCCTGCTGCCGGGCTGGGTGCTGGCCCAGAAAGCCTCCGCCAAATCCGTCAAACCGGTGCTGCCGGCGGCCGTGGCCAAGGCCCTGACCCGGGCCCAGGTACCGCTGGACGCCGTGACGCTGCTGGTGGTGGATGCGGCGGGCAAGCAGCCGCCGCGCCTGGCGCACCGCGCCACGGAGGCCATGAACCCGGCCTCGGTCATGAAACTGGTGACCACCTATGCGGCGCTGGACCTGCTCGGGCCCGACTACACCTGGAACACCCGGGTGCTGATGGACGGCAGCATTTCTGACGGCGTGTTGCACGGCAATCTGATCGTGCGCGGCGGCGGGGATCCCAAGATGGTGGTCGAACGCCTGCAGGCCCTGCTGGCGCAAATCCAGTACAGCGGCGTGAAGGTGGTGCGCGGCGACATCGTGCTGGACCGCAGTGCCTTCCAGTCGGCGGCGCAGGACGCGGGCGAGTTCGACGGCGAGCCGCTGCGGCCCTACAACGCCAGCCCCGACGCCTTGCTGATCAACTTCAAGTCCATGGTCATGCGTTTCACGCCCGACCCGCTGAACAACCGGGCGCTGGTGGCGGTCGAGCCGCCGCTGTCCGGCATCGTGATCGATGAAAGTGTGCCGCTGGCGCGGGTGGGGCGCTGCGGCGACTGGCGCAGCGAGCTGGGCGCCAGCGTCAACAACCCGAACCGCCTGCAGTTCAGCGGCAGTTATTCAGCCGCCTGCGGCGAACGCGTCTGGCCCAGCGCCTATGCCGACCCGGCGAGTTTTGCGGCACGCGCGATCGAGGGCTCCTGGCGCGCCCTGGGCGGCCTGCTGACCGGCACGGTGCGCGACGCCACGCCCGCCGAGCTGGCGCTGATACGTGCGCGCGGCACGCTGTCGGGCGACAAGCCGCCGTTGCGGCTGGACGCGCCTTCGCTGCCGCTGCGCGAGATCGTGCGCGACGTCAACAAATTTTCCAACAACGTGATGGCCCGGCATCTGTTCCTGAGCCTGAGCCGGCAGCAGGGCGGGCAGCTGGATCAGGCCTCGCCCGAGACCGGGCGCGCGGCGCTGGCCGCCTGGTGGAAAAAAGCCATGCCGCAGCAGCCGGCGCCGGTGATGGACAACGGCTCTGGCCTGAGCCGCATCGAACGCGTCACCGCCAACGGCCTGGCGGCCATGCTGCAACACGCGGTGCAAAGCCGCGTCGCCCAGGACCTGCTGGACTCGCTGCCGGTGGCCGGCATGGACGCCACCATGCGCGAGCGCGCCAAAAATGTCGCCGGCCAGGCCTTCATCAAGACCGGCTCGCTGCGCGACGTGACGGCGGTGGCCGGTTATGCCAACGGTGCCAGCGGTGCGCGTTATGTCGTCGTCGGCATCGTGAATCACCCGAATGCCGGCGCGGCCCGGCCGGCGCTGGATTCGCTGATCCAGTGGGCGGTGCAGGAACGATGAAAATGGCGCTTCGAAAACGCCAACTGTTTCGCTTTGTGGGCATCGACTCGGGATCTTCTGTACATAACGGACCTTGGAGGACCAAGTTTTCGCAGACCCTTCGGTAATCCGGGATTGAAGTTAGATCGGCAATCCCCGGAATTTGAGCGCCGCCTGCCGGATCACCTCGGCGAGCAGGTTTTCCCTGCCCTGCAGCTCCCGCAACCAGCGGGCATCGTTGTTCGACAGCTCAACACTGCTGCGCAGCAGGTGGATGCCGCTGCTGGCGCCCAGCGGCCCGGCGTGCGGGCCGAGTTTTTCCATGGTCATGAGGATGTGGTCGCGCAGCGCCATGTGTTCGCCGGTGGCCGGATCCACATAGACCGCCTCCAGCCCGAAACGGCAGGCCTGGAAACGGTTATAGGTGTAGACCAGATAGTCGTCTTCGGTGGGCATGAAGGGCTGGTCGTTCATGAACCAGGCAGCCAGCGATTGCACGTAACCGGACAGCGCGGCGGCGCGGCCGACGGTCAGGGGCGTGTCGAAGACGCGGATCTCGATGGTGCCGAACTCCGGCTTGGGCCGGATGTCCCAGTAAAAATCCTTCATGCTCCGGACCACGCCGGTGCGCGTCATTTTTTCGAAGTAGACGGTGAAGTCGTTCCAGGTCAGGGCCAGCGGCGCGCGCCCCGACAGCGGAAAGGCAAACACGGAATTGAGGCGCGCCGAATCGAAGGCCGTGTCCTGGCCCTGCACATACGGGCTGGAGGCGGACAGCGCGATGAAGTGCGGGATGTAACGCGACATGCGGTGCAATGTCAGCAGCGCGGTGTCGGCATCGGGGCAGCCCACATGAACGTGCTGGCCAAAAATCGTGAACTGCTTGGACAGGTAGCCGTACAGTTCGGACAGCTCGCGAAAACGCGGCTTGTCGTAGATGCGGCGTTCGTGCCACTGCTGGAAGGGGTGGGTGCCGCCGCCGACGACGGCGATGTTGAGCTTGTCGGCACTTTTGACGAGCGCGTCGCGAATCTGCGTGAGCTGCCCCAGCACCTCCGAGGAGGACTGGCACACCCCGGTGGACACCTCGATCATGCTCGATGTCATTTCCGGCACGACGCTGCCGGGCAGCGGGATTTTTTCCATCAGCCGCAACATGTCCTCTGCGTAAGGTGCCAGGTCGTAGTCGTGGGTGTTGACGAGTTGCAGCTCGAGCTCGACGCCGAGAGACAGCGCCTCCGACTTCTGGAAAGGCTCCAGGCCGCCCGGGGCCAGGTGTGTGGCAGTATGTTTACTCACGGAGGTCTCCTGCGGAAGAGTGGTTGAACGGGCGTGGTGTCCAGCGCTTGGAGCTCTCGCCTGCGCGGTGAATGGCGAAGGTGGCCAGGATGGCGCCCAGCACTTCCATCAGCAAAATCGCCGGCAGGGCGATGCTGGCAATGCGCGGTCCGAGCGAAGCCGATGCGGCGACAAACTGCGAGACCAGCAGCAGGGCCACGGACGACATCGGCGACATCGCGCAGCCGACCCACAGGGCCTGCCGCCAGCTCGCGCCGCTGCCCACGTTGCCCAGCGCCACACCGGTGATTTTGGCCAATGCGCGTGCCGCCACCAGCGCCAGAACCAGGCCGGCGACCGGGCCGCTCCAGTCGGCCTGCGCGGCCACCACGGACACCAGAACGAACATCAGCATGGTCAGCATCGACGAGGCCGTGCCCATTTGCCGTGGCCAGGACCAGGGGCGGGGATTGAGCTGCTTGAGCAGCATGCCGCCCAGCAGCGCGGCCAGGGGCGCGGAGCCGCCGAAGTGCGCGGCCAGCGCCGCACCGGCTGCGATCAGCGCCAGCAACAAAATGGCGGTGTTCTCGCTGGTCGGGCTCATCACGCGCAGTGCGGAGCGCAGTGCCAGCGCCAGGCCGGCGCCCACCGCGACCGACAGGCCGAGCACCACCGCCACCGGGTAGAAAGTGTCAGTCAGGCTCTGCTCACCGCGCCCCATCATGCCCGCGTGTGCACTGCAAAGCGTCAGGGCATACAGGGTGCTCAGCGTGGACAGCACCATGGCCCTTTCGGTCACCGGCCCGGAGGCCCGGGTGTCCATGATCACGCGCGACAGCACGGCCGGCGAAGCGGCCATGGCCAGCAGGGCCAGCGGCTCGGCCACGGCTTCGCGCATGCCGAAAAAGGTCAGTGCCCAGTACACAAAGAAGAAGGTCAGCGCCGACTCGGCGAGGCTTTGAACCAGCACCATGGGGTTGTGCCGGAACCAGCGCAGTGGAATCCGGCCGCCCGCCTCGAACAGCACCACGGCAACGCCGAGTTCGAGCAGGAACAGGCCCGTTCCCTGCAACGGCCAGGCCGCACCGCTGAAACCCGCCAGACCGGCAAAGCCGCCCACCACGGAGTAGCCCACGACCTTGGGGATGCCGGCGAACCGTTGCACAAGATGCCCGGTCAGCGCGGCCACGGCCAGCAATATGGACCACTGCACGGTCGGAAGGCCGGCAGAGGGTTTGATCCATTCGGCCCAGATGGCCATGATTTCATTCATGGGTGGGTGTCTCCCTTGATTGTTTTGAGGACAGGTGCAGATGCGCCGCTGGCGCTTGCTCGAAGGGGCAGGCCGCTGATGCGGCCCGAAAGGCTGCACCACCGGTACGGGCACGGTTGGCAGCAAAGGCGTAGCCTAATTTACAACACTTTACGCAAGCAGCTTGTAGGACAAGCACGACGATCGCTGCTTCGGCCTTGACCGACGGTCTCAGTCCGGCACGAAAAAACTCGAGGGCTTGCTGCGCCAGCGCGCCCAGATGGCCGAGCGAATGCGCGCGCGATCGACACCGCTGACGTTGTGTGCCTGCAGTGCCAGCCGGAAGGCCAGGTAAAAACTGATGCCAAGGTTGAACGCACCTATCAGCGGAATGGCTGCCACGCACCACCACAAGGCCGGCAGGCGCAGTGCTTCCCAGCCGAGCGCTGCTGCGGCTGCCGCGAGCTGGCCCGCCGACAGTGTGACGTGGCGCACTTCCAGTTCCAGCCCGAAAAACCCGGTCATCGGCGGAATCAGACCGAGCATGAAGCCCAGGGCGATGTTGGACGTGAAGCCGGAAATGTTGTGGTGCATGAAGGCGGCCCAGCGCCGGGCCCGCGCCAGCCCGAGCAAACGCGTGATGCGGGGGTTGTAGCGCATCGCGGATGCCAGCCGGTACAGCACAAACCAGTTCTCGACCCAACCGCCGATGATGCTCGCGGCAAACAGCACGGCCCCGGTGAAGGCTGCCCACAGCAGGGTCGGGCCGAGCAGGCTGAGGGTGCGCAGGACATGCGAGGCCTCGTCAGTGTCGATCATCGGATGGCCCAGGGCGAACTGGATGCCCACACTGATCAGCAGCACCACAGGCACCACCACCAGCACGTTGCCGAGCACGGCGGCCACCTGCGAACGCACCAGGTGTGTCACTTCATCGACAAATTCGCCGACGGCTTCGGTCGAGCGCAGGTCCTTGAGCTTGGCGGCCAGGGCCGGCGCCGTCATGGCCGGCTGTTTCGTCGCCAGGGTGAAGTGCATCAGCTGGATCAGCACAAAACTGGCGGCATACACCAGGCTGGCAACGAAGCCGCTCCAGAAGGCCGACAGCGCCAGCGCCACCACCATGAACTTCAGCAGCACGGTGCCAGCCGTCAGCGCGCCGCCGCCGGCAGCCTTGCCGAGCATCTGCACATAGGCGGCGCGGTCGCGCGTGATGTAGTGCTCGCCGGTTTCAGCGCCGCGCTCGGCCACCTTGGCCGCCAGCAGGGTCGAGTTGGCGGCCACCAGCGCGCGTATGCTGCGCCTTTCCTCGGCCAGCAGCACCAGGCGCGCCAGCAACTGCATGGCGCTGCCGGCGGGTTTGTCGGACAGCAGGCAGTCCAGCAGTTCGCGGATGCGCAGAATACGTTCGCGCAACTGGCGCAGGCGAAACACCAGGCCGACCGAAATGCCGTGCTCGTCGAGATGCGCGTAAATCGACGAGGCCGCGCTGCGGCAGGCCTCCAGCCGGCTCTTGAACTGGTCCAGCGCCAGGTGCAGTGCGCCGCTGTCCCGGCCGTGTGACAGCAGTGCACTGCGCAAGGCGTCCAGGTCGGCCGCCAGGCCGTGGAAAGGCCGGGCCTGCAAGGTCTGCGCGCTCATGCGCAAGCGCAGCTCCGGGGAAAATCCGGTGGCCGCGACCTGGCTGGTGCAATAGGTCAGCGCTTCCAGCAGCACCGCCTGCCAGTCCTGCAGCAGCGTGTTGCCGGTGGGCTGCAGTCCGGCGTCAGCGGCCGCTTCGCCAGGGTCCGGTGCGGCCGTGTTCAGCAACCAGCCCAGGCGGGCCAGGCTGTCCTCATCGATCAGCTTGAGCCAGCGGGCATCAAACGGCGTCGGAAACAGCAGCATGAACAATTCGGTGGCATGGGTGGTTTCGGGCGTGCCGGGCAGCAGCTTGTAGCGCAGCCTCTCGCCCAGTTCACTCAGGAATGCCGCGCGCGGCGCAAACCCGAAATCGGCAAACAACGGGGTGGCATCCACCGTCACCACCAGCGTGCGCCACCATTGGTGCAAGCGGGCCTGAAAGCCGGGCCGCGCCTGTGCGGCATCCAGGAAAAGCCGCAGCCGTGCCACCGCCGCCTGGGGGTTGTTGTCCTTGCCCCGGATCCAGTCCAGCAAGGCAATCAGCCACAGGTGGCGGCCGGCCAGCCCGGCCCTCGGGTCCAGCAGATCCAGCAATTCGGTCAGGGTCAACATGCGCCGCGCTGTCAGTGCAGGACTCGGCCGGCGCCGGCCGTGCCGGCACCTTCACCCGCGTCGAGCACGAACATCGGGATGGCCACTTCGAAACGTTCGCCGTCTTCGGCGACAAAAAAGTAGCTGCCGTGCATGGTGCCGCTGGGTGTGCGCAGGCGTGACCCGCTGCTGTACTGGAAGGACTCGCCAGGCTTGAGCAGGGGCTGGTGACCCACGACGCCCAGGCCCTTGACCTCCTCGGTGTGGCCCCGGGCGTCGCTGATGATCCAATGACGCGCGATCAGTTGCGCCGGGACCTCGCCGGTGTTGGTGATGGTGACGGTGTAGGCAAAGCCGTACACCTCGTCTTCAGGGGCCGACTGCTCGGGCAGGTAGTGCGGCACCACGTCGCAGGAACATTGGTATTTCGGCATGGCTTCAAAATGAGTGGTGTCCATGTTACCCGGCCTGATTGGTGCCTGCCTGTGCAAGCCTGCTGCTTGCTGCGACAATCCGGGCATGAGCCAAACCAAGCCGCCGGTCTACCGGATTGCCCCCTCCCTGTTGTCGGCCGACTTCGCGCGGCTGGGTGAAGAACTCCAGACCGTGATTGCCGCCGGCGCGGACTGGATTCACTTCGATGTGATGGACAACCACTATGTGCCCAACCTGACCTTCGGGCCGATGATTTGCAGCGCGTTGAAACCCCACGCAAAAAAGGCCGATGGCACGGCCGTCCCCATCGATGTGCATCTCATGGTGCAGCCGGTGGACGCGCTGGCCGCAGCTTTTGCCGACGCCGGCGCCGACCTGATCAGTTTCCACCCTGATGCCTCCGGCCATGTGCACCGCAGCGTGCAGGCGATCCGGGCCAAGGGATGCAAGGCCGGGCTGGTGTTCAACCCGGCGGCGCCGCTGGACGTGCTGGACTGGGTGATCGAGGATCTTGACCTGATCCTGATCATGAGTGTCAACCCGGGCTTCGGCGGCCAGGGCTTCATCGACTCGGCGTTGCGCAAGATCGAGCAGGCCCGCAAGCGCATTGATGCCTCTGGCAAGGACATCCGGCTGGAGGTCGATGGCGGCATCAAGCTCGACAACATTGCGCGCGTGGCGGCTGCCGGGGCCGATACCTTTGTGGCTGGCAGCGCCATTTTTGGCAAGCCGGACTATCGCGCCGTGATCGACGGGATGCGGGCGGCGCTCGCGAAATAGGGGCGGCACGGCCGGTGTTGTAAAAGGACATGGCGCATGGCGGCGACGGCAGGCGGGACGGACACGGTAGCGCCGGTGCAGGCCGGCACCGCCATGGCCCCCCGCTCGCGCATCCTCGTGATCGAGGACAGCGAGGACATCCGCTACCTGCTGGACGCGCTGCTGCGCGAGCGTTATGAGGTGATGCTGGCGGCCTCGGGCGATGCCGGGCTGGCGCTGGCGGCCTCCCCGCAGCGGCCCGACATCATCCTGCTGGACGTGATGATGCCGGACATGGACGGCTACGAGGTGCTCCGGCGGCTGGGAGGCGATACACGCACCGCCGACATCCCGGTGATTTTCCTCACGGCCCTGGGCAGTGTCGAGGAGGAGCACCGCGGGCTGGACCTCGGTGCCACCGACTATGTGACCAAGCCCATCAGCCCGCCGGTGCTGCTGGCGCGCCTGAAGCTCCACCTGGAGCGCAACGCCTATGCCCGGCGGCTGCGGGACCTGGCGCAGCAACTGTCGCGTTACCTGGCGCCGCAGGTCTACCAGTCCCTGTTTGAAGGCTCGCGCCAGGCGGAAATCCGCACGCAGCGCAAAAAGCTGACGGTCTTTTTTTCCGACATCAAGAACTTCACCGCGTCGACGGCGAAATGGCAGCCCGAAGAGGTGACCCTGCTGCTGAACAGCTATTTTTCGGAGATGTCGGCGATTGCGGCAGAGTACGGCGCCACGCTGGACAAGTTCATCGGCGATGCCATCGTGATCTTTTTTGGCGATCCGCAGACGCTGGGGGTGCGCGAGGATGCGCTGCAGTGCGTCAGGATGGCCATCGCGATGCAAAAGCGCATGGAGGCGCTGCGTTTGCGCTGGCGCGGCATGGGCATCAACAAGACCTTCGAAATACGCATAGGCATCAACTCGGGGTTTTGCGACGTCGGCAACTTCGGCAGCGAGCTGCGCATGGAGTACACCATCATTGGCCGGGAGGTCAATCTCGCCTCGCGGCTGGAGCAGGCTGCCGAGCCCGGGGAAATCCTGATTTCCAGCGAGACCCATGCGCTGGTGCAGGGCGAAATCGGCGCCGATGCGCGCGACCCCGTCATGGCCAAGGGCTTTTCCGAACCGATTCCTGTTTATGCGGTCCACACCGGTGCCACCGAATCCCGCAGCGGCTCCGCCATCCACTGTGACCGGCCCGGCCTGCGCGTGGACATTGACCTGGACCGCGTCAGCGCGGCTGATCGCGCGGAAACCGCTGCCTCCCTGCGCCAGATGCTCGAAGCCCTGGAGGCGCCGCAGCCGCAGGGAGCGCCGCTGCCGCCGGCAGCTGTCGCCGATCAGGTCGCGCCGGGCAATGCCGCGGGCGAGGGGGTGGACCCGGCTTGGCCAGTGACGCTGGCCGGGCTGGACCTGGCGCTGGGTCTGCGGCGCGCCATGGACATGAAGCCGCTGTACCTGTCCATGCTGGGCCGCTACCGCGACGGGCGCCGCGACACGCCAGCCAGGATTCGGCAGGCGCTGGACGCGGGTGACCTGAAAGCGGCGGAGTTGCTGAGCCACTCGCTGCGCGGGGTTTCTGCGCAGATAGGCGCAACGCGGGTGCCGGCCGATGCGCAGGCGCTGGAGCAGGCCATCCACGAAGGCCAATCGCGCGCCAGCCTCGAAACCCTGCTGGCCGCTCTTGAAAGCTCCCTGGGCGAACTGGTGGCCGCGCTGGATGCGGGATTGCCGCCGGAGCCGGCCCGGCCATGAACATACGGGGCTGCGCGACCCACAGTTGCCGCCAGAGGTGTATCTTCCGTCTACCGACCCCCAAGTGCGCATGATGATCCAGATTTCCCCACCTGCCGACCTGCGACGGCTGCCGCCGACATGAAGCTGCCTTTTCGCGCGACCGTCAGCTTTGCGCTCGGCGCGGGCCTGCTGCTGATTTTCCTGAGCATCGCCACGTCCTATACCACCATCAACTACCTGATCCGCGATGCGGGGCGTGAGGCGCAGACGCACGAAACCGTCATCCTGCTGGAGCGGCTGGTGTCCCGGTTCAAGACCGCCGAGTCGCTGCAGCGGCGCTATCTGCTGACCGCCACGGCCAGCGACCTCGAGCAGTACAAGCTGGCGCGCGAGCGGATCCAGCAGGCCCTGACAGGCGTGCTGACCGCGCAGGGCGCGGGTGACGCCGCGGCCGACGTGCGCGCGCTCGAAAACCTGATTGCCGCGCGGATGGAGCTGATGGAGCAGACGGTGGTCATCCGCCAGCAATCCGGTCTGGATGCCGCCGTCGCCCTGGTGGACAGTGATCACAACCGTCGGCTTCACGATGAGATCGACACCCTGTTTGAGCGCATCAGGGGCGGCGAGAACCTGGTCATCGAGCAGTCCCGCCAGGAGACGCAGCGAACCGCACAGGTCGTGAAGCTGCTGATTCTGGCCGGCGGCCTGCTGTCACTCAGCGTACTGGCCTGGGCGGTCTGGATGATCCTGCGCGCGCAGGGCGTCAGCCGGCGCATCCAGGCCCAACTTGCCGACAGCGAAGCCATGAGCCGCGCCATCACCGAATGCATGGCGGAGGGTGTGGTCACGGCAACCCAGGACGGGGTGATTGTCAGTGCCAACAGTGCCGCACGCACCCTGTTCGGCTACCGCCTCGAAAGCCTGCTGGGCCAGGACGTCGCCATGCTGCTGCCGCCGCGCTACCGCAGCGGCTTCACTGCCTTTTTCAGCGCCCTTGCCGGACGCCCGCGCGGTTTCCAGGAGGCCGGCACGCAGGTGCGCGGACAGCGCCAGGACGGCACGGAGTTCCCGGTCAATGTGTCCTTTGGCGACGTCACCGTCGGTGGGCGCCGGTTGTTCACCGCCATCATTCGCGACGTCACCGAGAGCAAACGGATCAGCGAAGCCTTGCGCGCCAGCGAGGCGCAGCTGCGACAGGTCACGGATACCGTGCCGGCCCTGATTGCCTACATCGACAGGGAGCAGCGTTTCCAGTTCCACAACAAGGCCTACGAGGAGGCTTTTGGCCTGAGCGCGGCGCAAATCCACGGAAAGACCATGGAGGAGGTGCTGGGTGCGGAGTTTTATGCGCAGGTCGACGCCCATGTGCGCGAGGTGCTGACAGGTTATGCCGTGCGCTACGAGCGCGAGCAGCTCACCGCCAGCGGCGAGCGCCGCGACTACGTGATGAATTATTTCCCGCGCTACGGTGAGGAAGAGGAGGAAGACAAGGTCATCGGTTTCTTCTCGCTGGGCAACGACGTCACCGAGCTCAAACGCATTGACCGCATGAAGAGCGAATTTGTCTCGACAGTCAGCCACGAGCTGCGCACGCCCCTGACCTCGATTCGCGGATCACTTGGCCTGGTCTCCGGCGGCATCGCCGGCGCGCTGCCGGACAAGGCCAGGAGCCTGGTGGAGATCGCGAAAAACAACTGCGAGCGGCTGATCCGCCTGATCAACGATATCCTGGACAGCGAAAAAATAGAGTCCGGCAAGATGTCCTTCGAACTCAAGCCGCTGGAGTTGTTGCCGCTGCTCGAGCAGACGCTGGCCGCCAATGAGGGGTTTGCCGCGCAGCATGGCGTCACGCTGGTGCTGAAGTCGGGGCGCATGCCGGTCCGGGTCAGCGCCGACGCCGATCGCCTGGTGCAGGTGGTGACCAACCTGCTGTCGAACGCCATCAAGTTCTCGCCCGCGCAGGGCGAGGTGCGGGTGGTGCTGGGGCGTTCGGACGGGCGCGCCCGCGTCGAAATCAGCGACCAGGGTCCGGGCATTCCCGAAGGGAAACGCAGATTTATTCGCTGATGTTGCCAACTCCTGGAAGGGCTCAAACGTTATGGGTGGGTCGCCCACAACGCATAGCCAAGATGAACCCCACTGCATCGAGCCAGATCAGTTTTGCCCAAG
>Ga0308009_10000103_pt1 | contig 77237 bp, 70 predicted proteins | sample Neamet127_FD_203134 | JGI IMG/M metagenome (GOLD analysis project Ga0308009, IMG submission 203134) | Marine microbial communities from water near the shore, Antarctic Ocean - #127 | ecosystem: Environmental > Aquatic > Marine > Unclassified | place: Southern Ocean | collected 2014-07-24 | reverse complement strand
GCGGTGAATTTACAGCCATCATGGGTCCGTCTGGCTCAGGGAAATCAACACTCATGCATTGTCTCGCCGGTCTTGACCAGCTGACTTCAGGAAACGTCTATATCGGTGAAACCGACATAAGTAAACTCAACGAGAAAAACCTCACTTTGTTAAGACGAGAACGAGTGGGCTTTATTTTTCAGGCATACAATCTAGTCCCAACACTTAACGCAAAAGAGAATATAGTGCTGCCGCAACGGCTAGGTGGCACTACCACCGACCAAGAGTGGTTGTCGCAAGTAATCGCAGCTGTTGGTCTAGAAGACAGACTCAACCATCGCCCAAACGAGTTGTCAGGCGGCCAGCAACAACGAGTGGCTGTCGCTAGAGCGTTGGCCGGCAGACCAGAAATTATTTTTGCTGATGAACCGACCGGCAATCTTGACAGTCGCACAGGAGCAGAAATTTTAGAGTTCATGAAATCAGCTGTGACTTCTTTCGGACAAACCATAGTAATGGTGACTCATGACCCTGTAGCAGCAAGCTACAGCGATCGAGTTGTTTTCTTAGCGGACGGAAAAATTGTTTCTGAACTTCAAAACCCGACTGCCGAGAATGTTCTAGATCTCATGAAACAGCTTGGTGACTGAGGTGCTAAAATTAACGCTCGCCTCGCTGGCGGCTCGAAAAATTCGTTTAGCTCTAACTACTTTCGCAGTTGTGCTCGGCGTGGCATTTGTCTCTGGTTCATTTATTTTGGCAGATAGCCTTCGGGGCACTTTTGATGAGATCGCGCAGGAGATAGCTGGACCAGGTTGGGTCCAAGTCCGAGGTGTTGAAACTATCGATGGCGACGAGTTTAGTAGGCCGTTAGTCCCTGAAGAATTAATCGATGAACTACTCAAAATAAACGGCGTTGACTCAGCAGTCGGAAATATTCAAGGGTTCCCACGTCTTTCATTCAATGGCGAACTAATTGACTCTGGGCGAGCTCCCACTCTCGCTTTTAACTCCACTCCAGGAAGCGAACTAACCGCTTTCATAACAATGGAAGGTGCTGACCCCGGACCGGGCGAAGCAATGCTTGACGTTGATAGCGCTGCCAGGTACGGGGTTTCCGTAGGAGACAAAATTACTGTCCGTTCCCAGAGTGAACCTGAACAGTTCATAGTTAGCGGCATTACAAGCTGGGGCGAAGACAACGGCGGTGGAGCTGTTTTTGTGCTCTTTGATACGGCTACTACTCAACGTCTTTTCGGTTACGACAAGACTTTCATGTCCGCTACCATAGGAATCTCTGCAGGTTTTGCAGCTGAATCTGTCATTGCTGATCTCAACCCGCTACTTAACGAATTAGAACTTGAAGCAGTTACGTCTGAAACAGTTGCAACTGAGTTCAGTGCCGAGTTCGACCAATTTATTACAATTTTTCAAAATGCGTTATTGGCCTTCGCTGCCATCTCTCTCATCGTCAGTGCATTCATCATCAACAACACATTTTCTATCGTGTTGGGTCAAAGGATTAAAGAATTAGGGCTTCTGCGGAGCCTTGGCGCCACTGGCAAACAAGTTCAAACTTCGGTGATACTTGAAGGTCTCATAATTGGACTAATCGCTTCATTGATAGGGCTTTTCAGTGGAGTAGGCATTGCAGCGCTTCTTAAGATTCTTATAGCTCAGGCTGGAGACGGTGCCGGTCTCCCTGACGGACCATTAGTAATCGCCGGTCGCACATGGATAGCAGCATTTATTGTTGGCCTAGTTGTAACGCTTACCGCATGTCTTTCTCCGGCGCGCAAAGCAGCGACGATTCCACCTATCGCAGCTTTAAGAGACGATTTTTCACTGTCGTCTAAAACAACTAACCGGCGTTCAATCTTTGGCGGGCTCATAGGCCTTGCAGGCGTACTACTAATAGTTAGGGGTGTTACCTCAAATTCAGGAGCCAGAGGACAACTGCTTGCGCTCAGCTTAGGAGCCCTTTTAACGTTTCTATCGATAGCGCTACTGAGCCAATTAGTGGCTAGCCCCATGGCCAAATTCTTAGGGTGGCCTTTCGCTCAGCTTGCCCCCGCATCAGGAGTTCTCGCTAGAGAAAATGCTGCACGAAATCCTCGTCGCACATCATCGACAGCTTCCGCCTTAATGATTGGCCTCGCGTTGGTAGCGATGGTGCTCGTAGTAGGAACCAGCTTCAAAAAGACTTTTAGCGCTGCCTTAGATACCTCGCTTAAAGCAGACTACTTTGTTGACCTTAAGCAAGAATCGTTCATCGGCTTTAGCCCAAAACTGGCACAGGATCTACAAAATATAGAGGGAATTGAGACTGCAGTCGGCTTCAGAGGAGGAGGGCGAGACTCTGTGAAGATACGAGTAAACAACGCCTCCAAAGATGTTACTGCCACTGAAGAAGCAGGCCTAGGGTTGATCGTGGACCTGAGCTTAAGCGAAGGCTCGTATTCCGGACTGAACGAAGCTGGGGTTTTAGTCCATCGTGATCCAGCAACGGATTTAGACTTGTCAATCGGAGATAGTATTACGGCTATTTTCCCAGTCTCAGGGTCGCAGACTCTCACAGTGGTGGGAATTTACGAAGATAGCGGCATTCTTGGCAATTGGGTAATCGGAACGAACACATTCGAAAGTGGCTTCGACCCAGCGTTACAATTTGACAATTTCGTGGCGGCTAAGCTGTCCAAAGGTTTCAATGCCGAAGATTTAAAACAACAAATTGGAACCATCACAGCCGCTTATCCTGAAGCGCGAATTCAAACCAAAAGCGAATTTCAGAAAACTACAGAAAACCGAATCAATCAGTTACTTGTTGCAGTTAATGCCCTAGTCGGTTTCGCAGTAGTCATCGCGATGCTCGGCATCGTCAATACACTCGTTTTATCAGTTTTCGAACGCACTAGAGAGATCGGCCTTTTAAGGGCTGTTGGCATGACACGTCGACAAACTCGCAGAATGATCCGCTGGGAAGCAATCATAGTTTCAGTATTTGGAGGAGTTCTCGGTATATCACTCGGAGTTGTCTTAGGTTTCGTAGCTGTTCAAGCCATGCCTGACTCATTTGTGACTGATTTCGGTGTGCCATACGGAAACTTCTTCTCAATTCTCATACTGTGCACATTGGGCGGGGCGATAGCGGCAATAATTCCTGCACGACGAGCGGCCAAACTGAATATCCTCGATGCAATAGGACACGTATAATGGCTCTCGACCTAAACAATATTTCGCCTGAGGTAAATAGCTTTCTGACTGAGCGACATCTAGCTTCGCTCACCCTTTTGCGTCTAGATGGTTCACCACATGTAACACCCATCGGATTTACTTGGGATCCTGAACAACATCTAGCACGAATCATTACTTGGAAAACTTCCGTTAAAAGTAAAATCCTTTTCTCGTCCGGAGGCGGGACTGCAAGCATTTGCCAAATAGACGGTGGTAGATGGCTAACTCTTGAAGGCCACGCCATAGTGTCAGATGACCCAATGCGATGTCTTGAGGGCACGAAACGCTACGCAGAAAGGTATCGAGAGCCCAAAGATCGAAGTGATAGAACAGTTATCGAAGTAACAGTTTCCAATATTCTTGGTCGTGCCTGAGCACTAAGCCTTCTAGATAACGGATAGTTATTCTAGGCAGGTGGATTGAGAGCTCCATCAAAACCATCAGTGTGGCTACCGTCGCACATTGGCTTACTTGCAGAGAGACCACATCGGCAAAGCGCAACAAGCTTGTCACTGTCGCTCAATACGTTTTCATCTTGATCGGTAATAAGACAGGAGCCCTGCACTAACAATGGTCCATTATTACGAATTTTGATAGTTACATCCGCCATGCGCTGATCTCCCCTAGTTGAATGCAAAAGTACCTTCGTTAATCAAGGATAGCCTCTTACACGTTTACATATCTTCTTGTGGCAATAACACTTCAGGTAACTCACGTTCATGAACTAGCGCAAGTCGTTTGGTTGAACGAGTAAGCGCCACATACAACGCTCGGAGCCCTTGCGGCTCATCCTCAACGATTGTGCGTGGTTCGACCACCACAGTTCCGTCTAATTCCAAACCCTTCACGAGCTGAACTGGAACTAACGCAATTTTTGGGTGTAAGGGTCCCGAAACGTTTCGACTGGCAGTCGTAGCTCTTCCAAAGTCGACTCCTCCGTTTTGCAGGGCTTGATCAACAAGATCAATCAAACTAGAGGAAACAATGACAGCAAGAGAGCCGCCCTTAAGAACCTCTGCCTCTTCTTTGACGACTCTGACGACAACGCTCAGGAGATTTCCTGACTGACCCGAGTGGCCAACATCTATTATTCTCGGCTCGGTTCCTACAGTTCGAACTGCAGTAGGTGCCACTAGTTCAGGGGCTGCGACACTTAGCACTTGATTAGCTAATACTAGATTAGGTGCAGGGATTCGGTAGCTTAAGGTCAATTCGTGCATACGCGATTTATGCAGTCCTGCTGGAAAATGTTTCACAATCTCAGTCCAATTCGCAGCAGCAGCAGGAGCTGTAGCTTGGGCTATATCGCCGACCAGAGTCATTGAACCGTTAAGAGAACGTCGCTCGACCATCCGAAGACCCATGGGGGTATGGTCTTGCGCCTCGTCTACAACAATATGCCCATACGTTCGCGCTTCTTCTTCTAGCGGCTTTCTATTGCTAGACAACCGGGGGCCTAGCTGTGTATAGGCCTCATCTAGAACCGCTACATCCGCATCGCTCCAACGATATTCATCTTCGCTTTGACCGCGTTCTCGATACAAGCTTTCCATTTCCCCATCATTTAGAAGATTTTTCGCAGCTGATCGCAGAAGAGCCTTTGAACCATACAAATCACGAAGAAGCTGAGCAGGCGAAAGCATGGGCCACATCCGTTCGAATGCTGCTTGCACTTCGGGATTTCGCGACAACCTTTCCCTAACAACTTGAGGGTCAGGTTCTGATCTGTGAGACCTCGCTAAACACGCAAAAAATTCTAACTCTACAAAATGCCTTGCTTGGTTATGTCGCCTGTAACGACGGCGCGCGTCGCGCACTATTGACCGCATCTGGCTGCGGGTAACGCGAAGTCTCACTAGACCAAAGCCCAAAGACAGTTCTTCAGGGAGTGCGCGTTGTCGATCTGAGATTGCTCTCTCGATGAGTCGAATCATTCTCGGATCGCCCTTCACCTGCGCCGAGTTCAAGTCATCTGCAAGATGGATACGAACCTTCGGAAATATGTCGCAAAATAGATCCGCTAGGACACTTAGATGAACACCTGCTTCGCCTAAACTTGGCAACACTTGTTCTATGTAGCGAAGAAAAAGACGGTTCGGACCTACAACCAAAACACCTTGACCTTCTAACGGAAATCGGTGTGTGTAGAGTAGATATGCAGCACGATGCAATGCGACAACTGTCTTGCCTGTCCCAGGTCCTCCCTGCACGATGAGCATGCCTTTGGGCGAATCACGAATGATTTCATCTTGTTCGCCCTGAATCGTGGCCACGATATCTCGAAGCTGGCCATCACGGTTTTGATCAAGAGCGGCTAGCAGTGCACCATGCCCCTGATAATTTTCGTCTAACTGATCAAGGTCAAAAAGTTCATCTTCAATATTTAAAAGTTCTTTACCTCGTGTAACAAAATGTCGCCGCCGGACCAAGCCCATCGGATGGCGACCCGTAGCTCTATAAAAAGGTTCTGCTACCGGAGCTCTCCAATCAACAACAACAGGCTCTTGATATTCATCAGCTACTGCCAAACGCCCTATGTAGAAACGCTCGCCAGATTCTTCATCAATCCGTCCAAATATTAACGAAGCAGAACCGAGCTGCAGTTGCCCAAGCCTATTCTGAATGCTTCCTTCTATTACGTCGCGTTCATAGCGCGCTTGTGTCGTTCCGCCACGACCAACTTCCACCATACTTCGCAATTCAACCGCTCGAGTGCGCGCTTGTTCGAGTAACCGGTACGCGCTATCTATATGCGCTTGCTCAAGCTCTATTTCTGAGTCGCTCACGTCTCAATCACAATTTTTTGGGAGACATAGAGCTTACCGGCATGTAGACGCGCATGAAAGACCTACTTCTAGCTAATGAGTGGTCACCAGCGTTCATAGGAGATAGCGTTTCTAAGCCAATGGCCCTTCCTACCAATCATCCCGCTCATAAACTTGCTGAAAGCGTGTATCTTCGCGCTTGCAGAAACCTACCGACCTCTCACACGCCAGTCTGGTTTCAACGCCAGGCCGGACGTTCCCTTCCGGAGTACAGAAATATTCGCGGGGACGGAAGCATTCTAGAAGCTATCCATAATCCTGAGCTAGCTGCGGAAATTACTATGCAACCTGTTAGCCGCTATGGAGTGGACGCAGCAATTCTTTTCTCAGACATTGTCGTTCCTATCGACGCTGTTGGTTTCAAGATTGATGTAGTTCCGGGAATCGGCCCTGTTGCGGCTTCACCGTTTCGTGAACGAAGTGATCTAAAAAGAATTCGAGAGTTAGACCCTGAAAAAGACACGTCCTACGTGATCGAAACCGTTAAAATTTTGGCCAGAGAACTCGCCATTCCGCTTATCGGCTTCGCTGGGGCACCTTTTACAATTGCCAGCTATTTAATCGAAGGCCGGCCATCTCGGGACCACGCCAAGACGAAATCATTAATGCACAGTGACCCTAAACTTTGGCACGAATTGATGGCGCGATTAGCAGACATAGCAATCGTTTCTATGAGGTCTCAAGTACTAGCTGGCGCCAGCGCAGTCCAACTTTTCGATTCTTGGGCAGGCGCACTTACACCTTCGGATTATCGCAATTATGTGCTTCCTCATAGCCAGCGAGTTTTCGCAGAACTCGCTGACCTTAAAGTGCCACGAGCTCACTTCGGTGTCACTACAGGGGAGTTACTCGACCAATTCGCCGAAGCTGGGCCTGAGGTCGTAGGGGTTGACTGGCGCGTGTCAATTGACCAAGCGCGCTTAAGAGTTGGCGAGAACATCGCTATACAAGGAAATTTAGATCCAGCTCTTTGCTTAGCCCCCTGGGAAGTGGTGAAAAATCAAACGCTTCAGATATTAAAGTCAGCTGGAAACAAACCAGGGCACATTTTTAACCTTGGCCACGGTGTACTTCCAGAGACGAATCCTGAAATTTTGGAAAAAGTTGTCGAGCTAGTTCATAGAGAAACCTCGAGCGGGTCTAAACCCCGATCATGACCAGAAACATCGTCATCATCGGAGGAGGTATATCTGGTCTTTCCGTCGCATACCGCCTAGAAAAATTGTTCGCTAGTGACCCTCCCAACATAACTCTTCTCGAAAAATCTAGTGCAATAGGGGGAAAAATTCGAACCTCAAGTTTTCTCGGACACCAGATCGATGAAGCAGCTGATGCTTTTCTTACCCGAGTGCCTTGGGGACTGGATCTTTGCAGCGAGCTAGGAATAGCGGCTGATTACATTAGCCCGGCTTCATCCAAAGCATACGTGGTTGTCAATGGGAGTCTTCGGCAATTGCCATTGGGTTTGGTCCTTGGTGTTCCGACCAAGTTTTTGTCATTACTTAAGTCTCGGATAGTAAGCCCTTTATCGGCTATTAGAGCCGGTTTAGATCGAATAAAACCCGATAACTGGCCTGGCCACGATGAGACCGTAGGCGAATTAATCCGGAGACGCCTCGGTCCGGAAATAGCTGAGAAGCTCGTCGATCCTCTTATAGGCAGCATTAATGCAGGGGATACAGATCTACTCGATCTAGGTCTTGTAGCCCCTCAACTCGAAGCAGCTGCCAGAAATAACAAAAGTCTCATAAACGGCCTACGAAACCAAGCTGCTCAGGGCGGCGATAAGGCAGGTCCAGTTTTTTGTAGTTTCCCTGAAGGAATGAGTTACCTGACCAACACCCTTCGAAGCCAGCTTAAACACACAGATATTCAAACAAACATCGAAGTTACCTCTGTACTCAATCATGCAAAAGGCCTTAAAGTCTCAGCTCAAGGAATTCCCGATACTCTCGCTGACGCAGTAGTTGTCGCTACCCCTGCTAATGTTTCATGCAAGTTTTTCGACAGCACTCCAAGTGTTATTTCTCTATTACAACAAATTGAATTTTCTTCTGTTGCTCTAATCACTATCGGTTATAGGCGTTCGGACATACTCAACCCCTTAGATGGTTCGGGAATGTTGGTACCTAGAAGCGAAGGGCTGCTAATGACAGCTTGCAGTTGGGCAAGCAGCAAATGGCCGCACTGGGTTGACGACAACCATGTTGTGTTCCGGGTTTCCGTTGGGCGTTACGGTGATAATCGATTTAATGCCTACGATGACTCATCACTCGTCAGGCATGTAGCTGATGAACTCAAAAATCTTTTAGAAATAGAAGGAGAATTTATTGAGTCACGTATTTCTAGATGGCCAAATTCATTCCCGCAATACAAACGGGGCCATGAAACGTTAGTGGATTCAATTGATACTCAGATCAAGACCGACTTACCGGGGGTCTTTCTAACCGGTTCTAGTTATCGTGGACTCGGAATACCAGCGTGTATCCGGCAAGGAAATGAAGCCGCACGAGCTGTCACGGACTACCTAAGGCAATGAAGCAGCGTTATCGTTTCGCTGCTGCCACTGCATGCGGCGTAATAACGGCTTTTTCTCTACCACCCTGGGGTCTTTGGCCCATCGCAATCATCGGGTTAGGAATTTTCCTCAAACTCTTAGATTCATCTAGCTGGAAAAGTCGCCTAGCTACAGCTTGGTTTTTTTGGGTGGGCTTTTACGTCGTAGGTCTTGTTTGGATGATAGATCTAACTTTTCCAGGATGGATTCTCGCAACACCTATTGAAGCTTTAATTATGGCGCTGCCATTTCTACTTCTTCCAAACTTCGGTATCTTGAAAAGAGTTGGATTCCCTGCAGCACTAATAGTTGGTGAATCGATACGTTGGGTTATCCCCTTTGGTGGAGTACCAATGTCAAACCTTGCGTTGGGTCAGGTTGATGCGCCTTGGGTGTCAGTTGTCAAAATAAGTGGACCACTTCTTCTAATCGGAATGCTTGGTCTAGCTGCCAGTGCCTTCGAAGCTATTCTTGTCCGACGGTTCGTTTCAGCTTCTATGTTTCTAATAACAATTCTTGCGACAATGACTATCGCTAGTTTGGCTCCTACATCAGCTGTCGACTCTTTAGTACAGGCTGGCGTAGTGCAAGCCGGAGGAGAATTAGGGACTCGAGCTGTATCCAGTAACCAAGCAAGTGTTTTCGATCGTCATGTTAGCGCTCTAGAAAAAAATAAGATCCCAATGGATCTAGTCGTTTGGAGCGAAAGTAGCGCTATCAGCGATGGTCCTTTGGAAAACAGCGTGCACTTAAGTGAATTAGCGACAATCGCTACCGCCCGTAATACAACAATAATTGCGAATTTTTCGGAACGAGATGGAAATTATTTTAAAAATGTTTCCGTAGTTGTTGCTCCAAAAGCCGGTCTATTGGACCGGTATGAGAAAACGCATCTGGTGCCTTTCGGCGAATATATTCCATTTCGTAAAGTCCTAGATCGGTTCACGGATCTATCAATGGTCCCTCGGGATGCCTTACCCGGCCAAAAGCCAGGCGTCATGGATAGCCCTTTTGGGCCAATAGGAAACGCTATTTCATTCGAAATTTATTTCCCGGAACAAACAAGACGAGCAATCAACAATGGAGCTCGCATCATCACAAATCCGACTCTCGCATCTTCCTATACAAACTCGGCTGTGCCCAGCCAATCCCTAGCGAGCGCACGTTTGCGCGCGATTGAGACGAGTAGATGGGTGCTCCAGGCGTCGACTACGGGATTCTCAGCAATTATTGATCCGGATGGAAAAGTAATAGAAAAAACAAAGCTAAAGAATCAACAAGTTTTAAGTTCGCCGGTTGAGCTACGGTCTGGTAAGACCTGGGCGGTTTCGCTAGGAAAAGCAAACATCACTTGGCTCTCTATTCTCCTACTCGTTCTAGTTGGATGTTTTTTCAGGCTTCAATCATTAAAGTCACCGGTCCGTCATTGACGATGTGAACCTGCATCTCTGTCCGAAAACGCCCAAGCCCCAGTTCAGCGCCATGGCTTTCTAGCCGCTGACAGAATAGATCAATTAGCGGCTCTGCATGTTCAGGTCGCGCAGCCTCAACAAAAGAAGGTCGACGACCTTTACTTGCATCGCCGTAGAGAGTGAACTGACTGACTACAAGTATTTCTTTACTCATTTCTGCAACCGAAAGATTCATCAAGCCAGCGGAGTCTTCGAAAACTCTCAGGTTCCATAGTTTATCTGCAAGTTTCGTAGCAGTCAGATCTACATCAGAGTGAGTGACACCAACAAAAGCGCACAATCCTCTACCTATTTGTCCGGTTAGCTCACCATCGCTTGTGACAGATGCTTCTAATACTCGCTGCAATAGAACTCGCACTTCTGAAACCTTCACTTTCTTAGACCTCTTATAAATTGATCATAAGCACCAGTCTTTGAATCCCATGGTTACCGGACGGTAGCCTTTACATGGGTTCAACATTTGTAACACCCAGTCTGAGGTTCTATGTCCGTCGAGCGTCCGCTTCGTATCGCTTTTTTAACTTATCGAGGCCACCCATATACCGGAGGACAAGGCGTATACACGCGTCACATGGCCCGCGAATTAACGAAATTAGGACATTCGGTAGAAGTTTTTTCTGGCCCTCCCTACCCACATCTAGACGACGGTGTCTCTCTCACAGAGCTACCCAGCCTTGACTTGTATAGAATGCCTGATCCTTTTCGAAGGCCCCGGCTATCCGAATTCAAAGACCGTTATGACGTTTTAGAGTACTTGGTTACTTCTTTAGCAACATTCGCAGAACCATTGACATTTAGCTTGCGTGCTAACCGAGAATTAGCTGGACGGTTTAATGATTTCGATGTTGTTCATGACAATCAATGTCTCGGGTACGGAATTTTAAAAATCCATAAATCGGGGCTTCCAGTTCTCGCTACGATTCACCATCCCATTACCGTTGACCGCCGGCTTGAAACAAAGCATGCAACCACTCGTTGGAAGCGTTTTACTAAAAATAGATTTTACTCTTTCACCCGAATGCAAACAAAAGTTGCGCAAAAACTACCAAGAATTTTAACAGTTTCTACTAATAGTTTTGATGACATCGTAGCCGATCACGGAATCTCACCTGATCGGCTTCACATAGTTCATGTCGGGGTAGATTCTTCTCAATTCATTCCGCTACCAGAAGTCTCGGTTGTCCCCGGACGATTGATGACCACAGCTAGTGCAGATGTTGCAATGAAAGGCCTTGCATTTCTTCTTGAGGCATTAGCAAAAGTTCGAACTGAAGATCCCAATATCCACCTCATTGTCATTGGAAAACCTAAATATGACTCAAAAGCAACGGCACTGATTAAAGATCTGAAGCTCGAAGGCCATATTGAGTTCATAAGTGGCGTGCCGGACGAGAAAATCGTGGAACTATACAGCACAGCAGAATTAGCAATTGTTCCTTCGCTATATGAAGGATTTTCTCTGCCTGCCATTGAGGCCATGTCATGTGGAGTGCCTCTAATAGCCACTACAGGAGGAGCACTTCCTGAAGTCGTAGGAGAAGATGGCGTAACAGCGTTGCACGTACCTCCTGGCGATGCTGTAGCTCTAGCGAACAAAATTCGCTGGGCTCTAAACCAATCATCGCTTAGAGAAACCATTGGGCAACAAGGTAGGTCGCGTGTTGTCTCCAATTATTCCTGGCGTTCCACTGCAGAGAAGACCGTCGAACATTATTACGCCTTATTGAATTCTTTGAAACAAACAAACTCTGCAGGTGGCGCAAAGTAATGCTCACAGTCGACTACAACCGGCTCGGAGCAGCCGCAGATGATTTAGTTCTGGATATGGGATGCGGAGCAGGACGACACGCTTTTGAGTTTGTGCGTCGAGGGTGTCGAATAGTTGCTCTCGATTACAGTTTCTCAGAACTTCTCGATGTCCGAAACACCTTTGCAGCAATGATTCACTCAGAAGAGATACCGGCAGACTCTTCTGGCCAACCGCTTCGTGGTGATGCTCTCAACTTGCCATTTCCCGATGGCACATTCCACCGAATTATCTGCTCCGAAGTTCTCGAACACATTACTAATGACCAGCAAGCGATCGCGGAGCTTTTCAGAGTTCTACGCCCCGGCGGCACCATAGCTGTAACCGTGCCAGCCTGGTTTCCAGAAACTATTTGCTGGAAGCTAAGCAGTGAATACTACGCTCCTAAAGCTGTCGGTGGGCATGTCAGAATTTATCGTCGCTCCAAACTTGAATCGGAACTTAGAAACGCTGGCTTCCGAAACGACGGTATCGGTAGAGCTCATGCTCTCCACTCACCTTATTGGTGGCTGAAATGTGCAGTCGGTCCTAAAAACCAAGACAATTTTCTAGTGCGCATATTCCATAAACTTTTAGTTTGGGACATAGTGAAAAGACCTCGAATCACTCGGGCTGCAGAAAAACTACTCAACCCATTAATCGCCAAATCAATTGTTCTCTACGGTTCAAAACCAGATTATCGGTAGGTCAAAAATGTCTCCCGAATTTATGGGTGTCCTGGCTCAGGAACACCTAACAGAAACAGCTGAGTCTATAGTCAAACATCAACAACCAAATGGAATGATTCTTTGGTTTGAGAACAGCCATGCCGACACCTGGAACCATACTGAGGCTGCCATGGCTCTTAGCGCCACTGGGTTTACTCATAACGCTGAGAAAGCTTACGAGTGGTTAAAAAATGCGCAGAACCAGGATGGCACTTGGTATCACTACTATCTAAAAAATAGTATCGAGGATTCAAAAGTTGATACAAACTGTTGCGCGTATGTTGCCACAGGAATTTTGCATCACTTCCTGATCACGGCGGACAGATCTTTCCTCGAAGAAATGTGGCCTGTAGTAAGGTCCGCTCTTGATTTTGTGGTTGGTTCTCAGACTACCTCAGGTCATATTCCGTGGGCTTTGCATAGCGATGGAACACCATGGTCATACTCGCTCCTCACTGGCTCTTCCTCGATTTTCCACTCGCTAAGGAGCGGGCTCTTCATAGCCCAAACCCTAGGAATAGATTGTCCTCAATGGGAACTATCCGCTCTTCGAATAGCTGATCTGATTGCTCATCACGAAGACCAATTTGAGCCTAAATATAGGTGGGCAATGGACTGGTATTATCCAGTCTTATCTGGTGCGATACATGGTGAGAAAGCTGTCACTCGACTTAACGAAGGATCCTCAAAGTTTTTACTCGCTGACAAAGGAGTTAAGTGTGTTTCTGATCAGCCGTGGGTAACCGCAGCAGAGACTTGTGAATGCGCACTTGCCTATCTAGCGACTGGAGATGAACATCGCGCCCGACAGTTATTTGCGGCGACCGAAGCAATGAGAGACAAAGACGGCGCATACTTTACAGGGTTGGTTTATCCCGAACACATCACTTTCCCTGATGGGGAACGCTCGACCTATACGAGTGCAGCAATTATTCTCACAGCCGACGCTTTGGACAACAAATCACAAGCTTCGCGACTGCTTATTGGTGACAACATCCCAACGCTTAGATAAATTTTTAAGACGTTACAAATCAATTTTTTGTAAGATACGTAAACTCCCAACAGCAGCATAATCTACAAAATTCTGACTATCTAAAGCCTTGAGATAGATTTCATAAGGCGGCCGTCCCCCATCGTCAGGGTCAGGGAAGACATCATGTATCGCCAACAAACCACCAGTACAAACTTTCGGCGCCCAGCTATCGAAGTCAGCATGAGCTGGTATCGGCCCGTGCCCCCCATCAATAAAAACTAATGAACATGGAGTTCCCCAAGAATGGCTGATTCTTGAAGCGTCTCCAACGATCACAACAACTGTCGACTCCAAACCAACAGCTTCAAGATTTTTTCTTAACTCGGGTAACGAGTCCATTCGTCCAGTTTCTGAATCGACCAGAGTTGAGTCATGGTGGTCCCAACCTTGTTGCATTTCTTCTGAACCACGATGGTGATCAATCGTAAAAACTGTTGCCCCTACATCAAGTGCCGCCGACCCTAAATAGATTGTGGACTTACCACAATATGATCCAACTTCGATTATGGGGCCCTTGGTGCCAACCGCAACTAGAGCCTGGTAGAGGGCCATTCCTTCTTCATGAGGCATAAAACCTTTACAGCTTTGAGCTGCTTTCTGATGCTCGGCTCTCACGCTAGATACCTCTTCGAAAAAAGAAAATTATCAAGGAAAACAAACTTGCCTACCCACAGCAAACCAAAAGAGCCAAGATTGGCCAACAGTAAAAGAAAAGTAGATTCCGCTACTTGACTGACTATTGCTATAGCCCCGGTCGATAGAACCAAACCTACAAGATTAAATGCCCAAAAAGGAAGCACTTCAATTCGTATCGAGTGCCTATCCGTCAGGTTCCAAACCCAACGACGGTTCAGATAATAAGCGGGAAGAGATGCTATCGACACTGCCCCAAAATTAGCCCATAGCGGAGACCATCGCGCAATCTCGATCCCTGACCACAAAACACTCTGAGTAACAATCAGCGAGACGATGGAGACGACAGAAAACTTTAATAGCTTCGACCACTTCTCACATAACCATCTCATAGTTAACTCAATTGTATGGAAAGTCTCTTCCTATTCGGCTTTATCAGGTGGACGATAAAAAACTAGTAGTAAAAGAACAGCGGCCAAAACCCCGCCACCAAGAGTGACTGCGAACCAGCCTGTGCCACTCCACTCTATGCCCATCAAATTATCTAAAGAATATTTACCTGAACCCAGCAAAGCTAGACATGCAGCTAACGATGCGAGCACAAATGTGTACTCCCACCCGTTTCGAATAACAAAAAACCCTTTATCGCGATGCCCAACCCAACCTGCTACAGACATCACTCCTACATATGCCATTGCGGTTATCGGAGTAAAAAATCCAGCAGCTAGCCCCAACCCTGCACCTATCTCTACTGAACCCGCCATGTGCGCATGAAATAATCCTGGTTTCAGTCCCTCCGAGGTAAACCATTTCCCTACTCCGGCTATTCCCCCCCTGTATTTAGCAATACCATGCAAAGCCAACACAATTCCAAGTGTCAACCGCATTAGCAGCAGTCCTAAATCATAAGCATCTTGGTCCATATACCGAATCCCCTTAGCTGAGAGTGAAGAGTAGCGCCAACCACAAGTTCTAACTAACTTATTGATTGGCTAATCACTATTTATAAGGTGATTGGCTGCCATCTCAAAATAGTCGAGCATTTTTTTCTCAAGATCACCTTCTAAATTTGCTTCCAAAAGAGATGTTCTCATATGCCGAAACCATAGATCACGTTCCTGGATACCTACTTCAAGGTGCATATGTCGCATCCGAAGTCTCGGATGCCCGCGTGTCTCTGAATACTGAGTAGGACCACCCCAGTACTGGGCCAAAAACATGGCTAACCAATAACGCGATGGTTCAAGATCATCAGGGTAAAGCTTCCTCAGGTATTCATCCTCGGCAACTTTCACATAAAATCGAGTACACAAATCTTGAAACCATTGTTCTCCACCAACTAGTTCATACACATTCTCAGACTCAGCTTCAGTGGGCATCAATCAGCTCTCATACCTATAAACATTCGTAGCGCGCTCTTTAAAACCCATCCGCTTATATAGCCGATTTGCCGCTTCGCGAGATGGTCGAGAAGTCAAATCTATGGTCCGCGCCCCTTCTTCGTTAGCAATTTCGATAGCAGCAAGATTCAATTTCTCTCCTACTCCAAAACCCCTGACGCTTTCATCTACCACAACATCTTCTATCCATGCTCTTTTGCCAGTAGGCAACGGAAACATTGCCAAAGTCAACGAACCCACTATTTTTCCTTCCACGCGAGCAAGCAGAACGTTGCAGGCACAATGACTAATAATTTCCTCTAAATCATTCTGACAGGGAGGCTCTGATGTTTTTGACAATTGTGGCACCAGGCGCGCAAACGCATTTACCACTTCATCATCAATCTTTGTACAGACCTCTATTTCTACAATCACAAGCTGTGCACTCACTTTCTATTATTGTGCATGGGGTTCATCGTACGGATTGAACCAACACCGGATAGCATTTTTTATTGTGCAACATCTCCAGTGGATAGAACGACCGATTGTCCATGACGCTATCTTCCTCACAGCGTTTACTGGTTGGAATGATGCTGGTGATGCGGCAAGCGAAGCAGTTAAATATCTAACACGAAGATTTGATAGCAGATTAATCGCATCGATAGACCCGGAATATTTCTACGATTTTGCTTCCCTGCGCCCAAATGTCAGGCTAGAAGGCGATGAGCGTCACATTGACTGGCCCGCAAACGAAGTCCGAATGGCAGAACTTGATGATGGTCGCTCTTTGATAACGATGGTGGGAATTGAGCCAAGGCTGCGCTGGCAAACCTATGCGAAGACGCTCACAACGATTGCAAGCGAGTTAGACGTAAAGACGGCGATTACTCTCGGAGCATTGCTAACGGACACGCACCATCAAGCACCTATAGAAGTAATCGGTGCTTCCAGCAACAAAATCGTTAACCGCAACGAAGGGCTCGAACAATCTTCTTACGAGGGCCCAACAGGAATCGTCGGTGTCTTAAACGAATCATTTCATTCAAAGGGATTCACAAGTCTCTCATTCTGGGCCAAAGTACCGAGCTATATTGGTCATTCTCCGTCGCCCAAAGCTGCGCTTGCACTTGCAAAAAGAACCACAGATTTTCTTAATATCCCCTTAGGGGCTAACGATCTACAAATAGCGGCAGCTAATTATGAAGAACAATTAGACGCTCTAGTTGCTAGCGATCCGAACCTCTCACAATACGCTGACCAAATTCTTGAGGATATGGCAGGGCAAGCAGCTGATGAAATAGGTGAAATGGCTGACAACCCACAAGAAATGATTGATGAACTGGAACAGTACTTGCGACAGCAAGACGAATAATAAATCTATTTAGAGCTGTCCTCAGTTTTATTTTTCATTCCAAGGCAGAGATCGCGGTGGATCAAAAGTTACGTCTTGTGAAATACCATCGATTGCGGCAAATGCTGAATCCACCCATCGCTCAAGACCTGCTAATGGCACAGGCAGTGAATCTCTAGCGAACCAACCAGCATCAGACGTTTCCAACAAATGCCGGTCTAGCTTGCCTCCAATGGCTCGACAGTGGAAAACCATTGAATACAAGGGAATCTGGGTAAACCCCTGACGCATCCCATCAACAACAGAGATAAGAGAAAGCGGCTCGCACTGAATACCGGTTTCTTCATAAACCTCTTTAATCGCAACCTCTACCGGGGAATACCCGACATCAGCCCAACCGGTCGGATACAACCATACCCCGCTATCAGATCGCTGAATGAGCAGAATATGGCCTTCGTCATTAGATACGACTGCACCTACAGCGCACTTAGGGGTAACGTATCCTGCCACCCCAGAGCCGACCATACGCATCCATTCATCGGCTACTGCCTCAGCATCTACCTCAACATGAACCCGACTACGAATTTCAGCTGCGACTTTCAGAATCTCTTCATAGCGTTCCTGCTCGTACAAACTTTCAGTAAATCCAAGTCCGGTACGAGCTATACCTGAAAGCATTTCTGCCCACTGAAGTAGATCTTGGCCTGTTACTTTTTCTAAAGCCATTTGCACACAACTCTCAATCGATTTGGGATAAGGCGTGGCTCAGAGCTAACTCAATCTCAGCCTGATGAACAACACTTATAGCTGGCCCTTCCGAGCCAGTCACGTAAAATGAGTCCACTACTTCATTCGATAACGTCTGTATTTTGGCGTACCGGATATCTAATCCCATTTCCGCAAGCACTCGAGTCACGTGATACAAAACCCCCAACCGATCTTCTGTTCGAATTTCAATAATTGTCGCATCCGTCGCAAGTTCAGTATCAAACGTAATTATCGTCGGTGCCTCCACAGCAGCTAAAGCGGTGCGGCGTTTATACACTTTTGAGCGTTGGGCTATGCGAGCATCTATTGCTAAACGACCAACAAGCGAACTTCTAACATCTTCGATTACGGGTTCCCAATCTTTTGAACCGAGTGGGCTAGCTATGCGAAATTGAGATGCCGCCATACCGGCGGCACTTGAATAAGCATCTGCTTGCAAAATATCCAACCCACTTAACGCTAGTGCGCCCGCCGCTCGACTGAAAACTCCTGATTCATCCGGAGCAACAATAGTAAGCACGTCTAATTCGGCCGCTATTCTTGTTCCACCCTCAGACATTAATATTTCGATATCTTCGGTAACGAAAGAACGACGGTTTAAGAACTGAATACCGCTGCCAGAAATATATTGGGCAGTTGATTTAGTCAAAGATTCGAGCAACTTAGCTTTCCAATCTCCCCAAGCTAATGGCCCCGTGGCGATTGAATCAGCTTCAGTTAGTGCATCGAGAAGCTCAAGAAATTCAACGCTTTCGACACTTTCTGCGACTAGAGCAAGAGTTTGCTCATCATCGATATCACGCCTGGTTGCAACATCAGGTAAAAGTAAATGGTGCTCAACTAAACGACTAAGTATTCGGACATCTTTCTCCGGGAAGCCACACCTCAAAGCAATTTTTGAAATCAACCTCATTCCAACTTCTGAATGATCACCCGGATATCCCTTTCCAACATCATGTAACAGAGCTGATATCAACAACAGATCTGGCCGCTGCACTCGTTGAGTAAGTCGCGCAGCTTCAGCAACCGTCTCTAACAAGTGCCGGTCAACTGTAAATCGGTGATATACGTTTCGCTGAGGCCTCGACCGGTTCGGCTCCCATTCAGGAATCAGTCGGGTCCAAACCTCATAAAAATCAAGAGATTCAATAACAGGTATCGCTTGTTGCCCGCTCCGTAATAGCTCAACGAAAAGCTCTTTAGCTCCATGGGGCCATGGGTCAGGAAGCTCTCCTTGGCGCTCAGAAAGCCGTTCCAAGGAACTCCGAGCTATTGGTACACCTTGCTGTGCGGCCGCAAGCGCAGCATGCAGGATAAGCACAGGATCAGTTCCAGGGTCTCCCGTAATAACTATTTCATTATTCTTAATTTTCAAACCCGCTACTGGTAGCTCAGTATTTTCCTCAAGATCTGATTCCGTATCTATAAATCTCCATGCCTCATCGCTTAGATACGCAACAACTCTCGCAGATGCAGCAATTCTTGCGACTAATTCATCACCGTTAGAATATTGCAGTGCAGCGGCGACTGGATCTTGCTCTTCGAGCAACAGTACGTCTCCACGTTTACCTGTAAGCCGATGCAACTCAACGCGTGCTTCTAGCAAAACCCTGTGTGCATTTTTTAAACGCTCATCATCTTCATTTCCTGCGCTTCCCATATCTGCAAGGGCTAGCCACCTAATGGCCTGAATGTCTCGGAGTCCACCACGTCCGGCTTTCAAATCAGGTTCGAGCAAAAATGCAACTTCTCCAGCCGACCGGTGTCTTTCTTTTACCGCTTTCGACAAATTAGCCAGATGAACATTTGCCTGATTTTTCCATTGGTCACGTGACTTTTGGATCAACTCCCCAGTTATATCTGAATCACCAGCTATGTGACGAGCGTCCAACAGTGCTGTTGCAGTTTCAAGATCAGTCTCGGCTAATCGCAGACTTCTTTCAACTGTTCGAACAGCATGGCCAAGCTTAAGTCCTTCATCCCATATTGGGTACCAGATCTGGTTTGCCAAAGAATCAGCGTCATAGCCATCTTTGTAAGTGAGGATTAAGTCTAAATCACTACCTGGTGCTAATTCCTGTCGGCCATAGCCTCCCACGGCCACCAGCGCCATCCCAGTTTTTTCTCCGTCAGCATTATCGAATAGTTCTACAAGCCATTCATCATTAACACGCGACAACTCAGAAGGAATCACAGATGCTCGAAGATCTTCTCTCTCCAAAACGCTCTTGCGTCTTTCAGTCAAACTTTTTTGGTTACTCATATGTCTTCAAAATTTCTGGAAGTCGTCGAAAAAAAACTGACCTTGCTAATGCTTCATCGCAACCAGACACAGACGCTTCACCTAATAGGGCCTCGTCTACATGAGGTGCATAGCCAATTACGTATTGCCTTTCAGGCAGATACTCAAGTACACCCGGTGATGACAAATCAACTATTAAAACATTTGCTTCCACGTCAGTAAGCAAACTCAATTTATTTACAAATTCTACCGAGGAGCCAAAACGACTTCGATCCATGAGATTTGGGACATACGCAACTACGCCCTTCATTAAAGGCTCCCTTGTTTTCTCCGTTGAAGATGAGTATGAGCTTTAGCTGCTCCCCAGGCGATACCAAGTTCTTGAAGTTCTGCATTCAAATCTCCGAACGAAGCCGGGCTCAGGTCATACACATCTTTGGGAAAGTTTCGAATCGCGAATTCATCACGAATTACTTCAGGCACATTATTATTACGAAGGACTTCTGTCGGGAAACTCACTGCTTTACGTATCACGCTAAGAGGGCTAACAAATTGGTTATCGATATCAGTCAATAATAAGGCACGTAAATCAGGCATTACTTCGTCATAACATTTTTTAGCTGCCTGCTCAGCTTCAGCTAAAAGTTCCGGGCTTGTCTGACCTTCCCAAGCTACTGAAACTTTTTCTACACAATCTACGACCCACTCTGGCAAAGCTATTTCCAATGCTTGGACCAACTCATTCGTTACTTCCAAGTAGGTCGTCACAATAAACCTTGATTTAGATTCCCTGAACGAAAGCCTTCTAAATCTATGGTGACGTATTCATATCCCAGTCTTTTCATCGACTTAACAATTTTTTCTCGCTGTTCAATCACTATTGGTAAATCATTGACTTCAAATTCTAATCTGGCTATCGAGTCATAATCTCGAACCCGTAGCTGACGAAATCCCATCTGCTTCAACGCACTTTCGGCCCTATCTACTCGCCGTAGCAAAGACACTGTCACTCCTGTCCCATATGGGATCCTCGACGCTAGGCAGGCAGCAGCAGGCTTATCCCACGTGCGCAGACCTAGAACACGGCTATGTTCACGCACGTCTTGTTTTGTATATCCCGCTACGACAAGGGGGAACTGTGCATCTCGTTCTGCAGCCGCTTTCTGCCCTGGACGATAATCTCCTAAGTCATCAACATTTACGCCAAGCAGCACAACGCCCTGGGCGGCTTCAGCTATTGGTTCAGTCACATCCATTAGAGCAGATTTACAGTGATAACATCTATCACCATCGTTAATCCTGTATGCAGCACTTTCCATCTCATTTGTTTCAACAGTCAGCCATTGGAGACCCCACTCTGTTGCTAGCTCGCTGCAATCATTGAGTTCACTTTCAGCAAGACTCGGCGACACTGCGGTAACACACGTAACGTTGCGAGGCCCGAGTGTGTCCGTAGCTACCCAAGCTAAAAAAGCCGAATCTGTTCCACCGCTGAATGCCACTACTACGCGCTCGAGCCGAAGCAACTCAGCACGTAGGGCTTTCAGATCTGCTTTCATTACAACCGGTCAGACGCTATGGCGTAAAATAGTTTCGAGTCCTTCTTGACAAGAGGCAAGAGTCCAGTTGCGGTAGGCAAAATTTGTTCAGCATAGAACTCAGCAACTGTAATTTTGTCTCTGAAGAAGGCTAAATCTTCTATGCCTGCTTGGATTTTCTTTTGAGCTACTTGCGCACTTTTCGCCAGATAGTATCCGCCAAACACTATTCCGGTAAGACGTAAAAACGGTGCCGACCCAGCCGCCGCATCATTAGGGGAGCTGCTAATGCGTTCACCCAACCATTGAGCTCCGTCGACGAACTGGGCGATGCCTGTTCGCAGATTAAGACCAATTTGTTTGAGTGTTTGGTCCGCAATTAGTTCGTCAGCTAGCACTGTCATTTCTTTTACAAACTTTTCAACTACGGCACCGCCACTCATCGGCAATTTTCTAAACACGAGATCAGCTGCTTGGATGCCGTTTGTTCCTTCATATATCGGTGCGATACGTACATCTCGCCAATGTTGTGCAGCACCGGTCTCTTCGACATATCCCATTCCACCGTGGACTTGAATACCTAAAGAAGTCATCTCAACGCCTACATCGGTTCCCCATCCTTTGGAAACTGGAGTCAGGAGAGCAGCAAGAGATTCCCAAGACTTTTTTTCTTCGTCATCAACAACCGTCTTCGAAAAATCAATGGCTGCTGCGTTCGCATACATTAAGCAACGCATCGCTTCGCTATTAGATCGCATCGTTAAAAGCATTCGCCGCACATCAACATGGTCAACTATTGGCGATGATTCACCAGCAGCAACTTCGCTGTTCAATGCTTTTCCTTGATGCCTGTCCAGCGCATATTTTTTCGCTAGCTGATAGGACCTATCAGTCAAAGCTAAGCCTTCTAGCCCGACCGAAAGTCGGGCGTTGTTCATCATTGTAAACATCGCTCGCATGCCAGTATTTTCTTCACCAATTAGATACCCAACCGCACCGTCTTTATCTCCATAAGACATAACACATGTCGGACTGGCGTGAATCCCAATTTTGTGTTCACTAGACAAAACTCGGAGATCATTTCGTTCACCAAGACTGCCATCGTCATTAACTAAAAATTTAGGAACTATGAATAGGCTGATTCCTTTAGTGCCCGGGGGGGCGCCCGGCACACGGGCGAGCACAAGATGAATTATGTTTTCGGAAAGTTCATGCTCGCCATAAGTAATATAAATTTTAGTACCAGAAATTCGGTAGCTACCATCTTCATTCGGCACAGCTCGCGTCATAAGCGCGCCAACATCTGAACCCGCCTGAGGTTCCGTCAGATTCATGGTTCCAGTCCATTCACCTGTAACCATTTTAGGTAGATAGATTTCCTGTAAGGTCTCGTCTGCATGATGAGAGATAGCATCTATAGCGCCTTGAGTGAGTAACGGGCACAAACTAAAAGCCATATTTGAAGCAGTCAGCATTTCTTGAACAGCTAGTCCCACTACCCAAGGCAAACCACCGCCACCATATTCTTCTCCAAAAGCAATCCCATTCCATCCAGCGTCGACGAAGCGCTGGTAAGCCTCTTTGAAACCATCTGGATGAATAATTGAATCGCCGATTTGGTGCACTCCTTGTTCATCGCCAACGCGATTAAGTGGTGCTAATTGTTCTTCCATGAACCGAGCAGCTTCTTTTAAAATACCTTCAACTGTTTCGGCGTCAGCATGTTCAAAACCCGACATCGTAGACAGAAGAGGCAGGTTAGCTACATGTTCTAGAACAAATAACATATCTTTAAGGGGCGCACTATATTCCGACATTAATTCCTCCTACACCTAGGATATTGCCGAGAAGCGGTCCGAAGCCAGCCTCTAGCCCATCAATACACTTCAAATAGCTTAAACTCGCAAAATAAGTTGAAAATAGCTCTCTAAATCAGCCATTAAAAGCTTATGCGGGCCACTACTCAGTAGCCAAGTTGATCATAAGCACTTTGTCTCTACATGTACTTGGTAATTCTGTCACAAGACGCGGTCCGTATGAATAGAGGACAATAATCATGTGTTTCCATTATTTGAGCGCTGACTCACAGAGAATTTAGGTCTCACAAACCTACGCTGTTAAGTACTTCCTCTGTCTCACCGACGAGCCCCGTGTAAAAAGTTCCAAATTCTCCATATATCGCCGAAGCTTCGTCGAATCGCATCTTGTAAACAACTTCTTTTAGATCATCCAAATAGTTGCCGAAAAGAGTTACACCCCACTCGTAATCGTCAACTCCAGTTGACCCGCTGATGACTTGCAGTATCCGCCCTTTGAAAGTTCTACCGGATTTACCATGCTCGTACATGAGCTCTCTTCGGTTTTCGTAAGGAAGCGTGTACCAGTTGCCAACAGCCTCTCGACGCTTAGACATCGGATAAAAGCAAAAAGCTTTTTTTTCTTCTGGTGGTAACTCTGGATATAGCCTCGGAGTTTTCATCTCCTCTGGGAGATCAGGCGAGTACTCAGAAGTTTCAGTCATAGAAACGTAGCTATCAGAAATTAAAAGGCCAGCTTTCTGCAGTGCGGTTTGGAAACCCCGTAAATGCCAAAGGTCTGGACCTAGTGCCATAAAACAAATATCTGCTTTGTGACCAATTAGTGCCACAGAAACAATTTGATGCTCATCGTTGCGACCTAAATTCACAGCATCAAGAACAGCTTGCCGTTCTGCTTCACGAGTTACTTTACAAAATAAATGCAAAACCGACCATCCCACCGAAGTGGTCACATATTCAGGCTTACTCATACCTGGATCCTATTCGATTGTGTCACGAAGCTCACCTGAATAAACATTCATAGAGTGCTCTCGCGCAAATCCTACAAGGGTAATACCCGACGTTCGAGCAGCTTCTATAGCAAGTGCGCTAGGTGCTGATGCTGCGACCAAGATACCGAACCCAGCAGCCCACGCTTTTTGAACCATTTCAAAACTCGCTCGACTAGTAACAAATAGCCCACGCTCATTGCTATTTGTAATTCCGTCAAGAAATCTTCTTCCCACAACTTTATCTACGGCATTATGGCGTCCGATATCTTCTCGCACTAGTTCGATTTCACCGTTGACATCAAATACCGCTGCAGCGTGAAGTCCACCAGTTCGGCCGTACATTTCCTGCTTTTCGCTAACGCTCTTAACTAATTCGCAGATCATTGAACTTTGAAAAGTGACGTCCACATTTATCGGAGCTATGCGGGTGGCAATCTCAGTTAAAGCAGAAGTCCCACAGAGTCCACATGATGAACTCACAGTACCTATTCGGGGTTCTGGTATCGGAGCTAACCCACCTGTTTCTACTGTTACTACATTATATTCTGACTCAGCGGCAGGTCCTTGGCCACAATAACGAACGGTCAGAACCGAGGCTCCTCCGAGCAGCCCATCAGAGATACAAAATCCCACTGCTAACTCATAGTCATTTCCCGGCGTCCGCATCGTGGTCGCAACTAAATGGCCGTCTAATCTAATTTCTAAAGGCTCTTCAACAACAACCTCGTCAGGCAAACGTGAAGGAACGCCTTCGTCATAGCGTTCCACTAAAACCCGTTCAGTCCTGCCTCGACGCATAGCCCCAGCTTACGTTGCCTAAAGTATGCAAAGTTCTCCAGTTCACCTTCAGTACGATTTTTTTGAAATGGATTCTATTGAAGCTTGCTCTAGCTCAACGTTCTAATAAGCTGATTAAGTTTGTCGTTTAAGCACAGCTTTTAGATGATGTTGGAAGGGTTCCCCCACCGCAGCCATTGAAACGTCATAGCTTAAAGTGTCGCCCTCAATTTTGATTAATCTGCTTACTTGAGTCACTTCTTTAGCAGATGGCGTTAAGCGGACATCAATACTCTCAAAATAGATGACACATGCATTTTCGGTAAATTCAATCGAACCTGCGTGTATCTCAATAATTCCTGAAGGTTGAGCCAGAACAAGTTCTGCGAGATATTCCCCTTGAGGCCGGATGTATCCAGATTCACTATGGAGCGGGACGTTCGTTACCAAGTCACGAGTCTTCTGGCCATATGAGATAAACGGTTTACCCACATGAGCAAAGGTTGCCTCTTCAAGATACTCAAAAGATTTGATGCTCGGATAATGTCCTTCGCCTGTTCCTTTCCAAGTGCCGAGAAGACCGAGGAAAGGCTCGCATAGCTCATGAAGCAACGGAGAATTCATTGTGGCTTGATCCTTTCAGTAGGCTTAGCTTATGTCTAAAAATTTCTTTCGGTAAAAATATTGAGAGACGCCCTGAGGCGCCTCTCAATCTTACTCATTGAACTAGATCTAGCTAAAAGTCCATATCAGGCATTCCACCCATGCCACCATCTTCTGATGGCTGTTCGCAAATGACTACCTCAGTTGTTAAAAACAAAGCGGCTATCGAGCCAGCATTTTGTAACGCTGACAAAGTCACTTTCGCTGCATCAATTACGCCTGCAGCTATCAAATCTTCGTACTCACCAGTCGCTGCATTGAGTCCGTTAGGTCCATCTAGCTCGAGGACCTTGGCGACTACAACTCCGCCTTCCATCCCTGCGTTTTCGGCTATTTGTTTGAGGGGTCCTTCCAAAGATTTCGCTATTAGCTGAACGCCAGTAGCTATATCCCCTTCTCGCGTCTCGGCTAAGGCCTCTACAGCGGCTTTTGCTCTTAGCAGTGTAACTCCGCCTCCTGCTACTACCCCTGACTCAATTGCCGCTTTAGTAGTACTCACCGCATCTTCGATCCGATGTTTTTTTTCTTTCAATTCAACTTCAGTGGCAGCACCTACTTTAAGTACTGCGACGCCACCTGCAAGTTTCGCTAGTCGTTCCTGGAGCTTTTCTCGATCGTAATCTGAGTCAGTATTATCTATTTCTCTCTTGATTTGCTCAATGCGGCTTGCTACCTCAGTTTCATCTCCGGCGCCTTCGATAATCGTCGTCTCGTCTTTAGTAACGACTACTCGACGAGCTGTCCCGAGAAGGTCCAGAGTTGCGTTCTCAAGTTTCAAACCAACATCTTCGCTTATTACTTGTCCACCTGTCAGGATCGCCATATCTTCGAGCATCGCTTTACGTCGATCTCCAAAGCCAGGTGCTTTTACAGCTATAGATTTGAAAGTGCCGCGAATTTTATTTACGACAATTGTCGCTAACGCTTCCCCTTCTACATCCTCAGCAATAATTATGAGGCCTTTCCCAGATGCCATTACTTTTTCTAGCAGAGGAACGATATCTCGGACAGCGGTAATTTTTCCTTGAAGAAATAATATGTATGGGTCTTCCATAACAGCTTCTTGCCGCTCAGGATCAGTTACAAAGTACGGTGAGATATAGCCCTTATCGAAACGCATACCTTCAACCAAGTCCATTTCTAGACCAAAGGTTTGTGACTCTTCGACAGTTATAACTCCGTCTTTGCCAACTTTTTCTATCGCTTCGCTGATGTGATTTCCAATTTCTGTATCCGCCGCCGAAATCGATGCCACCTGGGCAATTTGGTCTTTGGATTCAGTAACGCTTACTGCCATACCTTTAATAGCAGTAACAGCTGCAGCTATACCTTCTTCGATACCTTTTTTGAGCGACATTGGATTCGCGCCTGCGGCCACATTTCGCATACCTTCTCGGACCATTGTCCACGCAAGTACTGTTGCAGTTGTTGTTCCATCGCCAGCAACATCATCAGTTTTTTTTGCAACTTCTTTAACAAGTTCCGCACCGATTCGTTCGATCGGATCTTCGAGTTCTATTTCTTTTGCGATCGATACACCATCATTTGTGATTGTAGGTGCGCCCCATTGTTTGTCCAGCACAACATTACGGCCTTTGGGGCCTAGCGTCACTCTTACTGCGTCAGCAAGCTTATTCATGCCTGCTTCAAGGGAACGACGGGCTTCCTCGTCGAATGAGATCATTTTTGCCATTTTAAACAAGCTCCTATACTGGGTTTCACGACTACTTGAATTTATTGTTCCCTTAGGAACGGACTTTTTTAAACGCCAAGAGTTAGCACTCTACGTAAGAGAGTGCTAACAACCAACCAGCAGCTCGCGTCTAATAGATATGCACGATCTGTCTTGCATGCAAACATGACTCTGTTCAGTAGCACGACTTCTTATATTTCTTATTTTCGCAGCAGCTGAAAGGTTAGTTTTTAGGTTTTTTTTGATTTCTTGCATTCAATAGTCATGTCTTCTAATAGTGCTATTCTCTTTAGTTGAATAATCAACTCACCCAGATAGGAACTTATTCGTAGCTTCGCTAACACACCGAAAAGTTTCTTCAGTTGCTTTTTCGTAGCCATATAATTCAACCAAAGAAACAATATTGAGCGAATCAGGGACAGATATTTCTTCGTCTACTTCACCAACAATTGCGAGCACGGGCACTTTCAGTTCTTGTGCTATGCGGTAGACGCCGCCAACGACTTTCCCCTCGAAAGACGCCTGGTCTAGTCGTCCTTCCCCGGTTATCACTAAATCTGCACCTTCGATCATTTCCGCAAGCTCAACTTCATCTGCGATTAGACCAAAACCATCTACCAGTTGAGCTCCGAAAGCAGCCAACCCGCCTGCTAGCCCACCAGCGGCGCCGGACCGAACCATGTCCCTAACATCGATCCCATATTGCTCTAGGTATAGGTCTGCTAACATTTCCAGGCGTCTCGTAAGTAGATCGACTTGCAGAGCACTAGCTCCTTTTTGGGGACCAAAGACGCGCGGCGCATCAAGAAATTTAGTTGTCACGTCACACGCCACCTCAATTTCGATGCCTCTGAATTTAGCTATTGACTGCATTGCTCTCAACGCTTCATAGCCCCCATCAGTAGACGCTGATCCACCTACTCCAACAATGATTCGTCTTGCTCCCGCTTCTCGCGCTGCGCTTATAAGTTCCCCAGTGCCTCGAGTGTTCGCCACCAATGGATCATTCCCGCTTTTTCCACCGACTAGAAGTAATCCACTTGCGCGCGACATTTCGATAACAGCAGTCTTAGCGGCGTAACGCCAAGCCGCTGCAATAGGCCGGCCTAGCGGGTCGGCTACTTCTGAAATTCTATTCGCACCACCTAATGCTTCTAGGGTGCCTTCACCACCATCAGCCAATGGGCACTTGATGACTTCTGCTGTTTGCATAGCATGAGATGAACCGACGGCATCAGTTACTTCGCTGGCTGTTGCAGTGCCTTTAAATTTATCGGGGCAAATGACGACACGCATTATGCTTTTTAGCTACTCCGCTTTATCTATACCCAACGAGATCATGACGTCCGGCTCCGCATACGTTGCAAATGCAGCAGTGTCCGCAGGCATTCGAAAGACATCATTTTTAGGGTCAAGACCTAGTTCGACAGCGATTTTTTGCGCCTCTAACATATTTCCCGCTATATACGAGATCCTCGTGCGGTCAAGAGCTGCTCCTAAAAGATTGGTAGGAGTTTTTGTTATGTATCCGAGGGTTTTAAATTGATCGTTCATTTTGCCAGCTGCGCCCCGCACTGACGTTGAGTTAGCCACCTGAATAGAAACTTCGTTATTTGCCCTGGCTGTAAAGCCATTCATATCATCACTATTGGCAGCTGCGATAGTTGTAGCAGTTGTATCTTCTGAATCATCTTCTGATGAGCTATCGCTTGGAGTTGTGGTCGCCGTTGGTTCACTCACTTCCCCCAAAGCCATGGTGGTAGGTGGGCTAGCGTCTGCTGGCTCTACTTCCAAAACCGGTGTGTTGTCTCCTCGCAGCAAAAATATGCCGATAGCTACAGCGACGATTACGAGTAGAACCCCGCGAATAGCTGTTGCGTTATTTGGTCGGCTATTTAGATCATTCATTATTTGACCTCCTGGGCTGCAGTGCGTCTAGCAACGTGTTCTTGGCGACGGCGATCTTTCATTCGGCGTAACCGCCGCACGAGCAACGGTTCGGCTTCTAGAGCAGCCTCAGTAGCTATAAGCAGTTCGAGAAGCTCAACATACTCCGTCTCGGTTAACTGGAAACGCTCACGCACCGCCTGCTCTCGGGGAATAGACAACGACCACCAAGATTGTTCAAAATCGAGAATGTCTTTTTCACGCTCAGTTAATACGCTCGAATTTCCATTTTTCACGTGGTTTCCTTTCGATTAACTGGACCTTGAGCCCAAGGTGGGAGTCGAACCCACAACCTCCGCTTTACAAGAGCGGCGCTCTAGCCATTGAGCTACTCGGGCGTTACATCTTCTATCGTAAACCCCCGGAGACCAGTTTTGACGTTGCTAAGCATCAAGATCTCTGCGACGCCTAACTTCATACATAGCAATCGCCGCTGCTGCGGCCACATTAAGCGACTGGACACGACCTTTTTGAGGAATCGAAACAATCTGATCGCATCGCTCACGCACCAGATGAGAAAGCCCCTGACCTTCAGCACCTAGCACTAACGCCAGTGGTTTCGTCGCAAGTTCGAGGTTTTGAACCGAATCAGTTCCATCTCCATCTAAGCCGACTGTCCAAATCCCTGACTCTTTCATCTGGGCCAACGCTGCAGGTAATCCGCCGACAAGAGCAATCCGGAGGTATTCCACTGCACCCGCTGCAGCCTTAACCGCTGATGGGGTTAACCGAACTGCTCGATGTCTCGGTAGCACTACTCCAGATGCTCCAGCCACTTCTGCTGTTCGTAAAACGGCACCAAGATTTCCTGGGTCAGTTACTCCATCCAAAACAATTAAAAAAGGAACTTCAGATCCTCGAGGTTTCAAGAGTTCTTCAATTCCCAAGGGCTTAATCGGTTCCGCGAAAGCTATTACCCCTTGATGGGCCTCAGATAATGCCCTCTCATCTAACCTGCGCCGAGAAACTTGTTTAACTGGAATTCTACGGTCTGTCGCCAAGTCATTAATTTCTGCAATAATCGCAGAATCATTGACTTCTTCACCGACAAGTACCTCTTGAACTCGTCTCTTGCCAGCCCTAAGCAACTCTCTAACTGCTTGTCTTCCTTCTACATGATCTGCTCCTAGATCATCTGATCGACGTTTAGAGGTTCCTTGACCACGATCAGAACGATTGGTAGAGGACCCGACCCGGTTACCTCGGCCTTTTCCTGATGGAGGAGCACCATTTGAGCGACGCGAACCTGAAGTCTGTTTTTGCGCCCCACGACCCTGTGCAGGGGTACGGCCTGAGTGACTAGGTCGCCCACTCATTTGGCACCCAAGAGAGCTACCGCAAGAGCGACAGCGCCTTCGCCCCTGCCGAGGGCACCAATGCCCTCAGTTCGTTTACCGCAGACTGTCACAAGACCTCCAGCGGCCGTAGAAAGAACACTTTCCATACTACTTTTAACCTGACTAATATTTGGCTTGTCAATAATAACAGTGCAATCAGCGTTGATTAGAATAAATCCCTTATCTCCAACCATTTTTGCTGTTCTCTTTAAAAGTTCCACACTGTCAGCTCCAGCATAAAGTGGATTATTATCTGAAAAATTTTCTCCAATATCACCTAAACCTGCTGCGCTTAGCATCGCGTCAATAACTGCATGGGTCACTACATCAGCATCACTGTGACCTTCCAAGCCTCTTTCATCTTCAAAACTGACACCACCGAGAACAAGCGTGCGGTCATCGTTGGCGTAGCGATGCGCATCATAGCCCTGCCCAATCCGCATCATGATTCAAGGCCCATCATCTGAGCGACATAGATCAAATCCTCTTGGGTCGTGATTTTATGAGCACGTTTGTCTCCTTCGATGATCTTCACAATTCCTCCGATATTTTCTACTAATCCTGCATCATCACTAAACGCTAAATTTTGCTCATCATAAGCAAGATAGGCAGCTTCAAAAATTCTTCTTCCAAAGGCTTGAGGAGTTTGAACGGTAACAAGATTGACTCGATCAACAGTAGATTCGACTATCACACCATTTCCTTGATTCCTAACTCGCTTAACCGTATCGGCAATTGCAAGCCCAGGAACCGATCCGTCTGCACCACCAACAACTTCATTGATAACAGACTCAAATAGCTCGTGAGGCGCTCCTGGTCTGGCTGCATCGTGAATGACTACTATGTCAGTATTTACAGGCAGAGCCGCTAAGCCTTTGCGGACCGATTCTGTTCTAGTGGCGCCCCCCTGAACTACCAGATCCACACCAAACTTAGCTCCGTCAGCGATATCACGAACAACAAGTACTACTCCGTCGCATGATTTACGTGCCGTAGCGATAGATCTACTCAATACCGACTTTCCACCTAAATCTGCGTATTGCTTAGCGCTGCCGAACCTTGTCCCTGATCCAGCAGCAACGACTATTGCCCAAGTGTTTTCCACACTTAACACTGTTGCACTCTTCAGCGCGTTGTCCAGCACTACTATCCTCTTTATTGTGACCCATGTCGAAACATTGAAAAGTACTGAGATGTTTAGCACTCTCAATCGTGATCAGTTGGAGCAACTCGGTGAGTTGTCTACAAACCTTCAGCTTGAGAGAAATGACCAAATTTTCACTGAAGATGATGCTGCTACGGCTTTGTTTATTTTGCTTCAGGGAAGAATAGCTATCACACGTAACTCCGTTGACGAGCGAGAATCAGTCTTAGCTCTTATGGAGCCGGGCGATCTCTTTGGCGAAATGCCTTTTTTTGACAACGGCGATAGGTCAGCCGCGGCGCGTGCATTAGAACCGAGCACTGTTTTGGCAGTGCCCTATACGGCATTACATATACTTTATTCTCAGCATCCTGAATTGCTCTGGCGAGTCGTTGCACTTTTATCACTCAGACTTCGAATTACTGATAGCGCGCTCGCCGACGCAATGTTTTTAGACGTTCCTGGACGGACCGCTAAAAGACTTCTAGAACTTTCGGGAGGCATCGACAGGTTCACATTACCGATTACTCAAGAAGAACTCTCTGGGATGGTCGGAGCGTCAAGGGAACGCGTCAACAAAGCACTTGCTTCTTTTATTAGATTGGGCTGGATCAAACGTTCAGGAAATCGGTACACCATTATTCAGCGAGACTCACTGAATCTGCGTTCCCGCTAACGATTCAAAGAATCAATACTGATCAATAGCTCACTACCAATTTAAACGACCTTCAATCAGTCGGCTGCAGCCTCTTCAAGCTCTACAGCTTCTGGATCAAATCCCTCAATAGCACTGAAGACAATCTCATCTGTTTCTGTGTCAACATCAACGACAATAATCTCTCCGGCATTGAATTCTTTGTACAGAATACGCTCAGATAAGGCGTCTTCGACATTTCGTTGGATGGCTCGCCTAAGGGGACGGGCTCCAAGAGTTGCGTCGTATCCTTTGCGGGCCAACCAGTTCTTCGCCGCGTCAGTTAGTTCAAGACCGAGCCCCTGAGCTTTCAATTGCTCAGCTGTTCTGGCGATCATCAAATCTACGATTACTGTTACCTCTTCGATGCTCAACTCATGGAAAACAATTGTGTCATCAATTCGGTTCAAAAATTCAGGCCGGAAGTGGGCTTTTAAAGCGTCGTTTACTTTTTCTTTCATCCGCTCGTAACTTACGGCTTCATCATTCTTAGTAAATCCAACATTCGCTTTTCGTAAATCAGCAGTTCCCAAATTTGAAGTCATAATGAGAACAGTGTTTCGGAAATCGACTGACCTGCCTTGGGCATCTGTCAGGCGACCTTCTTCAAGAATTTGAAGCAAAGTATTGAAAACGTCAGGGTGAGCTTTTTCAACCTCGTCAAACAGCACCACAGAAAAAGGCTTACGGCGAACCGCTTCTGTTAGCTGTCCTCCTTCTTCATAGCCCACATATCCAGGAGGAGAACCAACTAGTCGGCTCACTGTATGTTTTTCCATGTATTCAGACATGTCAAGACTTATGAGCGCTGCCTCATCACCAAACAGAAACTCGCTAAGTGTTTTCGCAAGCTCAGTTTTTCCGACGCCTGATGGGCCGAGGAAAATAAATGAGCCTCCAGGTCTCTTAGGATCTTTTAAGCCAGCTCGGGTTCGTCGAGTTGCTTGGCTTACTGCTCGAACGGCGTCTCCCTGACCAATTACTCTCTTATGGAGTTCATCTTCCATTTTTAAGAGCTTTTGAGTTTCTTCTTCGGTCAACTTATAAACAGGTATCCCTGTCCATATAGAAAGGACCTCAGCTACCGCTTCTTCGTCTACCTCATCGAATAAATCAATACCATCTTCTTTGATTTGTTCCATCACTTCTGAACGGCGGTCAAGAAGAGATTTTTCCTCGTCGCGAAGAGAACCAGCAAGTTCAAAATCTTGGTTTTCTACCGATTGTTTTTTCTTCTCAACAACTTCAGCAATCTTATTTTCTATTTCTTTGTAGTCGGGAGGCGTAGCCATACGCTTAATTCTGAGCCTTGAGCCTGCTTCATCTATCAAATCGATTGCCTTATCTGGCAACTGCCGATCAGCAATATACCGATCAGCAAGGTTCGCAGCAGCAACAAGTGCTTGATCGGTAATAGTGACTCGGTGGTGAGCCTCGTACCTCTCCCGTAAACCTTTCAGTATTTCGATCGTGTGAGCCAAAGTAGGTTCTTCAACACGTATCGGCTGGAAGCGTCTTTCTAGAGCAGCGTCTTTTTCGAGGTATTTCCGATATTCCTCAATTGTGGTCGCTCCAATTGTTTGCAGTTCCCCGCGCGCTAGCATCGGCTTTAGAATCGACGCTGCATCGATTGCTCCTTCTGCAGCCCCAGCACCAACTAGCGTGTGTAACTCATCAATAAAAAGTATTATGTCGCCTCTATTCTTTATTTCTTTGAGGACTTTCTTCAGACGCTCTTCAAAATCTCCCCTGTATCGAGAGCCGGCTACTAATGCACCGAGGTCGAGCGTGTAAAGTTGTTTGTCTCGCAGCGTCTCTGGTACCTCACCCGAAACAATTTTTTGCGCTAATCCCTCAACTATCGCTGTCTTGCCAACTCCCGGTTCACCAATCAGAACTGGATTATTTTTAGTTCTTCGAGAAAGAACTTGCATTACCCGTTCTGTTTCGCGCATACGTCCTATAACTGGATCTAACTTTTTCTCTCTCGCGTTCTGAGTAAGATTTATTCCGAACTGGTCAAGAACTGCTGAGCCGCCCTGAGGACCTTCTCCTCTTTCCGATGAACCGCCAACAGTTTCTTTTCCACCGCTTGATTCTGACCCTTCGCCTGAGCCTGAGTAGCCAGAAAGCAATTGAATAACTTGCTGTCTAACTCGAGAGAGATCTGCTCCGAGCTTCACTAATACCTGAGCAGCTACACCTTCTCCTTCTCGTATTAGCCCTAAAAGAATATGTTCGGTGCCAATGTAATTGTGGCCGAGCTGAAGAGCTTCCCGAAGTGATAGCTCTAAAACTTTTTTGGCGCGTGGAGTAAATGGGATATGTCCGCTAGGCGAAGAGCCGCCTTGTCCAATGATTTCTTCAACCTGATTCCGGACAGCTTCAAGCGAAATACCTAGAGATTCGAGAGCCTTTGCAGCTACGCCCTCCCCCTCGTGTATTAAGCCCAAAAGAATATGTTCGGTGCCAATGTAATTATGATTGAGAAGGCGAGCCTCCTCCTGAGCTAATACGACAACTCGTCGAGCTCTATCGGTGAAGCGTTCAAACACAGATCCTCCAGCGAAATTGATGGCGCCCCCGGGAATGGGACACGAAGTTGAGTCTAACCACGGCAACCGCTTGGTCTCACAATAGATGACTATCTATATGAGGATTATTCACGAAAGGTTGGCTCTCGTTTCGCCCAGAACTCCGAAGTCGTTTAGATTGTGAGAGTGACTTCTCTGAGTCCCCTCCAACACAGACCAAATTCAGCAGGCGATCTTCAACGAGTTGAGGCGTCCTTACGCGACGCCGCCACTACACAGGATGATTTCCTTACTGAAGTTGCGTCCCATCTCATTCCGGCTGGCGGAAAACGTCTTCGGCCGGCAATGGTAATTGCAGCATCGCTGTCTCATAACAACGATGGGGCAGGTGAAAATGTTGTCACCGAAGAAATGATTCGAGGTGGCGTAGCCGTTGAACTCGTGCATCTTGGTTCTCTTTATCATGACGACGTGATGGACGAAGCAGAAACCCGACGCGGGATTGAAGCAGTCAATAGCCGTTGGGGAAATCTTGTTGCAATTCTGGCTGGTGACTTTCTTCTCGCAAAAGCATCAGAATTAGCGGCATCTTTGGGAACCGAAGTGGCTGAGCTTTTAGCTGCCACTATTGGTCATCTATGTGAAGGTCAGGTTAGGGAACTTCAACTGATCTATGATGTAGAGCGCAGTGAAAGCGGATATTTAGAAGCTATTGGTGGCAAAACTGCTGCCTTGTTTGCCACTTCGTGTCGGATCGGCGCGCTAGTCGCAGGATGTGAGCGCACCGCCGTAGAACAGCTGACTCAATACGGGTATGCCTACGGGATGGCATTTCAGATAGTTGATGACATCCTAGATTTGGTTGCGACCGATGAAGAATTAGGTAAACCATCAGGCAATGATTTACGCGAAGGGGTTTATACCTTGCCTGTTATCAGAATGATTAAGGCAAATGATCCTGTCAGGGAACTGCTAGGAGCACCGCTGAGCACAGAAGAACGAGATTTCGCCCGTTCGTTAGTCGTAAACGGAAAAGAAATCGCAACCTCAATCGAAACAGCTAGAGGATATGCTCAGGAAGCTATTGAAGCTATCGCAGGGTTTCCGACCACAATTGGCACTCTTGGCCTACGTTCAGCTGCAGCTAATCTCCTTTCCGCGTTGGATCGCTAGTTAGCGAAAATCCAGTGACTTCGATCTGGCCACTAGAACGTCAGTACCAAAAGCCACACTTGTTTCTGCCTAACTCCGTTAAATGGACTTGGGGAACGAAAACTTTTGTTATGGGAATTATCAACGCAACTGAAGATTCATTCTCCGGCGACGGCCTAAAAAACCGTCTGGATGATGCAGTCGCTTTGGCTAAGTCTTTTGAACTCGCCGGCGTTGATGTAATCGACGTCGGAGGAGCTTCTTCGCGTCCCGGAGCTTCGGTAATACCGATCCAGGTAGAAATAGAAAACGTCGTAACAATCATCGAGGCAATCAGGAATCAGACCTCTGTGCCCATTTCGGTGGACACGACCTGGGCAAGCGTCGCTGAACAGGCTATTTATGCGGGCGCAAACATCATAAATGACATATCGGGTTTCCAACTTGATCCAGAAATGGCGAGCTTGGTTGCAGAAAAGATGGTCCCAGCAGTCATCATGCATAACCAACGGGACCGAAAACATTTCGATGTAGTAGCTGATGTAGTTAAAGGTCTGGAAAAGACCCTACAAATTTGTGATGATGCCCATGTTGACAAAGGGAATCTAATTTTCGACCCGGGATTTGGTTTCGGTTGGTCAGTTCGCCAGAATTTAGAGTTACTTCAGCGGTTGCCTGAGTTCTGGGCCTTGAACCTTCCCTTACTTATTGGGACCTCAAGAAAGTCCTCTATTGGAACAATTCTGGGCAATAAAGTAAGCGAAAGACGTTTCGGAACTGCAGCTACAGTCGCTCAAGCAATCTGTGCAGGTGTAGACGTTGTTCGCGTTCACGATGCATTTGAGATGCGCGATGTAGTCGCTGTAACCGATGCAATAGTCAGAAGGCCGATTACCTCAGAGTACTGAATCTGCACTTATTGAATCGGCACATATTTTCCTTCTGCACTCAAATATGAATTCGTAGAGTGGTCATAAAAATTTTCACCACCAGATTCTTTAAGCGCCAAAAGCATCCTGGGAAGCGACGTATTCTCACTTTCGAGTCTTGCAATCACTCGCTCTGGGCCAAGGTAGTCAAGCATCTCGAAAGGACCATAGATCCAGTTAAACCCCCACTTAATGGCGTTATCTACATTCACAATATCATCAGCGATTTCAGGAACTAGATCAGCTGCGTACAGCAAGGTCCCACCAAAAATTTCCCAAGCTAACTGCCCGAGCAAGCTATCTTGGAACAAAATCTTTCCTAAGTCAGCAGACAACCCGACCTCCTCTGACGTATCTGCAGGTCTCCACTCCTCGCTGAGAAGATCAAACACTTCTTTTTCACGGGTACCGTCGTCGAGTTTTATTTGGCGAGCGAAACCGCCGCCCGATTTGCGGCCGAGCTGTTCTCGGTCATGCATCGACTGCTCAACGGAAGGCAAGCTTGTAAATATGTGGCCTTTATCTTCTTTCGGCAAATTAGTAGCTAGGTTCCGTCCTACTAATTGCATCACGTCTAAACCAATCAAGTCGACTAGTCCGTATAGCCCTGTTGGAGGTAGCCCCACTGGAGCCGAAAGGACTGCATCAATTGTTTCCTGGCGTATTCCATTATTTAAATATTTTTTCGCAAGGTGGAGCCCGGACAATATAAAAAAACACCCAATTCGGTTCCCAATAAAATTCACAGTATCTTTTGCGTGCACTACACCTTTTTGAAGAGTCTCAGATCCGAAGTGTGAAAAGGCCTCAATCACATCAGGGGCCGTCTCTTCGCCTGGTACTAGTTCGAATAGCTTCATGACTTTTACTGGATTGAAGAAGTGGGTTATTGCGAAGTCTTTACAGAAGCTCTCGGGCATACCGTCAGAAAGCTGACGTAGTGGTATCCCTGAAGTGTTAGATGATATTACGGAGTTTTCACGACGGTGGTTTTCAAGTTTTAGAAAAAGCGATCTCTTAATTTGCACATCTTCAACAATGGCCTCGCATACCCAGTCATAGTCATAAATTTTGGGTAAGTCATTTTCAATAGTTCCAGTCGAGACCAGATGAAGATCCGCCTGGTTGATCTGATTCAATGCACGATTAACTGCTTCTTCAGTTATGTCGAGCAACAGAACCCGACAGCCAGCCGCAGCACTTGCAGCAGCTATTCCGGCGCCCATGGTTCCAGTTCCTATTACGGCGACTGATTTAATTGATCTTGACACAGAAAGACTCCCCGTCTTCTTTGTACATCGTTCATATCGACGCGCCTCCTTTTAGCTAAGTTGGAATCCTCTCACTTCGTGAGGTTTCTTGGCCCAACTAAGAAGCAACAGAACTAAAAGCTCTACCGGCCTGCCACCTGACGTCCAATAATTTCTTTCATTATTTCGGTGGTTCCACCATATATTGTTTGAACTCTTGCATCGGCGTAGGCACGCGCTATGGGGTACTCGTTCATAAATCCATACCCACCAAATAGTTGCAAACATCTAGTAATTACTTTGAGCTGCATCTCAGTGCACCACCATTTAGCTTCTGCGGCGTCTTCTGCAGTTAATTCTCCAATATTGAGCGCCTCTATTTGTCGGTCGACAAAGACCCAGGCGATATCTAATTCTGTCTTCATTTCTGCGAGCTCGAACCGAGTATTTTGAAAAGAGCTAACTGGCTGATCAAAAACCTTACGTTCAGTAACGTATTCGACTGCTCCGTCAAAGGCTGCTTGAGCGTGAGCCACTCCTGTTATCGCAATCGAAAGTCTTTCCTGTGGCAGGTTCTTAACCAGGTTCAGAAATCCTGCGCCTTCGCCGCCAAGTACATTTTCTTTTGGTACAAAAACGTTGTCAAAGAACAATTCAGCTGTGTCTTGTGCCTTCATGCCTAACTTGTCTAAGTTTCTGCCTCGTTCGAAACCTTCCATGCCCCTTTCCAAGACCATTAGCGTCATTCCCTTATGTTTTTCATTTGGGTCAGTTTTCACTGCTGTTATGACAAGATCACTGTTGATGCCACTAGTGATAAAGGTCTTTGCGCCGTTAACTAAATAGCCATCGCCTTCTCGTTTAGCTGATGTAGTTATTGACGCAAGATCAGAGCCGGTGCTTGGCTCGGTCATAGCTATCGCACTCATTAGGTCGCCACTCGCTAGCCCAGGCATCCAACGATCTGCTTGCTCTTCGTTGCAGTAATTAAGGAAATACGGCAAACAAATGTCATTGTGAAGCGTGATACACATTCCAGATCCGATTACTCCGGCTCGCTGGATTTCTTCATTGATAACGGCGTTGTATCTGAAATCTTCCATTCCTCCACCGCCATGTACTTCTGGAATCGCCATTCCCAAAAGGCCTAGCGAGCCGGCCTTTCTAAACATTGCCTTGTCAACTTGTCCGTCTTTTTCCCATTGTTCGTGATTTGGAACTATTTCCTTCTCCATGAAAGCTCGGACAGATGAACGAAACATTTCGTGTTCTTCATTAAAAATGGTACGACGCATAGCCTGACCGTACCGTTTTTCCAGCGTCTCGACTAGTCGAATCGAGGTCAATCCATCAAGATCTGGCTAACGTTCGTTTGTATGAACAACTGGGATGCCCTAGCTACGGCTGCAGGTGCAAGTAGACGGCTCAATCGTTGTCTAGCTGGGACTCGTCTCGGAGACGAAGAAATTAATGAAATCGCTGCTGTTCTCGACAAATTAGCGGATCGATTTGTAGCCGGTAGTCAAAGAGACAAGCTTGATGACATGATGACGCGTCCCCATCTGGCAGCGATTTATAATGGAAAGCACACTCCATTAGATCTAAGCCCAGGAGATGAAATTGAGTTCGATCCGTTCTCTATTGCTGGGGGGGTCTTCCATCCTTCTTCTATTGGCTTAAAGTTTTTCAAAGAAAATGATGACAGCGTTATGGCTTTCACTTCGGTGGACCCTATGTTCGCCGGGCCGCCAGAGCGGGTGCATGGAGGTATCCAAGCGCTCATCGTTGATGAAGTGATGGGGGCATTGAATCGGATGCGAGGGAGGCAAGCTTTTACGGCCTATCTCAATGTGAACTATCGGGCCCCAGCTCCACTTAATGTTGATCTGAGGTTTCGAGCATGGGTCGATAAAATTGAGGGGAGAAAAATATTTTTAAAAGCTACGGGCCAAGAATCAAATAAAACTTTTATGGATGCCGATGGTTTGTTCATTGCTCGCGAAGATCAAACTCCAGATACGAACTAGATAAACACAGTTTCTATTTTTCTGGTCGCAGAGTAGGAAATAAGACTACGTCTCTAATGGTTCCGACACCTGTCAATAGCATTGCTAAGCGATCCATACCAATGCCTAGTCCACCTGTTGGTGGCATGCCGTACTCTAATGCCCTGAGATAATCCTCATCTACGGTCATAGCCTCGTCATCACCATCAGCTTTTTGTGCGGCTTGTGCTTCGAAACGCCTACGTTGCTCTTCGGGGTCCGTTAATTCGCTAAAGGCATTGCATAATTCGCGTCCAGCAAGAATTGCTTCAAAGCGTTCAGTTACTCCCGGTTTGTCCCTGTGGTCACGCGCTAATGGCGAAACCTCAGATGGATGTTCGGTTACATAAATCGGACCCCACAGATTTGCTTCAGTGGTTTTTTCGTATATCTCTAGTACTAATTTTCCAACTCCATAACTTTCCCTATATGGAACTCCATATTTATCGGCGACTTTACGAATTTCGTCAATTGGCATTTCCACTGAGAGGGTTTCTCCAGTGGCTTCTTCAATAAGGTCGATCATGGAGGCTCGCCTCCAAGGGCGCGCTACATCTAGTGGCTGATCACCGAAGTGCAGAACAGTTGAACCGGTTAGCTCAATTGCTAAGTACTCAACTAATTCTTCTACGAGATCCATGATGTCTTCGTAGTCGGCATAGGCCTGATAAAGCTCAAGCATAGAAAATTCGGGGTTGTGCCTAGTCGATACACCCTCGTTGCGAAAGACCCTTCCTAGTTCGAAAACCTTGTCAAACCCAGCGACTGTTAAGCGCTTTAAATAAAGTTCGGGAGCCACTCGCATATAGAGCTCGAGGTCTAACGCATTGTGATGAGTGGTGAAAGGTCGAGCATTAGCGCCACCTGGTATCGGATGAAAAATAGGAGTTTCTACTTCTATAAATCCACGTTCTTCGAGAAAACGTCTAGTCAACGACATCATCTTGCTTCTTATCATGAAGGCTTTGCGAGCTTCAGGGGTTACCCACAAATCAACATATCTCTGTCGGTACCTGGTGTCGGTATCAGTTATCCCATGCCACTTATCTGGGAACGGGCGGCGCGCTTCTGCGAGTCGCACCCATTTATCAACTCGAATACTTAACTCACCTCTTCGTGTGGTCATTATCACACCGGTAATCCCGATCCAGTCACCCAAATTCAGGCTGCAAAAACTATCGAATTCTGGGGTGCTTTTAGATGGTGCGAAGAGTTGAATTCGAGATGAAGCATCGTCTAAGGTCCCAAACGCCAATTTCCCCTGAACCCGGCGCAACATAAGCCTGCCAGCGACTGTGACAACACGGTCAGTTTCGGTTCCTGGCTCTAAGTCCTGAAATTCCTCAACTAGGTCATTTACCTTAGCGTCAGGGTCAAATCGATATGGAATCGGTGTCATAGTTCCTCAGAGAACGTTTTTGTTGTGGACTAGTCTCAAGCCATGCAACGTTAACCATGGCTCATGATGGTCTACTGTTCGCGCATGCGGCGCAATTAGTTCCGCATACCCTCCAGTAGCAATGACTGTAACGTCACCGATTTCCTCTTCAATACGGTCGATCATCCCGTCTACAAGACAGGCACTGCCAAAAATCACTCCTGATTGAATCGATTCATGGGTATTTCTGCCAATAACACCTTTAGGTTCCGTTAAGTCAACTTCTCGTAGCAACGCTGCCCGACCGAATAGTGCTTCTAGACTTATCTCTAATCCAGGTAGGATCGCTCCACCTAAATACGCTCCTGTGGAATCGATAACGTCAAAAGTGGTAGCTGTTCCAAAGTCTACGACAACGCTGCTCGCTCCATATAGTTCGAGCGCCGCTACTGCGTTGGCAATTCGGTCTGCACCAACAGATCGCGGATCCTCATATCGAATCGGCATTCCTGATTTCACACCAGGTCCAAGAACTACGGGGGAGACATCTAGGTAACGTTCAGCAAAACGACGAAGAGATGCAGTAACCGACGGGACCCCTGATGAAATAGCCAAGCCTGTCACATCGTTTTCGAGCTCAATTCCTATCTCTGCGGTGAACCCAGCTATTGCTAGCCCTATTTCATCTTCGGTGCGATCAGGACTGGTCGCCATTCGCCAATGCCCTAGCAAACCACTCGAGGCTGTTTGCGGTTCTTCGACAGGAGCCGGGTCGTACAGGCCAACCATCATCTGAGTGTTGCCTGCGTCGATCACCAAAAGCATAGCAAGTCCTTTTCTAAGGTCAGCATGCCGCTAAGCGTGCGCTGCCTCACTTAAGATCGTGCCTTTGCCTCGTCGATAATGCAACTTGGTATTTCAAAAATTTATTTTCCCACTCAATTCTCAATCAATTTTACTTCCTGACCGATAACCGAAACCTCCCAGTCCTCAGGAAGAAGATCTGGCGCTAATTCTGCGAGGGGATACATAACAAAAGCACGGTTCCACATACGCGGATGCGGCAGAGTCAGTTCTAGATCGTCAAGGACTAAATTTCCGTATAGAAGCACATCCGCATCAAGAGTCCTCGGTCCCCATCGAATAGTTCTCTCTCGGTCTGCATGAGCTTCTAGCTTCCTACAAAGTTCAAGAACTTCATAGGGACCTAAAAACGTTTGTAACTCAACCACCATGTTCAGGAATGGTTCTTGTTCCGGTCCACCAATTGGCGCTGTTTCGTACAAACTAGAGACATTCACGATGTCAGCGATCGTTGCTACAGCTTTTTCTAGGAAAGATTTTCGGTCTCCTATATTCGATCCAAGACCTATGAAACATCTCATTATTTCTTTGCTCATATGGAAGACCGGGTAATCTGCACTCCACACGTATGAAGATCTACAGGCACCGGTGGCCGTAACTTCCTAATCGATATTGTTACTTCGTGAACTCCTTCGAGAGACAAAATTTCCGTTGCGATGACGTTGGCCAATCGCTCTAGTAATTGAGCCTTCTCTCGCAAACAAATTTCGGCTGCTAGTTCTCCGACAGTTCCATAATTGATCGTGTCATCTAATCGATCACTCACCCCAGCCGGTTCTAAATCAGCTCGAAGATCTATATCTATTTCTAACGGTTGCTCTCGCTCTCGCTCTTCTGCCAAGACGCCAACTATGCAAGTGACTCTTAGCCCACGAAGTTGAATAAAATCTTTTGGTACTGAAGACTTGCTCATCTATTCAGTCTGCTACACGGGGTTGTTCAATAGCGAGGCTTATTTCAACAAGTTCGCGACCGAAAGGCCCTAAATGTCGCTGAAAAATGCGCTCAACCATTGCTAAGGCCTGAGGACCAGTAGAAACGAGCCGGGCGTATAGTAAATAGCCAGCAACAATGCCGCAAACCCGTTCACTTAGTTCCTCAGCGTGAATGATTACTTTCTTTTCGCGATGCAGCAACGTGTCCATCTCACCATAAATAGTTTCTAAGAAAGTTTGCAATTGTTCACGCTGGGGCCATGGACGGTGTGCGAAAGGTAATCCTAATTCTCTGTAGTTATTCAAATTATGGGAACCCGGTATTAAGGAAAAGACAATATCGAATCCCTGCTGTCTCAGCCAAATAATCTCTTCTTGACGTCGAACGCGGCGGTGATTGGCGCCGTATCCACCCGGTCGCTCGCATACGGCGAGTTGATCTTTCATCACCCAGGCAAAATTTCGAGGCTCAATGCCTGCAGCCCATTTTCCCTTCATTGAAACCAATTTTCTTAGACGTCAAGGACCATCGTACTTCCAGTAGGCGATCTCATCCACTGAGTCACTTACACCTATAAAAAAATTTACTAGTCGGCTTCGGTGTTATAGGACCAAATATCTTTTAAGTTTCGAAACCGCTGCGCCACATCTAGGCCGTAACCAACTACCCATACTTTGGGTATCTGGAAACCTACATACTTTATAAGGTCATCTAAATCATCTTGAGCTTCTTCTCTGACTAACAAAGAACACATCACTAGACTCGCTGGGTTTCTTGCCATCAAGGTTTTACGCAGATATCGGAGGGTCAAACCACTATCTACGATGTCTTCTATGAGAATGACATCTCTTCCTTCAATATCAGCATCTAAATCTTTAAGGATGCGGACAACACCGCTAGTGGTTGTGCTGCTTCCGTATGACGAAACCGCCATGAAATCAAGTTGAACGGGTAAGTCTATTGCCCGACATAAATCTGTGGTGAAAATTACTCCACCTTTGAGGACACCAACTAACAACGGTTCGCGACCTTCATAATCTTTACTGATCAGATCACCTATTTCTGCTACACGACTTTCAATCTCTTTTTGGGTTACCAGAATTTCACTGAGAGCAGGATGGTTAAGAATTAAATTATGGTCGACCACGGCTAGGCAACCTAGTCGCTAGTTTCTGAAACTTCAGCCTCTGAGCTAATACGTTCAAAAAGATGCAATTTGCCTTTACTTCTTCGGATTCTCTTACCTCCAGCAATCTCCGTTCCAAGCGAATTTCCTTTAGCGACTTCAAGCACTCTTTCAACAGCTGCAAGATCTGGGGGGTGACCATTTCTGAGCCATTGACGAATAGCTCGCCTAGCTAATGGAACCGGAGCAGAATTCAGCGCCTTTACATCGGTGGGGTCTATAGCGGAGGCCAATTCATCAAGTAAGTCGCGGTCATCTCGTGCTAGGTCAGCAGCACGAACAAATAACGGTGCAACATCTCGTTGCGCGACATCAGCCATTAGAGGCAATATTTCATGACGAACCCGGTTTCGAAGAAATCGAGGATTTTTGTTACTGGGATCAAAAATTGGTTGGTATCCAAAAAGGTCGCAAATTGCTTCGGTATCGCACCTCCTCAATCTCAGCAGAGGGTGACCACTCAGTCGCATTCCTGAAAGAGCATCTAGCGAACCTCCGCGCATTAGCTGCAACAGAACAGTTTCAGCTTGATCATCGGCTGTGTGGCCTGTTAGCACTTCGTTTGGTAATACCCGATAACGGGCATCACGAGCTCGCTCTTCCAGATTCGGTCCATCGGTTAATTCAATTTTTATTTCTTCAAAACCTACGTTGAGTTTGTTAGCAAGCATTCCGACTTTTTGAGCCTCTTCTGAAACTTCTGGTCTGAGCCCATGATTCACATGAATAGCTCTAACCGTGGAGCTAGCTTCGGCTGCCAATATCAAAAGAGCTGCAGAGTCGGCTCCTCCTGATACCGCGCAAATCAATTCTCCCTCGCTAGGGAATGTGCATTTATCTCTGTAGTCCTGGAACGTTGAGCGAGGTTTCATTACACCACGTACCTAAATCGCAGGCACTCGTTGCATCCATGCTTCTGGATCGCGAATTTCTTTAAGTGAGGGCAAATACGAAACGTCAGTCCAAATGATGTCGACGGCTCGATTACCTCTTTGCGACTCAATAGCCGCAATGAATTCTTCGCCTTGTTGATACTGAGCTAATTTGGCTTCGATACCCATTAATTTTTGCATAATGCGCGCAAAACCTTTCGCCCCATTTCGTCGTTCTTGTAGCACACGAGCAAATCTTGGTGCATGGTCTACGTAACCGATCGCTGCGCGCGTCATGGTTACATCTCCATGCCCCTCAACTAAACTCATCATTCCCCCGACGCTTTCGAGCAAGGTTCGTTGTTTATCGCTAGCGAACAGTGCAGCTAAGCCGCCTTCTCCAAGAGGATCACGGCCGGATCGTCGCTCATCATACAAATGTTTAATTCCATCTTTAAGACGGTCTGGATCAGGTTCTACCTCATCAAGCATTCCATTTACTAAACTCAAAAAATGAGGTCTTAACCACGGAACTCCGGTGAACTGTGACCGATGTGTTAGTTCATGCAGCGCCAGCCAGAGCCTGAATTGCTGGGGAGGGAAGGCAAACTTTTTTTCCACTGACAAAATATTAGGTCCTACGTAGTACACGTAATCCTGATCATCGCGATCTTCGTCCTCGGCAAGCAGTAAGTCATACTGGCCGAGTACACGACGAGACATCCAACCTAGAATTAGTCCTAGTTCAGTAGCAGCAATTTTTTTTGTGAGTCGAGATTCAGTGCTTCCCTCACCATTTTCAGAAACAAGTATGGGCCGTAACAACCGTTGGAAAGACCTGATATTGGCGTCGATCCAACCGGCACGATCAATCACTTTTGCTCGAGCTTTTCCATCTTTCGAATACAAACCAGTTTCTATAGAAACAAGCTCCTCTGCTTGCGGAGTAAACCGCGCGAAATCTGAGTGGAGTGAATTCCCCAAATATGATTGAGATAAGGGTTCATCTCCAGCAATTTTAACTGCTATACGTCGAGCAAGCTCCCAGTCCACTGACACATGTGTCCATTCAACGCTTGGGGTATCGGGGTGCAACGACTTTCGTTACGTAACCTACCAAAAGTGCAATGACATTAACTACAGCGCCCACCGCAAGTGGCACTGCAAGCCAAAAATGCCAGATCTGTGCTCCTAGTGCTTCCATGTCTTTAGGCTAGCTGTCGCAGTCTCCATAGCCGAATCACATTTGATTATTAGCCAAATTTCTCAAATATTAAAATATTCTGGCCTGATTTCATCATCTTGTCGTGAGAAGGTTCCCGCTCCTACAGTCTGCTGGTATCGTGAGCGGCTCAGCGCCCGAGTAGCTCAGTGGTAGAGCGGCTCTCTCGTAAAGAGCAGGTCGTGGGTTCAATTCCCACCTTGGGCTCCATCTGATAATTCCAACATTAGGTGCTGCGTCATCAATTTTTCGTTGGGATTACGACGTAAATTTTGCGACGCTTTCTGTATTGCTGTAAGCGATCTAATTGCTTTTTCGCTATCAATAACTTGATCGGAAACCTCTTCTCTTATCGCCGCTCCTATGGCGCTAAACCCCATCAAAAACTCATCTGTACGCAAACGTCGAAGTTCTCGTTTGTGCCGATCCTCTAATATTGCTCTGCCGAGCCCACGTTCACCAAAGCGCTCTGCGCGCTCATCCAAAGCTAATCTTTCTTCAGAGTGCTTATCTTCCATCGGGCCCGCAGATGAGTCAATCAGTTCTAAAACAAGGTCAGCTGCTTTAGCAGCATTACCACCACTTCCGTTAAGTTTTTCTCGAATTTGACTCCACGCATTCCACCGATTTAATGCTCCGTCATCGCTAGCGAGGATTCGAGCTCTATCTATAGAACCATCTGAAATTTGTGATGCAAACCGTGCACGACCCGGATCTGTCCCCTCTTTAATCAGAAGTTTTTCAAGTTCGTCAGCAGGAATAGAAACAAACTCGATTTGAAGGCATCGAGAAGCAATAGTTACGAGATCGGAAGAAATTTCATCAGCCAACAAAATAAAAAATGTAGACGGCGGAGGCTCCTCGACCGACTTAAGCAGCATGGGTCCGGCATCTCGTATTAGGTGCAAGTCCGTTACGACTATTACTTTTCGATCACCTTCAATTGGACTTGTAGAAGCGGTACGAACAATGTCTCTGGCCTGTTCGGCTGTGACGAAAGCACCAGAACGATCCACGATTACTAAATCGGGGTGTTCTTCGGCTGTCGCAAGTCGCTGGTGTCGTTCCTGATCATTATTTTTATCGTTCAGTAGCCCAGCCGCAAAAAGTCTGGCTGCGTTTCGAGTGCCAGCGCCAGATGGCCCAACGAATAGATAGGCAGGTACTGGGTCAATGAGGGCAGCTTGCAGCATCGAGACGGCTCGTGCCTGGCCGATAACAGTATCGAAGAGGCTGCTCATCAATCTTCTTCAAGCGCCTTGTTGACCAGTAGCTGAATCTCTTCTACTGAGCCTGAAGCATCAACTGTTTTCCAACGGTTAGCATCTTGCTCAGCTAACGATTGGAACCCACTGATTACACGTTGGGCGAAACCTTCATCTTCGCGTTCCATGCGGTCTCTAGTCGCACCCAATCGTTGATTTGAGATCTCAACTGGTACTTGCAACAAAATAATTATGTCCGGCAGAAGACCTCCGCTAGCCCATTCTATGAGTGTGTGAAGGTCGTCTAACGACTGGCCTCTGCCGTACCCCTGGTAGGCCAAGGTTGAACCAAAAGATCTGTCTGTGACTACGTCGCGACCTAGAACTAAAGCCGGTTCGACAATGGTGTCTACATGATGAGCTCGATCGGCTGCAAACAAAAGAGCTTCTGATCGCGCTGACGGGACCGGTCCGTCGCCTAACAGCATTTCACGAATTGCAGCTCCAAGTTCTGTCCCACCTGGTTCGCGCGTTAAAACAGCATTGAGTTTTTTTGCAAGTCTCTCTGCCTGGGTTGACTTGCCGCTGGCTTCCCAGCCTTCAAATGCGATGTACCGACCACGTTTCACTATTTTTTTTCCTGGCTTTTCCGAAGAGATAAAAGAGAAAGTCCTCCTGCCCCAATGATAAGCAAGCTAGCCAGCCATAGGGCGCCGCGAACACCAGGAAGTTCCATTGTGAACCGTCCGACAACAATTTTGTTTTCGAAAAGCACCCCAAACAACCAGTTAAAGCCATCCGAGAGAAATCCTCCGGCTGTAATCGACAGTAGTAAACAAAACCTTACTGCCGTATAAAGAGCGCTAAATACACGACCTCTTAATTCTTCTGCTACTTCTTCATGTAAAAGCGTGAACCCTAAGACATATACGCTTCCGGCAAAGATGCCCATTACAAAAACTCCAGCAAGCGCTAAAAAAGTATCTGAACAAGACACGGCGAAGAGAAGACCGAATCCAGCACCAAACACTGAAGTCACAAAGGTGCGTTCTTTATTGAGTCTTCTTTGCGCGACTGAAAGCGCTGAAACTCCGAGCGCGACCCCGAAACCAAGTGTTACTAAAATAGTCCCGAAGCCAGCATTACCTGCCTTCAACACAACGTCGTTGAACACAGCTCCAAGGGGGATCAACATTCCCCCACCAATCATCCCCGTGCTCAGCCCCACCAAAACAGCTCGCACTCGCGGGCTGAGCGCAATGAAGTTCCAGCCTTCGCGAAGTTCTTGGAATCCTTCGGCTAAACCAAGCTTAGTTTTCTTAGCAATTCGTTGTTTTCTGTGAGGTTTGATGGGCAAAGTAGCTATTAACGCAGCGGCGATAAGAAATGTTGCTGCATCTAGTACTAGCGCCCATTCAACTTGTCCTACTGCGCTTTGGCCGAACCATTCAACCAGCTTTGCAAGCCCAATGAACGCGCCTGCAGCTAGGGGGAATGTTCCATAGGCAGCTACTAACGATAAGGAGTTAGCTGCGGTTAACTGCTCTTTGGGAACTAAGTTTGGGACTATCGCTTCCTTGCAGGGACTCCATAATGAGGTCGCTAGTTCTAGAACAAGAGATGCTAAGACAAGACCCCATACGCGCTCTATAAATGGGATTGTCAGTAAAGTGCCCGCTCGAATGATGTCACAAGTGATGAGGAGGCGTTTACGGTTGAGTCGGTCAACAATTAGGCCACCAACTGAAGCTAAAAAGAACCCAGGCAATACGCGGGCTAACATGACGAGCGCAATCGCTGAGCCTGGTTGGTCCCCACCGATCCGTCGAGCTACTTCAATGATTGCGAGAAAGCCAATCCAATCACCGAAGGCACTAACTATTTGAGCTATCCAGAGCTTTAAAAAGCTTCGAGATCTTAAGACAGTAAAGCGCGCAGGGCTTTCGGGGTTAATGCCATCGGCAGAGTTAGGAGCAGAGTTATCAGACATAAATATTGTAGATGCGCATGAACTAATTGTTCAGTAGCTAAGCGTATTCACTCCCGCAGTATAAATAAAGAAACTACATTAACTAAATTTCATTTTAAGGACTACGAAGTTCTGTACGAAACGCCAGTTCTAAGAAATTTTCTAGTTCGTGAGACTAAAAGATAACAATACTTAGTACCAACTCATTTTTTATTTTTATTAAATTTGGGGGCACGCTTTTTTGCGTAGGCTTTCTTTTTAGGTGGACCTTTTAGTTTTTTTTCTGCCAAAAGTTCAAGTGCCCGATCGAACGTCAAGTCTTCAGGTATGTCTCCTAAGGCAAGTGACGCCATGTATTCACCATCTGTGACGTACGGTCCAAATTTTCCATCTTTTAAAGAAACCATATTGCCTGAGTCAGGATCTTTCCCAAATTCTTGAAGTGGCGCTTTCGCCATTCTTCCAAATTTTTTAGGCTCTTTAAGTTTCTTTACAGCTTCTTCAAGCGTCAATGAAAGCAATTGATCTTCATTATCTAGGCTGCGAGTTTCAGATTTTCCAAAGATTTTTAGATCTTCTGCAGAGATTGACTCATCTGGACCACCATCAGGACCACCATCAGGACCACCATTTAAATTCGGTCCATCGTCGCAGGTGTGTTTCAGATAAGGGCCGAATGGTCCGTTGGAGATAATTATCGGGTTACCACAAAAAGGGTGAATGATTTCTCGCGGAAGGCTTAACAGAGCTAGTGCTTCTTCCAGGGTTACGTCTTCAACTGTCATGAATTTAAATAGCGATGAGGTTTTCGGTTTCGGTAAATCTTTCAGCGCTTGCAAAGCAGAAAATTCATCCACAACAGCTTCTGCTGAATCAAACTCAGCGATAACTTGAACAAAATTTTCAAGAATCTCAATGTTGGCTTCTGGCGAAGCCCCAGTTTCTATTTCCGCCCAGTAACCCGATTTTTGTAGAATGTTTCGGACCAACTCGTCTGGTTTCTCAGATTTTAAGCCATCAAGGTACGCAATAACATCTAAAAATTCATTAATTCCTGCTAAGGCATTTCCTTTTATTCCAAGGTCTGAGGCTTTCTTAAACGCCTGTAACAAACTCTCGCTATTTTCTTCTGCGTTCGCAACAAGTTTGTCTAACGAAGCTTTCCCTACTCCTCTTTTGGGGGCATTAATTACTTCCAGGATTGCTTCGTTGGATTCAGAATCAATCAGCATGCGCATATAGGCCATGGCGACCTTGCATGGCTTTCGATGATGAGGGAGTTTTATTAGACGTCCTTCTTTTGTTGAAAGCTTAGGAAATTTAGCAAACTCACCTAATGAAACATATGGTCCGAAAGTACCGGGTCGTACATATACCGGCTTTCCAACATCGCCGGGATTAGGCCAAATGTAATCTTCTTCTGGCCATGGTTGCGGAAAGGAACTGGGCGTTGCGTGCGCCAGAATTTGATTTGGAACTTCGCCTAGGAGCCGCGCATCAGGTTTATTTAAATACTCCCAAGCGCTACGTATATCCAACTCGTCGATTGGTTGATCGGGTTGGATATTGGTGGTTGCTCCATCATCTCCAACTCTGAGATACGGGCTCCTGAGATAGCCAAGCCTTACTTCGCCTACTAGTGATGGGTCTATTGCTTCTAATCCCTCTACACCGACTAAGTCTTCTGGAATTCGACCTAAATAATGGGATTTTTCTGACCACTGGACATCAACAAAGTTATTTACTGCTTTGAAATGCAAACCTGGATCCCCAGCGATCACTCTGGTTCTACAATTAATCGCGTTGCAACCACACTTTGCTGAGGTATCAAGGAATTCGTAGTCTTTTCCGTCTATGAGCTCAGTTCGGTTCAAACCGCCTAGGCCCCAGTAAAGATTACTTAAAAATGTTGAGCGGTCTAAACGACCATTAGAAATGGAGTCGAGGTCTTCTTCCATTTTCTTACGTTCTTCAAAGTCAACTAGCTTTGGAAGCTTGTGACCGAGAACGTTCACTACCATGATTGCTTTTGCCGTTGCGCAAAGAGCCCTTCCTTTTCTGAAGGCATATCCGTTATTCAAAATTCTTTCGATAGTTGACGCGTAAGTTGAAGGGCGACCGATACCGAGTTCTTCCATTTTTTTGACTAGGGATGCATCTGTGTATCGCGCCGGAGGTTTTGTGGAACGACCTTGCGGAACGCCACGACTTGGTATCGCTGTATCGCCAACTTTGAGGTCTGGAAGGGCTATTTCAGCTGTAACGGTTTCTGAGTCTTCTGCTGAGTTCCCTTCAGCATCATCTGAATAGACACGACGAAAGCCTTCGTGAGAAATAACTGTTCCGCTTACACCAAGTACTAGATTTTTAGAAGTCTGGTCATCTGGCACCTCCACTGACCCAGACAAGCGCATGCGCACCGTCTCGCCCGTGGTATCTGTCATCTGTGAAGCAATGGTTCGTTGCCAAATCAGTTCGTAAACTCTTGCTAAACTTTCGTTGGTCTCAATGCGAACCTGTCGTGGTTCTTTGAAGGTGTCGCCTGCCGGCCGTATCGCTTCATGAGCTTCTTGCGCGTTTTGAACTTTGCTTTGATATTGACGAGGCGAAGCAGGTAGATGGTCTGAGCCGTATTTTTCTGTTACGAAGCTTCGCGCTGCTCGCATTGCGCTGTCCGACAACGTTGTGCTGTCGGTTCGCATGTATGTGATGTAGCCCTGCTGATATAGGCTCTGGGCCGCCCCCATGGCTATCTTCGAGTTCAACCCTAGTTTGGAACTGGCGGCTTGCTGAAAGGTTGAAGTAGTGAAAGGTGCCTGAGGCCTTCGTCGGTAGGCATCATGATCAACTGAATCAACGGTGAAAGAAATTCCTTCAATATTCTCAGAAATCTGAACGGCATCGCTTTCTGTTAGTACTACTACCTTTGCATTTTTTAGTTTTCCGTCTTCACCAAAATCTTTTGTTAAGGCAATTCGAAGCCCGTTTAAGGAAACTAAGCGACTGCTGAAAGTTTCATTCACCGAAGACGTTAATGGCACGCCAAGACTCCAATATCCTGCGTCGATGAAGGCCGCTCTTTCCAACTCTCGTTCTACAACTAGGCGAGTCGTTGGGCTCTGAACTGGGCCAGCAGAAGTACCTGGGCCTCCAATTGTGACGAGCTTATTTGATACCTCGAAACCGTATAGCCGGTCCAAGATACGTCGCGCTTCTTGAGCCTCAACCAAGTTGTTATCGATGCTTCGAGTGTTAGATAGTGCTTCGTCTATGGCTTTTTGTGTTATCTCGTGGAAGACCATCCGTTTTACAGGCAGGTTAGTTTTTGGCTGTAGTTCTTCTAACAAGTGCCAAGCTATTGCTTCGCCTTCGCGGTCCTCATCTGTCGCTAAATAGAGTTCCGAGGCTTGTTTCAATTCTTTTTTAAGATTGCGAACGACGCTCGCCGCTCCATCGCTCACGACGTAGTAAGCCTTGAAACTGCTTTCTACATCGACGCCCAGAAAGGCCCACCATTTTTCTCTTAGCTCACCGGGCAATGTTGCTTTGGTAGCCAAGTCGCGTATATGCCCAACAGATGCTACGACGGTGTAATCATCGCCGAGGAATCCGCCAATAGTTTTCGCCTTCGCCGGTGACTCGACGATTACAAGAGATTTGGACATAGTGCTTAGGAATGGATCATTAATTTAGGGGCCTGTCAAGTTTAAGTCGTGCTAAATGTGCAAGACAGTTACCGCGGACGGTATCGGCTTAAAGACGGTTTGCGGTGTTTTAGGTATTCTGTTTATTCAAACCGGCGTGAAATTGTGGTGAGTATAAATACCGCTACCAGAGCAACAATCGATAGCGTCGCAGCTCCGAGCACCTCGCTCATAACAGGTCTTCCTAGAGATGCGTTGCCTAAACCAATGTCACCACTGGGCCAAGGCCACAGGACTCTTAATGAGCCAGCCATGAGCCCTATAAGCAAAGCAAGAGTTTTCTCACGGTGAATTCGCAACAACCATGATAGTCCTCTGGCAAACAGCGCTAATCCTATCCCAGCACCGATTCCATAATTCAATAACACCAGAACGTTAAAATCTTTTACTGCTTCTAATAGATGGTCATAAAAACCGAATGCCAGAAGAATGAACGAACCCGATATTCCGGGCAAGATCATTGCACATATAGCCACGGCTCCAGCTGAAATAACTATTACTGAGGAGGGGTCCGACACTGACTCTGAGCTGTATCCAACTACTACGAAAGCTGCGACGGCGCCCAATATAAACCAAAGCGCTCTCACCCAGTCCCAAGATTTGATCTCTCTTATGGTGAGTAAAACGCTCCCGACTATCAGCCCAAAAAAGATGGCTGAGAGTTGAACGGGGTGGTCCTCGATTTGGCGACTAAGCCATGCGGCAAGGGTCACGACCGCTATGCCAATGCCGATGCCGATGCTAAACAAAAACTGCCAGTCGACGTTTCTTAATTCTTTACGTACTGACTTGAAATCGAAGCGTGCGAGAAATGTGAGGATCGTAAACAGTTTGCTGATTTGTTTTAGAAGGTTTTCATATACCCCGAATAAAAGAGCAACAGTTCCACCAGATACACCCGGAACCAGGTCCGCAGCTCCCATGCAGAGCCCACTCACAATATGTTTCGTTACGGTTCTTCGCACACAAGGGACCGTATCGCGAAGATCCCCCAGTGCACATGGCACTAGGGGCTTACATTCCGGCGGGTGACCGCATCGGCGATCCCGTGCGCAACAACGTGACATTAAGCAAAATTACAATCGCAGGAGTTCCCCAAATGTTGCATGTACCGCTCAAGGCAAAGCACCACCTGCAGCTAGTGAAAGCTCACACTTATCTAATTCTTCCTATTTGTTGATAACAGGAGAAATGTATTTGCTGCTTATTTTGCATCAATCAAGGCCAAATTTCGGCTGTGTCAGTTCTGTTCTCTCGTTAATTTAATCTTATTTCTAATTTTTTAACGGGTGTCTTCGCCATTGGGATTGGTTCGAAAGTTGATCCCAGCGAGAAGTGTTTCAGTAATCCTCGCAGGAATAGCGTTTAGAGCCATTAGACCTGAAAAACGTTTAGGGTGACGTACCTCACGACGGTTTCGAATTACAGCTTTTAGAGTGTCTTCGGCAACTAGATCAGGCGAAACACTTTTGAGAGTATTCAGATTTTTGAATCGCCTTTGAGCGAGTTGAAATACTGAATTATCGGCAACCCGAGTCCACATGTCGGTGTCGACCGGTCCGAGATGTAATACGGTCACGCCGATTCCTGTTTTTCTCATTTCTATTCTGAGGCTTTCTCCAAATTTACTAAGACCAGCTTTTGAGGCGCAGTAAACGGCGAGTCCTGGAGTTGGGGTAATTGCTGCGACTGAAGACGTGAACACCAAATGGCCAGTACCTCTTTTAATCATCCCAGGTAACACTTGGCGAGTTAACCGCTGAGGGCTTAATAAGTTGGTAGTAATTAGTTTCGAAATTTCTGGTTCGGGGAGATCTTCCAATAGCGAACCAGTTTCAACACCAGCATTATTGATTAGGACGTCAATCGGTCCTTCTTGCATCTCGACGCGATTAATAAATCCGTCAATTTCTGAATCATTTGCAAGATCAAGAGTGTAATAAGAACCGCCTAATTCGTTAGCGAGAGCTTCGATACGAGAAGTTGCTCGTGCCACAAGGATCACGTGAGCTCCTGCGCGACTGAAAGTACGCGCCATACATTGCCCAATGCCACGCGAGGCTCCTGTTATAAGAATTCGTTTCCCAAGAACATCCATAATGTGAGCGTAGATGACATGTGGACGCGATTAGGGCCCTGAGGGAATCACTTCAAGCGATTCTTAACCCAGGGCCCTAAGGCTTATAGAAGTTTCTTGTTTATTTTAGATAAATGCTGGCACGAACACTAATGAAACAATTGTCATAACTTTAATCAAAATGTTCATTGCAGGACCGGACGTATCTTTGAACGGGTCTCCAATTGTGTCTCCAACAACGGCTGCTGAGTGAACATCAGTACCTTTGCCACCATGGGCTCCGGCTTCAATGTATTTTTTAGCGTTATCCCAGGCGCCACCTGAGTTAGCCATGTAAATAGCGATCATGAAACCGGTGACAACTGCCCCAGCCAAGAATCCGCCCAAAGCGTTTACGTCGATAAATCCAATAGCCAGAGGTAATACAACCGCTAGAAGGCCCGGAATTACCATTTCTCGTAATGCTGCCTGTGTTGAGATATCTACGCAGCGGCGACTATCTGGTTTTACGCCTTCAACGCCTTCTCGCAGTCCAGGTATTTCTGCGAATTGTCTACGTACTTCAACGATCATTGCTTGAGCAGCTCTTCCTACAGAGCTCATTGTCAATGAGGCGAAGATGAATGGAGTCATTGCGCCAAGGAAGAGCCCAATTGTGACCGCTGTGTCAGTGATATCTAGATTGACTTGGTCTCCAGCTGTTAGTGCAAAAGCCTTGAATAATGCGAGTGCTGTCACAGCTGCTGAACCTACGGCGAATCCTTTTGCTACCGCAGCGGTGGTATTTCCTAAAGCGTCCAAACTGTCAGTTACTTCTCGGACGTCGGAAGGTAGCCCAGCCATTTCTGCGATACCACCAGCGTTGTCAGCTATTGGTCCGTACGCATCAACTGCAACGATTACGCCTGTGACCGCCAACATGCCAATGGCTGCCAGCGACACTCCATAGATTCCAATTGTTTCTCCGGCTTGACCGAATGCGGCGCCGCCGAACCAGTAAGAGATACCAATCATTGTAACGACGATCACAACTGATGGAAGCGTCGACATTTTGCCTTGTGCGATTCCCTCTATGACAACAGTCGCTGGACCAGTTTTAGCTTGTTCAGCTATACCTTTGACTGGTTTGTAATGTTCAGAGGTGAAGTATTCAGACACGAAACCGATTGCCCAGCCGCCAAGCAAACCAACAATAATAGTTAGTGCAAGATAGATCGGCTTTGTGACCATTACGTCACCGTTGAACAGCCATAGTGTTCCAATAATCGATAGTACAACTGTCAAACCCATCGCAACGTATTGTCCGGTGTGCAACTGAGCTGAAAGACTTTTGCCTTCTTTGCCTCGAGTCATTAGCGCACCCACTATTGAAGCCATCATTCCTAAGGCTCCAATAAGAATCGGATACATCAAAAGGGCTTCTAAATCGCCGGGCGCTACTAGTTTTCCAGCCCCGTTTATAAATGTGCCCGGTAATAGCAGCGACACTAAGACGATGGGCGCTACGACTGATCCAGCATACGATTCGAAAAGATCAGCACCCATTCCGGCTACGTCACCAACGTTATCTCCTACTGCATCAGCGATTGTTGCTGGGTTCCGAGGATCATCTTCAGGTATACCAGCTTCTACTTTTCCTACTAAGTCGCCACCAACATCAGCAGCTTTGGTAAAGATGCCGCCACCTATACGAGCGAACAGTGCTATTGAGCTTGCCCCTAGACCGAATGCAGCGACAACCTGGAAAGCGTTATCAACGCCTACCCAAGTTACCCAGAGTAGGTAATTGAAGGTAATCCCAAATAGTGCGAGACCAGCAACGGTAAATCCCATTACGGCGCCGCCTTTAAATGCAAGCGGAAGAGCTTCAGCTGCTCCGTTGCGTGCTGCGTTTGCTGTACGGGTGTTTGCAGCTGTTGCTATGCGCATGCCTATGAAGCCAGCGATAGAAGATAGGACTGCACCCATCAGGTATGCAAAAGATGCATATGGGCGTCCATCGATTGGTACTACTAAGAGCACAACAAACATGACTCCAACAAAGACTGAGACCCATTGGTATTCACGTCGGAGAAAAGCCATGGCGCCCTCTCGGATCGCCTGTCCTATCTCTTTCATAAGGTCAGTGCCTTCGTCGGCCTTCATTACGACCTGGGCGAAGTAGTAAGCGAGCATGAGCGCCAAAACCGAAGCGATCAATGCGAAATATGGTACCGCTGTCACGATATCCTCACAGTTCAGCCCGGACGGGTTCGAGCTACGAAAATCGACCTGGGCTGAGGGGGCCATACGCAGCGGCAGTGCCTTTAGCACCAGGTTAAAATGGTACGCACCTCAACGGCTATAGGCAACCAATTTGGGTGACTCAAACTAATATTTTAAGTGAGCTAAGTTCTGTTAACAATTCTTTTTTGCTTGTGAAATGAAAAGCGCGCATCCCAACATCGAGTGCGCCCTGCACATTACGTTCGAGATCATCGACAAAAAGACACGCAGATGGTTCCACGTTAAGTGCTTTAAGGGCCAGTAAGTACGCGGCTGGATCGGGTTTTGCTACTTTCAACCTGCACGTATTTCCGACGAAATCAAAATAACGTTCGAGGCCCTGTTCGCTCAAATAACGTTCGAAGTCATCATGATTATTGGTTAATAAACCTAGCTTCACTTGGTTCTGAAGTTCCCCAAGTAAATCTCTCATTCCTGAATCGATTCGGCCTTCAAAAGCAAAAAATTGGTCAACGATCGGCCATATTGCTTGACCGTGGATCAGTGTTAAGCGTCGACGAGTTTCGTCTTTCCACTGTTTCCAAGTCCAATCACCGGTAATCGCTGGGCCATTTACCTCCGGGTCGAAGGCAACAGCGAAAACGGTTCCCGGGAGATAACCAGCTTTTTCTTCGTAGTTCCATAGAGCTGGCTCATCCCATTGCCGGATTACACCATCAAAATCAAAAAGGATCGCTTCTACCATAATTGTGCCCGTTAGCTCGATGGTTCTTCATTATCTGCGCTTAGGTATAGGACAATTAATGCAGCCACAGCAGCGACAGCTGATGCTGCAAGAATGCCGATTTTCCCAAGGTCTGTAATGGCAGCTGTTTCGAAAGCTAATCCAGCAACAAAGATTGAAACCGTGAACCCGATGCCAGCCGCCAGGCCCATTCCAATAAACTGTACCCAGTTGATTCCTGGGGGCAGTTCGAACCCAACTTTGGTAGCTGCCCACGCGAACAGGGTTATTCCTAAAGGTTTACCGACTACCAGCCCGAGGAGAATTCCTATTGTCACATTGCTTGAGGTTGCGGCACTGACTTTTTCGCTAGTAAGCACAATGCCTGCGTTGGCTAAGGCAAAAATTGGGATAATCATGTAGGCGGTGAAGGGATGTAAGAAGTTCTCAAAACGTTCAGTAAGTGGAACTGATTCCTGGACGAGGAACGAAACATGTCGCACCTCGCCGACACCTGCGTCATCAGGCATTGCATCAACAATTGATTGTGCGTCTCGTTCCGCCAGTAATGGTCGGGCAGGTGTAAGCAGACCAAGAGCAACACCCGCTATGGTTGCATGTACTCCAGATTCGAGCATCGCGTACCAGATAAAGATACCCAGCAGAATATAAACAGCGATAGCCCATACTTTGAGGATCTGCAGGACTCTTATCCCAACTAATCCCACTACGGCAATAACTAGCCAGCTGATACTAAGGTCGGTCGTGTAGAAAATGGCGATAACTGCGATAGCGCCGATGTCGTCGACTATGGCCAGGGTAAGCAAAAACAGTTTTAATTTGGGTGAGACTCGAGCTCCTAGTAACGCAACGATCCCCACTGCGAAGGCAATGTCGGTTGCCATTGGTATTCCCCAACCACGTGCTGCTTCGCCCGAGTTGTTTAGCATAAAGTAAAGAAGCGCTGGGCCGACCATGCCTCCAACTGCAGCGATGGCCGGAAGAGCAGCGGCACGTAAAGTATTGAGTTGGCCAGTTACTAGTTCTCTTTTGATTTCAAGCCCAACAACGAAAAAGAACAATGCCATTAACCCGTCATTTACAAAATGACCAACGCTCATATGTGGAAAATGCCAGCTACCTATAACAATTTTTATATCGGTATGCCAAAACGATTCGTAGCTCGCTCCCCATGGTGAATTAGCCCAGAAAAGTGCTACGGCGGTTGCGACAAGTAATAACACCCCACTAGCGACTTCCCGATCGATAAACCGCAACACTGGGCGTGCCACAAACTTAGCTAACGAATTATCGCTGCTAGCAAATGTTGGACGCTGAAAAATAAAATCGGAACCTGCCATTGTTTGTAGAGGCTACGCCTCTTCAGCTCAGATTTCGAGGTGAAGCTATATCTCGCTTTTGAAATCTGTTCCTAACGCCCCTTCAAGAGTTGACCAAGTGTCGAATAACTCATAAGTGTCAGTGAGTTTAAAAACTTGAAGTATCCGCTCGTCGCTGACGACTAGATGTAGGGTTCCACTTTTTTTTAAGCAACGACGTCGGAATCCAAGAAGGATTCCCAGAGAAACTGAGTCCATCAACTCAACTCTCGAGAGATCAATGATTATTGCCGGATTAGCTGAATTTTTGTTAATAGCGGTTAGTCCAGCTGAACGGAGCGATGGAGCGCTGGCTAGGTCAAGCTCACCGCTGACAGCAACTATTCTCCAGGGGGGCAGTTCATAGGAATTAAAACGTGCCGTCATCTTAGTTGAACCGTGGCATCACTTTTGTCGTGATGAGATCGAGCGAAGAGATGATCTGATCGCTTGAATGAATCCCCTGTGGAATTAAGAAAAATATTTCGTCAAACCCAAGGGCCTTGTGGGCTTCATCTATTTGACGACTGATGGTGTCGGGGCTACCCACTAATTTAAGTGGCATTCCTTGCCCAAATTGTTTTGCCCATTTTTCCCAGAACCATGCCATGTCCTCAAACTGAGCTTCTGCTTCTGCATCGGTTTCGGCGCATACAGCGATACCGCCCCATGCAGCTTCATGGCCTCTTGGCTTCTCTATTCCATGTTTTGGAGCTTCTTCTCGATACGTTTTCCAAAGAGCTTCACAAAAATCTAGTTTGTCGCTCAGAACAATAGGAGTTCCACCATATTGACTCCAAAACAAAGCTGTAGACATTGACATGGTAAATCCACCGTAGAGCGGGGGATGAGGTGTTTGAAGAGGCCTCGGAGCAATTCCAATTTCGTTAATTGTCATGTCAGCTTCAACACCGGCTCCATATTCGGAGTACACCGTGTGTAAATGGGGGTTTTTGTTGTCATTCGGGAATTTCCAGAATTCTCCCTCGTAACTAAAAGTTTTGCTGGTTAAAGCCAGTAAAACTACTTCAACGAACTCTTCAAAAAATCTACGATTTAGTACGTCGATTTCGGTGTCTTTGTTCCAATGACCAACAGCAGCAAGCTCTGGACGGATTTTTAACTGCTCAACCCAACGGTGTTGGTATCCGCGTACTATTCCAAACCCTAGACGGCCTCCAGTCATGTGATCTAGCGTCGCTATTTGTTCCGCAACTCGGAGAGGGTTATGAGTCGTGGACACGTAACCACATGAAATGATTCGCAATCGCTCAGTAGCGTTCGCTATCCATGAGGCCATGAGGCCTAAGTCGTTGGAAGCTTCAAAGCCTTCGATTTGTAAATGATGTTCAGGGTGACCAATCCCGTACCAATTATTTTGATCTGCGAACTGCGCTATTTCACGAATTTCGCTTAACATTCGCTGGTAGTAATCGTTATTAAGCCCTGCTAAGCCAGACTGTAGCTCGTCTCTGCGGCCCATTGTGCAGTACATAAAAAGATCAAACTTCACTTATTCTCCTATTGAAAGTATCAGTCAAACATTAGGTGAAAGTTTTGGATGTCTAATGTCTTTTTTAGGTTTATTTTGTAAGGCCATTGATGACAGTGCTGCCATACATTTCTGCTACTCCGGAGATATCTAATTCGCCGTTATCGGTCCACCAGCCGCTTACTGAATTCATGGCCGAGATAATCATCCTGGCTAAGACTCTTGCGTCAATATCGCCTCGAAGGGATTGGTCTTTTTGACCCGCTTCAATCAAACTGACCCAACCGTTTGCAAATTCGCGCAGAGGAACTGCAAGATTTCCACGAGTGGAGCCTGGCGCTTCTTGGAAGCAGCGAATATTTGCGTGGGTAAAATCACTATCTTTTGTAATGTGTTTTATGTAGGCTTCAACCGAAATATTTAGCCGCTCACGACCAGATGCTTCTGCCCCGACTGCTGCTAAGGCTTCTCGAATCGCAGTTCTCGCATGATCTATGCCGACCCTAAGAACTTCCTCGACAATGGCGTCTTTGGAATCAAAATGGTAGTAGAGGCTTCCTGCCTGCATCTTCGCGACAGCTGCTATCTCGGTGAGTGTGGCTGCGGCATAACCCTCACGAGCTAAAACCGATGCAGCGGCGTTCAGGATGCGAGTACGGGTTCTTTCGCCTTTGCGAACTCTAGATTCCGCAATCTCTGTTTGCGACATGGTTAGATGCTACCGGTCATGTTGGTGGTCACATTACGTGATTTTAAAATCATGTTAAAACCGTCCACCGGATGTCGATAGGCGGCGTCGGTGTTCTAGGAAATCTACCAAAACGTAATCACCGAGATTCTGAGGGTTAGTAAAGAATGCGCGTCCGCCATTCATTTGTGTCATTTTCTCAACGAATGACCGCAAGTAGCTGTTTGGGTCCAGCATAAAAATGTTTATACGGATATCTTCGCGGGTCGCTCTGATGACTTCTTTCAGTGTCGCATCAACAGTTTCCTGAAGCGGCGGATAACTGAAATACGGCTGTCCGTTGGGACCAATGTGAGCTGTGGGTTCGCCATCAGTAATCATTATTATTTGTTTACTGCCGGACTGTTTGCTCAATAGCCGCCTAGCGATCATAAACCCGTGCTGCATGTTCGTCCCTTGGGCATAGTCCCATGACACTTCGGGGAGTTGACTAGCTTTAAATTCAAAGGCTGACTCAGCGAATCCAACTAGACCCAAGTAGTCACGCGGGTACTTACTTGTGATTAGCGACTGAAGCGCACTCGCAACTTTTTTGGCTGGTAAAAAATTATCGCGCATCGGCATCGACATCGACAGATCTAGCATCAACACTGTTGAGGCCCGTGTTGTCAATTCGGTTCGTTCAACTTCGAAATCGTCTGGGGTTAATTTGACCGGCGTGCCACTTCCTTGCCGACTGATAGCATTCCGAACTGTTTGCTCAATATTTAAATTGAAATTATCTCCAAATTCATAGGGTTTCGTTTCGTAGGCGCGTTCATGTCCAATACCGATTTTGTTTACGCGATGCGAACCAACTTTGTTATCCATTAACTTGTTAAAAAGTTCACCTAAAGCGTTTTTGCCGATTGCTCGAAGCGCCAGAGGAGTTAGCTCCAAGCGGCCTTCTTTATTTTCTGCGTGTCCACTAGCTTCAAGCATTTTAGCCATTTCGCTGAGTCGTTGAATCGACTCAGCCGATTCACTTCCCAACAGCTGTTCCACTCTGTCTGGGTCTACTTCGTTGAGCGCTCCAGGGTTAGTTGCGTTGCGCAGCATCTCCTGCAGATCATCAAGGTCTCCAAGCTGTTGCATCATGTCGGTGGCTTCGGGCATGTTCATCTGCTCGTCACCTCCGAATTCATAACTGCGATTCCAGTCCATATCTGGAAACGCGTTTTGTAGATTCTGCGACAGCTGCTGCGACTGCCATTGCAGATCCATGTCATCCATTAGAGCGCTGGACAATTCCTGCAGTTGCTGACGCTGTTCTGGCGTCATTGAATTCATCATCGCCTGCATAGCGGCCATTCGTTCAGCCATTATTTCGATGAGTTCATCTAAGGTTTCCGGATTCTCGGGGAAGAACTCTCCGTGGCGTTCCATAAAACCATCAAAATCAGTGTCTTCGCCTCGTTCTCGCTGCTCAAGCATTTCGTTAAGTTCAGCCATCATGTCTTTCATGCGAGACAAATCTTCTGGCTGCATATCTCCCATAGCTCCTGCCATCTGATCAAACTGGCTTTGGGCTATCTCTTTTTTTAATCTGTCTAAAAGTTCTTCAAACTGTTCGCGAGCTTCGGGCGAAACAAACTCGTATTTTTGAAGGTCACGTACTTTGCCAGCTAAGTCCGGAGGCATCATATCGAGCTGTAAATTTTTATTTTGGGCGACTTCTTGGGCTATCTCTGATCGTCGTTCGTCTCCGGAATCAGCGGCTTCTCCCGCGTAGTCTTCTAGCGACTCGCGTTCCTCATTAACTACATCATCTAAATCATTAGATATCTCATCGTAGATTCCACCCAAATCAAAGTTATCGAGCATCTCTTGTCTGCGCTCTTTTAGCTGATCGAGCATCTCACGTAAACCTTGCATCCGATTACCTTCACGGTCTTCGAATCCTTGCTGCATTAATCTGCGCATAGCAGCGTTTAGATCCCCGTGATATAGCAAATCATCTGTTAGGTCTTTGAAAAGGTCGAACGCATCGTATTCGAAACCGGCTTGACTGCCATCCCAAGCTGAGTAACGGAACCGAGCACCCTCGCGCTTAATTTTCCTTTTCTTTATGGACATGACTGCGGATCCAATCTTGCGCTCCGGGGTTTCAAATCAGCCACGACCGCGGTAAGTCGCTCGAGTTCCAGTCGCTTCTTTGTTTAACCTTTTCGATAGGTGTAAACCTTCGAGAACTAACTCAACTGCGCTAGCCAGTTCTGCAGGTTCAGAAGAATCAGTTAGCTCGCTCACAGCTACTGCCAATGCGGGGTTTCCTATTAGTAAATCTGCATAGTCATTAGAACCCAGATCATCGCCAGTATGGACAATGGTGCCAGTATCAAAACTTTCGACTACACCAACGAGGTCTTCTGGAGAGAATCTGCCCTTGAAGACTTCCAAAACCGCTGCTTTGATCATTTGTCCAACTATTTGCCCATCTCTGCCTTCTTCTATCGACTCGATTTCTATCTTGCCGCTGGAAGATGACATTAATGCTTCTAGGTCACTTACTCTTGGCACTACGTGAGTCTCACCGCGTTGCAAAGCACGTCGAGCGGCATTTGCTACCAAAGTTTCATAATTTGTGACAGTCATTCGCACCGACACACCTGAACGTTGGTTTACCTGAGGACTTGAGCGGGCAATGTGACTAAATGTCGTAACGATTTCAGTCATGAACTCTGGCACCGAAACCGAAATATTTTCAGCTTCCAACGGTCTGGCTTCTTGCTCCGCTATTTCCATTTCTGTTTCAATTTCTAGCGGATAGTGAGTTCGAATCTGACTTCCGAAACGATCTTTAAGCGGCGTTATTAGTCTTCCACGGTTGGTGTAGTCTTCAGGGTTCGCCGAAGCTACTAGAACAACATCTAAGGGCAGGCGAACTTTATAACCTCTTATTTGAACATCTCTTTCCTCAAGGACATTCAGCAAGCCAACCTGAATTCTTTCAGCAAGGTCAGGTAACTCATTGATCGCAAAAATGCCTCGGTTAGTTCTTGGAACCATCCCGTAATGCAACGTCAACTCATCAGATAAATATCGGCCTTCCGCAACCTTAATTGGGTCAACTTCACCGATGAGATCAGCTATCGAAGTGTCTGGTGTGGCCAGTTTTTCACCGTACCTGTTATCTCGATGCTCCCAGTCGATAGGTGTTTTGTCGCCCAGCTCTTCAACTAGATCTTTCGCGTACCGAGAAACTGGTTGGTAAGGATCGTCATAAATTTCTGACCCTTTGATGAAAGGCATCCACTCATCAAGCAAGTTGACCATGGATCTGATCATTCGAGTTTTTGCTTGACCTCGTTCTCCGAGAAATACAATGTCGTGACCAGCAAGCACAGCGTTTTCAAGTTGCGGCAGAACCGTATTTTCATATCCAAGGACGCCATCAAACAACGGGTCGCCGGCACTAATTTTTGTGACTGCGTTTTGACGCATTTCTTCTTTTACTGGACGGGATGCCCATCCTGATTTACGCAGTTCTCCGAGGGTGAGGGGACGAGTCATTTCCGCAACTTAGCTCAGGTAGGAACAAAAATGTGAGTGGATATAGGACTAAATCCACTACCGTCTTCATCAACGTGACTGGTAACAATCATCAAGAGGCATCTTTCTCACTTTCTGGGGAGTGGCAAATAAGTCGCTCCGATGAGATTTCGCGCCGTTCCGCTGGGGATTTAGGTCTAAATGATTCAGGGTGGTCTAAGGCAGCAGTACCCGGTCAGTGGAGAGATACTCCCGAGGTTGCTGATGCTGATGCCGTTCTCTACCGAAAGCATTTCAGCTGCCCCTTATCGGGAAGGGAGACACGTCGATGGCTGGTTTTTGAGGGGCTTTGTTATCAAGGAGATATTTGGTTAGACGGCTCATACCTCGGCGATACTGAGGGTTATTTCGCTCCGCATGTTTTTGACATTAGCGAACATTTAGCTGCGCGCGACTCACACGTTCTAGCTGTTGAAGCTACGTGCACAAAAATCTCTGACGAGGGTGAGAAAACTAATATCACGGGCGTTCTGCAACATTGGGATCAGGCGACTCAGGGACTTAACCCGGGTGGTATTTGGAGAGATGTTCGCGTTGAGCAAACGGGTGCCGTTCGTCTTCAAGAACTAAAAGTTCTCGTTCTCGAGGCAGATACCGATCGCGCTATTATTCGCTGTTCAGCGAAGCTTGACAGCGCTGGCACTCATTCGGTAGTGGTTAAAACAACAGCTTCTAAAGCCGATACTGGGCAACTCTCTGCGAGTCATGAGCAGACGGTGATATTGGCTACTGCTTCTAATGAAATCGAGTGGCATATAGCGATCGAGGAACCAGAGCTTTGGTGGCCACACTCAATGGGTCTTCAGCCTTTGTACGACATTAACGTCGACATTGAAATAGATGAAGTTTCCAGTCATGAACAAACACGTCGGGTTGGAATCAGAACTTTCCAGTTGGCCAACTGGATAGCCACCATCAACGGGGAACGCCTTTTTCTTAAAGGAGCGAATCTCGGCCCAGCGTCAATTCACTTCGCTGAGATCTCTTCTGAAGATCACAGAAGAGATCTCATGTTGGCTCGAGATGCGCATTTAGATCTGATCAGGATTCATGGCCACATTCCTTCACCTGATCTGTACAACGAAGCAGACGAATTGGGCATGCTCCTTTGGCAAGATTTCCCCCTGCAGTGGGGGCATGCACGTGCAATTCGAAATCAGGCAATGGAACAGGCCACTTCGTTGGTTAACAACTTCGGCCACCATCCATCAATTGTGATTTGGAGCGCCCATAACGAACCTTCGAAACCTATCCGAGGGCATCAAGGTATCGAAAACGCGACCTACACCCGATTCGGGTCTATGACAGACCCGGTGCAACAACTTCCTTCGTGGAACCGAAGCATTTTGGATAGAGGGATTAAACAGGCGCTCAAAGAGGTCGATCCGACGCGACCAATCGTTGCTCATTCTGGTGTCCTTCCTAATATCTCGAACCTAAAAGGCACTGACTCACATCTCTATTTCGGATGGCAACACGGAGAAGTAAGTAATCTCCAGGCTCTCGCATCAAAATTTCCTCGACTGGTCGAGTTCGTGTCTGAGTTCGGAGCACAAGCAGTTCCACAAAACCTAGAAATCGCTGAGGCTGCAGGTGCAGAGCACTTTCCCAATATCGATACCGAGATTCTCCAGAACACCTACGGGGCAGAGCTTCAACTCCTTATTAGAACAAGTCCACTCAACCAATTCAGTACGTGGGACTTATGGGTAACCGCCACACAGCTTCGTCAAGCTGAAATTATTCGCCACACAGTAGAAATACTCAGAACCCTGAAGTATCGGCCTACCGGTGGCTACTGCCAGTTCATGCTCGCAGATGCAATGCCTTACGTTAGTTACGCAGTCTTAGATGATAGACGCAGACCCAAACTAGGTTGGCGTGCCCTTCAAACTGCTAGCAAGCCAGTGATTGTGGTCGCCGACCTACATAGCTCATCGCTCGAATTGGGAAGTCACACGTGCGAAATTCACGTAGTTTCTGACCTCAGAGAGAAAATTACTTCAGCAATTGTGACCGTCACGTGGGAATGCTGGGGATCTGACCCAATCGAGTGGGTTTTTAAAGGAAACTTCGAAGCTGACAGCGTTACCCGAATCACATCGTTGACCCTTCCTGCTGTTCATCGAGGGGTTGGAAATTTAAAAGTTTCACTAAAAGCGCCACAAATTGAAGTCAGCAACACATACAGCGTTACTATTCGTTAAAGTTTGACGCCGCCTCAATTCTTGGCTTAATAACTAAGAACTGTGCGGTGTTACTCCACGACAAATTCACCTAGAGGAGGTTGTCTGTGACAGCCACGGCGACGAGTCCATCCGGTTCGACACCAATCTTCCAACAGAAGCGGCAGATGCCCTTCCCGTTGAATATTTATCAATCAGCTATCGGCCGTAAGTGGGTGATGGCACTAACCGGCATTGGCTTACTTGGATTCGTCCTCGTCCACATGATCGGTAACCTTCACATATATGAAGGTCCTGCCAGAATGCACGAGTACGCAGAATCCTTGCGCACACTTGGCGGCGGGCTAGTACCAAAGACCTTTGTCCTCTGGCTACTTCGCCTAGGCCTAATCGGAATGTTTGTTCTGCATATCCACTCGGCCTACACACTTAAAGAACGCAGTCGCAAAGCCAGCGATAAGGCTGACTTTGTCGGTGGCGCTAAGAAATATGAATCCAAACGTGACTACGTGGCAGCTAACTATGCAAGTAGAACAATGCGTTGGACCGGCCCAATCATTCTGCTCTACATAATTTTTCATCTGGCAGATCTGACATGGGGATTAGTCAGCAGTGAGTGGGCCGCCGGTGACCCGTATCACAATGTGGTTAATAGTCTCAGTAATACGTTCATCGCTATTATTTACGTCGTCGCCAACATAGCGTTGGTCATGCATATCTTTCACGGCACTTGGAGTTTGTTCCAAAGCCTCGGAATCAACAACCCTAGATACAACAAGCTCCGTCGAAATCTTGCAACGGCGTTGGCTGGGATTGTCCTCGTAGGAAATCTGACTTTCCCGATACTAACGACAATAGGCTTTATAAATGAGGACAACAGAGTTTGTCCACCGGGAGACCTTGAGTGTCTCGTAACTCAGGCGGAGGCTCATTGATGACCGTGCTCGACTCAAAAATTCCAGACGGACCAATCGCTGACAAGTGGAATAACCACAAATTTTCAGTGAACTTGGTCAACCCCAACAACAAACGAAAATTCGAAGTAATAGTTGTCGGTAGCGGCTTAGCAGGAGCTTCAGCAGCGGCCTCATTGAGCGAACTGGGTTACAAAGTAAAGGTATTTACTTTCCATGATTCGCCAAGGCGAGCGCACTCAATCGCGGCACAAGGCGGCATTAACGGCGCAAAGAACTACAAGAACGATGGCGATTCAGTTCACAGACTGTTTTACGACACTGTAAAAGGCGGAGATTACCGAAGTCGCGAAGCTAACGTTCACCGACTTGCTCAAGAATCAGTGAATATTATTGATCAAGCAGCAGCTCAGGGAGTTCCATTCGCCCGAGAGTATGGAGGGCTGCTAGATAACCGTTCATTCGGTGGAGCACAAGTTAGCCGAACTTTCTATGCGCGAGGACAAACAGGGCAACAGCTTCTCCTCGGCGCCTACCAAGCTTTGGCCAAGCAGGTAGCAGCTGGTGCTGTCGAGCTACACACCCGAACAGAGATGCTCGATGTAGTCCTTAAAGATGGTCGCGCTTGCGGTATCGTGACGCGAAATTTAGTAACCGGACAAGTTCAAAGCCATTCAGCGCACGCTGTAGTCTTAGCAACCGGCGGTTACGGAAACGTTTATTACCTTTCCACTAACGCTATGGCCTGTAACGTTACTGCGGCCTGGAGAGCACACAAAAAAGGCGCTTTCTTCGCTAACCCTTGCTACACGCAAATCCACCCAACCTGTATCCCAGCTAGCGATGAGTTTCAGTCCAAGCTGACTTTAATGTCAGAATCTCTGAGAAATGATGGTCGCATTTGGGTACCGGATGGCTTCGACGATTCACGTTCACCTAATGAAATCCCAGAAAGTGAAAGGGACTATTACCTCGAGCGTAAATATCCGTCTTTCGGAAATCTTGTTCCCCGTGACGTAGCGTCACGTAACGCTAAAACTGTTGTCGATCAGGGTAAGGGCGTTGGGCCACTAAAAAATGGTGTTTTCCTTGATTTCAAGGCAGCGGTCGAACGAGATGGAGAGGATCTGGTTCGCTCTAAATATGGCAACCTCTTCGACATGTACGAGCGCATAACTGGAGAGAACCCTTACAAAGTACCTATGCGTATCTACCCAGCTACCCACTACACAATGGGCGGAGTATGGGTTGACTACAACTTAATGACTTCAATTCCGGGCTGTTACGCAATTGGCGAAGCAAATTTCTCCGACCATGGAGCAAACCGATTAGGAGCTTCAGCGCTCATGCAAGGCCTCGCTGATGGTTACTTCGTGTTGCCGTACACTATTGGAGATGATTTAGCTGGTCGGCTCGGCGACGCCCCAATATCAACAAATGATCCGGTGTTTACTCAAGCAGAGGCAGAGGTCCAAGGCCAAACTGATCGTTTCCTCTCTATTGGAGGTACCCGTTCGGTTGACTGGTTCCACCGAGAGCTTGGCCATCTTGTCTGGGATTACATTGGGATGGAACGCACAAAAGAAGGACTCGAAAAAGCTTTAAGCGAAATCCCGGCCTTAGAAGAAGAGTTTTGGAAAAATGTTTGTATTCCCGGTTCGGGCGCCAACTTAAATTCCAGTTTAGAAAAAGCTGGGAGAGTTGCTGACTTCTTCGGGCTCGCGAAGCTAATGGCTAAGGATGCTCTTGACAGAGAAGAAAGCTGCGGAGGGCACTTCAGATCTGAACATCAAACTGAAGATGGAGAGGCACAACGTGATGACGAAAACTTCGCTCACGTTGCTGCTTGGGAATGGAACGGACCTGACAGCATCCAAACTAGGCATAAGGAAGAGTTGACTTTTGACAACGTAGCCTTAACGCAAAGGAGCTACAAGTGAGCAAAGAACTCGATCTTAAGCTCAAAATTTGGCGCCAAGAAGGCCCTAATGTTGATGGAAAATTTGAAACATATGAGGCCAACGGTATTAGCGAAGACATGTCATTTCTGGAAATGCTTGATGTAATCAACGACAATCTGATTACTACCGGTGAGGTTCCAATCGAATTTGATCACGACTGTCGTGAAGGTATTTGCGGCACATGCAGTCTTATGATTAATGGGCAGGCACATGGTCACGAAAAAGCTACAACGACATGCCAGCTCCATATGCGGAAATTTGATGACGGCGATACCATCACCGTTGAGCCTTTCCGGGCTCGCGCATTTCCGGTAGTTAAAGATCTAGTTGTTGACAGAAGCGCCTTTGATCGAATAATTGAGGCTGGCGGTTACATTTCAGTCAACACAGGTGCGGCCTCAGATGCCAACCTGACGCCGGTGCCGAAAGAAGCATCAGACACTTCTTTCGATGCTGCGGCCTGCATTGGTTGTGGGGCTTGCGTCGCTGCGTGCCCAAATTCGGCTGCACAGCTTTTCACTTCCGCAAAACTCGGTCATTTGAATTTGATTCCACAGGGACAAGCTCAAAGGTTCGCTCGAACCGAGACCATGGTTGAGACAATGGAAAGCTTCTTTGGATCTTGCACTAATCACGGTGAATGCCATGAAGCATGCCCCAAAGAAATCAGTCTTGATTTCATAGCTTTTATGAACCGTGACTACGTCAAAGCGAAGGTAAAAAATCGTAAGCTTGCAGGCCAAAAGTAGTTATTTAGGATCTGTTTTTAGATTTCTTTTTTTAGCCACCACTGATCAAGGCGTTTAAGTATTTCGTCCTCGCCTAAAACTCCTTCGGCCCGTTTTAACTCCAAAAGGTAGCGCATAGCTTGCCCTACTTCCCGACCGGGCCCTATACCCAGATGACTCATCACTTCATCACCAGAAATTTCGGCGCGCTCAGCCTTGACGGCGTCCTCTCGAGCTAATTGAGCTATTCGAGTTTCTAATTCATCTAATAACGAGTTGATAGAAGCGACTGTTCGGGGGTTACGTGAGGTGCAATCGCTACGAACTAAGTCATTCAAGTCGCCAAGAAGCGGACCGCCGTCGCGCGCGTATCTACGAACAGCACTATCGCTCCAACCATCTGCGTAACCTTTAAATCGCCCAGACAAGAACACTAGACGGCTAACCTCTCTCGTATCGTTTTCAGTAAAGCCAAGTTTCGGCATACGTTTTTTTGTCATACGCGCCCCCACTGCTTCATGATGTCTGAAAGTGACACCCCCATGTTCGTATGATCTGGTTCGCGGTTTGCCGACATCATGAAATAACGCCGCCAACCTCACGCGAAGCCGAGGAGGGCTTTGGCTCGTAACGGCAATCGTGTGCTCTAACACATCTTTATGTCGGTGGATGGGGTCTTGTTCTAGTCTCAACGCCGGAAGTTCAGGAAAATTCTCATTAGCCCAACCTGAGTCAACGAGGTCCCATAGGCCGTCGCTAGGATCATCTTTGATGAGAACTGTGGAGAGTTGTTTAGAAGGTGGGGTGGCACTCATAGACTTAATTGCGCTCCAAGACATACTAGATTCTCTTCAATGGTGCCATCTCGCACCGCCAAGACCACCTTGTCTTTCAGGATCAGTACTTTGAAGCGTTCTTTTGTTCACCTCCACACTCACACTGAATACTCGATGCTCGATGGAGCAGCCCGTGTTTCTGAGGTGGTAGGCGCGGCAGCTTCTGATGGACAACCAGCACTCGGCATTACAGATCATGGCAACATGTACGGTGTCTTAGATTTCTACAAAGCATGCAAAGAACACGGCATTAAACCAATTATTGGCACTGAAGCTTACATGGCTCTGGAAAGCCGTGATGAGCGTCCCAGCCGTCGAGGACGCAAAGTTGATGACTCTGGTGGTGACACAGAAGGCGGAGCTAAACTTTATTACCACTTAACACTTTTGGCCGAAAATAATGCTGGCTACAAGAACCTTCTGAAACTTTCTAGCCGAGCTTATCTTGAGGGTTACTACTACAAACCTCGGATGGACTGGGAACTATTCTCTGAACATAGCGAAGGTCTCATAGCGACCACTGGGTGTCTCGGTAGCGTGGTGCAACAAGCTTTGTTGCAAGGTGACTACAAAAAAGCGTTAGATCGGGCAGCCCGTCTTCAAGATATTTTTGGAAGAGATAACTTATTTGTCGAACTTCAGGATCATGAGATCCCTGAACAAAAGAAATGTAATCCTCAGCTCCTGGAGATTGCTCGTGCGATCAAAGCGCCTTTACTAGCTACAAACGATTTGCATTACACCCACCAACATGACGCCGTAGCCCACGATGCTTTACTTTGTGTGCAAACAGCATCACAGATGAGCGACCCTAATCGGTTCAAATTTCATGGGGATCAGCACTATCTGAAGAGTGCCTACGAAATGCGTAACCTGTTTGATGAACTACCTGAAAGCTGCGATAACACCCTTTGGATAGCTGAACGTTCTGACGTCAATATCGAGTTCGGTAAAGTATCACTTCCCCACTTTCCACTCCCAGAAGGCTTTGAGACAGACGACCAATACTTAGAACATTTAGCATTCGAGGGTGCTAAAAAACGTTGGGGTGATCGGCTACCGGAAAACGTGGTGGACCGAATCGGGTACGAACTTCGGGTTATCTCAGATATGGGATTCTCGGCCTATTTCCTGATTACCTGGGATCTAATTAAACATGCTCGAGACAACAACATCCGAGTCGGACCCGGACGCGGTTCCGCTGCGGGTTGCGCAGTTGCATACTCGCTGCGGATCACTGACTTAGACCCAATCAAATACGATCTACTTTTCGAACGGTTTTTGAATCCTGGACGTAGCTCTATGCCAGATATTGACATGGACTTTGATGACAGGTTCAGAGACGAAATGATCCGCTACACCGCTGCAACTTATGGCCGAGAACATGTCGCTCAGATCATCACATTTTCGACAATAAAAGCTCGCGCAGCGGTGCGTGACGCAGCACGAGTGCTGGGTTATCCCTATGTAGTCGGGGACAAAGTTGCTAAGGCTATGCCACCGCTTGTTATGGGCAGAGACACCCCCCTTTATGCATGCTTAGACGAACACGAAAAATTTAAGGACGGGTTTAAAGCCGCCAGCGATTTGCGTCAAATGTATGAAAATGATGTAGACGTAAAAAAAGTTGTTGATGTAGCTGTTGGACTAGAAGGATTACGTCGAGGAGACTCAATTCACGCTGCAGCAGTAGTAATTACCAAAAATCCGCTAACTGACTACCTACCGATCCAACGAAAACCCGAAGCAGGCGTAGCACCTGAAGACGCGCCGGTGGTCACTCAGTACGAGATGAACGGAGTTGAAGAACTCGGGCTCCTAAAAATGGATTTCCTTGGCTTAAGAACTCTTTCAATTATCGATGAAACGCTAAAGCTAATAAAATCTAGCCGAGGCATAACCGTTGACATAGACAATGTGACCCTTGATGATCAACGCACCTACCAGCTACTCAAAGCTGGCGACTCGCTAGGCGTTTTCCAACTGGAATCAAGCCCTATGAGAGCATTGATGAGGAGCCTCGCCCCGACAGAGTTCGACAACGTAGCTGCACTAGTCGCTCTATACCGGCCCGGCCCTATGGCTGCAAACATGCACAACGATTACGCAGATCGCAAAAATGGTCGAAAGCCCATCGATCTGCCACACGCCGACCTTGCAGAAATTCTCGGTGACACGTACGGATTAATGATTTACCAAGAAGCCATGATGCGGGTAGCTCAACGCATAGCTGGCTACACACTTTCTGAAGCAGATGATCTTAGGAAAGCGTGCGGCAAAAAAAAGCGAGACCTCATCGCTCAACACCGCGTAAAATTCGTTGAAGGTACCAAAGCGTCAGGTTACGAAGAGGCGCTGGGCACTCAACTCTTCGACATTATTGAACCATTCGCAGATTACGCGTTCAACAAAAGTCATGCGTTCGGTTACGGACTTATCTCATATCAGACCGCTTATCTAAAGGCTAACTACAGAGTCGAATTTATGGCTGCTGTGCTGACCGGCGTTAAACACAATCTTGATAAGGCAGGTATTTATCTAAATGACTGCCGCCAGGCGGGGATCACAGTTCAAGTCCCAGACATAAATAATAGTGAAGTAGATTTCTCTTCCAAAGATGGGGTTATCCCATTCGGGCTTTCAGCGGTGAGGAATGTGGGTGAAGGAGTCGTAACTCCGATAGTCGAAGAACGCAAAGCTAACGGTCCTTACAAAGATTTTTATGACTTCTGTGAACGTGTCCCAACTCAAATTTTGAATCGACGCTCGATTGAAGCGCTAACTAAAGCTGGCGCTTTCGAGTCTTGTGGACACAGCAGACAAGGGCTGATGATGGTCAGTAGCCAAATCATTGACCAAACAGTAAGTCGACGTCGCGAAGCAGACATGGGGATTCAAACTTTGTTCGGGGAGCTCGATGCGGCGTCCAGCGATGGAGGTTTCACAGAAAAAATTGAGATCCCGGACACTGAGGTCGATGAAAAAACAATGCTCACCTGGGAAAAAGAGATGCTGGGACTTTACGTTTCTAGTCACCCATTAATGGGCTCTGAGTCATCTCTTAGACGAGCAACCGATTGTACGATCGCAGATGCTACAGCTCAGCCCCCATCAGAAGATGGCCGTGATCCAATGATTGTCCTTGGAGGTGTTATTACTAACCTTCAACGCAAATACACCCGTAATGGTGACCTGATGGCCGTATTTACTTTGGAAGATCTTCAAACTTCAATCGAAGTAATGGTCTTCCCAAGGACTATGAGCGAATACGGTCAGATGCTCGAAGATGACACGGTTGTTTTAGCTACTGGCCGACTCGACGGACGCGATGATGAACCCAAATTTATTGTAAACAGGTTCCAACATTTCCAAGTGAAAAAAGGCTCGCAACCGATACGGATATCAGTCCCATCTCACCTTATTAATGACACACTCATCACAGAACTGAAAAATTTGCTTTCATCGCACCCCGGAGATTCCCAAGTCCTCCTCGGCCTTGGAAGCCAAACTGTTCAGCTCCCTGATGCGTACAGAGTAGATCCGGCCAATGGGCTAGCTGGAGAGTTGCGGGTACTTCTTGGTCCGGACTCTATTCTAGTTTAGTAATTTAGCTCTTATTATCTAATACACTTTGATATTGGCGACGCACTGATTCAGGTGCAATGCTGTGCGTTCGTGTGTTGGGAGTTCAAATGTCTGATGGTGATACCCGTAAAGTTAACGAGAAAGCTCTCAAAGACCCGGGCGAGCAATGGCGCCCCATGTCCAAATTCAAATCTTTTCAAAAGAATGACCAAATTTGGGTTTTTGTGGGTCTTGGCCTTCTCATCTTGGCTATGAACCTAGTGTTTGGGTTAGGAAACGATAACGCTGCTACTACCGACATGATTTTGAAGTGAGACGACAACACCAACTATGAGTTCTGATCTAGTAATAATTTTACCTGATGGATCCGAAAGACATCTCGCACCAGAATCAACTGGCGCTGATTTAGCAGCAGACATAGGTGGACGCGCTGCGCGAGAAGCCCTAATCGCTGTAGCTGATGGAATCCAAATAGACTTAGATACAGCTCTACCAAACAACTCCCAGGTCTCTTTAATTTTCCCTAACTCTGATGAAGGCATCGAAGTGCTTAGGCACTCAACTGCACACGTTCTCGCACAAGCAGTGCTGAGTTTGTACCCAGGAGCTACTTTTTCTATCGGCCCTCCGATTCAAGACGGGTTCTACTACGACTTTGATCTTCCCGGTGATCAAACGTTTAATGATGATGACCTTGCCACTATCGAATCAAAAATGAGAGAAATTGTTGGACGGAAACAGCCTTTCATTCGATCAGAGGTCGATAGAGCTGCAGCGAATGAACTATTCGCTAACCATCCTTACAAGCTCGAAATCTTAGATGGTGAAGCAGATGATCCGATGTCTGGCCCTGAGGGTGGTGTTATTACTACCTACCGAAATACTGACGATTTTGTGGATCTTTGCCGTGGTCCGCATGTACCCGACACCGGCTATCTCGGACACTTTAAGCTGATGAGAGTCGCCGGTGCGTACTGGCGAGGTGATGAGAAGCGTCAAATGCTTCAACGTATCT
>Ga0308009_10000099_pt1 | contig 79539 bp, 76 predicted proteins | sample Neamet127_FD_203134 | JGI IMG/M metagenome (GOLD analysis project Ga0308009, IMG submission 203134) | Marine microbial communities from water near the shore, Antarctic Ocean - #127 | ecosystem: Environmental > Aquatic > Marine > Unclassified | place: Southern Ocean | collected 2014-07-24 | reverse complement strand
CAATTGGCGAGCCCTCCGCAAGCTGCAGCGAATATGACCAGATCGATAATTCTATCTTGCACGCGGTTCACTGCACCGACTATCTGTTGGGGGGATTTCTCGACCTAATCAAAGCGCATCCCGCCTATGAAGACACGGTGGTGGTTCTTGTCTCCGATCACCTTGCGATGCGCAATAATGCATTCCCGCTATTTCCTGAGGACTATCAGCGACGACTGTATTTCAATGTGCTGAATTCAAGCGTTTCTGCTGAGCAAGAAATATTTTCTACACCGCTGGACATCTCGCCTACCGTATTGCATCTATTAGGAGTGCAACATGATGTTACATTTCTTGCCGGCCTGAATTTGCTGAACACTCCTTTGAAAGATGCCGTGAGAGATATCTACGATCCGAACCGGCTTGATGCCATACGCTATATCAACAGCAATCATCTTTCTACGGTCGAAGAGAATATTGTGTTCTCGCTAAGTCGAAAAACTCTAGGCGAAATGGACTTTTCTGAAGGTATATCGAACGTAAGACTCAGCGGTGGGCAATTGCAGTTTGATGCGGCTACAGGAGACCCTTACTTCATGTTACCTGCCTTAGCTGATACACAGTTCAACGATGCATTGCTTTATCTAACAATTGAAACCGATGAACAACTCAATGTGGTAATTTACTTCGAGACTGAATCTGGGCAGGGTTACTCAGAGGAAAACACCGTACAGCGCTACACTGAAGTCGGTCGCAATCGGATAGTTTTCGATTTGAAAGGAGTTGCTACTGGGAGCCGAATCCGTATCGACCCCGGGCATCTACCTGTTCGCTATAGCATTCAAGAATTGGAGATCAGAGCACAATAGCAGATGACTATTACCATGCTGGATTCACGAGTTGCCGAATGTATGGCATGAGATCTGTCGCCGCCATGCCACGCTGGCCGTCTGCCTGCATGGAGAGATCTGCCGCTTCACCGTGAACGCAGACGCCAGCACAGAGGCTGTTCTCTAGCGAGTTGCCCTGCACTACAAGACTGCCGACGATTCCGCTCAACACATCACCCATCCCGCCAGTTGCCATACCTGCATTGCCTTCGCTACAGAGAAAGACTTTTTGCCGCGAGTTTTCGGCGGTACAGATCAGACTGCCGCTTCCCTTGAGGAGACAAGCACCGCCCCATATATCATTCAGTTGACGAACGGCGGCATAGCGATCGCCTTGTATCTCACCGATCGACTTATTCAAGAGCGCAGCAGCCTCGCCCGGATGTGGAGTGAGTATCCAGTTATCTCTTTTAATTCCGGTACCTTTCTCGGCTGTGCCCTGTTCTCTCTTCTCGGCGAGTAGATGCAAGGCGTCGGCATCAATAACTAGGGGCTTGTCCGTTGATATCTGTGTGAACAACGCCTTCTGCATTAGGCCGCGCGCCCAGCTTCCGCGACCTAGGCCAGGCCCAATCACGATAGCTGTTGCTCTGGAAATGAGAGCGTCGATACTAGCGTTGTCATCTTCGGTGCCAAGCACCATGACTTCCGGTGTTCTTGCTAGCAAAGCAGGTCGGTGAGCGGAACGAGTGATGACACTTACTAGACCTGCACCACTTCGCAGAGCCGCTTCGGCTGCCATTATTACAGCGCCACCGAAACTCGAATCGCCGCCGATGACTAATACGTGACCATGGCTGCCCTTGTGCGAAGAGATTGCGCGAGGCGTTAGCATCGCTCTTGTCGAATTGATGTCTATGCGTTGCGCCGTCGGCTTCGGTGAAGACTCGCTAGTGAATACTTGATCGGGCACAGCGAGATGGTGATAGATCAGCTCGCCAACATAGTCGCCAGCTTGATTCGTGAGTAGGCCCTGCTTTAAGCCGATAAATGTAACTGTTACATCCGCAGTGACCGCCACGCCGAGACACGCGCCTGTGTCCGCACTAAGACCAGACGGGATATCGATCGCAAGCACCGGTCGATCTGCGCTGTTGATAAATTCGATGGCCTTTGCGTAATCGCCAGTCACTTCTCTGTCTAGTCCAATACCTAGCAGCGCATCAACGATAACGGGATGGGCGTGGTCTTTCTCATGCTCAACGTCGAAATAAGAGAAGGGCGTTATCAAAACTTGCTGCTTGTCCGCCCATTCGGCAGCGAGCCTTGCATCGCCCTGCAGTTTTTCTGGATCCCAAAGAGTGATGACCTCAGTGCTTAGTCCCTGCTCTTTCGCCAGGCTGGCGAGAAGATAGCCATCGCCTGCATTGTTACCCGAGCCTACAAACACTTGCACGTGGCGCGTCTGCGGCCATTTCTCTATTAGCTTGTTAAAGGCGATCGATGCTGCCGTTTGCATTAAGGTGAAGCTAGGAATGCCGAACTGTTCGATCGCGATCTTATCGAGCAGACTAACCTCGGTTGCAGTATAGAGATCCCGAGGCAGTCTTGTCATATGGTCTGTCATGGTTATTTGTCGAATTTCTGAATAAGGCGACGCACTAGCCGTAGGCCTGCATCCAATTCGTCGATGGGAATGTCTTCAGTGTTCTCTATCGCCCAGGGGTCCTGAACGTCGCGCAGATCCTTATAGGCGGTCTTACCTTCTTCGGTGAGCACGACTAATACCGAGCGCTTGTGTTTGGGGTTGGACTGATAGGAGAGTAGCCCGTCGGTGACCATAACATCTGTTATGCGCTGCACTGCTTGCCGCGACTGGCCTAGGACCCTAGCGATACCCGGCACTGTCAGTCCCGAATTGGAAAGTGCAATGACGCCGATGACCTTCCATCTAGCGCTGGTTAGGCCCAGCGCCTCGGTCATATCGTCTCCCTCCGCTATTAAGAGTCCATTCAACCTGAATAAGGACAATACAAGGTCAAGAAATAGCATACGCTTGGGGGAATGCATTGGTTTTCCTTTAACTCTTTCCCCATTACGCCGTAAATCCGAATTTGGATGGCTACTACATTGGGAATGGAACGACTTATGTCAGCATGTTGTCATTTGACACCGAATCTCCTGTACAGTCAATTGTTGTTTAAGCCTACAGAATCGAATCCACGCTCTTCACCGGCCTGCTAGAACTGTAGTGACAAGATTCGCGACTTGAATAGCAGAGCACAATTTTTCAATAAGTTATAAAGGGCCATACCGGTTCGGCGGATCGAGTCGCCGCTTCACTCGCAGGCTTCAGTCATTCCAGCTTAGCGCAGGCACACCAGACGAGTTGCGCAAGTTTTACACCCTAGGCCCAATACGGTCAATATCAATGGCGACGGCGAGTTAACGGCTTACAAGGACACAGCCAAGGTCAGGCTGATGGCCACCTCCGACGAGCGTAGCCTGAGCCAGGCTATGGAGGCTAATCAGGCGCTGAGGCTCGAACTGATCCAAGAATTCGTCGCCGCAGGTATCCCTATCGATGACATCAACAACTCAAACGTTTCCAGCACACCCCAGTTAGGACTTTTCGGTCGCAATCCAAACAGCTTCGAGGTTTCCGCACGCATGGAGATCCAGGTAAGCAGCGAGGAGCATCTGCAACTGTTGGCCGCTGCTGCGGACGAACACGACGAGGTAGAATTCGAGACCACTGCGTTTGAACACAGTGAGAAAAACTCCTTCGAGGACCAAGTGCGAGAGATGGCACTGCAGGATGTGAAGGCGCAGAAGGCCTACTATGAAAGCAGCCTTGGCCTAGAGTTGAAGGCTATAAATTTCTTTTACGGTGGCATTCGCCAAATGTCTAGAGCGATGCCTAGAGCCGCTATGGCGCAAGAGATGGGGATGGAGATGGAAATGGACGCGAATGGTGGAAGAGCTAGCACCTCATTATCCCTGACTGCCTCGGCTGTCGCACCGACGTTTGATGAAGTAGAATACCAGACGAACATTAACGTGGTATTCGAAATCGTCAATGAGAATTAGCTGTCTAAGCCTACTTAGCTTTTTATTTCTGACATCTGCTGTTGCCGCCGCTGAGATCCGCGACGCCAATAGACTTCTGCGTGCTAGCAACGTGGCTAGCCAATTCGAATCGATTACGGTGCTGCAAACACAAAATATCATCCGGACTTACAGCAGCATCATGGCGATATCCGCCGATGTCGAATTACCCCAGTGGATAAAGCAGGAGATAGCAGCCTGCTACGAGCAAGCATTCGCCTGGGAAAAATTCGAAGATGGAATCGCACAAATCCTATTGGATAATTTCAGCAAGGACGAAATGACCTTGCTCACCGATTTCTATCGCAGCAAAGGGCTGCCACCTACCGAGATTCCAAATTTTAAGGTGGCGATTGCCAAAGGTGAGATGATTCAGCAACTCACTGCCGACTATATATTTGCCAACAGTGACGGCTGCGCCGAGCACGATATAGATCTCATACTCGGCTTCCTCGCCGATCCTCAGTTAGAGTCCAACAAAACTCTCGCGGCCGAATAGCCTAAGAAAATCCTCCGGCTACCTTTTACTATCTATCTACTGCCTGTGACTACCTGCTGACTAAGGCTCCACCAATTCAATCCGCACACCGTCCGGCCCTGCGGCAAACGCGATTCGTATTGTACGAAACTCACGAGGGTCCATCGTAAACTCTACACCGTTACCCTTCAGTTCGGACTCAGTTGCGGTGAGGTCAGTAAACTTCCAGCCAAGATGGTCGAAGCTTCGGCCTTGAGTCGGCGCAACTTCGCCACTAGCCTGGCTCACTAGCAATAAGACGTCCCCGTAGTTCAAGGCGGGCAATGCATCCTTCCATAACTCACGCTTTCCACCGAAATTTTCGCCGTACCATGCCAGCGTGCCCTCGGGATCGGGAGAAGTAAGATGAAGATGATGCATGCCGCGTAAATCCGGATCGTCGATGATTTCAATCTTTGTACCCCAAGGGTCTTCAACGAAACCTATCTGCATCTCGCCGAATGCCACAAGATCACCCAATTGCTTGCCACCATCGGCAACAACGCCGGCGACTACATCGGCCACATTGCTCATGGAGAATCCGAAATGATCGACACCGGAGCCAACCGAGCCTTCACCTGGATCGCGCTCGAAGAAAATTACTGCAATGTCGCCGTACATGACACGGTCGATCGGATAGTCGGTATTATTCGAGCGAAGAAAACGCGCCGCCTCTCCTCCAAAATGTTTTACGTACCAGTTAACCGCTTCTTGCGAGCTAGTAGCAGCGAGGTGAATATGATCGTAGGGCGCCGCAAAACTTTTTACGGGAATTAATAGGAATAATGCGGTAAGCAATGCGTACTTTCTCATGTGGCAGCCTCGTTTGTTGTTCTGATTCTTATAACTTTTTAGTTTTGGCTGACTGCGATGCGACACACTAGTGCGTCATGGAATAAACTAGGTAGTTTATTCCCAATCGATAGGCAGCATTTGCGTAACGCGTTGGGTAGGAAGGATGGTAAGTGTGTTCCCAACCATCACCCATGTCGGAATTCCAATTGATCAGAACCATGACTCGACCTTCGTCGTCGAGAATCGCGTGATTTGTCGCGTAGTTAATACCTTGCTCTCCGTAATCATCGTTTCGGAACAGAGCGGGGATCATCTGTGGCCCATCGATGTCATAGTAAACATGGAAGATTTCGTGGTCCGGTTTTAACTCGATGACTTCTCGATCGGGAAACACCTGGCTAAAGGCTGAATAGAAATTATCCCACTGTCGTTGGCCCCAAAAATCGTCGATAAGCAAGAAGCCGCCTCGCAGCAAATATTCGCGCATATTATCTACTTCGTTAGGGCTCAGGCTGAGTCCGCCTCCTTGGCCAACTTCCAACATATATAGGAACGGGTAGTCGAATATTCCCTCATCATCGAAGCGCAGCACGATGGGTTCGCTCATCACGCGGATATTGGTCAGTCGGGAAACACCGCGCAGGAAATTGATATCGGCATCTGGGAAATCGATAGACCATGGGCCATAACCATAACCACCACCGTAGTAAGTATCGAACTGAACACGGACGAAATTGAACTCGCCAGCGTCGTCGTAAGCTAGCTCGCTGAAATCATCCTCCGCCGCGCTGGACAAACTGCATTGGATACCGACGAGAAGGAAGAGTAACGCCGCGATTGCTTTGTGTGGCCTGGCGAACGACAGCATAATTTCGGGCATAGATTCGAGTATTTCTACGGCTAGGTTGGAGGGCAAGAGCTAACGCTTAGTGTGTCTGGATTCCGGCCATTATTCAAGCGTAGGCGATTATTGTTGGCGCAGCGAGGCACAGTAGTCCTCACCGCTAATGGCAGGTGTGAACCAGATGTAGTCATAGGCCTTCACACTGCCGAATTGCTGAAGATAATCGGCTGGGTCATTGCTAGCCCCATCGACCTCCATGAAAGCCAGAGTCACAATCTGACTCTCCTCTAAATTCGACTGCCTGTTTAATAGGTAGTTAGGCACGCCGAGATCGCGACGGATATGGTAGTTGCCGGCTATGAGAACCTGTAATTGCTGCTGCGTATTTGAAGCTAGACTGGCAGCCATGGCAAAGTCTCGCGCCTGTTGCACCCTTACCATCGCTGGAAATTGCGATTCAGGCAACATGCCACAGTGGCTTTCATCAATGTCTCTCTCGAGGGCCGCCATCGTCTGTTCGTCCAGTACGCCTTCGATTTTCGCAGTAGTCGGCGCGCCGTAAACCTGCATCATTTCTTCATTGCTAATATTTGCCGCATTTATCAATACATCGGCCTGAATGGCACTACGTAACAGCGGGCCGTAATAGGTCCAATTCCAACCGTCGTTGTCCCATTGTAGATACTCGTTGATCTGCTCGAGACTACTCTGTGGACTCAATGATAAATTTCGCAGTAGCGGCTGCTGTTCACTACTCATCATCTCGAAGGACACAGTCGCCACATTGTCAGTTCGCAGAACATGATCGAGCGCGCGAAGCTGCAATGCATGATGATCTGGATTGTCGTGCTTCTCGCCCAAAAGAAGATAGCTGACCCCTTCTATTCGAGCTAGCAGTTCATCCTCTGCGATAAATTCATCACCCTGACTATCCCAGATCATACCAACAAGCGCATGCTCGATATGCAGTTGCGACTGCCACTGCTCCGCCTGATCCAGTTGCGTCGATGCGCAGCCGGCCAAGAGCAATAAGACTAAGGCTAACGAGAATGAAGTTTTAATTAGTGCCACCCATTTGCATCCATTGTTGATAGATATCATCGGTCCAGAAACTCTGGAAATAGGCGACTGCCGCCAACTTTTCATGGTCTTCTAGCACATCGATGAACGCGGGCATTTTTCCGCCCATAGCCTCTCCACCATAATCTATTACTCGAAGCAATATTTCTTGAGGATGATGCCAGGCATGTGCCGAGCCATTAAGAGGCGGCGGAGGGAATGATCCATCAGCCAGCTTTTCGCGCCAATCCCCGACAGCGCCCTGAGCCTGGGCTCCGTGGCACACGGCACAGTTCTGTGTAAATACCTCGCTCCCCAGCACAACTTGTTCGGCGCTATTCCAGCGCTCAACACCTATTTGTTCCGATGCCGCTTCACTGCCTGCGGGTGGCGCAGCCGGACCGTTTGCTTGTGAGACTGGCGCCTGATCGGTGCAACTCACCAAAGCAATAATACCAAATAAAGTTAACAAAGTTTTCACGGACTTGAGGCTCATTGTTCTCTCGATATTTTTTGGGGGTAATCAAAATCGACGAGCTCCGCTACAGAAAATTCTATCTCTGCCCATGCGTCGATCGGCAGGCTCAGCTGCACCAAACCGCAGGTAGGAATATTGTCGATATCGACGTTCGCCATCTCATTCGTGAATTCGGTAATTGCTGGGTTGTGTCCCACCAGCATCGCAGCCTCGTATTCATCATCTAACAGGCTAGCTGCTTTTAGAAACATATTGGATCCGGCGAAATACAGTTCTGAATTGTTACCTATCTCATCACCTGGAAAATCGATCTCCTGCGCAAACATCTTCGCAGTGGTTTTGGTTCGCACGGCAGGACTACAGATAATGCAGTCCACACGGCCATTTTTCGCCTTGAAGCGCTCCGCCATAACAGGTAAATCACCAATGCCACTCTCAGCCAGCGGACGTTCGAAGTCCCTCAGGTCGGCGTTGTCCTTGCTAGATTTGGCGTGACGGAGCAGATAGAGGGTTTTCATCGATAGATTCTGACACTGAAAATTTAGGAGCCCCTGACCAAGAAACGAATGGATAAAGACTGAAAGGCTCAGCATGTTGGAGCCTTATACCCCATATGGGCGGCCAACTCCAGAAAAGTCGGGGGCTTGAGTGATCGTAGCACCCCCAGTATTTTGTCTGCTTTCGCCCTGCCATGTGAGCCAGCAAATAGCTATTTACATACGCTGTCTGTAAAATCTTGCGCCTTCACTACTTGGGGATAGTCGACATGAAAAATGTACTTGCATATGGCCTTTGCAGCCTGCTTGCGATTTTCAGCCTGAGCGCTTCTGCGCAGGAAGAGCCTAGCGTTACGACCGAATTGGAATTGGGTGCTATTTTTACATCCGGTAACACGGAAAACGAGAACATAAAATACAAAGTCACCGTAGATTGGGATCAGTCTGAAGCCTGGGTCTATCAATTCACGAGTGATGGCTTTCGCTCCTCCCAAGATGGCATATCGAATGCACAGCGCCTCTACCACACAGGCAGTGCCAACTACACGATCAACCCAGATAACTACATACAGAGTCGTATCGCTTATGAGAATGACAAATTCAGCGGCTTCGAGAGCCAGTCAGATATCACCATCAATTACGGTCGAAATATGCTTCAGAGCAGATCCAATATGACCCTAGGCCTCTCCGCGGGTGTCGGTGTTCGTCGTTCAGAGACAGAGTTCGACACGGAAAACGTGGTCATCGCGCGTTTAGCCACCAACTACAACTGGAATGTGTCGGAGTCAGCTAATTTTATCCAAGACTTCAGCATCGAAGCAGGCAGCGACAGCAGTATCTATCGCTCTGAGACCGGCATCCAAACAGATATCCGCGAAAACCTCTCATTGAAATTCTCGGTTAAGGTTAAGCATCAAACTGACGTACCTATAAATAGAGAAAAAACCGACACTGAAACAGCTATAACTCTGGTCTTAAATTTTTAGAACCTCGCTTCTATTGATATGACTTATGCCCGGGTTTCTGCCTGAAGCCCGTACATAAGCGTCGTCATTGATCTCGAAAATGCGGCGTACCGACAACGACTTCGAATATCTATCATGACTTTAGTAAGAAGGATTTATTGGATAGTCGCTATCCTGCTTCTTCTTATCAGTTTTTCCTGTCTACTCTAGCATTTGCGGTGCTATGGGCTTCAGTAATCCAGATGATCTGTCCCCATCAGATCTACTAAGTCGGCCCGAAGGTTGAGGAAAAAACTTCGCCGAAATATACGAACCCTTGTTCGAAAATCAATTGCACATAGACAGCATTCCTGAAAATTACCGCGACGATTGGCACAAGGCATCGGCCGACCATTTCTAGCCATTGACTAGTAGGCAGGGCTATACTGACTATCTCGTTGCACAGTGATCGCTTGTGTTGCTCGCGGATATGTAAATGGAGGGTCACTCATGGGCTCACGCCTACTCTTGTTTCTAGTCATCTCATCGGCAAGCAACTTACTGCATGCCGATCAAACCGATGATCGTCTAGACGATCTATTCACCGTTCTCCAAGAAACGGAAAATTTTCGCACCATTGCAGTCACCGAGAGGCAGATATGGGCGATCTGGTTGCAGCATGCCAACGCCGATGTAGCACAGCTTATGCTCGTGGGCACACAGAGAATGAACACACAACGCTATGCAGAGGCGATGGTTGTTTTCAATCGTCTTACTGAAAGCTTTCCTGGTTATGCAGAAGGTTGGAACAAGCGTGCCACCTTGCACTATGTGTTAGGAAATCTCGACGCGTCGATAAATGATATTGAGAAGACACTCGATCTTGAGCCAAGACATTTCGGCGCTCTATCAGGGCTTGGTATGGTATTCATTCAGAGAAAGGAATTGAGCAAAGCTAAGAGGGCCTTCGAGGATCTGATCGAGGTGCACCCGAACAGCCCAAACGCGAAACAGACTCTAGAACTCGTCGATGAGCAGTTGCGCTTCAGCGTTATCTAACGAACTCATCGGACATAAAAAAGGGTCGCTAAGCGACCCTTTTTTCAAATCTATAAACCTTACTGACGTGTAGCAGTAACGCCCATAGCTCCAAAGTCACTACCGAATTCACCGGTTAGTACATCGCCTTCAGCAGATCCAGTGAAATCCAAAACGATTTCCTGACCTTGTACTGAAATCTCAGCAGTAAACATTGCAGTGCTGTCTGCATAGACAATGCCAGAAAGAGGCGCGTTCAAGACGTCTGATGCCATCTCGCCACTTCCATCTGCATTCATTGTTAGAACAACAGGAAGCGCACCCATTGGTGAGTTAATTTCTGCATCCCAAACACCGGCTGCAGGAGGTGGGCCGCCGGCCGCACATCCAACTAATACTGAAAGAGATAAGACTAGCAATCCGCTTAATAATTTTTTCATTTTAAATCCACCCAGTTAAATAATGTCACTCTCAAAATTGGTTTTACAACGGAAGCTTGGAGTAACCTTCCGGTGCTGCTCGCTGCAGCTCTTGCCCCCCATCATCTCAAGGACTAACCATTGAGAGGAAGCCCCGAATGCGAAACGGTAGGCCCATTGTCCGGTTAATACGCCCTTAGTCAACCGAAAAACCTCAAGGCGCCTCTGATTAGTGGTTAAACGGGGCAAAACGAGTAATTTCAATCGTTTAAGTGAGTGCTTTAGGTCCTGCCTAGCGTACTATCCAAGCAGGTTTCCAGCGCAGCCCAGTCCGAGTGAAGCCCATTGTAGCGCTGATTTCACGCTCGATTCCCGGCATATGGGCAGCCCCATAGAATATGCTGACCCGCCTAAAATCTGGATTCTGTAATGCGTTACCCAATACACTCAGGGCCGCCTTGTTACGGTCGCCCAACAGTGTAAGCTGCTGTTCCAGCTCCTCACCGACGATCACACCCCCGCTGCGACCGAGCTCCTGGGCAAATAGAAACTTAAGCGCCGCGTTCTGATTCTCGGAGTTCATTGCACTCAAGAGGGACAACATATTGAACGAAGACAACCTATCCCCGGCAAAGGCGCTTTGCTGCGCCATCTGCGCCATGGCCAGATTCAGAAACATAGTAAAGAAATTCTCATTCTTGCTAGCCATCAACTCATCGAGCTGAGAAGGCGTCAGATCAGCATGAAGAAAATTTGACTGCGTGTAGTCGATCTCATCGAGTTGAAAGCCAATATTCAGAAACCCCGCCATTGCTTTTTGAATGAGGCCGATCAGAGAGGTGCTTGACTCTCTGCTTCCTCTGACCGGCACCTGGTTTGGCTCGGCTACAAGTTCATAAAGAACTGCGTCTTGCGTCCTGAAATAATCATTTAGTTCTGCGTAATATTCTTCATCACCGAGATGCACCGCCGCCACAAGATTTAGCTGTATCCCTGCATCATTTTCAAAACTCACGATGGCAGTTTGTAATTCGCCTTCCCACTCCATGTTACCTTGGACAAATCGGACGTACTCAGGTTCTTCTTGCGCATGCAGTGGATTCATCGTTATACAGAACAGCAACAGGAATAGCCGAACACCGAATTGGAACAGGCAAATATTCATAGCAAACCTTTTATGATCACCAGGCAAGTTCTAGTATCTCCATCACATCATTCGCATCATTTATCTTGCAAGGGTTGTTTCTCACCACCGGATGTTTCGCCGCCCTCTGGGCAATACTTGGAAGCTGCTCCAAGCTCACATCGACATCGCGCAGCGATGTCGGCAATCCCAAACTCGCCACTAGCGCCTTCACCGAGGCCGCCGCATCCTGCGCTTTGTTACCGAGCGCATCATTGATAGCAATCTGCTTGCTTACCTGTTGCTTGGCATTCCATGCTAGGACCGCCGGCAACATGACACAAGACGTATAGCCATGAGGTACCCCACAGAGACTCCCTAGTATATAGCCGATGCCGTGACTCGCTCCGTGGGATACGGTGCCCAGACCAACGCATGCCAACCAGACTGCCTGTTGGTTCAAGCTTCTCGCAGATAAGTTTGTAGGATCGCGCTTACACTCGGGCAAGGAACTAGCGAACAGGCGCATGGCATGAAGAAAATGTCCGTCGACGAACGCATGTGAGTCGGCAGAGCAAAAACCCTCTACGGCATGATCGAGTGAGCGAATCGCTGTAGAGAACCACAACCATTGAGGCGTGTGCAGACTTAGCTGCGGATCATAAATGATGGACTGTGGGCATATATCGATGCCGCGATAGCCCTCCTTCGCGGATATCTTGGTGTTCAGTACGCCCGCATTGTTGCTGAATTCGGCTCCGGAAAGCGTTGTTGGAATAGCGACCTGACGAATTTTCGGGTCGCCCTTGAAGAGACTAAAATCTGCATACTTTGAACCGCGCGTACCGTCTCCATATTGTGCGTATTCGATAAGCTGCGCCTCGGACTCAACACCCTGATCGATTGCGAGTTGTACAACCTTGCAGGCGTCTATGATTGAGCCCCCGCCCAATGAGACGAGTAGATCAGCATCCGTCTCACGCGCTACCTTTAAGGTGCGCATCACATCCGAGCGCGGAGTGTGCGCTCCAATGTCGTGAAATAGGCCCGCAAAGTTACTTCCTAGCGCCGCCTGAATCTCAGTGAAGTTATCAGTAGCCTGACTCAGGCTATTCGATGCCACTAGCAGCACGCGCTGCGCTCCTAACCTTTCAACGAGGCTAGCAAGAGTTGTCGGGGCAGAAGCGCCAGTGAATACGTTTTTGAGCTCGCTGTAATTGAATTCGATGCTAGTGCTAGCTGAGGTAGTAAGATTTGTTGCCATGGGCTGATGGGTGTCTGCTCTGCTGGTTTTGAGATTCTGACTATAACTCAAATAGCCCTCAAGCTCTCCGAAGCGGGCCGGCAAATTCGTGTCTTAGCCTCTCCGGCACTGTTATACTCGGATAAGAACATCTTTCACAAAAGCAATTGATAATTCCCGGGGGATTGGACATGGCGAGTTTCAAAGTTAACGGTATAGAACAGAATCTGGATATAGAGCCGGAGATGCCCCTGCTTTGGGCTCTGCGCGACGAGCTGGGCATGACAGGAACGAAGTTTGGCTGTGGCATCGCCTCTTGCGGCGCCTGTACCGTGCATGTAAACGGCAGCGCGGTTAGAAGCTGCGTGACGCCAGTGAGTGCAATCCAGGGACAGGAAATAACTACAATCGAAGGTCTAGCGATGGTTGCTGCGGGTGCGAATCCATCCGCGCCCGATCTAAGCGCTGTGCAGCAGGCATGGATCGACCACCAAGTCCCACAGTGCGGCTACTGTCAGTCCGGGATGATCATGGCCGTGTCTTCATTGCTCGCCACAAACCCGAACCCTAGCGATGCTGATATAGATAGCAGCATTACCAACGTCTGTCGCTGCGGTTCTTATCCGCGAGTGCGCAAGGCAATTCATTCACTGGCTATAGCGTAAGGGAGACTGAATATGAAAATTAGCAGAAGACGTTTCCTACTTAGTACAGCCGTGGTCGGTGGCGGAGTCCTCATCGGCTATTCGGCCCTGAAGCCAAGCAAACATCGCAGAGCGAATGCGGAGTTGGTGACGGGGGAAGAACGCTACGTTACTTCCTTCATTAAGATTGAGCCCAACAACAAAATCACAATCTATGTTCCTCACTCAGAAATGGGTCAGGGCGTACATACCTCACTGCCGATGATGGCGGCGGACGAACTTGATGCTGCCTGGGAAGACATCACAGTCGAGCAGGCGCCTGCTACCGATATGTTCGCCAATGGCGAATTAATAAAAGGCTTTGCCGGAGAAGTTGGTATCCCCGGATTCCTTACAGGCCTCATTAATTTCAGCGCGGTTTCTGTTGCCGAAATAATGAACCTGCAAGTTACGGGCGGAAGCTCATCAGTGCGCTTTACCGGTGAGTCCTCAATGCGAACAGCCGGCGCAGCAGCGCGACAGATGCTGGTGGAATGTGCAGCGAATCGTTGGGGCGTAGCAGCAAGTGAATGCAGCACGCAGCTGACCCATGTTCAGCATAACGCCAGCGGTCGATCGCTGAGCTATGGTGAACTCGCCGTCGATGCGGCGCTGCTAGAGCCACCCGAGAACGTAACGCTGAAAGATCCTTCGCAGTTTACGATTATGGGTAAGGCGATATCGCGCGTCGATATTCCAGCGAAGGTAGACGGGTCCGCCGAATACGGTATCGATGCGCAAAGCGAAGATATGCTGTACGCAGCCATCCGCCTCGCACCGGTGTTTGGAACGAAACTAGTCTCGGTTGATGCCGGCGACGTACTTGGTCGACGTGGTGTAAAACGCATCATCGAATTAGAAGACTCTGTCGCGGTTGTGGCTGATAGCTACTGGCGTGCAAAGGAAGCACTGAAACTAGTTAAGTCGGAGTTTGAATCTTCGGATGCGGACACAACATCCAGCGCCGACCTGTTTGCCGGTTTCGAGCGCAGCCTTAGTGAAGACGATAACAGCGAAGTCTTAGAAGTCGGTGATGCTGACGCGGCGATGGAAGACGCAGCCGATGTTATCGAAGGCAATTACACCGTTCCCTATCTTGCCCACGCCGCTATGGAGCCTATGAATTGCACCGTGCATATTCATGGCGCCATCGCGGAAGTCTGGACCAGCACCCAAGATGCCCTAGGCATAAAAGGTCGAGTAGCAAAAATTGCAGGCTTGTCGGAAGACGACGCAGTCTTTCACCACAGCTATCTCGGTGGTGGTTTCGGAAGAAGGCTACCTTTTAACTGGAACGTTATCGATCACGCGACACTAATCGCCAAGGAGTTTGATGTTCCGGTGAAGACTGTTATGAGCCGCGAAGACGATATGCAGCAAGACTACTATCGCCCAGCTGTCGCAAGCAATTTCAAGGCCGCCTTCGATGCCAACGGCATGGTAAAAGCCTGGCATAATCGCTTTACTGGCCCAATACAAACACCTGGCGCCTCGCATATTCCTTATGCAATCCCAAACCAGTCTATCGCCGTTGTCGATGGCGACACGCACGTGCCTATTGCAGCATGGCGTAGTGTCGATCATTCACAGCAGACTTTCTTCACAGAGTCTTTTGTCGATGAGATCGCGCATCGCTCCGGTAAGAATCCTTATCAATTTCGCATGGAGATGCTTGCCGAGCATCCTCGCCATCGCAAGGTCCTCGAGGTTGCTGCAGAGGCAGCAGGCTACGGTCAGAACTTGCCCGAGGGTCATGCTATGGGCATTGCTGTACAGGAAAGCTTCGGCAGCATCGTTGCCGAAGTGGCCGAAGTGTCCTTGGATGAGAATAACCGACCGGTAGTGCACAAAGTTACCTGTGCGATAGATTGCGGCTGGGCAGTAAACCCAGACACCGTCGAGGCGCAAGTCGAGAGCGGCATCATCTACGGCCTTACCGCCGCGTTGTACGGTGAGATCAGCATAGAGAATGGCCGCGTCGCGCAGAACAACTTCCCTGACTATGAGATGGTACGCATGAATGATGCGCCCGAGATCGATGTGCATATCGTCGAGTCTGGTGAAGAACTGGGCGGACTAGGCGAGCCTTCAACGCCACCACTGGCCGCGGCAGTAAGCAATGGTTTGTATATCCTGACGGGTCAGAGAGTCAGGGAGCTGCCACTGAAGAATCACGACTTTTCGCGCTCTACACCGATCGCACAGGTTTAGATTCACCTTAAAAAGCGGACGCAGCGATGCGCCCGCTTTTTTCTGGCCCAGATTTAGTAAAATTGGAAAAGGCTTAGAGCAAGGACTCTTATGTCTAAAGTTTTCTCACAGCAACTACTCGTTTGCGTTGTCTTCTCGTTTGTCTTAACGGCATGCCAGGGAACGAACAACCGCGCGAGCACAGCGCAGATTAATCCTTCCTCAGAACAGCTCCTCACAAACTGCTCTGCAGACATACTGACCTTTCGCAACTCAGTCGATCAGGCCGGTGTAACAAACGCTAGCACGCGAGCGCTGCCCTTCTATCCACTGCTACACAGCAACAGGTTCTTGCACAGCCTGTCTTACTCCGCGAAGTCGAGCATTGAGGTTAGACAGTGGACAATGCTGTTGGCTGAACTGGCCATCAAGACACGCGCAGCGGAGAACAAAAACCTCACCGCCCCATTGAGCAAATCTTCCCTAGAAGAGTTAGCTGAATGCTCACGCAGCTTTGCAAGCGAATCGCAGTACGAACAAAGCCGCATAGCAGTTCTCACTGCTATGCAGCGGTCCGACTTTCCCGACCACTACCTGAATGGCCGGCAGACTCTTGGCTTGCTCGCTCTTCTGCGCCCGTTTCTCAAACAGCGTATTCTCGCCTTGCATGTCGATGAACGAAGATGGTTTGAAGAAGAAGAGTCTTTCGTGCGCAGCAATACCTATGAGCTTAACCCCGTTCTTAACACCTCCACAACGAGTAGCGTTGCCGATTGGATGCGAGCGGCCTATGGGAGCAACGAATTAACCCTACCGCTTTTACAAGAGTCACAACTCGATTTCCTATTTGCAGAACATGCGCCCAACCTTCAGATTGAGTTTACGGATGGCAACGACTTGATCGGCGCACCACGGTGGGAGGGCGATCATGTTAGGATTAGCAACTACTACCCTATTGCCTATACGCTGCCATCGATGACGCTATTCGAAGGCAGGAAGCTTATACAACTCAACTATGTGTTCTGGTTTTCCCAGCGAAAGCCAAACGCACTGATTGATCTCTATTCAGGGAATGTGGACAGCATCATCTGGCGCGTGACTCTGGACGAGGATGGCCAGGTTCTGCTCTATGACAGCATTCATAGTTGTGGTTGTTACCATAAATATTTTATCGCTTCGGACAGTATCAATGCCAAGAGTCAGCCTACTTCGCGGGAGCCTGCCAACATATTTAAGCTAGATGCCGTCGCTACTCACGACGGCCTAACCCTTGCGATAACCGCGAATGAGCATTACATCGTTGGAGTAGATTCGAGATCACCGAATGCGGGACAAGAATCAATTCCTTACGATATTAGATCCTATGACTTACTGAACAACTTAGAGAGTGATCGCGGGAATAGAAGTCTGTTCAAAGGTAAGGGTCTTATTGCTGGCAGCGAGCGACTTGAGCGATTCACACTCTGGCCGACTGGCATTCTCTCTGTTGGTGCGATGCGCCAGTGGGGCACCCATGCGACAGGTTTCATCGAAGAGCAGCATTTCGACGACGCCGACTTGCTGGGCAAATATTTCGAAACAGCTCCCTAAAAACCGTGCGGCAGATATCTAGTCCAGCCGTTTACTGAACCTCAAGATCGCTAGGGTTAGTGCCACCGCTGTGAAGATTGCCAGCGCGAGTAGCTCATCCAGCATCGAGGTAATGTCGGCGCCTCGCAGAACGATGCCACGGATCAGTCGATTGAAATGTGTGAGCGGCAGAAACTCCGCGATATTCTGAGCAGCCGCAGGCATACCATCGAAAGGGAACATAAATCCCGAAATCAAAATAGAGGGCAACAAGATGAAGAAGGTCATCTGCATCGCCTGAAACTGTGTCGCTGCGACAGTCGAAATCAAGAGCCCTAGCGATAGATTAGCCGCGATGAAAACCGACGCTGCTGCCAACACGTGAATCAGACTGCCGTGAATTGGCACCTGAAAGAAATACCAACCCAGCCCCAGTATCAGCGCCAACTGAATCAAGCCGATCAGGATGTAGGGAAAGATCTTGCCCAGCATCAGCTCCGGCGTCTTGATTGGTGTATTGATCAATAGCTCCAAGTTGCCGCGTTCTTTCTCGCGCACAATCGCTACCGCCGTAAACAGCACCATAGTCATGGTGAGTATGACGCCAACTAAGCCCGGCACGATGTTGACTGCAGTGCGCCGTTCCGGATTGTAGTAGTTTCGTACTTCCAATAACGCCGCCTCCTGTGGCGGTCTCGCCTGCGAATCGAAACGAACAGGCATCGCTGAGAGTTGCTGCGCCACTCCGGCGATTATCGGATCTGCTCCATCGACCAACAGTTGAGCCACCTGACGATCTCGCTCGAGAACACGCCGATCGAAATCGTCGGGTATCGCGATGCCGATAGAGATCGCGCCGTCGTTCAGTAGATGCTCCAATTCCAAGACGCTGGCAACTCGCTGCTTCATGACGATTACTTGAGAGGCGGTGATGTCGGCGATGAACTCCCGTGAGATATGCGTATCTGATTCGTCGACATAGGCAGCGGACAGATTGCGCACATCGGTGTTGATCGCATAGCCGAACATAAGCAGTTGGATAAGTGGAATGCCTACGATCATGCCAAAGGTGAGTCTGTCGCGGCTCATCTGTAAAAATTCTTTGCGCATTACAGCGAATATGCGGATGAGTGATTTCATGTGTCGAGCTCCTCTCGCCGCTGCTGCGTAAGTGATACGAATATGTCTTCTAGGTCGGGAAACACCTGCTCGGTTTTTGCCTCGATATTTTCAGGTTGCAGCTTGCTGTTCACTAGCTGCAATGGATCACTAATGGTCTTAGGAATCATGATGCGTAGTTTGATTCCTAGTTGTGTAACGCTGCTGATGTCTTCACTGCCCAGCAGACATAGGCGTGCCCTATTCGGATCATCAGCCTCTATCTCAACGACATGTGAAGATATCGACTCCCCCAATTGCCTAGGCGAACCGTCGGCTACTTTTACGCCTTCATCTAGAATGGCAAGTTTATGACACCGTGCTGCCTCGTCCATGTAGTGCGTGGAAACTAGAATCGTCGTACCCTGCTCCGCCAGCTCGAATAGAGCTTCCCAAAAGTCGCGGCGGTTCTGAGGATCAACCGCGCTGGTGGGCTCATCTAGTAACAGTATCTCCGGCTTATGAAGCGTGGCGGCGGCTAGGGCTAGGCGCTGCTTTTGTCCGCCACTCAGCGTGCCCGAGCGCTGCTTAGCTCTGTCTGTAAGGCTGAATGATTCGAGTAGCTGTGCCACTCGCGGCTTACGCTGTTTGCGTGGCACAGCATATATCTCGCTGATGAACTGCAGATTTTCTTTAACACTTAGGTCTTCATATAAAGAGAAGCGCTGCGTCATATAGCCAATTTTCTGCTTCAGCGATTCCGAGTCCTTTTTCGTATCCATTCCCATAACAGTCGCCGAACCCGAACTCGGCGTAAGCAACCCGCATAACATTCTTATTGTGGTCGATTTTCCCGAACCGTTTGGCCCAAGAAATCCATAGATGGATCCTTTCTCGATTTCCAGATCCACGTTGTCGACTGCCATTAGGGAGCCGAACCGCATGGTCAGCCCGCTCGCCGTAATTGCTATCTTCTTCATCATTGCCGCGCTCGCCTAGAATACTGCCTGGACAGGGACGCCATCTGGCAGCCTTTGCGATTGAGTGGGCAGACCAACTTCCGCAACATAGGACAGTCTGGTGCGATCTCTTTCATTCAACGCGAAATAAGGAGTGAATGTCGCTTCCGACGCGATGCGCCTTACCGTCCCAGTTAGCGTGCCTGGCAGGCCATCTACCGCTATCTGCAATTGCGACCCCACCCTGACCTGCACACGCATCGGCTCTGGAATATAGAGACGTGCATAAGGCTGATCGCCACTCAACAAAACAGCAACCACGTCACCAGTTCTCGGTCGCTCACCCAACTCAAACAGCAACGAATCGACAATGCCTCCAGTTGTAGATGTAACAAGCAATCGCTGCTTATCTAGTTGCAGGCCAGCTAATTGCGCGTGTACCTGGGCTAGCTGCCCATGGGTCTGCTCTATCCGTTCCGCTCGTGTTCCTGCCTCTAGTTCAGCTAGCTGCGCATTGACAAGTTCGATTCTTGCCCCTGCTGCGTTTAAAAAATTCTCCGCCGAATCCACCGTTTCAACCGATGTCAGGTTCCTAGCCCGCAATCCCGCCAGGCGCTCCAATTCATTTGCGCGATAGTCGCGTTCGATCTGCGCCGCGTTTAGATTAGCCTTAGCCGCATCGATCGTCTCAGTCCGCGGGCCACTCATCTGTTCGGCGAGAACCGCCTCAATACGCTGAATACTAGCTTGTGATTCCTCGATCCTCAGATCAATACGCGCCGTATCTTGTTCTAGCACAATAGCACCGGCCTGAATGCTGTCGCCTTCTGTCACATTGATGGAGGTGATCACTTCGGAGAACTCGGCAACTAGCTCGATGCGGTCAGACTCCAATTGACCGACTGCCTGCAGGGGCTGCTCCTCACAACTTGCGAGTAAGAAGAACACGGGAAGGACCAGTATCCTGAATTTGATCATGATGCAGATTCTCCTGTGTTGTGTTGCTCGTGATTCACGACACCGTTCATAAAGAGTTCGACGTTATGTGTTGAAAGCTTATTGGCCATGGATTCATCGAGCGTCATACCGTAGACGCGCTCAATCATCGGCGCAGCAAGAAAGGGAAAGATAGTCATTCCCAAGAGAGACATAATTGTTAGTTCGGGGTTTAGGTCTTTACGGTAGTTTCCACTTTCGACTTCCTGACTAATCGCATGGCTTAGCTTCGGCGCGATCATCTTGCTAAACCTCTGCAGGACTTCTTCCTTGGTTTCTCCCTCGCCGAACAGGATTTCTCGCGCCACAAAATTTGGCCACCAAGGGTTCTCCGCCAACAACAGGCAATAACTGTGACTAAAGCCGGTGATCGAGAATTCCGCGTTATCGCTCAAGCCCGCCATCTTCGACTCAAGAGATTCGAACACCTCATCCACCATCGCCAGATACAGACCCTGCTTACCGCCGAAGTAGTAGTTCACCATAGCGCCATTCACGCCAGCGCTGCTGGCTATCTGCCGCAACGATACTGCTTTGAAGTCTCTCTTCAGAAAGTGGTCACGGGCGGCTTCCAACAAATTCCGGCGGACTTTGTCCGAGTCCCTTCCTGATGGCCTGCCTAACGCTGCGGTCTTAGTGGTCGATTGCTTCATCTTTTCATCTCATGCTGGCGTCATATTTAATTAAACGGTTAATTAAATAATTTGTCAATCGACTTTCCCTCTTCAACGGGCAGCTAGAGTTGGGTTCTAAGCAGCACCATCCGCGGCCATACGTGCCAGGCCTTCTCCCCCTAAGCTATCCTCCTAGCACTGGCAGCCGTGCTACACTTGCCCGATCTAGCAGAGGTAAAACATGACCGTATTAGTTCTCGGATTAACGTTGTTCTTTGCTCCCCATGTCTTGCGGGAGCTTGGTCTGCGGCAACCATTGAAGGATGCACTGCCCTCCGAGGGCGCCTACATGGCCATATATAGTCTAGTTTCTCTGGCTGGTCTCGTGTTGATCATCTGGGGTAAATCACTCGCTCCTTTTCAGATGATCTGGCAGCCAGTCTACGAATGGCGCTCACTAAGCCTAATGCTGATGATTCCCGTCATGATCTGCACCGTAGCTGGCAACGTGCCCCTATCCTACCTGCGCAAAATACTGCGCAATCCTATGTTGGTCGGTATTTTGCTATGGAGTCTTTCCCATCTGTGGTCTAACGGCGATCTAGCGTCGATGCTCTTGTTTGGCAGCTTCGCGCTCTGGTCGAGCGTAAAAATGTGCACACTGCGCGCAGTGGTCGACGTCCAACCGAAATCGCCCGGGTTTATCTGGGACATTATTTCTCTGCTGGTCGGTCTTGGTTTATATGCCGTGATTGGTCTGTATCACGGAGAGCTTTTTGGCGTTGGGGTCAGCCTTGCTTAAACACAATTTTCTCAGTGCTATCTATTTTCTCAGATCCACTGCATTGGTCTTTTCTTTCTTTTCCTTTTTACTAGCGAGCGCAAACGCCCAGGAAGATCTATCGACGCACTGGGATGGCACTTGGGTTGTTGAAGGCGCGCTATTCAGCATCGCCGTGGCAATCGAGGATGAAGAATTTAGGGTGGCCCAGGTAGAATCACTCGGCTTCGAATGGAGCAGTAACAATGGAACCCTCAATGGTAATATCGTTACTGTAGAAATCCAATACGCGGGTGTGACCGGTACGATTCAGGCCGAACTTATAGACCCGAATACCGCAGTCGCCTTTGCGGCGACCTGCCTGCCTGACTTCATGGTGGTATGCATGCTTTCTAAAGACCGCCAGGCGATCTTTAGAAAAGTCGCAGAGAAATAGGCTCTATATTTCAGTTACAGATTTTACGACCTTACTTACGATACCGTAGTCGATCGCTTCGGCTGCACTCATCCAAAAATCTCGATCAGTGTCTTGTGCTACGCGCTCCAGTGGCTGGCCTGTCTCATCCGCAATTAGCTGGTTGATACGCCCACGCATCTTAACGATCTCCTGAGCCTGAATAGCGATATCAGTCGCATCTCCGCGCGAGCCACCGGATGGCTGATGCACTAGGAAACGCGTATTCGGCAGGGAAAAACGATTTTCCTTGGCCGCGGCTAGATAGATAGTCGTCGCTGCACTTGCAACCCAGCCCGTACCGATAACCTTCACAGTCGGCTTTATGAACTTGATCATGTCATAGACCACGTCGCCAGATTCAACATGCCCACCAGGCGAGCTGATATAGATTGAGATTGGTTCGTCGCTGTCTGCCGCTAGAGCCAGCAGTCTCTCGGTGACGCTTTTAGCGAGCTTGTCATTGATCTCGCCAAAGATTGTGATTGCCCGTGACTTGAATAGCTTCTCGTCAATGAATCCCGACTTTGAGGATGATTTATCTTGCTTCTTGTCTGCTTCGGGAGAATTCACTTCCATTAAAAACCTCGTTTGCTATTGGGTGGCACAAAAATACGTCAATTTAATTGGTCAGGGTGTTACGAAGGATAGATTCTAACAGGCTTGTTGGTTGCTGCGTAGATAGGCTATCACTTTCCATAGATCGTCATCACCCTCGGGGAAGTTTGATCCAAAGCCCACCATGCGCGTATCTGCTACGCCACTCGTGATGGTGTTGAAAATATCCTGATCGCTGGAACCGTGATTCCATTGGCAATCGAAGAGAAACGCAGCCTCGAGCTCCGCTTCAAGCTCCATGGTATGACAGAAGTTGGCGCAGGAGCCTTCGAATATAGCTTGCCCTCTAGCTAAAGCTGCGGCATCGGCCATGAATGTTTGAACCTCAGCAGTATCCGCCAATTCCGGTTCGACCGGCTGCTCGCTACAGGCGATCAGGGTCATTACGGCTGCTAAGTAAATCAGTACACGAACCACTAACAGTCCTTAAATTTCTGGGAATTGGCTTATTCTACCTAGAGGCGCGAATCAGTCTGTCGCCATGCTCATACTTTCGCCACACATTAGCAAAGCTAGGACTGCGGCAGCCCTTGGGTCACGGGTGTTGTCTCAGGCCCCAGAGGCTTGAACGTCGCCAGCAGCTGCGGCAGCAAGGTGAGCGAGCCGACTAGCGCTACCAACATGGCGAGGCTGGTAAGCAGACCGAACACAATGGTCGGAATGAAATTGGACAGCGCAAGAATCGAGAACCCTGCCACGATCGTCATGGACGTGAAGTACATCGCACGCCCGATGCTGTTATGACAGAAGTACATCGTGTCGCGGTAATTTCCAATGCGAGGAAACTCACGCTTGAATCTATGCATGTAATGGATCGTATTGTCGACACCGATGCCTACTGATATCGATGCAATGGTAATCGTCATAATATCTAGAGGAATGCCAACCCAACCCATTATGCCCAATACAAAAGCCGCGGCGATCGCGTTAGGGATAATGCAGATCAGCGCGATCATGAAAGACCTAAACAAGACCAGGAACATCAGCATGATCGCCAGCATTACCACGCCTAGCGTTAGTATCTGCGATTGAAAAAGACTCTGCAGAACATTGTTGTACATAACAAGTATACCAGTCAGTTGCACGTCTTCATCGGCAAAACCAAAGTCTGACTCTATACCCGCTTCGATGCGCTCCAATAGTTCATTCCGATTTAAGTTTTCCGCGGATTCGATTACTCGCACATTAAATCGAACCTGGTTATCGGCTATCGATATGAACGGATTCAGCACCGTGTTCTTTAAAGTTTCTGGAATGCGGTTATAAAGCACAGCCCATAGCAATCCATCTATGGATTGGTCATCGTTCAGTTGTTCGGCGAGTTCTATGACTGCCCCGAAGGAAAGTACCTTGCCGGTTTGTGAATCGTTGTCCAGGTATTGATGGATGGCCTTAACCCGCTCCATCTTCGGCGCAGTAAACCAGTAAGCGTCTTCGTTACTGTCGTCGCTATCCCCAAATCCGAAGCCATCGTCAAAGCCTCCATCGAAATCATCTTCTGCTGCGGGCAGATTAACGACGACATCGAAGGACAAGGTGCCGCCCAGCTTCTCATCGAACAGCGACATGCCCTGATAAATTTCAGTGCTCTCCCGAAAATAATCGATGAAACTGTTTTCAACCCTGATTTGTGAGAGCCCGATTCCACTAATAAGTGCCACGCCTAGGTAGATGTATAAAATCTTGTTGTCTAGTTTCGCAGTAGCGTCGGCTAACGCTGATGTCAGATTAAGGCGCAAGTTCGACGAGTGCTTAGACTCGTCTTTCTTAATAATACTAAGAATCGCTGGAAACAGTGTGAACGCTACGAGCAGGGCCGTGGCCACTCCCATCATCATCATCCAGCCAAAGGTAATAATAGGAAGAATGCCACTGACTATCAAAGAGCCAAACGCTACGGCTGTAGTGAGTGCCGTGTACAGACAGGGCCTGAACATACTCAGCACCGAATGACGCAGCAGCTTGTCGTGGTTGGTATAGTGCCGGGTTGCTCTCAACTCACGATAGCGAACCGTAAGATGTACAGTAAGCGAGATAGTGATGATCAGCAGGAGTGAAATAAAGTTGGAAGACACGACAGTTACGCGCCAATCCATTAGTCCCAACACTCCAACCATAATAATGCCAGCCACGGCACAACAAGCTAGAGGCAAAGCCACCCAGCGCACCTTGCGAAAGATAAGCCCAAGCGCAAAAATAATGAGAAGTACTACGGCGAAGCTGAAGCTACTTAAGTCTCCCTGCACGAAAGTGACGAGGTCGTCGGCAATCATCGGCGCACCGCCAAGATATATCTGTGCATCATCGCGGTAACGCTCGAGTGTTGCACGCACCACACTAATAATTTCGTGCTGACGATCTGCCGATAGGACACTGTGTATCGCGTAATCCGATTCTACCTGCGCTAATTCACTGACGTCATCAACAGAGAGCTCTTCGCTTCGTGCCTTATTGCGTAGCTCGGTTCGTCGACCTATCAAATCACGCGCTGTCTCATCGATGGCAAAGCTAACCAACATGCCCGCCGTTTTTCCGTCAGGGCTGATGACTGCATTTCTGAAAACTGGGCTGCTAGTAACTTCTTCACGCGCCGAGACCAGATCTATATCTTGATCAGACAGTGTCAGGTAGTCTTCCGAGATTCCGGTAAGAGGCGTGTCTTCAAAAATTGGCACATTAAGAATGCTGTCTACCGATTCAACACGGTTAATGGCGAGCAATTCGTCACGCAGCTCGCCGAGTTTGTTTAGCTCTTCCCGACTGAACAAGTCACCCGTAGGCGTATAGGCAATCGTGACTGCTTCTCGAATGCCATAACGAACATTTATCTCTCGCGAGAATTCGAGATCTGGATCGTCTTCTAATAGCAGTGAGTCAGCAGATGCATCGAGTCGGAAATTCTGCGTCTGCCAGCCGAAGAATCCGACGAGCAACAGCAGAATAGCGATTGCCAGATAGGGCTTCGTGAATACCAATGAGCTATAGAATCGAGTTACAGATGAAGACATACTGAGATTGAACTACCTTAGAAATGATCAAGACTATTGAATCTAACTATACGCGGTTCGATCAATTTTTGCGATTTGATTACCTCTAACGAAGAGGACATTCACTGAGAGAACGGAGTGTGATCCCACACTCCGTCTATCGAGATGACGCCTAGATACTAGAGCTCCGCCTGATCCAGTTCTTGGCGTCTCGCTCCGGCCATAATGCCATGGAAGGCATAATTTCCCTCGTGACAGGCATACTCGTACATATGCTCCCCGGGCAGCTTGCGGTTCATTGCGATCTCACCAGTCCAGGCTTGTCGATAGCTGAGAGGGTCTTCCAGAGTGAATGAATATTTTATCTTGCCTTCATTCTGCAGGCTAAAACGCTCTGTGATCACCAACTGCTCTGAACTGCCTCTAAAGGACTGCTGCGAGTGGAAGTTCTGCGTCTTCACTACGAGAGTGTCGCCCTCCCAATAACCTACCGAGTCACCCATCCATTTCTCAAAGTTGGTTGGGTGATGATTCTTGTCTATTGGAATGATTCGAGCGTCGTGAACCATTTCGACAAGGATCATTACGTGGTCTTGGGTCTGCACAATCTGATAGTTGCTGTTGTAGAGAATCGGCAACATAGGCGGCCCTGATCCGGACCCGAAGGTAAGCAGGCAACGCTCACCTAGGGGACGGAGCTCGTGCGCATCAAAGGGCTCAACTCCGGGTCGAGCTCGCCACTGGGCACGGAGACCGTTCTGCGGGCGATCACCTTCCAGATAGGGAATTTGCCCATTGGGTGGGTCTACAATAATTGACGTGCGGTACTCCCCATCTAACTGAATTGCATCTGAGCGAGGATCCCACCAGAAACTATTGTAACCAAGGTCTGCGTTGCCATCAGTTGGAGGCGCTCGTTCTGGGTCGGCCGCTTGCGAGGAAATATCATAGCGATCACGCCAGCCCTGTTCTACGTCGGCCGCCTCTGCTTCGGTTAGAAAGCCCTTCTCGCCTAATTCTTCAGGGCGAGTCAGAGGGGTCTGCGAGGAGTTGCTCCAATAACCTTGGAGGTCGGGTCTTCCATCGCTGGTTCGCGGCATCTCCCAGTCTTGGGCTGCGATAGGCCCCATGGATAGAGAAACTAGCGCCAGACCAATTAGACAGCGGTAATGAATCTTCATTCTATTGTGCCTCATTGTTAGATTTCAGGGTCTTTCTTCGAGCATAGCGCCAATGCATAATTGCCACAATCAAAGGTAGATAAACTAGGCTAAGATCACGATAATTGACGAATTGGGCTGTATTCCGCGATGGGCGAGCATTGCTTATTGGTTACTAAATTTTTAAATTCGTTTTTTAGTCTATAACACATTGATTTATAACGAACATTCCTTATAATTTCGCCCAAATCGAGCTGCAACTTTCTGTGACATGGTATCGCACCCCGTAGGATTGGAAATGAAATGTTGTTACCATTATCACCAGCTTGAGTAATGGCTAGAGCAGTTGATAAAGGTCAATGCTCCACGTAATCGGCCCGATACAATGACTCAACATACGATTTAAGCGACAACTAGTCTAATCCACTAGTTACTATTAAGGAGTTGTCATGCTACGTAAACTTTTCATAATTAGCGGCCTGCTAATCGCCTCTTCCGCTGCTCTAGCCGATGAATGGTTGCGCTCTATTCCAGATTTCGAACTCTCTGATCATCTGGGAGCGATACATACACTAGACACCTATGCCGACAATGAATACGTCGTGCTCTACGTACAAGGAGTAGGCTGCCCAATCGCTAGAATCGCGCTGCCAAATTATCGTGAAGTGCGTGATGAGTACGCTGGCAAGGGCATCGAGTTCGTCATGTTCAATGCGAACATTCAGGACAACCTGCCGCGCATCGCCAAAGAAGCTGGTGAGTTCGGTATAGACTTTCCGATCATCAAAGATGAAGGACAGTTTCTCGCGAAGGCACTAGGCGTTGAGCGTACTGCTGAAGTATTCATCGTCAACCCACGAACAAAAGAAGTTCTCTATCGCGGACCAATCAACGACCAGCTGGGTTACGAAACACAACGCAACAATGCTGATGAACATTTCCTCAAGGACGCGTTGAATACTGTTCTTGCTGGCGGCACTGTGAATATGGATGACATACCAGACTCGAAGGGTTGTCTGGTTGCAATCTTCGACACTTAGTCGAAAATAAATATTAAAAAGGGGACACAATGTGTCCCCTTTTTTCCGCCTGCAATTTGTCACAGGTCGTCGAGCTAAACTGCTTAAGCTTCTTAACCGAAAACGTCTCAGTTAAAGACCACGTTTCTAATGATCGCGATCATGTCAGTTATTCCCTGACGAAAGTCTGCTTCGGGAACACTCTCGTCGTTGCCGTGCACGCCGGTAGGCTCTCCGGCTCGCGTGATAATCGGATTAAAGCCATAGCTCACGATACCGAGATCACGGGTGAAGTGGCTGTCGGTAAAACCAGTACTCACCGAAGGCAAGACTCTAGAGCCCGGATACAATTCTCGGGTTACATTTTCAATCGCCGTAAATAATCTTGAACTCGTCGAAGAGACTGCCGGCGTGAACGCCATGATCACCTCGACCTCGACGCCAGCTGGGGCGACCAGCGCGGTAAGATCGGCAATGAACTCTTCTGCGGGCCTATCCGGAAGCATGCGACAGTCCAACTCGGCCCAAGCCTCTGGCGGCACCACGTTAATCTTGTTAGATCCACTCATGCGCGTTATCGAACAGGTATCTCTAGTCAATGCATGATGGCCGGGTCGATATGACTGAAATGCGGGGAGAAACTCCGGGTCCTGAATAGCAGCGCTCATATTCGCATAAGCTGCAGCCCACTCATCATCCAAGGACAGAGCTATGCCGGCAAAGTAGGTATCTACGGGCTCAATGATACGAGCCGGAAACGGGTTTGCGCGAAGCACCGTTAATGCATCAACGATACGCGTAACCGAACTGGTAGTTCTGGGCGAGGAGCCATGACCGGGCACATCCACGGCCGTCAGTCGCAACCACACTGGAACTTTCTGCGTCACTTCGACACCGAAAATTATCTCATCCATATTGCGACTACCGGATCCGCCTTCGTTGATCAATAGGCTTACCCCATCGAAAATTTCTCGGCGATTCTCAATTAGCCAGCCTACGCCGAATGCACCACCTGCTTCTTCGTCGGCACTTGCTAAGAAAACCACGTCTCTATTCAATGCGCGACCGCTTCGATGCAGCGTTAGAAATGCGGCGAGTTGTGAGATGCCAGTACCCTTCATATCTCTCGCGCCGCGACCTAAGATATAGCCATCGCGTATTTCGCCGGAGAGAGGATCGATAGTCCAGTATTCTGGGTCGGCCGGAACCACATCGGTGTGCTGCAACATCATCAAACCCGGCTGGTCGCCACCCTCGAGTCTTGCCCAAATATTTCCACGACCGGGCGCGCTTTCCGCCGTCTCGTATTCGATGCCTTCTGCCTCGAATATTGCTGCATAGAAATCAACAGCACGGGATTCGTTACCGGGAGGATTGATGGTATCGATCTGAATCAATTCCTGCAGCCAGACGACGGATTCATCCTCGATGGATTGAGCTAGTGAATGACTAGTAACTATGAAACAGCCGATTAGCAGTAGTACATTTTTCGTTTTCAAGCGAAGACTCCCTGAGTAGTGATGCTCTAAAAATACAGCATCTCCTTCACAGTGGATAGTCGCGTAGTGGTGTACTTAAGGGAAAGGACGAAAAATCCTGCACAGGGGTGTTTATGCACGGAATTGGTTCTGAAAAAGCACAGGATTAGCGTAGGCAGAACGACAGGGACTTGTTTTTACAGATGTTAGGCGCGGATGCTATTCAACAAACGCGCGCTCGATAACATAATGCGCCTTGATTCCTTGACGCGACTCCTCGAAACCCCAGTCGTTTAAAATCTGACAGCTGTCTTTCAGCATGCCTGGACTACCGCAGATCATGAATCTGTCGTGCTCGGGATCTGCTTGTGGCAGGCCGATGTCGGTGAATAATTTCCCAGTGGACATCGCATCCGTCAGACGACCCTGCGTTGCATAATCCTCGCGAGTAACGCTGGGATAGTAGATTAGTTTTTCTCTAACTTCTTCACCGAAGAATTCGTTATTCGGCAAGTCATGTTGGATAAATTGCTGATAGACCAATTCGGATGCGTAGCGCACCCCGTGAGTCACAATCACGTTGTCGAATTTTTCATAAGTTTCTGGATCTTGAATGATGCTAATAAATGGCGCTAGACCAGTACCGGTGCTAATCAGATATAGGTTTCTACCTTCGAGTAGGTGATCGACGACTAGGGTGCCCGTAGGTTTGCTGCTGACAAATACCTCATCGCCCACCTGAATGTTTTGTAAGCGAGACGTAAGCGCTCCGTCGGCGACTTTGATGCTTAGAAACTCCAGCTCCTCATCGTAGTTGGGGCTGGCGATGCTATAGGCACGCATCAGAGGCTTGCCTTCGACTTCAATACCTAGCATCAGGAAGTGGCCGTTCTCAAATTTCAGCGAGCGATCTCGTGTTGTCTTAAAACTAAACAGAGAATCGTTCCAATGATGGACGCCGGTAACGCTTTGGGTTGAAAGGTTTGCCACTGCTCGCTCCTGATACTTAGATAGCCGACGTAGGGTTTACCTAGGGCTTACTAATAGAAATGCTGATAATACGTTGCGCGCATTGTAGGACTTCTCTACTATATCCGTATAATTGATTATCTGTATATTACTTATCTATTTATTTGATATAAGATCGAAAATTTATGCGCTTTACACTAAAACAGCTACAAGTATTTCTGGCCGTGGCCAGCTTTGAGAACGTCAGCCTAGCTGCCGACGAACTGGCTATGTCGCAGTCCGCCGCCAGCACTGCGCTTAAAGAGCTGGAACACCGTTTGGACTTGCGCCTGTTCGATAGAATAGGCAAGCGTCTACAGCTAAACGAACAGGGCATTGCTCTGCGTTCAAAAGCTGCGGCACTGATCGCGGGGGCCACGGAGTTAGAGAACACTCTGATTGGGGCCAGTGACATCGGTGAGCTGAAGGTGGGGGCGACGCTGACCATCGGGAATTATCTCGCGATCGGAATCATGGCCGAGTTCATGAAGGAGCACCCGGCGGCTAAGGTAAATCTGAATGTGGAGAACACGGCATCCATAGCCGCCAAGGTCAAAAATTTCAAATTGGACATCGGCTTGATTGAAGGCGAGCTACAAGAAGCCGATCTAGATGTAAGCTATTGGCGCGAAGATGAGCTTGCTCTGTTCTGTGCCCCGACTCATCCGCTGGCCTCACAGACAGAACTTCAAGACGAAGACCTGTTGTCGGCTGACTGGATAATACGTGAGAAGGGCTCGGGAACACGTCAGGCATTCGATCGCGCCATGACTGGAATCCTCTCCAATCTAAAATTGAGGTTGGAGTTGCAGCACACAGAGGGTATAAAGCGTGCAGTCGAAGCAGGGCTGGGCATAGGCTGCCTGTCGAAGATAACGCTAGAAGAAGCATTCAAGCGTGGCTCACTGGTACCACTTGCCTGCCCTCATAGAAACTGGACTAGGAAGTTTTATTTTATCCTGCACCGGCAGAAGTTTCTCAGTCACGGCGTGAGAAGCTGGATGGAACACTGTAAGAACACTTAGGATTCATTGCGAGCATGTCAGAAGTTTTAAGCAATCAAAGCATGAAGCCGCTCTCTAAGCGGGTTGCTGATTTTACAATTGCGAGGCGCAAACTATTAGCAGTGCTGTCCGCTGTTATAAGTGTGTTGTTAGCCACGGGTATTATACGCACCAGCTTCGACACCTCGCTAGAGGCTCTGCTCTCCGAAAGCGATCCCTATCTCGACGAACTAATCTTGATGGATGAGGCATTTCCATCGCCATTGGAAGTAAGGTTCGCGTTCGTGACGAACGGATCAGACACGGTGTTCAATAGGGAACTACTCGCGGCGATTGATGACCTTAAAGACAGCTACTCTGCTATCCCCTTTGCCGATCGGCTGACCACGATTCTGGATTATGTTTCACCCGAGACACAGAGCAGACTCTTCATAAAAGCTCTGCGCGCCTATACGGAAGAAGAGTTAGCCGAGGTTGCCGATGCCGCATTGGCCGACAGGCTACTCACGGCCAATCTACTCTCCGATGATGCCGCACTCACCTTCGCGATAATCACGACGGATTCGGCAGGCATCTCTGCCGATGATCGCCTAGACATTGCCACTGCCGCGCTACTGCTTCGCGACGAGATTCGCAGTCGCCACCCGGATGTGCAAATTCTCGCGAACAGCGAGGTGATGCTTGAGCAATCAAGCCAGCAAGCCATGGTAGACGACCTAACTAACCTAATGCCCTTCGTAATCCTAGCCTGCGTCCTCGCCATCTGTTATTGCTTTCGCTCGGCAACTCTAGGCATCTGCATCTTGACTCATGTGCTATTCACGTTGCTCTGCACCATCGGTGCCCTAGGCTACTTGGGCTTCTCGTTCAACAGCATCTCCATAATCGCGCCATTGGTTCTGGTGATTGTTGCTGTGGCTAATAGTGTGCATATTATTTCTATCTATAAGCAGGCTATGCATAGAGGCAGCACGAAGACCGATGCCATGCGTGAGAGTATCACTCACAACTTTCAACCAGTCTCACTTGCCGCGCTCACCACGGCGATTGGTTTCTCATCCTTGAATATGTGTTCCTCCCCCGCGATTCAAGAATTCGGACAGATAGTTGCCCTTGGGATCGTGTTCGCCTACCTGCTCACGCTGTTATTGCTACCGGCAATTCTGATCTGGATGACATCGCAAAGAGAAGTGAACGCAAGCACCGGCGTTTCCTTCATGGAAGGCACGCTTGCCAAAATCAGCGAAATTACGCGAAGCAAAGATGTTCCAATATTCTGGGGTTGCACGTTCTTAGCGATTGCCACGTTTGCTCTACTACCTTTGAACGAGACGGATTTTAACCGCCTCGACTTTATCGCCGCTGACACCGATATAAAACAGTACTACGACGAGGTGAGCAGCCACTACAATCGCGGCTCGGCTCTCAACTACGGCATCGACATTCAGACACAATGGTCTGCGATCCAGCCGGACTTCCTGCGCAGAGTCGAAGAGTTCAGTTTCTGGTTGAACGAGCAGGAAGAAGTGGAGTCTTCCGCCAATGTTGCGAACGTTGTAAAAACGATTCATCGCGTGCAGAACGATAACAATGAAGCATTCGATCTAATCCCAGATGACTTCGATACCGTAGCGAACTATCTACTCGCCTACGCGCTCATTCAGAGCGATGACTTTCCACTGTTCGGTTTCGTAAACACCGACTTCTCTATGATCAACTTGTTCATCAATGCCGTTCCCCTGTCGAACCAGGAACTTATCGATTTTGACGCAAGGGTAACGGAGAAGTTTCAACAGGACTTCCCAGAGGCAGAGCTATTACATGGCAGCGGCATACTGCTGTTCTCGCGCATGGATGAACTAGTGACCATCGAGTTACTGCAGGGTTATTCCATTAGTCTGTTGTTGATTACCATCAGCCTCATGATTGGAATGCGCAGTTTCTATTTCGGCATACTGAGCATCATTCCCAATCTACTACCGGCCACTATGGTGTTCGGATTCTGGGCCTTGTTCGTGGGGCAGCTGGACCCGTTCGTGATGATGCTATTTAGTATCAGCATCGGCTTAGTTGTCGATGATACCGTCCACCTGCTGAGTCACTACTTAGAGAAACGACGCGCCGGAATAGACAAGACCGACTCTATCGACTATGCGATCAAGACCGCGGGGCCGGCGCTGTCCATTACCACCATCGTGCTGGCGCTAGGCACGACCATCCTCATCGCCGCCAACACCATCTACTTTCAACAGGCAGCGAAGCTATTGGTTCCCATCGTGGTGCTCGCCCTCCTGTTGGATCTGTTCTACCTGCCCACGATCCTGCGTCGATTCGACAACCAGTTCAAAACTAAAACCTTGTGACAAGCTGATTTCCCGATTTACACTGTGAGCAAGCCAATAAAAGGAGAGCTCACATGAAGAATGGTAAGAAATTACTTAGCAGAAGACAATTCACCAAACTAGGCGCTACCGCAATCGCGGCCGCCGCCGTAGGAGCAAATCAGATGGCCTCAGCACAGACCCCCGCAAGCGAATTAGAATCAGCGTTCCTCATGGAACTGTCCTTGGATGTCGCCGATCAACTAGACACAGGACACACTAGCATCGCGCCAGTAACCGGCGGTACCTTCGGCGGACCAAGATTGCAGGGTACAGTTAGAGACGGCGGCGCCGACTGGATCACCCAGGTAGCCGGACACTCCAGCCTAGACGTAAGAATCACCCTGGATACCGACGACGGCGATATCATCTACATGACCTACACCGGTGTTGTACACAGAGCAGATAGTGGTCTCTATTGGCGAGTGCGCCCCATCTTTCAAACCGCCTCAGAGAAATACAACTGGCTCAACCACATCGTCTGCATAGGCAAGAGCAAACAGATCCCAGGAAAAGTAGCCTATGACGTGTTCGAGATATTATGAGACGTGATGGTCGCATGAGGACCTAAGAGTCAGTATCAGAGTAATTCTAGAAGCACTCCAATTCTTAAACTTTGAACGTCTACATAGCGCGCGAAACAGATACTTCCAACCGGTGATGGAGTTGATGACTGAAAACCCTCGCACAGGTTGAACCCGTTTACTCTGGATATTTATTAACTTCTATAACAATAGACAAGAAAAACCGGGACACGTTAGAATTTTAGGGGCAGAATCAATACTCCCTCATATCGAGATACCGGTGCGCATCAATGCCTAGGCCTAGAAAACTATTAGTTTCACAAAGTCTATTAGTGCTGATTTTTGTGGCTATGACGACTCTTTCGTATCCGCTAACTGCCGCTGAAGCCGACGATGGCAATTGGCGCATCGTGAATTATTGGTCTGAATGGTGCGCGCCCTGTAGAGTCGAGATCCCCATGCTTAATGAACTGAGTGTGCGTTTGGCCAATAGCAATGTGATGATTGTGGGCGTGAACTTCGATGAAGACCCCAGGGAGTTAACGCTTGAGATTGCCGATGAGATGGGCATCGAATTTACTGTGTTATGCCAGAAAACGGTCGATCTGTTAGGGATGAAACCCCCTGACGTTCTGCCTACAACTTATTTATTGTCACCCTCGAATGAAGTCATGGCGAAACTAATAGGTATGCAAAGCGAGCAGGATATAATTGAAGCATTAACACTTCAGGGGCTTACCCCGCTTACCCCGTTTACCGATTGAGAATTAACTAGAAGCCCGCAGGAACATAGTGACATGATTAGACCGATCGGTTCTCCAAATGCAGCTCTGCTTGTCTTCCTCTTTGCATGGAGCGTGAGTCTTGCCTCGGGCGCGGCCGGACAAGCGCGGTTAGAGCACTTGCCATCACCCGCTCCTAGCAATAGCAGCCTGTCACGTGTTGTCGCCAATGAATCTGGAGAAATCTATCTCTCTTGGGTAAGTCAGGATACTGAACAGGCAACTCTGGCGTTCTCTCGACTATCTAGCGAGGGCTGGGATACCCCCAAAGTGATCAGCCAGGGTAACAACTGGTTTGTAAACTGGGCGGATTTCCCGGCGCTGTCGGTTGACTCCAGCGGTATGGTTGCACATTGGCTACAGATAAGCGCGCAGGGAACTTACGACTACGATATTCGCGCGCGGTTTTATCCGCAAGACAAGGCGAGCTGGACAGAAGCGCAGACAATCCACACAGACGGTATTAGCGCCGAGCATGGGTTCGTTTCAATGCTGCCATTCGACAGCGGAACTACACTAATCACTTGGTTGGACGGACGGGAGACTAAGCACGGCGATCCGCTAGGGGCGATGACTCTACGTGCCGGAATTTTCGATAAGTCTGGTGCCAATGTTAAAGAGTGGGAGCTAGATCATCGCGTCTGCGATTGCTGTCAGACCAGTTCAGCGATAACGGAGAAAGGCCCAATCGTTGTGTACCGCGATCGCTCTGCCGAAGAAGTGCGAGATATCTATGTCACGCGCTTAGTAGAAGGCGTCTGGACGGTGCCGCAGCCAATACACAATGACAATTGGGAGATTGCCGGCTGTCCAGTCAATGGCCCTTCAGTTGCGGCCATGAAAGAGAGAGTTGCCGTTGCTTGGTTTAGCGCTAAAGACGACACACCAAAAATTCAACTCGTAATGTCATCTGATAGTGGCATGAGCTTCTCTGACCCCATAGTTGTAGAGAGTCCGAATACGAATGGTCGTGTTGGCGCGGTTATTTTAGAATCCAGCGAGATCGTCGTAAGCTGGATGGACACCACGGACGAGGCGAAGATTATGCTCTCGCGCTACGACATAAAGGGTGAGTTTCTAGGGAGTACCGAAGTTGCTAGCAGCAGCGCATCGCGTCGCAGCGGATTCCCAATCATCGATGCAGTAGGCAATTCAGTATATGTGACTTGGACTGACATTAGCACTACGCCACAGGTTAAAGTCGCACGAATCGACTATTAGTGGAGCAAAACATTAGCACTAACCTTTGATATTAAGCCATTTTTGCGCCGCAATTCGGCCTCTGCTGCGCTGCGTCCACCCACAAAAAAGCCCGGTCACCTGCGTGACCGGGCTTTGATCTAGAACCAAGTTAAACTAGCGTGTACTTAATTGCCGCCTTGGTCGATGTTTTTCCATTGAACCGCTCCGAAAAACATCTCGTCCCAGCTCTGTTGTCCCCAAGGAACCGTTCGCTCCGGATCAGGGTTCGCAGGATTCTGCGCGGAATTATCAAACGCGCCTACCGCCGTAATCTTAGTACCTGCTGGCATAAACTTAGGCTCGGCATAGGTATAGCTCATCTGCCAAGCATAGTTGAACTGCGCGATATTGATTAGCTCTTCACTTGAGCCATCTGGGTAGTCTGCGTAGAAACGCATGTACTTTCCGCGGAAATGCATGTGCGGCAAGTAGCTGTAAATGTTGGCATCTTTGCCAATGGTTATCGTCGCCGTCTGCTCGAAGGCAGGGTCGTTCGATGGGATATTCGTCCAGGTGTTGGGGAAGATACAAGCGCATCGACCTGACATTCTCTCTGCGGGTATTTCACCTTCTGGATAAAACCACAATCCGATTTCACTCTCATCGATAGTCTCGCGACCATTGGTTGTGTAGTGAAGATTAAGATTCAAGACTGAGCCATCTTTCAATAGGCCGCCAGTGTTAGGAGGATTGAAAGCCGCCGTACCGCCTGGGATATAGGCAGTAATGCTAGCCTTGTCAGGATTGCTACTTCCTAGCGCTCTTCGCTGACCGACTTCTTCAGGAAAGCTCAGAGAGTTGATAGTGTGATGCAGCACTGTGCGATCACCCGGGATGTACTCGCTGCCACGTATCCAGCGGTCTTTACCGTCAAGATCGATATGCACTGCAACATCTCTGTACTCCAAGACGCCAGTCGCAGGAACCTGTTGCGAAGGCACTTTGAGTACCAAGTCGGGCGTATCACTCAGGCTCCACTTAGAGGTAGACCAAGATAATTCTGTTAGTGGGTCGGTATCACCGTCTTTAGGTGCGCCTGCGTCGGCCCAAGCGATTACGTTTCTAACTTCTTCATCTGTGATCAGTCGATCATTGATGAACTCGCCGATATGGCCATCGATCTGACCCGGTGGCATACGCTTAGTCATCAAGACTTCGCGAATCATAGGTGACCAACCCTGAACCATTGTATGGCTGTCCATCGCGAAAGGAGCGATGCCGCCCTCGCGGTGACAGGTCGCACAGTTGTCTGCCAGTATCGGTGCAATATCTGCTATGTAGGAAGGCACTGCAGTAGCAGCATAACTAATTGCCGGGCCGCTTGTTGCAACCAAGGCTACACCTACGTCCTCACCCGCCAGAATCTCTTGAATGGCTTTCTCTGATAGCTCGACGCTACCTCGGTACTCAACCATGAAGGAGCGCGGGTTATAAAGAAGTACCTCACCTGCTCGCTCGATACCTAGAGCTTCGGAGATTACACGGGCATCATCCATCAGGATGGGGATGTCTACTCCGTATTCTGCCGATTTGGCTTGTACAGCGCTGCGATTGTGTTTTCCCATAGGGTTGATCATCAAGAACTCAACGCCTTGGCCGTCGTACTTTGCCTTCAAGGCATCGAACACCGGCAATGCATCTGCTGCTGCCTGGCTGTCGTTGGCCTGTACAAGTAGAGCTATCATTTTATGGTCGTCGTACCAGCTCATGCTGTGGTGATAGCCATCTTGGTCAAGGAGTGAAAAATCTCCCACCCTGTCCGCCGCGCTGCTGATTGCAGGCATCAATAGAAGCAATGCAACTGCTGCCTTTAATAGATTGACGTTCTTCACTTGTTTTTCTCCTCAACTTTCACTTATCAGTTATCTCTGAAGGCCTTGTAGCATAAGGGATTTGGGCTTAGAGATGGCGCGGCGGGAACAATAAAGCCGAATCTTAGCTCTACTCTACGAATTTAGGTGATTTCAGTCAATGAAAACCAATTCGCTTCATCGAGTAAATTGATAGGTTTATCAAGCACTTTATGCGCCGGTTCAGGCGTTATCTACCTCTTGCAAAAGCACTCTAAGCAGTGGGTAGATAGTGGGGTTGGCTATTAAGATGTCGCGATCATAGAACTGTGGATGGATGCCAGGCGGCACCTCGCTGAAATGACCGCATTCGGCACCAGCCTCGATAGCTATCAAACGCGCGGCGGCAAAGTCCCAAATGCTGAGGCTTTCGTAGTAGCCCTCTAGCCTGCCCATAGCCAAGAAACAGATATCTAATGCCGCTGACCCGATGCGGCGGATGTCGGCACAGTTGACCAGTACCGCATGCAAACGCGGGATCATTGGAGCTAGAGTTGACTTGTCATAGGGAAAACCAGTAGCGATCAAAGAGCGCTTGAGCTCTGCCTCACTCGATACAGAAATTGGATTACCGTTGAGAAAGGCTCCCTTGCCCGATTCTGCATAGAATAGCTCTTCGCTGAATGGGTTATACACTACACCCACCTTAGTCTGGGCATCTTCCACATAGGCTATGGAGATTGCCGAATGATTGTGCCCGTGCGCAAAATTTACCGTGCCGTCGATTGGGTCGATGATCCACAAAGGGGTCGTGATTTTCTGAACCGCACCCAAATCTGGCGACGATTCTTCCGAAAGAATTTGATGGTCTGGAAACTGCCGGGCAATAGCCGCGCAGATGAATTGATCTGCTTTGATATCCGCGTTGGTAACTAGTTCGTCACCGTTCTTATACTCGTGAGTCAACGCTGCAGCGGCGCGCTCTTCGGCAATCAGCTTACCGGCATCTCGAGCGAGAGCTTGCGTAAAAAGTAGAATATCTGACATAGAACCTTCTGGACGAGTTTCATAAAACAACAATTATAAGTGTAACGTGCACTTCGAGCATAACAGTCTTTCCATTCAGGCCGATAACCTCAGGTAGACAGCGACGAAGAACCTTACTTACTGCAACCCAACCAATGACAATTGCCTTCAAATATAGCCTGCTCGCCGTTCTTGCCACGCTGCTCAATCTGTCTACACAGGAAGTAGTGGTTCGAACCTACGATGGCAGTTTCGCCATCTATCTGGCGATGGCGCTTGGCACTCTCGCGGGGCTAGTGAGCAAGTATCTGCTCGATAAGAAAACTATCTTCCAGTTCATCACCACATCGCATCGCGAAGACTTTATAAAGTTTACTTTGTACGGACTTACTGGCGTTGCGACTACGGCAATATTCTGGAGCTTCGAGCTCGGCTTCGACTGGCTCATAGGCGGCAAGATCGCCCGGTATATAGGTGCCATCATCGGATTGTCCATCGGATATGGTGTAAAGTATCAGCTTGATAAGCGCTATGTATTTGCGCGGCAGGCCTGAGGGCGACAGGATAAGTTTAATGGAAGCCATGGGCTGGGGGCGTTACCCTAAGACGACAGCAAAATTGATTCAGCCTGCGGACTCGCAGGCGCTGCAGAAGTTTATCTCGTCGCAGAAGAAATCGGCTTCGTGCATTAGCCGTGGTTCCGGTCGCAGCTACGGCGATAGCGCGCTCTCTGAGCAGTTAGTCAGTAGCCGATTCTTAGATAACTTCCTCGAACTCGATGAACAGCAGAAGGTCCTTCGCTGTGGCGCGGGCGTAAAGCTAGGCGACATACTCAGTGTCTGTATCCCTCGAGGCCTTTTTCTTCCCGTACTGCCTGGGACAAATGCCGTAAGCGTAGGTGGTGCCATAGCTGCCGATGTCCACGGAAAGAATCACCACCTAGACGGCAGCTTCTGCACTCACGTTAAGAAAATCAACCTCGTGCTGGCATCGGGGGAATTGGTGACTTGTAGTGAGCAGGAGAACGCCGAGCTATTTCGCGCGACTTGCGGAGGCATGGGACTCACCGGAGTAATAGTCGACGCGAGCCTGTCTCTCGACTCTATCTCTAGTAGCTACATCGACCAACGAAGCCTTGTTGCCAACAACCTCAGAGAATGCTTCGAACACATAGAAGACAACGCAAACAGCAAATACTCTGTCGCCTGGCTGGATTGCCTAGCCACTGATAAGAATTTGGGCCGGTCCGTCTTGTATTTAGGTGAGCACTCCGCATCGAAGAATAGAAAAACTGACACCATGTATCGCGAAAGATCCGGCCTAGGCATTCCCTTCTATACTCCATCATTTCTCCTCAACAAAACGACAATGTCTCTCTTTAATGCGAGTTACTTTGGCGTACAGAAAAGAAAGAAGAGTGCCGCTACTCTAGATTGTGACAATTACTTCTTCCCGCTCGACAGTATCCCGAATTGGAATCGCCTGTATGGGTCGAAAGGCTTTCTACAATATCAGTTTGTTATTCCCAGCGATGGCGCGTTTGAGGGTATAACATCTGTTTTAGAAAAAATATCTGAGAAGGGAAAAGGCTCTTTCCTCACCGTATTAAAGAAATTTGGTGAGGCGAATGAGAACCTATTGTCATTTCCCAAATCCGGCTATACGCTGACCCTAGACTTCAAGAATGAACTTGCTTTGTTTCCATTATTAGAAGAACTGGATCGGATCGTATTGGCTCACGATGGTAGACTCTATCTCGCTAAAGATGCCCGCATGAGTGAGGAAGTGTTTAAGGCGAGCTATCCGAACTGGGAAAGGTTTATGACTATCAAGAACAAATATGACCCAGGCAATTGTTTTGCGTCGTTACAATCAAACAGACTGGGATTGACCCAATGAGAGTTCTTATCATCGGTGCGACGTCGGCAATCGCAAAAGCCTCCGCAAGGATTTACGCGGAACTAGGTTGCTCGCTGCATCTGATTGCACGCAGAGAAGATCAGTTAGAGTTGCTGGCCAGCGACTTACTCGTGCGCGGAGCATCAAAGGTAAGTTACAGCGTGCTTGATCTCAATAATTTTGCAGAACACGAAAAAACGTTGGACACCGCATTTACTGAACTAGGGGACGTAGATATAGCGCTCATCTGTCATGGCTCCCTGCCCGATCAAGAAAAGGTTGAAAAAAACTTCAAGCAGGCGCAAAAAGAAATCAACACAAACGGAATCAGCATTATCTCATTGCTAACCGAACTCGCAACTAAATTTATCGAACAGCAGCAGGGCACGATCGCTGTCATTACCTCCGTCGCGGGTGACAGAGGCCGACAGCCCAACTTCGTCTATGGTGCCGCGAAATCCCTTGTTTCAACCTACCTGCAGGGCTTGCGTGGCAAGATGCTGACACACAACGTAAATATAGTAGACATAAGACCGGGTCTTGTAGATTCGCCTATGACGGCGCAGTTCCCGAAAGGCCCACTGTGGTCTAGCCCAGAACGCATCGCGCAGAAGATTGTGAAAAGCATCCGCCGTGGCAGTCACACCGTGTACGCACCCGGCTACTGGCGAGTTATCATGTTCGTAGTCAGCGTGATCCCCGAATTTGTTTTCAAACGGCTAAATTTCTAAACAGAGAAGTCCCTCAGACTCAACGTGCCAAACTCACTCAACCAATCAACGCTCTACGTCGACCTCGACGGCACCGTAATCAAAACGGACCTCCTGTACGAGTCGATTTTGTTATTGCTCAAGAAAAGTATTTTCCAAGCGCTGTTGATTCCTATTTGGCTAATTAAAGGAAAAGCGAATCTAAAGCATCAATTATCCAAACGCGTTCACATTCCCGTAGAGTTACTGCCGCTGAATACTGAATTCAACGACTATCTGAAAAACGAAGTAGAACGTGGACGCAACATCGTACTTATTTCGGCATCAAGTCAACTAGCGGTAAGACAGGTGAGTGATCACTTAGGGTTGTTCATCGACGCCATGGGTAGCGACGAAGATCACAACCTGAAATCGAAGAACAAGGTGACGCGGATACTGCAGCTAGACCCGGGAGGCGATTTCATCTACGCAGGAAACTCGAAAGACGATATCGCCGTGTGGTCTGAAGCTAGCGAAGTTATTCTCGTCAACTGCAAAAAGTCGCTCGCTACAAATCTGCAACACGCGAGCGAGAAAATTCAGCATTTCGACGCACCCCAATCGACGCTGAAGAAATTTTGGCAGTCGATACGACCGCACCAGTGGTTGAAGAACACACTGATATTTCTGCCACTGGCTCTTTCTCACCAATTGAATCAACCGAATCTACTGCTGCAGGCTTGTGTCGCATTTTTGAGCTTTAGCTTCGTTGCGTCCAGCGTGTACCTACTGAACGATATGCTCGACCTAAATAGCGATCGACAGCATCAGTCGAAATCGCGGCGACCCTTCGCCTCTGGCGACCTGTCTTTAATCTATGGCTATCTAGGCGCGCCGTTGTTGCTAATTCTCGGTTTCCTAATCGCGTTGTGGCTACCCACTGAATTTGTATTCGTATTGCTCACCTATTGGTTAATGACAACCGCGTATAGCTTGTTACTGAAAAGCCTGTTTCTAATCGACGTGCTGACCCTTGCTTCTCTATATACCTGGAGAATCATCGCAGGCTCGGCGGCAATCTCAGTAGTCACCACCTACTATTTGCTCGCCTTCGCGTTCTTCCTATTTTTGGGGCTCGCGATGGTGAAGCGCTATACGGAATTCCTGAACCTACAGAATCAGGGCAAGTCTTCTATCGAAGGGAGGGGCTACGGCGTGGAGAATCTGCATACCCTAGCCACCATCGGCAGCGGCTCTGGCCTAATAGCTGTGGCTGTATTCGCGTTCTACATCAACGCACCCGCGACAACCGAGCTCTACAGCAATCCTCTACTGCTGTGGGCCATCTGCCCTCTTCTTCTCTTCTTGCTATGGCATATCTGGGCGCTCGCGCGGCGCGGAGAACTAGATGAAGACCCCGTTTTGTTCGCACTAACAGATCGCCGCAGCCAAATCACTGCTGCTGTGTGTGGCCTAGTTATCTTGCTCGCAATTTAAACCTACTATTTACCCAGGACTATGCTCTTAGAATCTTCTCGTGAAAGCGTAGGTGCTCTTCTATGAAACTGGCAATAAAGAAGTAGCTGTGGTCGTAGCCTTCTCTCACAATGAACTGTAACGGGTAGCCTGCTTTCTCGGCCGCCTCTAGCAGAAGCTCGGGCTTGAGTTGATTCTCGAGGAATTCATCTGCTGTGCCTTGATCTACTAACATAGGTAGGTGGGTTGTAGCCTTGGCTATTAAAGCGGCGGAGTCATATTCTTGCCATGTAGAAACGTCTTCGCCTAGGTAATTCTTAAAAGCTTTGCATCCCCAAGGACAATTGATAGGAGATACTATCGGCGCGAAGGCAGAGACCGATTTGTATTTGTCCGGATTCTTCAGCGCTATGCTTAACGCGCCATGGCCGCCCATAGAGTGGCCGAATATTGATTGGCGTGATGGATCTACGGGAAAATTATCATTGATCAGGTCCGGCAACTCCTGAGTGACGTAGTCATACATTTTGTAGTGTTTGTTCCACGGGGCCTCGGTAGCGTTGAGATAGAATCCTGCGCCAAGACCGAGGTCATACCCCTGATCTGGATCGTCGGGCACGTCATCTCCTCTTGGACTTGTGTCTCCCATAACGACGGCGAGCCCAAGCTCCGATACGACACGCTGTGCGCCGGCCTTTATCACGAAATTCTCGTCAGTCCCTGTTAACCCCGACAACCAATACAGAACCGGTACCGGCCCTTCGCTCACCTGCGGCGGCAGGTAGACAGAAAAATGCATATCGCAGGACAGCGTTTCTGACTTGTGTTTATAACGGCGTTGCTCACCACCGAACATTTTGTTGCTTGCAATGCTTTCCATAAATCAACTCGGTTATTTTATTCAGACTGGGTTTTGTGGCTACTCCATAATCATGAAGCTTTCTGCAATTGGGTTCCAGCGGCTAGGCTTGTCGATTTTCGTTATCTTCATCGGCTTTAGAACTGTCGGTTCTAACAAGGCTTCGAACCGCTCTACATCCTGATTGCTAGGGTCTAACCATCTTGAGACTAAGTCTTCATCTTCGAAATCTATCATCAACGGCAGTGACTTGGGATGAATCTCGTCCCACTGCGGGCTCAGGGGCGGCAGTGTAATGATAGACACGGAATAGATTACCTCGCCGCTTTCCTTGTTTAGATACTCTTTAAACAAACCACCGAACGCGATGGCTGAATCTTCTAACTCGATCATATGGTAGGTCTTTTTATCACCCAAGCCTTCTATGAAGGCGCTGGCAGGAATCAGGCACCTCGACTCTCGAAAGGGCTTGTAGGCAAGGGCGCGCTTGCTAGAGAGCTTGTCTGAACGCGAGTTGAAGCTGGCGTATTTGTAGTTGGGTTTTAGCGTCTCATTGTCCAGAAACAGCCACCACGTGGCTGTAGAAACCACCCGCTCTCCAGAGCGCTCATGAACTATCGCGATGTCGCTACCTGGCGCAATGTCGCGACTGGCATGTTCATCATAGAGTTCTATGCCCAGAGCCTTGCAGAGCCACTGCACTTGGGGACTATCGATCAGATTAAATCTTCCACACACGGCTTTTACTCATTAGTGCTTAAAATGGTAGAGTCGAATCAATGCTCGAAAACAACCTACTACTATCTAGTTAAGAATAAGAAAGGTACTACCATGGCTAAGATCGAGACTTCCGCTTTCACTTACCACTCCCTTTTAACCGGGTTAAAGCCCAGCTATCTATCTGCACTGTGCCTAGTTGCTAGTGTAACGGCCTTGCCCAGCAGTAGCTTGGCCCAGGCAGCTTCTTTAGAGCAAAACCTGGCTTGTGAGGCGCTGCAACAAGTACGCAATCTTACCATCACTGAAGCAACCGTGAGAGAAAACGATCAATCGAGTTCTCCCTATTGCTATGTGCGCGGCATCATCTCTCCAGCCATTCACTTCCACGCACAGCTGCCACTGATCGGCAATTGGAATGGACGCTTTCTACAATGGGGCGATGGCGGCAAGGACGGCGATCTGGATTTTGCCAATCACAGAGTAGCCGAAGGCTATGCAGTGACGAACAGCAACACCGGTCACGATAGTGGCACCGAACCCGGCTCGGCTTTCGGCTATAACAACCGTCAGGCGGAGATCGACTTCGGCTACCGCGCGGTGCATCTAACGGTCATGGCCGGCAAGACTTTGGTAAACAGCTATTACAATAGAGCACCTGCCTACTCCTACTTCGAAGGCTGCTCCACCGGTGGACGCCAGGGCCTTATGGAGGCACAGAGATACCCAAACGATTTCGACGGCATCGTCGCTGGCGCGCCGGTTAATTACTATCAGGCGATGAATGCGGCGGGCATCTGGAATCTGCAGCGCATGTTCAAGGACGACTTCGCTGGAAATCTCGCGATCGATAGCAACGGTGACGGACAGCGAGATAGCGTAGAGCTCGTTCAAATACTAAATGATGCAGTTCTACAGAAATGCGATGCCAACGATGGCATACGCGACGGCGTGCTGAACAATCCTCTGGCATGTGACTTCAACCCAAGCTCAGACCTATCCGACTTCATGTGCCCCTCATCATTCAACGGCGGCGCCTGTTTCAACCAAGCACAAATCCAGACCATCACAGACTTCTATAGCGGCCCCTACGATAGCAATGGAACCATCATTTATCCTGGCAAGACAAAGGGCTCGGAACTCGATTGGATCGGCCTGTTCGTTCCTAGTCAAAGCAACGGCATGGCGCCCGGGATGCTAAGAGGCCCCGCCGGTGACCACGTTAACTACCTCTTCTATGAACAAGACCCCGGTGTAACGATACCGAATCTAAACGATCCTAATTACTCAGCGCGAACCGGTGGCATGAACCCCGAATTTCACTGGCTAGATTTCAGCGTAGATGACTTCACCAACGGTGACGCTGAATTAATGAGCTCGATCATGGACGCAACCGACCCAGATCTTTCCAGCTTCCTAAAAAGCCGCGGCGGCAAGCTCATTGTCTACCACGGACTCAGCGACGCTCTCTCTGTCGCTACCGCAACAGTTAACTACTTCAACGATATGGTAGACACGACCTTCGGCGGCAGCTTTAACGACGCCAACAATTCCTCGCGCCTTTTCCTAGCACCCGGCATGGGCCACTGCGGCGGCGGCCTCGGTCCAAACAGCTGGGACAAACTCGTTCCACTAGTAGACTGGGTAGAGAATGGCGTAGCACCAGAGTCACTCACTGCGACGCATAGCACCGAGGGCAACATCGACGATGAAAGACTGCTCTGCACATTCCCGCAGCAAGCTACTTTCAGCGGCCCAGCTGGCACAGCGAACAATCCAGAAAATTGGATTGCAGCAAATTTTAGCTGTCAGTGAGCCACGTCATTCTCGCTTGTATTTTAGCGAGAAATTAACAAAAGAAAAATGCCATATCAAATTTTACAAAACGAGAACCATTCTGGAATATTTGTTTTGTTTTAGTCAATTAGAAGCCAGGGTCGGAGGCATAAGAAAATCGCGAAGATGCTAGCCCATCTCTCACAACGAATGGAAAATTACTTTCATCGCCAAGTCTAGTAATAAGCTCTCATAGCCGACTGGCAATGGGCCGCCAGCTTTTCTAGAAGCCTAGTGCTTGCTTTAAACGGATCTCATATTCGGCTGATATTTTTTTGACCATGAGAACCAGCCAAAGAAGGTAATGGCTATATATACAACAAACAGCATTGCGGTGAAATAGAGCTCACGATCGATATAGAGATAGATTGAAATGGAATCGATCACCAGCCAGTAGATCCAGTTTTCCAATATCTTCCGTGTCACCATGTAGGTAGTAACAACGCTTCCCCATGTAGTAAATGAATCTAAATACGGCAGCTGGGCATCGGTTCCAGAATTCAGCAGATACCCTGATATAAAGGTAAGCAGTGCGATAAGAGCTAGGGCTATTAAATGCTGCTGCATGCGCCACATCGAAACCTGCAAGCTCGTCGAGCCATCATTGGCACGTCGCCACTGATACCAGCCGAAGACTGCCATGGCAAGATAGTAGACTTGCAGGCCAGACTCCATGTAGAGCTTCACATCCCAGAAGATGTATAGAAAAATGAATGTAGAAACGCCAGCTGCGAACCAGCAAAGGATATTTTCTCTGACCGCAAGAACTAGGTAGGCAATCGCGAACACTACTGCTGTTAATTCCAGCAATGAATTCCGCTGGAGTTGCTCGCCGACAGTGTTAAGAAATTCAATCACTAGAGAGACCCCGGAGATCGTCTCTCAATAGCTTGATAACAAAAATACTCTTCCCGTATTTTTCCCAGCTTAGCCTGACCTCGACCTTCAAAAGATCCATTATCAATTCATAGTTGCCATAGAGCTGCGTCGAGAGATCATTGCGTACTACCGCGACCTCGGGATATTTCTCCACTCTCCCGATAAATTCCTTGATGGCTGGAATATATTCATCTGCCAATAGATAGAGGCTAATATCAACTGAAGCTTTCATAACTGGACCTCATAACTAACTCCAACCATTCGGGGTTCGCCGTATTGAACATAGGGTTCGGGCGCGTATCCTTTTCTTGGGTCATTGCCGAACTCCCCAAAGAAGAATCCCCTAACAGCGTAATCTTGGTTAGTAAGATTACGCCCCCAAAAAATCAGGCTCCATCGTTCGCCAGAATAGCTGAGGTTCAAATTCAACAGCTCATAGGGATCGCTTTGTACGTTATGACTGTCGGAAAAATAGAAATCGTCTTTCGCGTCCAAAGAAACGGAAAGGGACCAGGCGCCTAGATTATAATTAGCTGCCAAATGTGCCATATATCCCGGCGCATGCGCCTGATCACGCCCTGATAGATCCTGATTTTCAGAATTTACAAAAGAATCAAAGGTCGCATCCAGCAGCCCTAAACTGGCTGTTAGACCCAGTTGCTGTGATGGATACCAAACCGCTTCCAATTCCATACCGTTGTTCGAACCCTCGGCCGCGTTGCCTACGAAATCGACGAATTCTGTACTCCCGTTGACACGAATTCTACCCTCGGAACTCTTGACCTGCTGGTCTTGCCTGTCATCGTGAAACACAGCAGCTTTTAAGTGCAATTTGTTTTCAAGTAAGCTCGATTTAATTCCCAGCTCATATTCAATCAGGAACTCTTCGCCGAACTCTCGTAAATCTGCATCCAATGTACCATCAGTGTTAAAGCCGCCCGCCTTATAGCCCCGGGCAATGCTCGCGTAGGCCATGGTATTCGAATTCAGAAGGTACTTGGCAGCGACTCTGCCGCCCCAAAGGGTTTCCATGGGCGAGAAGCCAAGCAGTTCTGAGTCTCTATAAATCGTATCGCGTCTCTCAACTCTTAAGCCAGTTTCCAGAGTCAGTTTTTCACTAAGCGATGAATCCAATTGGAAGAAGGCGGCAGCAGTATCAAAATCGTAATCGCTGCGGAAGTCAGAAGCTAGGAAGGTGTACTCTCGCTTCAATGACTCGCTGCTCTTAAGTGTGTACACACCAAACAGCCAGTCGGTTGAATCGGAAAACAGTCTGCTACTATCGTTCGATAAAAATCTCAACTCCAGACTCTGGGTTTCTCGATTACGGATATAATTGTCTCGTGACATATAGCCATCTGGATGTATTCCTGCAAAGGTCCAGTCCTCGTCGTAGCCATATTCCATATCGGAATCGGCGAGACCCACGATGAGCTTTAAATCAAAATTATCGAGCTGCCAGCTACTGTCGATTGCCAATGCGAGAGATTCTTGTTGGTCCTGTCCCGGCTCGTCAGAAAGCGTCGTGCGCGAATTATCCAGAGTAAATGAATCGTAACCGTTGTCGATATCTACGTGGGACAGAGAAAGATCCAACTGCCAGTTGGCGGAAATTTCTGCGCTTAATTTTCCTCGAATAGATTGTTCGTCTTGTGCATTATTTCTCTTTGTTCGCAGAAATAAGTTTTCATAGTATCCATCGGATCGATGGCTCCCCACGGCCAATCGAGCGCTAACGGTCTCGGTCATCGGTCCCGTTACCATTGCCGTAATCGTTTGTGTATTGTAATCCGCCGCGCCGAGTTTCAAACTCGCTGCAAACTGATCCTCTGGATCGTGAGTTTTGACGTTGATCAGGCCAGCTAGCGCATTGGCGCCGTATCTCGTTCCCTGAGGTCCTCGTAGTACTTCAACTTGCTTAACATCCATCATAGTGGCAATAGTGGCCGCCCCGCTGAAATCTACATTGTCTACGAGAAAACCAACCGAAGGATTAATGGGCGCGACAAATTGACTGCGCTCACCGATACCCCGAATCTGGAAAAAGCGCGCACGGTTGGAACCAGAAGCATAGTTAACATTGGGAATGGCATTCGCCAGTTCCTCAAAATGTTGAGCCGACCTAGATTTTATGGCCGCTTCTGTCATCACCGTGACGCTAGTCGCCATATCCAACTCGCTTCTAGCTCTAAAATCTGCGGTAACGACGATTTCTTCGATGGTGTTTTCTGCGGCCGCAGCAAGACCCACCGTAAAGCTCAGGAAGGCAGATAACAGTAAGGTGATAGCAGGTTTGTAACAAACATTAGACATGAGTCTCTCCAAAAATTAATTTAAGAGACCCGGTATTATTTGGACGTGTGATGAGATGTGGTATGCATCCTTTTCCTACGCCGGTATTAACCGGATCAGGTTCTAGGGTTGACTGGCTCTCACCAGAATCTCAGATCAATTGACCACCCCTAAGGAACAAGGCGCAGTATAGCACTACTTAAGCAATAGTTAGAAAGATTTCCACCGGAAATACTAGATGGCATGATTGGGCAAGCTGGTGACTAGTTAACCATGATAGTCGTCACCCGAGGAAAATATGTTGTGAGTTATCTTGGTTGCCAATCGACATTCTTGCAACTGGCTGTTATTTTTGTAAACAGATAGTTTTTACAGTTTTTTAGTTATCATCACTACATAAATAGCCTTCATGGAAACTATAGCGGCACACAAGAGTTATTATAATGAGCACTGAAATACTAGTTACTACGGGCCCTGAATCTTCAGGGAAAACTACTCTCGCAAGCCAGCTTGCTGATTACTGGAAAACGCCTCTTGTTTCAGAAGCTTCCAGAGATTATCTCAAAGAAGAAGGTTCTTACCAGCAACATGACTTATTGGAAATTGCCAAGCAGCAACACAAACAGGAACAAACAGTTCTTTCTCATTTTCCAGAAAGAATTATTTGCGACACTGATTTGCTGGTTATCATGATCTGGAGCGAAGTGAAGTATGGGCACTGCGACCCGTGGATTTATAGTACTTTTGAAAATAGCATCAATCAGCGAACTTCTAGTAGGCATTATTATTTATGTGACTCAAATATCCCTTGGCAAGCTGATCCACTGCGACAAAATCCGCTCAACCGCGATAAATTATTCAGCATATATCTTCAAAAGCTTAACGAGTATGAATTGGAATATAGAATAGTGAAAGGTGAGCCGCGAGAACGTTTACAACAAGTTCTGGATAGTTCAGATTCGTAGTGATGATTGGTGATAAAACTAGTTTCTACTATATCTTCAATTCCTGAACTTTAGTTTTCAGTGCGCTTTTATGTTGCTCCAGTTTACCGGCAACTGACTCATCAAATGTCCCAATGATTTCAGCCGCTAAAATTCCTGCATTCTTGGCACCATCCAAGGCAACTGTTGCCACTGGAACTCCTGCTGGCATCTGCAATATAGACAAAACAGAATCCCAGCCATCGATTGAATTCGTAGATTTAATCGGAACGCCAATCACAGGTAGAGTGCTTACAGCGGCAACCATACCAGGCAGGTGAGCAGCACCGCCGGCACCGGCAATAATCACAGTGAAGCCAGAAGCTCGCGCATTTTTTGCATATTCCATCATCGCTTCTGGCGTTCGATGAGCAGACACCACTGACATTTCATGCTCAATATCAAATTCTTTGAGGATTTCGGCCGCCGCTTTCATGACCTTAAGATCGGAATTACTGCCCATGATAATGCCAACTTTTGAATTCTGTAAATTTGTCATGCTAGTACTTTGATCGCCTTTTTAACCAATTGAACTTTCTCTTTCAGTGCGTCCATATCATCATCAAGAATCGTAATATGGCCCATCTTTCGATGAGGTTTAGTAAATTTCTTGCCGTATAGAATTATATTTGAACCTTCGATTTCCAGTAGCTTTTCCAGCCCTTCATATATTGCTGGTCCAGTATAACCTTCTTCACCTAAAAGATTAACCATCGCTGAAGGCTTAATGATCGCAGTTGCACCTAGGGGCAAACCAAGAATAGCGCGAAGATGTTGTTCATACTGAGAAGTGTCATTCGCACTAATTGTTTGATGGCCGCTATTATGAGGCCTTGGCGCCACTTCATTTACTAGTACTTCACCCGCCTTAGTGACGAACATTTCTACCGCTAAGAGCCCTACAATATCAAGATTTGTGATGACTTTTCTAGCCAGCTCTTCGGCAGTTTGCTGAATCTCTTTTGACAACGAGCTTGGAGCAATCAGGTAGTCTACCAAATTATACTCAGGATGAAATACACATTCTACTGCAGGGAAAACTGCTATTTCTCCCAGTAGGTTCCTGGCTGCGATAACAGAAATTTCAGTTTCAAAATCAATAGTTTTTTCTAGCAGCCCATAATCATCGAAAGCCTTATCTATATCCGCTACACACTCCAAACTTAATACACCGCCCCCATCATAGCCGCCCTTGCCCAGCTTGTTAAAAGCAGGCAGAAATTCAGCATGGGCTCTTATATCTTCGCGATTACTCACCAAGATAAATTCAGCTGTAGGTATATTGTGATCAAGGTAAAATTGCTTCTGAACACGCTTATCCTGAATAATTTCTATCACACGGGGTTGAGGATAAACAGGAATGCCTTTACGCTCCAGTTGGTAGAGCGCATCAATATTAACGTTTTCAATCTCAATAGTGAGCAAATCTACCTGCTTTCCAAAAGCATAGACAGTTTCATAGTCTAGTAGAGACCCCTGTGTGTATTCGTTCGCCAAACCACTGCAAGGACCATCTTCGCTAGGGTCAAGAACACAGGTATGCACATTGAAATTAGGACAGGCCTGCAGCAACATTCGACCAAGCTGTCCGCCACCAATAATGCCTAGTTTGAAGTCTTGATAAAACGCTTTCATGCTTGATAAAAGACCTGTTTAAGGAGGAAGCAGCGCATCATAGCAAAAATCATCGCTGCAGACCCAACTGCAATAGATATTAATCTGGATCACATGATTTCTAAAGGACAGGGTAAGAATTGATTATTGCTAGCTCATTCGATGGCTGACTATCTCCATTTCCCTATTAGCATTACCGTCTTACCAAATACTCTGCATAAGATACTCGTATTTCATGACATATAGACCTAAATTAGCCAATTGAATACCGCCCTAGAAGGACTCTTATCTGTTGTCAAAGCTCTCGAATGACACAATCCTGATCTGACTGAAAAACTGCCTGCCAACCACATTACCAATACATGACGGATGAAGGCACGGGCTCTAATTTACTTCGCTTTTATTCTTTTTATACCCACATTCTATGCTACCTTTTCTTTGTTGCTCATTTTTAGAGCATCCAATTGGGACCTACTTTCATATCTCGTCATGATGCGTCAGTGCGCACATACAAATTACGAGTTTTTTGGTTTCCAGCAGAAGCTAAGTGCACATCGGCAGCTGTTTATGTTGGCTAGTTAAGTATGAAGTTGAAGACGACCTGAATGTTGTCGTTAATTGCCACTGTCAATAATACCGATTGGCGCACGGAGCTGAATTTGCCCCTATTGCAATGCTGCTAGCAGACAAACTCAGGATGTTAGAAGGTGAAGAGCTCTTATCAAGATATGAAGTGGTAAATGTTGCTGCCTTTAGGTGTTTTTCTCTAAATGCGGCACGCGTCTATTCAACCATTCTCCGAGCTTCATTCCTGTTAGTTTCGTGACCGTCACACTTTCAGATTCGACGAGATTGTAGCCCGTAGCTAGCGTAAAGATGGAATCTAGAAACTTGGGACTCCAACAGAACAATGATCTACCAAATTTTGATAAAATATCCAGCACTGAAGAATGACGAAAATTGAAGTAAAATAGAAACAAGACAACCAAATTACTAGGAACAGGTTTATTTTTTAGAGTTGGAAGCGCTTGAAAGCAGTTCTGTATTCATTAAATTCTATCAGAGGCCAAAAAAAAACATGAAGAGACAGAAAATATGAAATACGTTTATTGGGTTTTGGGATTATTAGTGGGAATATCAGTCCTACTCATTGGAATTCCTATTGTCGTTTCTGAGCTCGGAGGAGAAGTAGTGACTTTAGAGAGGGCCGAAGAAGATGGCGAGTCGAGCCGGATTCGAATTTGGATTGTTGATAACGATGAAGCATCGTGGATAGAGCATGGAGATTCTGAATCCTATTGGATGGATCACCTGCAGACCTCAAACGGAATAGTTCTAGATCGCGAGGGTCAAACCCAAATTTATGAAGGCACTCTAGATCCTGATTCCCATAACCTCTACCATGACCTACGTAGACAAAAGTATAGCTGGGCTGATCAGGTGATAGAGATGTTGAGTGGCAGACGGGAAAGCTGTGATGGGATCCCGGTTCGACTTCACTTATCCACTGACGCTTAGCATTCAGTTGGATTGATGGCGGCGCATGCGCGTTGCCCGCGTATTAATACGGGCTTTGTACCCGATAAAGAAACTAATTATGAATTTGGAGAAATCTAAAAAGAGAATAGTTAAGAAGGCGAAAATGGGGTTTCAGGGCTATCCAACGATTGAAATCGCCTATTTAGGGCCAAATGCTAACTTGGCAAATGAGGTTCTCCTTGAACTCATTGCTGAAGAAGGGGCGCAGCCACAAACCGAAAGATTTACCACTGCAACTGACATACGAGAGGATGAAACTATCCAATCTGCAATAGTAAAAATGATAGAAAGATCTGGCGCGAAATCAGTTATTCTGAACGAAGGCGTGAAATCTAGCGGCGCAGATTAAGGATATAAAGGATCAGAGAAACTTGATCCAAAATCAAAGTACATGGACCCCTTTGGTCATGCTTTTTCATTGTTCAGACGGTCTGTGTCTTGGGATGCATGCTTGTCTATGGCCTTAATCTATGAGATTTGAGCTTGTACTAAAAGCCGTACTTACTAGGCATGATTTCTACATCTATCGCTGCGGCTCCTGATTCAACTACAATGCCCGCGTTCTATGAAATTAGCGCTAAGGTCAATGGAAGTTCGAGCCTTATTCGAACTTCGAAATCCATAGAATTTGGGAAGCCAATAACTCATGAATTTGGGGAATACCAGCTCTCTATGCTATTCGAGCCTACAGAGACTGACGAATTCACGCTAGCGGCCTCTCTCAACCCGATAGCACCTTCGACTAACGCAATCGTAGCTACGATGCTAAGTGAGTCTTTTATAGGGGAAATCAGTATTTCTATAGTACTTAGGTTATCGGTAATTGAGTAGAATACAACACATAATCAACACACAAGTGCTGCGTGCGCATAATGAGTATTAGAAATGGCTGAGTGTATTAGTTGTAATATTGAAGTTGAGAGCAAAGAAATGGATGCAGGAAATCGACTGCTTCTGAGCTGCAAAAAATGTGGAACTTATGACATTTCTCGGCCTGCAATTAGCAGAGTGAAAAGAAATCGAGCCGATATGCGAAGATTTGTTACCGCGCTCAGCCGGGCGCGCAAAAACAGCAAAATTCTATCGGTAGTGGTGGTGCCTCGACTTGGGATAAAGTTTGACGTTGTTGGCGAAGCTCCATAACAATCAAGTCTATCTAGGAGAGTTTCATGAGAAAGTTAATTGCCTCTATCGCACCATGTATAGCACTAAGCTTTTCACTATTGACTGCTACTGCAGCCTTCTCTCAGGATGCACCCGCTCCCGGAGCAAAGTATGTCGCGCTTGGCAGCTCGTTCGCAGCAGGACCAGGCGTTGCCACTCAATTAGGCACCTGTGGACGCTCGGATCACAATTACTCGCACCTCGTCGCGGCCGAACTGGGCCTCACGCTCACTGATGTGAGCTGCGGCGGTGCGACTATTCCTAATATTGTTAACTCTACTCAACGGGATGCTGCCCCACAGATCGACGCCGTCAGCCGCGATACGGCGCTGGTGACTGTCACTATTGGCGGCAATGATATTCGCTTCACTTCATCGACTTTCGCCTGCGCTGGAAAAGCGCCAGCAGATAACTGTACTGCCAATCTCGACCAGGCAGCCATCAGCGCGTCCGTAAAACAACTTCCCGCTCGACTCGAAGCGATGCTCGATGCTATTCACGCTAAGGCGCCACAGGCCATCGTAGTACTGGTGGCCTATCCTCGAGTCTTCCCGACAGACGCAATAAACTGTCGCGAACTTGAATTGAGTTCCAACGACACTGCCTATCTGGCTGCCCTTGGTCAGAAACTCGAGGCTGCCTTCGTGAGTGCCACATCAGGCCAGCGGAACCTTATAGCTGATGCTTATGTACTAGCCGAAGGCCATGGGCCCTGTGCTACGTCTGAACGTTGGGTCAATGGCGCCCAAGTTGCAAACACAGGCGTTCGCTACCACCCTACGGCCGAGGGACATATTGAGATGGCGCGATTAGTATTGGCGGCTCTAGGAAATAACTCCGAGTAAAAAGACAGGCGACTAGGCGGGTTCCTAATAGTGTAGAAGCGTTACATGTCTCGAGATTTTGATACTAAATTAATGAGAAAATTTTCAATACTATGAACGAAATTATGCCCTCCTATGAGATCGCCGAGCTAATTATCAACGTAACCGGTCAGATGGACTCGCTGTTAACGATAGGGTTCAATTCCACGGCGAGTATGAATGGAATTCCCAGAGCGGCGTGGTGCACTGGACGCATAACGACCCCAATGACCGACATATTAGCGGTTCGCTAAGAAGCAAAAGTCGCAGTTATCAATAATATAGCGGCGATTATGATGTATCCGATACAAGGGCCTCGTTGCCCTCCCTTTGGACAGAGTGAACTTTAACCAGAAGCACGCTGCATACCTCAGTTGCAGACAGTCTCTGAGCACACTAGACAGGCTCATACGTTCCTATTTCCCTCAGTTAATGGTAATTTCTCTTCCTACTTTTAGTTAATCTAATTGTTAGCACTAACCCTATAAGAATAAACGCGCCAAGAGGTATCTATGAAACTCGGCCACAAGACTTTTTCCAAACTTGTAACATCCATCGCCTGCACACTTACATTGGTTTTTTCTGTAAACGCAGTGGCACAGTCGGGAACCTTTAGAGCTAGGTTGTCGCCCATGCCTACCACCCCACAGACGGTTACTACGATAACCGGCGAAGGTGAGGTGATTCTGACACTAGAAGGCAATACACTTAAGGTCACTGGCGATTTCGTCGGCATGAACTCAGCCGCTACCATGGCCCATGTGCACAATGGGCCGCCAGCTCAGCCCGGCCCGGTCGTACATCAGCTCGAGGTGACAAAGATGACTGGAGGTGAGATCAGCGCGGTTCTGGAGCTCACTGACGAACAGGTAATGGCGCTCCATAATAATGAGCTATATATCCAAGTGCATAGCGAAACAAACCCTCCCGGGGAATTGCGTGGTTGGGTTTTTGCCAGAAATTAATCGAGGTTTAGCATGAAAATAATCAATAAGAACACTACTCGCGCACTTTTCACGTCCGCCCTAGTTTTGCTACTCGCAGCCTGCAATGGAGAGAGCACTGTGCCTGCAGACTCTGTCGCTTCGGTGACTTTTAGCTCGCAGGCGGAAGAAGGAGCGACAGCATTCGCCAGCAACTGTGCTGCCTGCCATGGCGCGAGCCTAGAGGGCACTACACTGGGGCCACTACTCTCCGGCAATTCTTTCCTGCAGCGATGGGGCACACAGACTCCAGCCCTGCTATTAAACAATATTCAAGCAAATATGCCTCCAGGTGGCAACGACGGTATAAGCGATGAGGATTACACCAATATCGTCGCGCATATGTTGTCCTTCAACGGCGTTGACACGATTACCGAAGCGCTCACGGCGAGCACAAATTTTGAAATCGCCGACAATATCTCTCAGGTTGTTGCACGGCGCTCACGCCCTGAGCCAGAGCCTCCTCAAGGCATAACCGTCGCCGGCACCGTAGAAAAATTCACCCCGATTACCGATGCCATGCTGGAGAATCCAGATCCAGCCGACTGGCCTATGCACCGCCGTAACTACTACGGCCACAGTTACAGCCCACTGAGCCAAATCAACACTGACAACGTTAAGGGCATGACCCTAGCATGGGTTTGGAACATGTATGAGGGCGATTCGGAACCTGCCCCGTTGGTCTATGGCGGCATCATGTATCTGATTAACCCAGGCAATGTCATCCAGGCTCTGGACGCTGCTACCGGCGAGTTGATCTGGGAGAACTGGGCAGGCCCGGCGAATCGTCAGGACATGCGCAATATCGCTATCTATAACGACAAGATCATTCAAGCTACTACCGATGCACGCTTGATAGCACTCGATGCGCGCACTGGCGAGCAGATCTGGGAGACCGAGGTTGCCGATGCCAGTAAGGGCTTCTCTAATTCCAGTGGACCCATCGTTGCAGACGGCAAGGTCATTCTTGGCCTCGCGGGTTGTGCACGCTACATACCCGAAGACTGCTATATAAGCGCTCACGACGCCAACACTGGCGAGCTTGAGTGGCGCTTCAACACTATAGCCAAAGCGAATGAACCCGGCGGCGATACCTGGGGCGAGCTACCCGATTTATTTCGTGCTGGTGGCGAGACATGGATTACTGGCAGCTACGACCCCGACCTCAAGCTTACCTATTGGGGTACTGCGCAGCAGAAGCCTTGGGTACCTGTTAGTCGTCACCTGACGATCGATGACGTAGGTCTGTTCACAAATTCGACGGTTGCAGTGAGCACCGACACGGGCGAGCTTGATTGGTTCTTCCAACACGTTCCAGCTGAAGCGCTAGATCTAGATGAAGTGTTCGAGCGCATCCTGGTAAATCGTGGCGATGACAAATTAGTGTTCTCGCTAGGCAAGTACGGCATTCTGTGGAAGAACGATAGAGTCTCGGGTGAATTTCAGGACTACAAGGAAACTGTTTTTCAAAATGCCTTCACCGACATCGACGATAAGACTGGACTGGTTACCTATCGAGAAGATATTCAGAATGCGAAGCTAAACGAGTGGACATCAGCCTGTCCAAGCAGCGCTGGCGGCAAGGACTGGCATTCGATGACCTACCATCCGCCTACTGGAACCATGATCGCACCGCTTAGCCAGACCTGTCTGGAGAACGCGGCGCGGGAAGTGGCGTTAGTACAGGGTGGTGGTGGACTAGCTGCTAGCCGCAAATTCTTCGAGATGCCCGGAACGGATGGCAACCTTGGCAAGATCGGTGCCTATAACGTAGATACCATGGAAGAAGTGTGGAGCCATCAGCAACGCGCCTCTTTTCATACGGGCACGATGTCTACCGGCGGCAATCTGGTATTCGTTGGCGATCTGGATCGACGCTTCAAGGCCTTCGATGTAACTACCGGCGAGATCGTTTGGGAAACTAGACTAGGAACGTCTGTGCAAGGCCACCCCGTTTCCTTCGCTGTAGATGGCAAGCAATATATCGCGGTAACGGCAGCGCTTGGTGGAACTAGCCCGCGCGCCGTGCCAGGTGTAATTCTTACTGAGATCAAGTATCCGCGCTCAGGAAATGCAGTCTATGTATTTGCTCTTCCTGACTAGACACGATTAGTCGCCATGAGCAGAGTTCAACGCCTATAACCACAAGGGGTATTGCTAAAAATGAAATTAAGAAATCATGCATTAGGAATACTTGGGTTGGGCCTGCTCGTTGCCTGCGGCGGTGAGAACGAGATTGAAGGAGAGAGTGCAGCCACTTCTGTTGCCAGCTTCAGCTCACAGGCGGAAACTGGAGTCCGGGCTTACTCCGCGAACTGCGCAGCCTGCCATGGTGCTAGTCTCGAAGGCAGCGCGCTAGGCCCGATACTAAGCGGGCAAGCATTTCTTGCAAGTTGGGGGATGCAATCGCCGGGTGACTTCTATAACTACATCAAAGCGAACATGCCTCCGGGTGAGAATGCTGCTATTAGCGATGATGACTATATCAATATCGTTGCTCACGTCATGCGCAGAAGCGGAGTTGCCGACAGCAATCCCCTACTAACAGCAAGTTCTGATTACCCCTTAGCGATCAATATTCCCGGTGCAGCGAATTTGATTGCCCCACCTGAAAGCATTGCACCTACCGGTGTAATCCTTCCTGGCACTGTCGAAAATTTTCAGCCGATCTCCGATACGATGCTCACCAACCCGGCGCCTGGCGACTGGCCGATGTTGCGCCGCAACTATCAGGCCTGGAGCTACAGTCCTCTCGATCAGATCAATGTGGACAACGTGGGTGACCTGCGACTGGAATGGGTCTGGAGTATGCACGATGGCGACTCGGAGCCTTCGCCGCTGGTGTACGACGGTACCATCTATCTGATCAATCCTAGCAACATAATTCAAGCATTGGATGGGAAGACTGGCGAGCTAATCTGGGAGCATCACGCGGGCCCTAAGGATAGCGAGGACATGCGCAACATCGCCATCTATGAGGATAAAATTATTCACGCCACAACCGATGCTCGACTGTTGGCACTCGATGCGCGTACAGGCGAACCGGTATGGGAAACAGCAATCGCCGATGGCAGCAAGGGCTTCGGGAATTCCAGCGGACCTATAGTAGCCGACGGTAAAATCATTCAAGGCCTGTTAGGTTGCTCTCGCTACATCGAGGAAGACTGCTATATAAGCGCGGTAGATGCAGACAACGGTGAGGTGCTATGGCGCTTCAACACCATAGCCGAAAGTGGTGATTCTGGCGGTGATACTTGGGGCAACATAGATGACATATTTCGTGCGGGCGGCGAGACTTGGATTACAGGAAGTTACGATCCTGAGCTAAAAATCACTTATTGGGGAACCGCACAGCAAAAACCTTGGATGCCGGCCAGTCGAAATCTCTCCATCTTCGATACCGGTCTATTCACCAATTCCACCGTAGCCATCAATGTGGATGACGGCTCTCTCGATTGGTTTTTCCAGCACGTGCCCGCCGAGGCGCTGGATCTTGACGAGGTGTTCGAACGTGTCCTGATTGACCGTGAAGATGACAAACTCGTTTTCTCAATCGGCAAGCACGGCATTCTGTGGAAGCACGATAGAGTGAGTGGTGAGTTCATCTCCCATCTGGAGACTATCTTCCAGAACGCGTTCACCAACATAGACTCTGTGACTGGGGCTGTAACCTATCGTGATGACATTGCCAATGCGCAACTGGACGAATGGATAAGCGTTTGCCCGAGCACAGCCGGTGGAAAAGACTGGCACTCTATGACCTATCACGAACCTAGCGCGAATCTGATTATTCCTCTGAGTCAGTCTTGCTTGGAAATATCGGCACGAGAAGTGCCGCTGGTGCAGGGCGCGGGTGGCACAGCGGCAAATCGCCGCTGGTTCGAAATGCCAGGTTCAGACGGTAATATGGGCAAACTCGCAGCATATAACGTAGATTCTATGAAAGAAGTCTGGAGTTACGAACAGCGAGCGGCTTTCTTGACAGGAACTATATCCACAGCGGGAAACCTTGTGTTCGTCGGCGACCTCGATCGGCGCTTCCGAGCCTTCGATGCACGTAATGGTGAGATACTCTGGGAGACACGGCTTGGCACATCAGTGCAGGGCCACCCTGTTAGCTTTGCCATAGACGGCAAGCAGTATATTGCAGTGACTACCGCGATGGGTGCGCGCGGAGTTAGTCCACGAACTGTCCCACGAGTTGTCGCGCCGGATATCAGGCATCCAGGCAACGGCAACGCACTGTATGTTTTTAGTCTTTCGGACTAAGATCAGTTAGCAATCAATTCGAGTAAGCCACGCTCAGATTGAATTATCGCCCTACTAACTTTTTTACAATCCAGCAACAGGAAGTATCACTATGAGTCGTCGTTACGATGAACTAGCAAAAGGACATATTGCCTTTATTAAGCAGCAGAAACTTTTCTTTGTTGGTACCGCGGCAAACGATGGCACCATCAATGTTTCGCCCAAGGGTTGGGACAGCCTGCAAGTGCTTTCATCTAACCGTATCGCGTGGCTAAACATCACCGGAAGCGGGAACGAGACGGCTACTCATCTGGCACAGAATGAACGCATGACGATGATGTTCTGCGCCTTCGACGGCAACCCCAAGATTCTCCGGTTGTACGGAAAAGCAGTCGCCGCTCACCCTCGAGATGAACAATGGGATGAACTGTCGAAACTTTTTGAACCTCATGCCACCGCCAGACAGTATGTTGATTTTACTATTGAGCTAGTGCAAACATCCTGCGGCTTCGGTGTGCCATTCTATGAGTTTACTGGTGCGCGCGATAATATGGATAGATGGCTAGCCTCCCGAGGCGACGAAGGCATCGAGGGATACTGGCGCGAGAAAAACCTAGTTAGCCTAGACGGACTACCTACCCATATTCTAGATGAAAATTATCGATCACCCTCACACGTAGGACACGAATCCAATGAATGATGAAACCGGAAACAGCAGTGAAGAATCAGAAGTAGTTCCCGAGGAAAAGCCTTCCAATATCGGTCGCATAGAGTGGATGGACCTGACGGTTGACGATGCATCGAGCGTACGCAATTTTTATACCTCCGTGGTGGGCTGGTCCAGCAGCGAAGTGGATATGGGTTCCTACAGTGACTTCAATATTAACTTACCAGACACTCAAGATACGATTGCCGGTGTGTGCCATTCTCGTGGCAGCAACGCCAATATTCCCAGCCAGTGGCTAATCTATGTTCGAGTAGAAAACGTTGCCGACAGTGCACAGACATGCAAGAGACTTGGCGGCGAAGTCTTGGACGGGCCTCGAAGAATGGGCGGCAGCAATTTCTGCGTGATCAAAGACCCAGCTGGTGCTGTTATGGCTCTACTCTCGGACTAGCTAGATGCAAACTCTGAAAGGCAAATTCCATTGCGGCGCGGTTGAATTCGAAGTACCCCGCGAGGCGGCCCCCGAAGGCCTCAAGCGCAGCGATTGCTCTCTCTGCACGCCCAAGGGCGCGATCATGGCAACTGCCCTGCTTGCTGAACTTACAGTTACCAAGGGAACCGATAAGTTAAGCCTTTATCAGTGGAGCACCCACATCGCGCGCCAATACTTCTGTAGCATCTATACTGATCATCAACGGCGAAAAAATTCAAACGAATACGGCTACAACGTCGCCTGCATCGACGGCATCAGCATGAGTGTCGAGTTCAGCAACTAGCATTTTTCAATTAGACAAAAGTGAAAGAATAAACATGAGCGGAACAGTAAAAAACATCTTTATAGCAAAAACTCGACGTGAGCAGCCACAACAAATAGAGTCCGCGAAGCTAGAAGCGGGAAAGGGCATCGTCGGCGATCGCTACCACGAGCGTGCACTGGAAATTCTAGCGGTGGGAGACCAAGTGCCAGCGAATCACATAAGCTTGATCTCCAAGGAAGAGCTCACCGGTTTTCTAGAGCGCAACAACGCCGAGATAGACTATGCAGATTTTCGACGCAATGTATTGACCAGCGGTATTGATCTCCGTGGACTGATTGGTAGACAGTTTAAGTTAGGCAGCGCATTGTGTCAGGGCATTGAAGACTGCGATCCCTGCGCCTTTCTTGCCGCCGCCGTCCATCGTTCGGTTCTACCAGAACTAAAGGAAAAGGCCGGCCTGCGGGCTATCATTCTAGAAGAAGGCGATTTGAAAGTCGGCGACACAATCACATTAATTGGAGACTAATATGCAACCCTTTAACTCCTTACTAGCCAACCTGAAGACTCGCCCTCACTGGATGAATGCACTGATGCTGTTCTGTGCATATATGACGTTCATCTATTTACCCTGGGATGTTCTCTTAAAACCTCTCTCTGAAGATCAAGAGGTGTGGTTCGGTCTACTCTTTACCGGATGGGCTGCGAAGGCCGGCGGCTTGCTGCACTGGTACGTATATGGCGCCGGCTTCTGGGGATTCTGGAAAATGCGGACGTGGATGTTCCCATGGGCCGCTCTGTACACCGCACAGGTTGCGGTAGGCATGGCCGTTTGGAGCTTTCTCGATGCGCGCGGCGGCGGAGTAACAACTGGCCTGCTGGTTGCCATCCCCTTTCTTGCCTTAGCTGCTGCACTGTGGAGAACGAGCTATTTCAAGTCAGCAGAAGCAAGAGCTGAAATCGTCGGATCACTATGAAACCTCTAGTCCGAATTATCGCTGCCTTCATCTCAATAGTTTTTGGCAGTGTTGCCATAGCACAGACTGATGAGCCTTACATCTACATACTCGGTGTTACACAAGATGCCGGCTATCCACAGATAGGTTGTTATGCTGAACATTGCCTGGCTGGCTGGATTGACCCTAGCTTACGTAGAGGAGCAACTTCGATTGCAGTTATAAACCCAGACTCTGGAGAGAAATTTCTCTTCGAGGCTACTCCTAATCTTCCACCACAGTTGTACGCATTAGACCTAGAAGCACCCAATGAACACTTTCAACTTGCCGGCGTTTTTCTCACCCATGCCCATATCGGACACTATGCTGGCTTGATGTTCTTCGGACACGAGGCGATGTCAGCTTCCAATCAACCTGTCTACGCCATGCCGCGCATGCGTGGCTTTCTAGAGAACAATGGTCCATGGAGCCAGTTAATAGAGTTCGAGAATATTCGGCTTGAGACGCTACAGAACACACAGGCAGAGAGCTTTAGCGGAGTCGACGTTACCCCTTTTCTCGTTCCGCATAGAGACGAGTTTTCCGAGACGGTGGGCTATGAGATATCAGGACCGAATAAGAAAGCCGTATTCATTCCAGATATCAATAAGTGGTCGGAATGGGATACAGACCTCGCCGAACTCGTGAGATCTGTGGACTATGCTCTGATCGATGCGACTTTCTACGACGATTTTGAATTGCCCGGTCGCGACATGTCACAGGTTCCGCATCCCTTCGTTTCGGAAAGCATGCGTGCGCTCAGCGATCTATCAAATGAGGACCGCGCGAAAGTTTGGTTCATACATTTTAATCATACGAACCCCCTGCTGAATGCCGAGAGTGACGAGAGTAAATTTGTTAGATCGCAGGGGTTCAATGTTGCAGCCGAAGGCGTGCGACTTCCGCTGTGACAGCAAATCTGCGGTGCGCCACTTAGGAATTTCGCAGTTTCTCCAGCTCTTCCCAGCGTTCATAAGCTTTCTCTAGCTGGTTCTGCACATCCGCCACCTGCTTCAGTGTTTCCTCTACAGATTTTCCGCCGTCGTCCTGATTGTCGTAGAACTCAGGTTTCGACATGTGCTGCTCTAACTCTGACTGACTTATCTCAAACGCTTCTATCTTTGCAGGCAACGCCTCGAGTTCGCGTTGGTCCTTGTAGGAGAGTTTCTTGCTCGGCGCATTTTTCCCCTCGATAATTTGTTCTACTGATTTTGTTTTAGATTTTCCGCTTGCCTGCTCGCTGGACTCGAAACTAAACAAACTGTTCCCTTTACGCGCCCAGTCGCTGTAGCCGCCGACATATTCACCGATCTTCCCATCACCTTCGAACACCATGAGGCTAGTAACCACGTTGTCCATGAACTGCCTATCGTGACTGACAAGCAATACAGTTCCGTCGAACTTCAATAGTATGTCTTCTAGCAGCTCCAGAGTCTCGATATCTAGATCGTTGGTCGGTTCGTCTAATACCAGAATGTTAGCTGGTCGGCTAAACACCTTCGCGAGTATCGCCCGGTTCTGTTCACCACCGGAGAGTGCTTTGGCCGGTGTACGAATCCTGTCTGGTGCAAAGAGAAAGTCGCCGAGATAGCTGATCACATGCTTGTTTTGGCCATTGATCTCGATGTAGTCCGAACCGCCGCTCACGTTATCGATCAGGTTCTTTTCCATGTCGAGGTGTTCGCGTAACTGATCGAAGTAGGCGACTTCTAATTTTGATCCGAGTTTTACAGAGCCTTCCTGAGCAGTCAGTTTACCCAGCAGAATCTTCAGCAGCGTCGACTTGCCCGCACCGTTCGCACCAACGATACCGATACGGTCGCCACGCATCACTGTAGTAGAAAAATTCTTGATAACAGGCCGCTCATCAAAACTGTGGCTGATGTCTTCCAACTCCGCCACTATCTTTCCTGAACTCTCAGTGGTGTTCAGCTTGAACTTCGCACTTCCCTCAAGCTCTCTGCGCGCGCCCCTCTCAAGTCGCAATGCCTCTAACGCACGAACCCTACCCTCGTTGCGCGTGCGTCTTGCCTTAATGCCTTGCCGGATCCAGACTTCTTCTTCAGCCAGTTTCTTATCGAATAATTTGTTCGCTCTCTCTTCGCTGGCAAGCTGCTGCTCGCGAAAATCTAGGAATTTCTGAAACGTTCCTTCGAATTCGTACAGGTGTCCTCTATCGATCTCTACAATCTTGTTAACAACATTCTGCAGGAAGGTTCTGTCGTGAGTAACGAGCAAGACCGCGCCGTTATATTCCTGCAGTTGCTTCTCTAGCCATTCTATCGCCGGCACGTCGAGGTGATTAGTCGGCTCATCGAGAAGCAAAAATTCTGGCTCTCTTACCAGTGCGCGCGCCAAGGCTACGCGCTTGCGCCAACCACCAGATAACTCCGACATGAGTTTGTCCGCAGGCAATTGAAGTTGCGTAATGACTGTGTCTACTTTTTGTCCTAGGCTCCAACCCTGCTTCGCTTCCAGCTCACCCTGGACGCGCTCGAGTTTTGCCATGTCGGCATTCTCGTAGTCGGCAATCATGTGATGGTACTGCTTTAGGAGCTCGCCCACTTCAGAGAGGCCACCCGCTACCATGTCATAGACAGACTGCTCGTCAGCTTCGGGTAGTGACTGCTCTAGCCACGCGACCTCTACTCCGGGCCTAAGCCAGCGCTCGCCGCTGTCGGGCTGCATCGAACCGGCGATGACCTTCATGAAGGTGGTTTTGCCAGCGCCATTACGGCCTAACAATCCAATCTTACTGCCCTTCTTCAGCGTGAAATCGACTTCATCGAGAAGGATATGAGTACCAAAATTGAGAGCAACTTTATCGAGACGAACTAGAGGCATGGAATAATTACTTAGGTGAAATGCTGATGACTGCTGGGCCGTCATTCTACCCTAACGATCGTCGAAAAAGTGACCAATTACGAGTCCTTCTACGGCATTTAGAGAAACACGAAATAGTGTAAGTAATTAGTCAATTTCACCATCTAGTAATTGGATATCATCGAATGCAAGCTATTTTAGCTAGCTATTTCAATACCTTAACTATTGGTACGGATGCTGCCGTGATTACAGAACAGCTGATAAAGAGTGATGGAAGAAATTTAGCTGCGGAGGTAGAGTCGTGTCCGTATTCAAAAAAATCGTAGAAAGCGCGCTGGTTTCAATATCTATTTCGTCACCCGCGTCGTTAAGGAAGCAGTGCGCCGCAGTAAGAATCCAAGTCGGAGATATAAGGCTAGCACCACAGTATTGCTCACCAGTGCCATAGGCAAGATAAGCAATCCAACGAAAGGTCGAAATCGAACTCTCAGCATCGCCAATAATGGCGGAAGTATCCGATGCTTTAAAATTGTTGCTACTATCACCTGTTGCAAATGCCGTGCCCACTACAGAGATAAATAGCAGAGTCGGGAATAGGGGTTTGAGTGTTGATCTAATGGCGGATTTCCCTTATTAACGATTCTTGTTAGTGTGCAGTGCATTCGCTGCAAGCCCTAACTCAGCTTCTGCCAAGTATTGCCTCCAGCATTCGAGCTAACTGCTTTCTCGATAAACTGCATGCCGCGTAAGCCATCGGCTACTCCGGGGACTAGCATTGCGTCGGAATCACACTCTAGGTTGTTCTTGCGCGCATTCAATTGCTCGGCGATATCTCGATAAAGTGTAGCAAAGGCTTCTAGGAAACCCTCTGGATGCCCTGCAGGTAGGCGCGTCAGATAGCCAGCTCCCCCAGGGATGCTAGCGCTAGCTCTAGATAGTATTTCCTTGTTACCACCGAGAGTTGTGAAGCTCAGGTAATTAGGGTTCTCCTGCGACCAGTCGATGCCAGCCTTGTCACCATAGAGTCGAATGCGTAGCGCGTTCTCGTTACCGGTTGCTATCTGGCTGGACCATAGGCTGCCTTTGGCGCCATTGTCGAAGCGTAGGAGGATATTGGCGTTGTCATCCAACTTACGCTGGCCCACGAATGAGTTCAGATCGGCAAGCAGTTCAGTTGTCTTCAAGCCGCTGACGAATTCCGCGAGATGAAACGCATGGGTTCCAATATCACCTATGCAGCCTCCCGCGCCTGCTTTCTCGGGATCGGTTCGCCATGCTGCCTGCTTTTGATCGTCGTCTTCGATGTTAGTAGCCAGCCAATCTTGCGGATACTCAACCTGCACGATACGAAGATCGCCAAGCCTGCCTTGTGCTACGAGCTGCCGCGCCAATCTAACCATGGGATAGGCGCTGTAGTTATAGGTGACGGCGAACAAGAGCCCGCTAGCATTTGCCAATTCGGCCAACTCTTTGGCTTGAGCGAGGGTCGCCGTAAGAGGCTTATCGCAGATGACGTGAATTCCCGCACGCAACATCGCACTAGCAGCAGGGTAATGCAGATGATTAGGGGTGACGATGGTGGCGACTTCTATGCCGTCTTCTCTTGCGGCCTCGGCCACAGCCATGTCTTCGAAACTTTCGTAACTGCGATCGGCATCTATGCCTAATTCTATCGCCGATGCGACCGCTCTTGTCGAGTCGCTGCTGAGTGCGCCTGCTAGCAATTCGTATCTATCATCCAGCCTCGCGGCTATACGATGTACCTCGCCAATGAAGGCGCCCTGTCCGCCGCCCACCATACCGAGTTTAAGCTTAGGCTGAACTGAAGTATTGTCCGTCATGGTGTAATCCGTATTCAGGGCTAGTCGATTCCTAGAATTCTTTTATTAGCCGCATCATCGCTGCCGCCATCTGCAAAGTCATCAAAGGCCTTGTCGGTAACGTGAATAATATGATCACGAATGAACTCGGCGCCCTCTGAAGCCCCGTCTTCGGGGTGCTTGAGGCAGCACTCCCATTCCAATACAGCCCAGCCTTCGAAATCCATAGCAGCTAGTTTTGAGAACATGGCCTTGAAATCTACCTGACCATCACCGAGCGAGCGAAATCTTCCTGCGCGATCTACCCAACTCTGATATCCACCATAGACTCCTTGTTTGGCAGTCGGGTTGAATTCCGCGTCCTTAATATGGACCATCTTTATCCGATCCTGATAAGCATCCATGAACCCTAGATAGTCCAACTGCTGCAAGACCATGTGGCTTGGATCGTAGAGAATATTGCAGCGCGGATGATTATTCACTCTCTCGAGAAACATCTCGAAAGTGATGCCGTCGTGTAGATCTTCGCCGGGGTGAATCTCATAACACACGTTTACGCCGGCATCGTCAAATGCATTCAGTATTGGGAGCCAGCGTTTGGCGAGCTCATCGAATGCAGTCTCGATCAAGCCAGCAGGCCGCTGCGGCCAAGGATAGAAGTAAGGCCAGGCGAGCGCACCAGGAAACGTAGCATGATCGGTGAGACCGAGATTCTTGGAAGCCTTTGCCGCCAATAGCATCTGCTCAGCTGCCCATTGCTGCCGCGCTTTTGGATTGCCTCTGACATGTTCGGCAGCGAAACCGTCGAACATTTCGTCGTAGGCTGGATGCACTGCTACCAACTGTCCTTGAAGGTGAGTGGATAACTCTGTGATCTCCACGCTGTGCGTGGCGAGAGTGCCCTTCACCTCGTCACAGTAATCTACACTCTGGGCTGCAGTTGCCAAGTCGAATAGGCGTTCGTCCCAGCTGGGAATTTGCACTCCCTTGAATCCACAATCGGCTGCCCAGGAGCCAATTGCATCAAGTGAGTTGAAAGGTGATTCATCGTCTGCGAATTGCGCCAGAAAAACGGCTGGGCCTTTTATCGTTTTCATAGGTTGCTTTCACTATCTCTTCACTAGTATTACAGAATTAAATCCGTAGGCCGCCTATCTTTAGAACGGCGAATCAGGAAAGTAATAATCGGCAGCATTCTCTTGAGTGATAAGAGGAGAGCCGAGAATGTATTCGCCGCTGACTGGAATCTGCGAGGTGAACTTCAATACTGTTAGCTCCATTGCAGTCTCGATCATGGCCGGCGGATACAGCACATCAACTGGAGTTAGTTCATCACCTTCCATAACACGCTTCACCATATCTTTCATGCCTCCGCCGCCAACGATAAAGAGATCGTCTTGACGCCTTGCCTGACGTACCGCCTGAATCACACCGATAGCAATATCGTCATCCTGCGCCCAGACCGCATCGATCTTCGGAAAGCGTGCAAGAAAGTCCTGCATTACGCTGAAGCCATCATCTCGGTTCCAGTTTGCGAATTTGTGGTCCAGTACGTTAATGTTACTGCCTTCTAGTTCCGCCATGAACCCGTCGAAGCGCTGAGTATCAATTACAGTAGGAATCCCACGCAGCACGACGATTTCGCCAGTATTGTCCAGTGTTTCCTTTATGTACTGAGCAGACACACGGCCCATTTCTGCATTGTTGCCCGCCACATAGACGTCGGCGATACCCTCTTCGCTCAACCCTCTATCGACGACAGTTACGAATACACCGCGGCGCTTAACGTTGCGGACCGGCCCCGTGAGAGGCGCTGATTCGAAAGGTAGAATTACCAGGGCATCGATATTATGGATCGCTACCAAGTCTTCCAAATCGTTTGCCTGCTCGGAAGCGCTGTTTGCCGTTACGAGGACAATCTTCAGGTCGGGGTTTTTAGCTTCCAGACGTGCCTTGGATTGCTCTGCATGGAAATTCAGCCCCCCGGCCCAGCCATGAGTCGCCGAAGGTATCGAGACGCCGATTGTAACGGATTGGGCAAATGAGCCCGACGCAATACTCAGCAGAAAGATTGCAAGCAAGATGCGGCTTTTAGATAACAAGTTGGATGACATGGATGCTTCCTTCTAATTCTTTGTAGAGTGCGAACCCCGGCCTCTAGCTGGCGCGCGGTACTCAGTATAGCGAATCATAGGATTTCTGCTACTCGGTTGAACTGCGACAAACTGTCTACAAAAATATTTGTGCTTTTATGTCCCTATTTCCACTCGAAGCGCACGCGAACCCTTGATTTGGTGATACCCTTAGCGCCGTTTCAGAAATGACAATCCTTGCTATTCAGAAGCCTCCGACGACAAGCCTGTTAGTAAGTGCAGATTCCAGGTTGCCATTTCTCCTCGACTACACCCTTTGAGAATCATGTCCTATGAAAGATCTCACCCAAGGTTCACCAACCAAGACAATTCTAGCTATGGCTACTCCGGTAGCTGCGGGAATGATTTTTCAGACACTGTATTTACTCGTAGACCTCTACTTCGTCGCAGCACTGGGAGAGGACTCGGTTGCCGGGGTTGGTACAGCGGGCACACTATTATTCATGATCATGGCATTGACGCAGGTTTTAGGCGTCAGCGCGGTTGCCCTAATTTCTCAGGCGGTAGGTCGCAAAGATCAGGAGCATGCGAATCTGGTTTTCAATCAATCCTTAGTTCTATCTGCAGTCTGTGCCGTGATTACTCTCCTGGGCGGCTATTTACTAGCCGAGTCTTATCTCAGTAGCATTACCGCAGACAATGCAGCACTGCGTGAAGGCCTGATATTTCTTTACTGGTTCCTGCCCGGCATGGCATTGCAGTTCGCGAGTATGGCGATGGCTTCCTCGCTGCGAGCGACTGGCATCGTTAAGCCGGCTATGATCGTTCAAGGTCTAACAGTAGTGTTAAATATAATTCTTGCCCCCATACTAATCGCCGGCTGGGGCCCTGGACCAGCCCTTGGCGTTCTCGGCGCGGGCCTCGCTAGCAGCATTTCCATTACAATCGGCGTGGTCCTGCTTACCCTGTATTTTTTTAAGTTGGAGAAATATGTGTCCTTCGAGCCAGCGCTCTGGCGACCCCGATTCGACATCTGGAGGAAGATGCTGGACATCGGCCTACCAGCCGGTGGCGAAATGCTTTTGTTATTCGTGTATTTTTCCGCAGTTTATTGGCTGATTCAGGACTTCGGCGCGCCAGCACAGGCAGGGTTTAGTATAGGTGGCCGCATCATGCAATCCATCTTCATGCCGACAATGGCTATCGCGTTCGCCGTAGGCCCGATCATTGGTCAGAATTTCGGCGCTGGCAAAGTCGATAGAGTCAGAGAGACGTTCAAGAGTGGCATCATTCTTAGTAGCATCGTCATGTTTATCACTACGGTGATAATGCAATGGCAACCAGAAGTCTTAATGATGATTTTCACCGACGATACTGAAGTAATCGAAGTGGGCGCCGTCTTCCTGCAACTGATTTCCCTCAATTTCGTAGCGCAAGGCATAGTCTTCACCTGCTCTGGCGTCTTTCAGGGGCTAGGCAATACGCGCCCAGCGCTGCTTAGTTCAGGCGTGCGTATACTCATATTTGTCCCAATGACCGTCTATCTTCGCTATCAGCCAGATTTCAGCATCAATATGGTTTGGTATGTTTCGATATTGTCCGTCACGGCGCAGGCTATTGTGAGTTTTCTCTTGGTACGCCGAGAGTTCATGCGAAAACTAAAAATGAGTGATGACAGCCAATACTTAGTTGACAACCCCTAGGGGCGGTAATAGTCTGTGGCAACGTCAAAAAACATCAAGGACTGGATCCATGAGAAAACTACATTTTGCTGCACTCTCTGCTGCCACGTTACTACTTAGCTCTACAGCCTTAGCCGGCGATGGCTTCTCACCCGATGAGGCTTTTCAGACTATGCTAAAACTTGAAGGAAATTGGGCTGGCGAAGCTCAAGTCGTTCCTGTTGGTCAAACTAGAGATGATGCCGATGTTGCAGCAACGTCAGTCTCTTTCAAGAATATCGGCAATTCGTCGGTAATGCAGACATTTGCTGCAGGCACTCCTGCCGAAATGGTTAGCATGTATCATCAGAATGGCAAAGAAGAGCTTATTCATACTCACTACTGCGCTATTGGCAATCAACCTTCAATGACTTTTAGAGACTCTGGTGAAGAAGGCGTCATCGACTTCCAATTCACCAAGGGTACAAATATGGACGTCGCATCGAGCCCGCATGCTCACCATAGCTTCATGCGTATGATCGATGACGATACTTACGAAACTCGGACTGAGAATTGGGGCGGCGGCAAAGTCACTTCGGTTCGCTACACTACAATGAAACGAGTTGCAGAATAATTCTAAGTCACTTGAATCGATAAAATTAAGGCGTAACTTTTGTTACGCCTTTTTTGTTTCCTTTTTAGACCGCAAATCAGTTTCTTCTATCTTAGTCCGGCATTGGTTATTCCATAAAACCGTCAATGCATGTATTCATCAAAGAAGTACGCAGTAGGTGAAACCAAAGTTTGGAACCAGTTCTAACCTCTGTACTGCTGCGAACGGAATTGCTATCTAGTCATTTCCATTTCGCTGCTTACAAAGTACTCTCTTCAGGCCTCTCTAATTTTTTGACTATACTCAACGAGAAAATTTCAGAATATACCCTTTGAATTCTTCACTCAGATAATTTGTGTGAATAGGCTTTTCTTGGCTAGAACTATACCCAAGCTCGGTCATCCTATCACTTAATTTATTCTTCCTACCACGTCCGGGATCGACAATAATCACCTCACACTCTTCATTCGAATGACCTTCAATAAAATTAGCCAGTAATGAGACGTGTTGATCTTCATATAATAAATCGCTTCCTATTATCAAATCGAAAAGACCAAGATCGTCCTCTTTCTCAGCCCAATCTACTTGCTCATAAACAATAGGCTGATCTTTATTGAGCAGGGTATTTCTTTCAAGAAAAGTACTCACCTCAGGGTGGTAGTCAGTTGCCGTGATGTTCGCATGTTTTTTATTAAGGAGCAGGCTGCTTAGCGCCATACCACAGCCGACTTCTAGGATTCGTTTTGAGCCTGTATTGAAGTCGCTGATATAGTGCGCAAGAACCATACTTGAAGGCCACACGACACCAAAAATTGGCCACTGAGCAGGAGAAATACCGAGATTCTTCGCAATATTTCCTGGGTCATGAAATTCTTGCCGATTACGCAGTGTACACAGATGAATGTCAATTTTTCCAAACTCGATAGTCTGAAAGGATAATCGAAGTTTTGTCATTAGGCTGCCTTTAGATTGGCGCTAAGTCAGCTATCTGAGATATATGACAAAACGGTATAACATCATAAGCTAATATACTGCGTTTCTAAGTGCAATATGCTTGGAGTCAGATCCAGAATTCACCTCTAAAGCACAACATTACTCGCAACCCTCCTCAGTAATGGGCTAGAATCTTGCTAATTCGGTCAACTATTAAGCAATCAATCCAATTGTTGCTTTCGAAGATGCCGAGAAAATACGATTTTCTAACTAATTTCAGGAAACAATATGAACATAATCAAGCCTAGCTTAGTTGTAGCGGCACTTTCGCTACTTTCACCGGTGCTCGTTAGTGCCCAGAGCCTAACTCCTCTGCAACAGAGCGTACAGAATGTAATGGGAATGGACCACCGTACGGAGGCGGAGCTCGCTAGAGATGCGGACCGCGATCCAATCGCTGCACTAGACTTCATCGGCCTCGAAGCCGACATGACTGTTATCGAATTCTTACCAGCAGGCCAGGCTTACTACACAAAGATTCTAGGCCCAGTGCTGAGAGACAACGGACATCTTTACACCGTCGACAACGCGAACACATTCGGCAATTGGGGTGACTGGACCGAAAAAGACATGTTTGCCATGACGCATCAGGTAACTATTGAGAATAATTACAGCAGTGCAGAAGGACGGTATGTACCAGGCGATATTAACTTCGGCGTGGCAAGCGCAGATATGTTCCTTCATTTTCGGGAATACCATAACTTCAATGAGGCAGACAACAGCCGCGTCAATTCTGAAGTTTTTGATACTCTGAAGTCTGGTGGTACCTATGTTGTTGTAGACCATACGCGACGTCATATGCAGGAAGAGACTGGTACACTAGGTCGACGTGAAGATCCGGTAGATGTAATCCTACAAGTACAGGCAGCTGGCTTCGTTCTCGATAGAGCTTCTGATATGTTCTTCCAAGGTAGTGACGACCTGTCTCAGGAAGTTGGACAGATCCCGAACATGACAGACCGTTTTTTCTTGATATTTAAGAAGCCTTAAACTCAACGCTTTATGCAGTGATAGAGCCTTCGATGACAGTGTCCTCAGTGATCCAGCCTCGAAGGCTTTTTTTCGCCCACATTTTTGGCTTGCGCTCTCTAAGCCCATCAAATATCGCTTTGCTATAGGGCTATGTTATAAAGACTGAGTAGTTTCTTCACCTAAAAATAAAACAACGGAGCTAACCATGAAACGCCTATTACTTATTGCATGTATTTTCCACGGTCTCGGCTTCACGGTTCTAGCTCAGGATTCCGGTGCGCCGCCCGCGATATTTAAACCTAGCGCAGAAATTGAAGCCGAATTGGATAGAGCTGCGGCATCATCTGCATCCGCTGGCGGCTGGTCAGTAGCTATTTCACCCGGTGTATCAGTCCGTCGCCGCAGTAGTGGTGTGGAACAGTATGCGATCATCCACCCCTGGAGTATGGAAATCTATCGCATACTTGAAGGAAGCGGAACGTTCGTAACCGGCGGCAAGCTAGAGCTCCCTTTGGCAGAATCTAGCAACCCAAATATCGTACGCACTCAACATGGCATAATCGGCGGACTTGCTCGACAAGTTACCGCGGGAGATGTGCTAGTACTGCAGCCCGGCACGCCACATTGGTTTCGAAGCATAGATGGCGAGACTATTACCTACATGGAAAGCAGAATCATGATTACGACCCATCCGGTCCAGTATCAGTAGGTGAGTAGAGATGGACGCTGCTCATCCGCGTAGCGTTCAGCCTGTCTCTTTTACAGTGACACTATTACTCTGCTCAGCAGTTGTTCAATTTTGGGAATAGGAGAATATAAAGCCAGCGATGCCGCTCCTGTCTCTCGGGGCCGCCGTTTCTTGCGTGGCCTTGAGGGTCATTGCTTTGACCGAATCATGGATGAGCAGGGTGATGAGATTCGTGTTCAACTCGAAGTGCAGGAATGTAGTTTTTAGTTAGATCGATCAATGCCTGCGCTATACTTTCTAATATAAAAATTTACTGTGTTCCCTTCCATCTTGCAGTGCATTTGCAAACGCATGAGAGTTGTCTACTAGATATGAGAAAATTTAGCGCGGCCTTTGCCCTCCTTTTATCCTTAGTTGCTTGCACGAGCTCTCCCTTAGATAGACGTCAGGTCATACTCTACTCCGATACCGATATGGCAGAACAAGGCATTCGTAGTTACCGTGAGATTCAGGCAGAGATACCCGCAACGACCAGCGCGATAGAACTCCAGTATGTCCAATGCGTCGCTAATTATGTTGTATCTGCTCTAGATAACGAAGATCAGGCACGTTTCGATTGGGAAGTCACAGTATTTGACAGCCAGCAGGCTAACGCCTTCGCCCTTCCCGGCGGCAAGATTGGTGTTTATAACGGCCTTTTCACAGTAGCAGTCAATCAACATCAATTAGCTGCTGTAATGGCCCATGAAGTCGGACACGTATTGGCTAGCCACAGCAATGAGCGCGCCAGCCAGTCAGCATTGCGCAATATTGGTGTCGCGGCTGCCAAGATCCTCGGCGCATCGGATGCGGCACTGCAGGTCTTTGACGTAGGTGCACGCTACGGTATCTTTCTTCCGTTTAACAGAACACAGGAAAGCGAGGCGGATCTCATCGGCGTAACTCTAATGGCTGAAGCAGGCTTTAACCCCGAAGAGAGCATCAACCTCTGGGTAAATATGAGCGCTGATGGCGGCCCTAGGCCACCCGAATTATTGTCTACTCACCCATCGCCCTCATCACGAATTACTGAATTACAGCACCTCATGACCTTCGCAAATACCCTAAGGGGCTCTGCCAATAGCCGGGGTATGAATCCGGATTGCTTCTTTGATTAATCTTTCTTTGAATACTTAGTAAGATATATACTATATTATATAGTAATTACTTTACTATATAATATAGTATATAGGAAAGCGCCTGCCTTTAACAAAGCCGCAACCGCAGTTTGACCATACAGGGCTGCAACTAAAGAGACATAGGTCATATGGCGATATTGTCTGCTCTGGAATCCAGTAAGCGAAGACTCAATAGTTTCTCAGTGAGTGAGGCCAGAATATTGACGAACCTCAGCCCGAAAATAATTACGGCGAGGGTGGAGACAGCTTTAGGCCATAGGAGATTAGTATTACGATCAGCTCAGCAGCGCCGAGTTTCATAATATTGTCTTTACATCTATCACAAAGCAGAAACGGGGAAGATCAATTGACCTTCCCCGTTTCTTTAGTTAAACACTAGTTTCGATTTCGCGAACTAATACGATTTGTTCTCATCGAGCACGCCTTTTTTGACTGCTCTTATAGTGAACTAAGAAAAGCCAACAGCTTTTCTTGCTCGCTCACACTAAGGTTGGCGAAAGTATCGGGCATAAGAGACTCATCTAAATCCCGAACCGCCGTTACTCGCTCCTTAAAATAAGTTACCCAGCGCCGTCCGTCTTCACTCTGTATTTGCACGGCCAGCTCTGAGTCATTACGAAAGCGGCCGCGAACTACAGTGCCGTCCTCTTGCTCGACTTCTTTGGCACCATAACCACTAACTATAGACGCCGATGGATTCATCAACGCCTGCCGCAGCGCATCGTCACCTAGTCGACTGCCTAGACCGTCTAGTGATGGCCCGACACTGCCACCTTTCTCATCATAAGAGTGACAAGTGGCACAATCAGCTGAGCCGTTGAATAGCATCTCGCCGGCAATAACATTTGGGTCGTCACTTGGGCCGGAGTCGTTGTCACCTAGTACCAGGGCAGGCCTGCCTTGTAAGTTGCGAATGTAGCTAGCGATATCGAAAATCTCGATTTCACTTAATGAGCCTTCCCAAGCGGCCATGCCGGTACCCGCACGGCCGTCAGTGATAACATCGATTAGCTCCTGATCCGCCAGTCGATTGGCCGGAGCATCGGTCAAGGGCTTGCCCATAGTTTGACCTTCTCCCAGAACGCCGTGGCATATCTGACAATACGCATTGTAGAGTTCCTGCCCTTCACCAACGCCGGCCAACGACCCAGCCGAAAGGGCACTGAGGATTAAAATAGCCGTCACGCCCTTAATGCAACGAGTAAGTAATACTGTGAAAGATGATTTCAAGTTTTCGCCTATCTGTTTAGTCATAGTACTCATTTAGTTTGAGTACGCAATTTTGCGTTAGTCTCTCTTACAGACTGAACAGAATATAGTTGCCCGTTGAGATACCAGTAGCGACACCCGCTCGCGTTACAGGGTTTCGAGTGCCCGAAGCTACGCCGATGTATTGCTTACCGTCGATGGTAAAGCTCGTAGGCGGCGCATATATCCCACTGCCTGTCTGGAATTTCCACAGAACTTCGCCTGTTTCATCGTTCATGGCGTAGACGTGACCATCTGGCGCACCAGAGAAAACCAATCCACCGCCTGTTGATAGCGTTCCAGCCCAGTTGAAGTTACCCGGCATCTCTTTCTGCCAGGCGATCTCGCCGCTGAGCATATCGAAGGCTACGACCCAGCCCGTACCCGTGGTGTCGAACTGCGGAATGCCGCCTAGATCCATAGTCCCCGCACGAGCATCGCCCTCGCGACGTATGAAACGAGTACCCCACTCGGTCGTTGGGATATAGAGCATATGCGTATCAGGGCTGTAGGAGGCAGGAGGCCAGTTCTTGCCGCCGTAAAGACCAGGAAAGACCATGGTATCTGCTGGCTCATATAGCGATTCCTTCAATACGGGCTTGCCGCGTTCGTCTCGCTCTGCCCAATTCACTCTGGTGTACTCACCAGCATACAGGAAGTCACCGTTCATGCGATCGAGTGCATAGACGTGTCCGTTTCGGGAAACCTGCACGATCATCTTGCGCATTTCACCTTCGAACATCTCTTCGATGATCATCGGCTCCGAGGTGGAGTCATGATCGAATTCGTCTCTGGGTGAGGTTTGGAAATACCAGCGCAGATCGCCGCTATCGGCATCCAGCGCAACTACGGAGTTGGAATACAGATTGTCACCTGCACGCACCGCATTGTTGATGTCTGGCCAAGGATTACCCGTGCCCCAGAACACCATGTCGGTCTCAGGATCGTAGGTGCCTGTCACCCAGGTAGGGGCGCCACCGGTCTTCCAGGAGTCGCCTAGCCAAGTTTCGTTGCCAGGCTCGCCTTCTGCAGGCGTGGTGTAGAAGCGCCAGCGACGCTCGCCTGTGTTGACATCATAGGCATCGATGTAGCCGCGAATACCGTATTCGCCGCCGCCCACGCCGATCAAGACCATATCTTTAACGACTAGTGGCGCGCCAGTTACCGAAAATGACTCACGGTGATCGCCTACTTCGGCATCCCATAATTGGATGCCTGTGGCGGCGTCAAAAGCCAATAGGTGGGCATCTAGTGTTCCATAAAACACCTTGTCTTCATGCAGCCCTACACCTCGATTGTGAGGTCCACAACAGAGATCTACATTTTCGAAGTCATGGTCGTAGCGCCACAGCTCATCGCCCGTCAAGGGATCAACTACGAGCAGATGGCTATTCGCCGTAGTTAGGTACATGCGACCATCGTTTACTAGGGCAGTAACCTCATAGGCACCTCCAGTCACGCCATTCTGCTTGATCCAAACAGGGCGAAGATTGGCCACTGACTCACGGTTTATCTGAGCATCCGGCATATAGCGCCATGCACCGTAGTTCTTGCCATAGGTAACCCAGCGGTCTGAATAGTCCTGGGCATTCTCCAGAATGTCAGAGGTCACGTCTTGCGCTGTGCTAGCCGATGCGAACAAACCCAATCCGAGCAACACCAACAATGACTTTGAAAATTTACTCATTTGAATAACCTTTTTTTGCGATAAATAGCTGAATTCTTTACTGTTACGACGGCGGGCTGGCTTCAGAT